>Ga0210389_10004614_pt1 | contig 10697 bp, 8 predicted proteins | sample IncBWH28OmetaG_FD_160127 | JGI IMG/M metagenome (GOLD analysis project Ga0210389, IMG submission 160127) | Forest soil microbial communities from Barre Woods Harvard Forest LTER site, Petersham, Massachusetts, United States - Inc-BW-H-28-O ... | reverse complement strand
GACGCTACAGGAAGTGGTATCAACGCTGATCGCGTCAATGTCGTCAGCGCGAACCGCAGCCGCTTGCAGGGCACGCTGGGTCGCCTCGCCTACCGCCTGCCACCAATCGTCGGGGTTTTGCTCCGCCTGTGCGGGCTCAGGGAAAGCAGTCGGATACGGAACAACGCCGATCCCTTTCGGACGTCCTTCCAGATCAAAAACAAAAGCGCGCACACTTTCGGTGCCGCCATCAATACCAATCACGTAAGACATTTTACTGGGGGGAATACAGAATCTATTTCACAGAAGATCACAAAGGACACAAAGAATTAGGAAGGCTAAGCCTGGTCGAGCCACGCCTCGTTGCCTTACTCTTGGGTATGTCTGGTCGGTTGCTGATCTTTCTCGGGCGGACGTCAATTGGAGCAAATTGCTAGTCACAACGTTAAATATTATTATGCACAACTTTCATAAGATATGTTGCGTGTATGGAATCTATTCAAACAGAGAAAACGAGACAACGGGCCCACGCTTGGAGTCATTTGGTAATTGGAGCGGCAATTGAGGTCCATCGCATCAAAGGTCCAGGGCTAATTGAGAGCATCTACAGCAGATGTTTCCTGCGGGAATGTAGTCTGAGGTCGATCCCGGTACGGCCCGAACTGCTCGTGCCGATCGAGTACAAAGGGCACGTCTTCGAAGAACCCCTTCGGCTGAATTTTTGGTCGATGATGCACTGATTCTGGAATTCAAGGTCGTTGAAGAAGTCCTTCCGATCCATAAGGCCCAGCTCCTCAGTTACATGAAATTATTGAACGTGCCATTAGGCCTCCTCATCAACTTCACGAAGTTTTGCTCAAAGACGGTATTTCCCGCATGACGTTGTGACGAGCGGTAGCTACTTCGTAACGGCAACGACTCACATCTTGGTGACCTTTGTGTGCTTCTGTGAAATTCTCTGAACATATTCACACTTGACGAACAAATGCGTCAATCGATTTTTCTTCCGCTAGCCCCCTTTCTCCTGATGCAGAACCCCGAACCTATCGCCACTGAGTCCGATCAACTCGTCCGAGCCGCCTGGCTCTATTATATTGGCGGCAATACCCAGGAACAAACCGCGGAAATCCTCGGTGTTTCCAGAGTAAAAGTTGCCAGGCTGTTAGCCGAAGCCCGTGAAGCCGGTATCGTCAAAATATCGATCGAACATCGGTTCGGACCGATGGCTGAAGTCGAAGAAACCATCCGGAGACATTACGGATTAGATTTTTGCCGAACCACGCCGCCTCTTTTATCGGACTCAGTGGAACATCCGGCAAAAATGCTCCCTCCGGCAAAACTTGCCGACGAAGGTCCAGTCGCACGCCGGGCAGTAGCGATGGTCGCTGTCGAGCTACTGCGCGAACGAATGCAGGTCGACGAAGAATGCGTTATCGGCGTTGGCTGGGGGCGTACTACCGCAGAGATAGCAAGAAGCCTTCCGGCTATGCGCCGGCCACAAGCCAAATTCGTATCCGTCATGGGATCATTGACACGAAATCTGGCAGCGAACCTTTTCGAGGTTGTCCATCACCTGGCCGCTAAAACCGGGGGTGAAGGTCATTTTCTCCCGGTGCCATTTATCGCGAACACGGTGGCTGATCGCCAGATTCTGATGTCCCAGAGAATCGTTCAGGAAACCTTGGCGCTCGCCGAGAAAGCGAATTTCTATCTGATCAGCGTCGGCGAATGCGACGAACGCGCTTTCCTTTTTGAGAACCGTTACCTATCAGCCCAGGAGCTAAATGAGTTGCGCAAGGCCGGTGCCGTGGGCGACACGATGGGAAAATTCTTTAACGCCCAAGGCGAGGTAGTTTCCTCTGACCTTAACGATCGCACCTTAGCGATCGACTTGGAAGCGCTGCGAAAACATGAAGTGATCCTGCTTTGCGGCGGACGCAGCAAGCTGAGACCAGCTCAAGGAATCCTGAAGGCCGGTTTCGTGAACGGCCTCCTGATCGACGGCGACTCCGCCTCGCAGATGTTTCACGAGATAAAGGCGGTGCGTGGCGGTGCGGTAGGCGAGTAGAGAGTCTCTCGAACAGGTCACGCAGAAGGTACCAACTCGGATAGGACCTATAGGACCAATGGGACTTATAGGTCGCCGGTCGCCGTCACATAAGTCCTATGAGTCCCATAGGTCCTATCCTATTCCCCGCTGCGCGTAGTCGCTCCAGCCTCAGTGCTTACTCGCCCAGCCCACCATGTCTCACCTCTCGCTACTCACGGTCGCGGGCTGTCCCGCGGCTACAGCTGTGGCCAGGGTGACGATAAACTCCGAACCTTTCCCCGGTTCGCTCCTCAGGGAGATTGTTCCGGCGTGTGCCTCTACAACAGCTTTTACCAGGCTCAGGCCGAGACCGAGGCCGCGTTGCGTGCGGCTAGTGTCGCCCCGGTAAAGCCGATCCCAAATCCGGTTTTGTTCCGCTGGTGGAATGCCCATCCCGTTGTCCCGAATCGTAACCACAACTTCCTCATCCTTGGTGGCGCACTCAATCTCCACCAGGCCGCCGTTCGGTGTGTACTTAACGGCATTATCCAGCAGGTTCCCAAAAGCCTGGCGCATCCGGTTTGGATCCACCTCGACATAGCCGGGGCTGATGAAGTGGCTCTTGATCTGGATCGATTTTTCCTCGGCAATGAGCTGATACAGGTCGGTTACCTCTTCTAACAATGAGGTCAGGGAACAGCGCTCAAGATTCAGGCGCATCATCCCGTTCTCGGCCTCTGTAACATCCATGAGGGTATTCAGCATGGTTAATACTCGATCAGATTCTTCGATCGAGTCAGCCAATGCCTCCTGGGACGATTCCGGCGTATCGGCTTCCAGGGCCAATTCGGCGGAGGCGCGTAACCGAGTGAGAGGCGAACGCAAATCGTGGGCAACATTATCCAGTGCTTCCCGCATACCGCGGATCAGCCGCTGATTCTGTGCTAACACCCGGTTAAATTGGCGCGCTAGCTCCGCTAACTCATCTTGTTCTTGGGATTCCGGAACGCGCTCAGCCAAGTTTCCGGTGTTAATAATGGAGCGCGCAGTCTGTAACATCTGCCGCACCGGAGCGGTGGCCCGGTGAGCAAATACGGCGCCGGCGATGATTGCGAGCAGAAGAGTCGGTACTAACAGGATCAACGCCGCCGTAACAAAAGGGCCAGTCAGAGTTTCGCTACGATTAATCTTTCGCCCAACCTGCAGAATCGGGCCGTCCGACAACTGGGCACTTTCGAGAACATATTCGCTCCGGTCGTCCGCCGGCAGCCGGCTCCAACCGCCATTCCGCGGGCTTCGCTGCAAAATCGACGTCAAGTTCGGGAGTGTAAACCAGTCCGATGGTTCCCTCAGGTAAAGAACCACATCCTTTCGAAAAGTGATGCTGACAAAGAATGGGCCCTCGGTGGGGTCCGCCCCCTGCGTTTTGACGGCGGTTATCAGTCCCTCAGATCCGTGTTGTTGATAAGCAACTACGCATTGCTTCAAAAACTTATCGATAGGATCTCGTTCTCGCCAATCAAATAGCGTCGCCTGAAGAAAGTACAGAAGTGCGAAGAGCAGCGCAGCGCTGATCACAAACGCGCTGGCATAGTAGAAACTCAACCGGAGCGTAAAGCTGTGCCAAAACCGCCGGCCACGGCCTAGCCCCGTAGCCGCGGGAGAGGCGGACCTACCCCGCTTTGACCACATAACCAACACCTCGGATGGTTTGAATCAGTTTAAGCGGAAAATTCTTATCGATCTTCGCGCGTAACCGGTGAATCAAAACGTCAACTACGTTGGTCTGAGGATCGAAATGAAAATCCCAGATGTTTTCCAGAATCATCGTTTTAGTTACCGGACGACCCGCGTGCCGCAGCAAGAACTCGAGCAGCGAGTACTCGCGAGGATGTAACTCGATGCGTTGGCCGCTCCGAGTAACTTCGCGAGTGATCACATTCAACGAAAGGTCAGCCACGGTTAACTGGGTCTCTTCAACGGCTTGGTTAGCTCGCCGGATCAAGGCCTGCACCCGGGCTAATAACTCCGAAAAAGCGAAAGGCTTGGTGAGATAATCGTCGCCGCCGGCTTGCAACCCTCGAACTCGGTCGTCAACGTTCGCGCGGGCACTGAGTATCAGGACTGGTGTCCTGATCTTTTCCTGACGTAACCGTCGCAATACCGAAAGCCCATCTAGTTTGGGCAACATCAGATCGAGAACCAGCAAGTCGTAGTTGATGGCAGTCGCTAAATCCAGCCCGTGCTCCCCATCGGAGGCATGATCCACTGCGTACCCATTTTGCTTCAGGCCTTTGATGACAAAAGAAGCGATCTTCTCGTCATCTTCGACGACCAGTACTCGCATATCTATAACTTGCCCGACTTCGGGCGCTTGCGCGAGCGTCATGTTGCGTTCGGCGCCTGGCGTTTGGGGTTCGGCGCTCATCGCAGGACGCTATAGATGGATGGGATTATGAGACTCATGGGACTTATGTGTCGGAGCCCAGACCACACCGAACGCCAAACGCAAGACACCCGCACGGCTCTCTTAACCGTACGGGCGTCACTGCTACCATTACACGCGACTCCGCTTAGTCGTTCCCTTCCTGGACGGCAACATAATGACTGCCGTTTTGATTCCAAACCTTGACCAGCGTTTGACCACTGCCACCCTTGTTAGCGGTCAACCGATCCGCGTCTTCCGCATTCCTGACAGGTTGGTGATTGATCTCTTCGATCACGTCACCTTCCTTAAGACCGGCGTCCGCACTCGGAGATCCAGGATCTACCTCGGTAACTATCGCGCCGCGAACATTCGCAGGAATATTCATCTCCTCCCGGGTTTGACGATCCAGGTCTCCCACTCCAACCCCATGCAGCGCGTCGTTTTGTGGCGGCTGATTCCCATTCGAGTTCGGCTCGTTTTTGGCCAAGCTATTCTTTTGAGAGAGTGCTTCTAACGTCACGTTCAGGTTTAGAGTCTGTCCGTTACGATCGATTTGAACCGGCACCGATTTGCCGGGCGAAGACTCAGCCACCATCAGTTTCAAGCTGTTCTCGTCGTCGATCGGTTTGTTATCGAACTCGACCACAACGTCACCGTCCTTAATTCCAGCTTTGTCGGCCGGACTATTAGGCGTCACATCAGCCACCACCGCGCCGTTGGTACGGCGAATATTCATCGCTTTGGCAAGCTCAGGCGACAGCTGTTGGATCGTTACCCCGAGCATACCACGCTCAACTTTACCGTTTTTGATCAAGCTATCCGCCACCCAGCGGCAAAGGTCGGAAGGGACCGCAAATCCAATTCCCTGGTTACCACCTGATCGCGACAGGATCGCCGTATTCATGCCCACGAGACGGCCATTCGTGTCGACCAAAGCTCCACCGGAGTTACCCGGATTAATCGCGGCGTCGGTCTGAATGAAAGCTTCGTCCGACAGGCCATCTTCAGCCAGCCCTTGCCGATTTTTCGCACTGATAATGCCTTCGGTAACCGTTTGACCGATTCCGAAAGGATCACCGATTGCCAGCACAACGTCACCAACTTCGGCCTGATCGCTATCTGCAAACGTGATCGGCTGGAGGTTGTCCGCATCAATTTTCACCAAGGCCACATCGGTAGCCGGATCGGTTCCAATCACTTTTCCGCTGAATGTCCGGTTGTCGGTAAGTTTGACCTGAATGGTACGGGCATTCTGGACCACGTGATTATTGGTCAGGATATAACCATCGGACGAAATAATTATCCCGGACCCGAGCGCTTTTTCACCAGGAGTTTGCTGCTCTGGCATTTGTGGGAACTGCCGCCCGAAGAACCGGCGCAATTGGTCCTGCAGATCCTGGTTCATCCCCGTATTTCCGTTACCGCCCTTAGTGGTGACATAGACCTGCACCACGCTGGGCGTTACCTTCTGAACGATCGGGTTAAAGGAATGACCCTGAGTCGCCTCCCGGTTGATCTGCGTATTGTCATACTTCAGGCTCAGGGGCGGCTTCTGGTTATTGTCGTTACCGGTTACAGCACTAAAAACGGCTGAACCGCTAGCGACAAGACCAACTCCCGCCACCGCTACCATCCACCCTAAACTTCGCTTGTTCGCTTTCATGGTTTAAAAAACTCTGCCTTTCACTTTGCTCTGCCTAGGTTTCAAGTTGCTTGCCTGAACATTACAAGCGTGAAAGAGAAGGGCGAATGACCCGGTAGGGCGAAAATCTCGGCGCGCCCTGGACACGGCATGCCATATCGTTAAGTCCGCGCCGGATTTGAGCCGGATGATGCGTGTTGCTATCTCCAAGAGCAGGGTCGTCTCCCAAGCCGTGTCCTGTGAAGAGGCACCCTTGGACCACCAGCGAAAACGGTAACACCTCACCCGGTAAAGCCAGGTCACGTTCACAGCGCGGCTCAAATCCGGCGCGGTTGCGACTAATTTGAATTGACGATCCAGGGCGCGCCGAGATTTTCGCCCTACCGCCCGTTCGCCGTTTCGCCGCGGCGCCATTCGCTGTACCGCCTCCCCCAAAAAATGCCCGCACGGCTTTCGCCGTGCGGGTGCTCAGCTAGACCTACCCTATCTCTATTAGCCGTTACCCTCCTGCACAGCTACGTAATGAGTCCCGTTCTGGTTCCAGACCTTCACCAATGTCTCGCCACTACCACCCTTAGCGGTAGTCGCCTTGGTAAAATCCTCAGCTGATTGAATCGGCTGTCGATTGACCTCAAGAATTACGTCGTTTTCACGGAGGCCAGCTTCGTACGCAGGCGACGACGGCTCGACTTGGGTGATCAAAGTCCCTCTCACGGTATTCGGGACCTTGAGTTCGTCACGAGCATCGCGATCGAGGTTGGTCACTTCGACACCGGTCAGCGCATCGTGCTCACCCCTGCTCACGTTGGGCTCGTTCTTCGCCAAGGCGTCTGAGTTCAATTCTTTTAGCGTAACGTTAAAACTCATGACCTGACCATTCCGGTCAACTTGGACTGGAATAGCGCTACCTGGAGGAGTCTCGGCCACCTGGAGTTTCAACTGATCAGCAGATTCGATCGGCCGGTTGTTAAACTCGACCACAACGTCGCCGCTTTTGAAGCCGGCTTGTTCAGCCGCACTGTTGGGAGTGACATCAATAACCACGGCGCCTTCCACTCGGTTGCTCTTAAACGCCTTGGCTAGTTCCGGAGTCAGGGTTTGTATATGTACCCCCAGATACCCGCGCTCGACCTTGCCCTTAGTGATCAGGCTCTCCGCCACCCAGCGACAGAGATTAGCAGGAACGGCAAAGCCGATGCCTTGGTTGCCGCCGGACCGCGATAAGATGGATGTGTTAATCCCGATCAAGCGCCCTTCGATATCAACTAAAGCGCCTCCTGAGTTACCGGGATTGATTGCCGCGTCGGTCTGGATGAAGTCTTCGTCAGCATCGCCGCTGGTCACGCGAGTGCGATTCTTGGCACTGATGATACCTTCAGTCACCGTTGTGCCGATTCCAAACGGGTCACCGATAGCAAGAACGAGATCACCCACCTGCGCGGAATCGCTGTCGGCCAGCGTAACCGGCTGCAGATTAGTAGCGTCGACCTTCAGGAGAGCCACGTCCGTCTGAGGATCGGTACCAATCATTTTACCGGTAAATTTTCGTCCGTCACTTAGAGTGACCTGGATCGTCTTGCTGTTCTCGACCACATGATTATTAGTCAGGATATAGCCGTCTGCTGAAATGATGACGCCTGAGCCGAGAGCCTTCTGATTTGGCATCTCGGGTTGCTCAGGGATTTGAAAGCCTCGGCCGAAGAACCGGCGCAACTGGTCTTGCATATCGGACGAACCCAACGACCTGCCGTTGCCCGATTTGCCCGTGACATCGACCTGCACGACGCTCGGAATCACTTTTTGCACAATGGGGGCAAACGAATTCCCGAGTTTCGGATCTCGATCGATCGGCACGTTGTCTGTCTTGATAGAAAGAGGCGGTTTTTGGCCGTTGTCATTCCCAGAACCAGCACTAAATGCCACGGTAACGGTGGCTACGAGAGCCGCTCCCGCAATTGCCGCTACCCATACTGAAGTTCTCTGTTTCGCGTTCATGGTTTAAATCTGCGCCACCAGCGTGCTCGATGGCAGTTTTCATGACCCTTGCCCGAACATTACAAACGTGAAAGGTACCACTTGGTGGGGCGAGGCTCCCGGAAAGTTCCAGGTTTTAGGTTCGAAGTTTTAAGTTCAACGTTTAATGCTCTGTCCCGGGGATGCATCGTGCTGTGCGGAGGACAACCTACAACCTAAAACTTACAACATTGAACCTAGAATTGTTTCAGGAGCCTTTCGGCAAAAAAAAGATGCGCCTGGGGCTACCTGAGGCACATAGTCTAAACTTATGGAGCTTCGGAGCCACGGCTACCCAGATTTGCTGGCCAGACAACTCTGGCCAACCTGGGTCGGCAAAGGTAACTATCGGTTCGGCATCGACTCCCGGGACGCTTTGGGTCGCGTCCTAAGTGTCGCTTACCAAGCCAGCTTGCTGCACGAGGAAGGACGGCAGGTAACCTGCCGGATTGCCCTTTGTGCGGAGACCGACCTCGATCCGGCAGTACTAGCTCCTTATACGTTTCGAGTGTTGAACCTTAGCCGAGCCCGGCCTTTCGACGAACAGGAGATTCGCCGGCTTAGCCCCGCCGTTACGTTCTATCGATCGATTCTCGCCGTAACTTGGTCCGAAGGACGAGGTTTCCAAATTTCAGCAGTGGTCAACACCGGCGAATGGTCCCGCGACCTGCACACTGATCTACCAGGGATGATCCATCCAATCCCGGAATGGCTGATCATCCATGTTCGGGCACCAGGAAATCTGGTTGTTCACCTCGGATCGGAACGGCTGGCCACACTAATGAACGGCCGAATCGAGGAACACGTTTTCAATGTTTTCTCGACCAATTGGATGCAACGCCATCTGAAAGCGCCGGCCAATGGCAAGAGTAGCGCTGCAATTCAGCAACACGACCGGGTTCAATTTCGGTCCGATTTAAGGGAGATACTCGATGTCAGTTTCTTTAGACGCATCATTCGAATAATCCGGGATCGCCGGCTAGGCGGCACGTTGGTGATCGGACCTCGTCCCCTTTCAGAGCAGCTGCTCGAGCCGGGCGGTGCTCTGACGGCAAAATATCGGGTCGAGGTCGACGAATCGTCGACGGGATATCTGAGCCTGGTGGATAACCTATTATCCCGGCTCGCCGCGCTTGCGGAGAAAAAAGACGAACAGTCCGTTGGCTGGCTTGAGTTTCTAAAATGGAATGACGAGATCCCTTATAGCTTCTCCTCAAGTTATCTGGATATCGCCGGGTGGCTAGCGGATATGGCCGCCGTTGACGGTTGCTTGCTGTTGGATCCGCAATTCATGGTTCTCGCTTACGGAGTAGAAATCCGGGTTCCAGGCACTGAGAACGAAATTGTGTACCGGGCCATGGATCTTGAAGCTAGTGTCACCATTCCAGAGTCAGCCGAGCACGCTGGAACCCGGCACCGCACCGCTTACCGGCTCTGTCGCGACTATCCTGAATATCTTGCCGTGGTCGTCTCTCAGGATGGCTCAGTAAGATTCATCGCCAATCATCGCGATCAAGTGACGTATTGGAGTCAGTTGGCGCTCTGAGAAGAGGAGTCAGGAGCCAGAATCCAGGAGCCAGGAGGTTGGGTTGCCGGTCGGGCGAGCGCCAGCACTTTGAGTAGACAGCCGTGCTAGAAAACTGATCAAGAATCACTGACTCGGTACAGCGACGGTTTTGAGGTCCTGTACTATTTTTCCGTCGTGCCTCACCGCTAACCTCCTGGCTCCTGGATTCTGGCTCCTGACTCCTTTCCTTGAACCTTGAACTCCTTGAATTAAACTCATCCGTCCGCAGCTAGACCACCCAACCGGAGTTCACCGTGACACCTCCTTCTCTGAATATTCTCTTCCTCGGCTCGGGGAACAGCGCCCGCAGCATTTTCGCGGAGTACTTCATCCGTAAACTCGGTAAAGGAAAATTTACGCCTTTCAGCGCCGGCATAAATCCGGAGCAGCAGATTAACCCTTACGTGGTCCGGGTACTTAAGGAGCTTTACAAGGTCGACGCTTCCGATGCCCGGCCTAAGTCATGGGACGAATTTAAAGACGCCACTCTCGATTTCATCATTACCAGCTCTGATCACGCCAGGGGCCAAACGCCACCCTGGGCATGGACCGGAAATCCGATCATGGCTCATTGGTCGACCCCAGATCCCGAGCATTTTTCAGGGTCCGAAAAAGATACCTTCAACCATTTCTGGAAAGTCTCCCAGCTCATCCACCGGCGGGTAGATCTTCTGTGCAATTTGTCCGTAGATAAGCTGGACCGCCTACGATTGGAGCAAGCCACCCGCAGCATCGCCACACAAGAAGGGGCGGTGTAAAGAGCAGTTCAAGGAGTAGGATGACTGGAGGGGAGCCGCTTTGGCGCGTACCCCATTGACCCAGCGACATTTGTTCTATGACTTGTCTAGCCGGCACGCGTCCGAAACAGGCGGCTCCCGCGAACGACCCAGCGTTTGGCTGCTCTACTGCTTTATCGAACGGAGGTACAGTTCAAAGCAGAGCGCTGGGTAATTCTCGGGAGTCGCCTGCATTCACGTTTACCAGTCGCGACACGCGATAGAGCGAGATTCAGCCAAATCTAGGGAAACGCGTTAGAGCG
>Ga0210389_10004613_pt1 | contig 10698 bp, 8 predicted proteins | sample IncBWH28OmetaG_FD_160127 | JGI IMG/M metagenome (GOLD analysis project Ga0210389, IMG submission 160127) | Forest soil microbial communities from Barre Woods Harvard Forest LTER site, Petersham, Massachusetts, United States - Inc-BW-H-28-O ... | reverse complement strand
GAACGTCGCCAACGGGATGTACGATGACCTCTTCCATGGCACACACAACTTCATCACCGCGTTCCGCAATCGCTTCGATGGTAACGAGCCGAACAACGGAGCCACTGTGTCTGGCCATACGAATCCGTTTATCCTGTATCCGTTCTCTCGGTACTTCAACATTATCGGCAACGTTCTCGGGACGGCAGGCTATCACAATTCCTATCAGTACACGACCTCGCCGGAAGGGAGTTCTGGAGATCAGACGATTTTCGTTCTGGGAACTGGCCCCGTCACTTGTTGCCAATCGGGAGATCCTTTAGTCACGAATACCCTGTTCCGCTGGGGAAATTATGACTCGGTGAACAATGCGGTTCGCTTTGTGAGCAGCGAAGTACCCAGCGGTCTCAGTCTTTATGCGAATCCCGTTCCCGCGAGTCAGTTGCTTCCCCCGTCATTCTACCATTCGTCGAAACCTTCGTGGTGGCCGAGCGGGAAAGCATGGCCTCCCGTTGGCCCGGACGTTACGGGCGGAAATATCGCAAACGTCGCAGGTCACGCCAATACCATTCCGGCTCAGGATTGTTATACACAGTTAATGCTCGGCCCTTTAAACGGCGTGGGGAGTGCCCTGTTATTCAATGCGGCCACTTGCTATGCATCAGGTTCGGTGCAGCTTCCTGCACCGCCGACGAACCTCAATGCGGTGGTCCAATAAAGGGATCTGGCAAGCTTTGACGCCCGTCGTGACGCCGGACCTTGCTCTAGAAGCAAGTCCCGGCTCTTAATCTGAAGGTCCAGAAAACACACTCCAATAAAATTCTTCCTGCCGGGGAGAGGCCGTGGCAATATTCCCTCTAGACACGTTCGCTTCTTCCCCGGGCGCGTCAAGTCAAGATGACGATTTTCGAGCACAAACAAAACGCGGCTTAAGCATAGAGAGCGATGCGCCGGGTACCCCCCGGAGAGGCTGGGTCATTTCCAGCGGGCCGCTCCAAATTTGGTAACCCCAAGTTGAGGTAGAGCTCTGCGCTTCGAGTTGTTTTTTTCCCAAGTCTCGGAGGACGCGGAATTGCCTGCAGTTCATTTCTGGGCGACCAGCGGCTACGCACCACCGCACGTTTTGCACAAACCTCACGAAGACTAGGATAAGAAGAATGCGAAGGAAAATCGCACTCGTAACTGGCGCTGAAGGGTTCATCGGATCTCACTTGGTGAAGTTCCTTCAAGCAAAGCAATGGAAAGTCATCGGGAGTTATTGCCTGCACGGCAGGAACTCTTTTCCTAAATTGCCCAACTTGACCTTCGTGCAATGTGACCTGCGGAATGGCCAAAGGGTCGCCCAGGTTATTAACGACTACGAGCCAACCCATGTTTTCCACCTTGGTGCGCAGAGCCTGCCCACGGTCTCCTGGGCTGATCCGGTCGGGACTTTCGAATCGAACATCATGGGCTCGCTACACTTGTTTGAAGCGCTGCGTTATATGAAGCGGCCACCGGTTATAGTGTCGGCGTGTTCAAGCGCCGAGTATGGGCATGTCCCGCCGACCGCCATCCCTGTTTCTGAGGACCAAACGCTCAAGCCCCTGCACCCTTACGGCATTAGCAAAGTCTGTTTAGATTTGTTGGCGCACGAGTACTTCTTGGACTATAAAATAGCTGCAACCAACATCCGGCTCTTCAACACGACAGGCCCCGGTAAAACCAATGATGCACCTTCGGATTTTGTGCGCCAGTTAGCCCGGATTAAGAAACGCCTTCAACCGCCTGTCTTGGAAGTCGGCAACCTTACTCCGCACCGGGCTTTCCTCGACGTGCATGATACAGTCCGCGGGTTTCACCTTGCTGCTCTCAAGGGAAAACGCGGTGAAGCTTATAACCTGTGTGCGAGCCGAACTTTTCGAATCCACGAATTGTTGCACACTGCGATCCGGCTCGCGGGCGTAAAGGTGGAGGTCAGGCCTGTCTCCCGCTTGATGCGGCCCTCCGATGAAAAAATCATCTTCGGTCGAACGGAAAAGATCCGAAGAGACACTGGCTGGAAGCCCGTGATGTCCATTGAGCAAACTTTGTCGTCCATGCTGAAGTATTGGGAACAGGCGCTGGATTCAGATAGATAGGTTGGCAGAAAGATTGCCAAGGCCACGGAAAATGGAGCAATGATATCTCTAGGGCAAATAATTCTGAGTCAGCTATGAAGTCTTCCGACGATGATATAAAAGCAGTCCTGCTAGTCGGCGGGATGGGAACGCGATTGCGTTCAGTAGTGCCGTCTACACCCAAGCCAATGGCCTCCGTCGGCGCTCGGCCGTTCCTCGAACTGCTGGTGCGCCAGCTTCGCATCCAAGGCATTCGTCGTATTGTGATGTGCACTGGTTATCGGGCTCATGAGATCGAGCGCGAACTGGGCGACGGACGTGTCTGGGATGTCGAGATTGAGTATTCGCGGGAACCGCTTCCACTTGGTACTGCGGGGGCCTTGAAATTCGCCGAGCCACTTCTCCACGATGTTTCCGATTTTTTGGTGATGAATGGCGATTCGTTCATGGAAACGGATTTCGGGCGGCTGATTCGCTTCCATCGAGAGTCCGGCGGCATCGCGAGCATGGTTGGATTTCGAACAAGGAATGAGAAGCGATATGGCACAATCCAGATGAAACTCGATGGACGAGTGAATGGTTTCAGGGAAAAGACGGACGCCGACCCTGACGGGCTTGTTAATGCCGGCGTCTATGTCTTCAATCGAGGAATTCTTGACTCCATTCCCGAAGGTCCGTCTAGTCTTGAGCGGGACGTTTTTCCAAAGTTGCTGGATCACGGAATTTTTGCTTTGGAGCAGCATGGAGTATTTATTGACATTGGCACTCCCGAAGACTACGCGCGAGCGCAAGAGCTATGTGATCGTCTTTACGAAGCGGCCGGCGTAAAGCAATCTCCATCCCTCCTAGACGAGAAGCCGCACTGATTCGAAACTGCGTTATATCAGGGATTCAGGAATTGCTCGCAACTCTAAAGAACACACTCGACACGATTGGTAGAAAATATGGTTGGGTTCCCCACGAGACTTCCATGCGGAGGGCAAATGAAAGAAACAGCTGATTATGAACATCGGGTAACCGACCTGATGGCAGCGTCGATTTTTACGAAACAAAGCATGCTCACCAATTCTGATCTGGTGACTACGATCGCCAAGGTCAGCGAAATTCTGGTTGCTTCTTTACGGCAAGGGAACAAGGTGGTTATGTTCGGTAACGGTGGCAGCGCCGCCGACGCGCAGCATATCGCCGCGGAACTTGTTGGGCGCTTTGCGTTCGACCGGCCAGCCTTGCCCGCGTTAGCGCTTTCTGTGAACAGCTCATGCGTTACGGCCATCGGGAACGACTACGGATTTGATCAAGTCTTTTCCCGCCAAGTGGAGGCTCTGGCACGCGCCGGTGACGTTGCCATCGGCATAACCACAAGCGGCAATTCCCCAAACGTACTCAATGCAATTCTGACGGCTCGCAAAATGGGTTTGCGGACCATTGGATTGACGGGAGCAGGGGGTGGATCTCTCGCAAAGAGCGCGGAGTTTTGCATTTGTGTGCCGTCAAAAGAAACTCCGCGAATTCAGGAGTGCCATATTCTCATTGGCCACATCATCTCAGAACTGGTGGAGCGAGAAATTTTCCATGAAGAAAGCCGTGTTTCTCGACCGTGATGGCGTCATAAATCGCAAACCTCCCGAAGGCGAGTATGTGACTCGTTGGGAAGAGCTGGAATTTCTTCCTGGAGTGGCTGAAGCGATCGCGGTACTCGTCAAGGCGGGTTTTCTTGTTATCGTCGTCAGCAACCAGAGGTGCGTGGCTAAAGGACTGTTGACCGTGCGCGAGCTCGACTCCATTCATCAACGCATGCGCGATAATCTCGCAGAAGTGGGCGCTGTGATTACGGGTGTTTATTACTGCCCGCACGATACGCAGCCGCCATGTGATTGCCGCAAACCAGCTCCCGGCATGCTTTTCACCGCAGTACGCGACCACGAAGTCGATCTAGCGGCATCCTGGATGGTTGGTGATTCCGACACCGATGTCGAGGCCGGCAAGAAAGCAGGTTGTCGTACGGCGCGGATCCTGAAGATCGGCGAAATAGCGCGCGTCGGAGCCGATTTGTTTGCGCAGTCTCTGTTTGATGCCGTCCGACAAATCTTGCCTTTGACAGCGCCCCTTGAGCAAATAAGCATTAAATGAAAAATCTAAAAGAAAAAGCAATCCGCGGAGGATTTGCTCGTGTCTGCGCCCAAATTGTATTCTTCGCTCTGAGGATTGGCGCACTGATGGTTTTGGCCCGCTTGCTAGATCCGAAGGACTTCGGGTTGGTGGGCATGGTCACTGCTTTCACCAGCGTACTGAACTTGTTCAGGGATTTCGGTCTTTCGACAGCGACAGTTCAGCGCGCGGATATTTCGGACGAGCAGATTTCCACGCTGTTTTGGATCAACGTTCTCGTTGGGGCGATTCTAACGCTCTCCTTGGCGATGATGGCGCCGGTGGTGGTTCGCTTCTATCATGAACCGCGCCTGTTCTGGGTGACGATCGCCTTATCGACAGGCTTCCTGATCAATTCGGCGGGTGTGCAACACTCTGCGCTGCTCCAGCGGGAACTGCGTTTCACCGCCTTGGCAGTAATCCAAATCGTTGCTCTGGTTGTGAGCACTGTGCTGGGGATCAGTGCGGCCCTGTTGGGTTATGGATATTGGTCTCTCGTGGTCCTGTCCATCACACTTCCTCTAATCTCCACGATAGCGTTTTGGATGGCGATGTCTTGGATTCCTGGGAGACCACGCAAGGGAATTGAAATTCTACCAATGGTTCATTTCGGAGGTTCGGTAACCCTGATTAGCATTATTATCTATGTAGCTTATAACCTGGATAAGGTATTGCTGGGCAGGTTCTGGGGAGCGGAAGCGCTGGGTATCTATGGCAGGTCCTACCAAATCATTAACATTCCCACAGACAACTTGAATTCAGCTGTCGGAGAAGTCGCTTTTGCGGCCCTGTCCAGGTTGCAAGACGATCCGGTGCGGCTGAGAAGCTATTTTTTGAAGGGTTATTCCCTTGTGCTTGCACTCACAGTTCCTATTACTTGCATAATCGCCATCTTCCCACATGAACTCATTATGGTTATTCTTGGGCCGAAATGGAACGCAGCCGTAAGAATTCTTCAACTGTTGGCTCCAACGATTTTGATATTTGCCATCATCAACCCGTTGGGATGGTTGCTTTTCGCGATGGGGATGACCAAACGAAGTTTGCAAATTGCGCTGGTACTTACGCCTGTGGTGATCGCAGGCTATTGCCTGGGATTGCGTTACGGTCCCAACGAAGTCGCGTTCGGTTTTTCGGCGGCGATAACGTTATGGGCTTTGCCCCACATTGCCTGGGGTGTTTACGGGACTCCGATTTCGTTCGGCGACATTATGAAGGTTATGACCAAGCCCTTGTCCTCCGGTGTTGTTGCGGTGGCTCTGGCCGCGGGATTCCTATTCCTTTGCCCTCACTGGTCACCTTTCCCAAGGCTTTTGGTCGGCGTTTCCGTTCTTCTTGGTGCATATACAGGCATGCTGCTTTATGTCATGGGCCAGAAGGCGTTTTACGTTGACCTCCTGCAGCAATTATTGAAGCGTTCATCCGTTGCGGCAGATCCACCGGCTGTGATCCTGGGGGCTTGACGGAAGGTGAAAAGCGGTTCGTCAGCTTGATGTTCGGCCAAATCGGCATGCGATTCTTCAAGCACCTAGCTCTTCTCATTTGGACACGTTGCGTGGTTTAAAGGCCTGATCATTATAAACTGAGAGGGCAAACTCGGGATTTGGGCGAGAAGTAAGTCTTAGACTATTCGCAATTTCTTTGAGCTTCCAACAATGACGGAAAAAACTCTCGACAAACTGCTCCGCTTGAGAATATTTGGGAAGTCGCCTGTGGGTGGTTTTTTGCGTGTGAACATTTGGTTTTGGAATCATCTCAGCCCCTCGTTGACTGATCTTTTTATCGTCCGCTTGTACGGCCGTTTTCTCAACGCGCTCGTTCGCCGCTATGCTGATCGGACCCAGTATTTTGGCACTTTTTTTCTGCGCAACCGGCCACAATTGGAGTTGATCCGCCGGCTCTCCTATCAGGTGGAGCACGCGTCCACTGTCAAAATTGCCGTGTTGGGTTGCAGCAATGGCGCGGAAGTATATTCAATTCTCGCGACTCTCAGGCAGGCGCGCCCAGAATTGAAAATCATCATCAATGCCGTGGACATTTCGGCCGAGGTGCTGGCTCTTGCCCAACGGGGGGCCTACTCGATTACCTCTCCCGAATTAGTGGGGGAAGTCATTTTTCAGCGCTTGACCGCGGCGGAAATGCGAAACATGTTTGAAAGGGACGCCGATAAAGCGACCATCCAACCGTGGATCAAAGAAGGGATTGTCTGGCACCTCGGCGATGTTCGTGACCCGGAGATTCTCAAACGTTTGGGTCCCCAGGATATTGTGGTCGCGAACAACTTCCTTTGTCACATGAGGCCGCCGCAAGCTAAGGAATGTCTGCGCGGGATCGCGCCTCTGGTAAGACAGGGAGGATATCTTGTCGTGTCGGGGGTCGACTTGGATGTTCGCAAGGAGACCGCTTTGGATCAGAAATGGAAGCCAGTCACCGATTTACTGGAAGACATCCACGATGGCGACTCTGCCTTGAGAAAAGACTGGCCCCTGAGTTATTGGGGATTGGAATCCTTGGACAAAGGCCGCGAAAACTGGATTTACCGTTACGCCGCGGTTTTTCAAATCGGCGAAGGAACGACGCCAGAGCACCCGCGTTCCCATTCAGGAAACGAACAACAGACCGGCTCAATTTCGTCCGTCTCTCCGCTGGTGGTTGGACAGTAAGGACCGAGCATAAGGTTTGTTGGCAATGAGGTCGTAATCCATAGCGACAAGAAACAGGTTTCGGGCATCCAGAGCCAGCGATACGGACGAGCAGCCTCTATCTGCCGGCGTTTTTTCGGGAACCAAAGCGGGTCTCCGTCACCGCTGATCGTCCAAGACCTCGGGCCATCTTTAGCTCGGCGCACAGGCACAGCGAAGATTCATTCATGACCGCATTTCCTGAAAATCGTCTCGACTCTGCGCTTTCCGCAGCATGAAACGAATTGCGATGAAAGGAAGCTGCGTCTCGATGTCTGTGTATGCGAGAACGTAGCACTGTGAACAAATGAAAAGTAATTCAACTTCCCCCAAGATCTGTTTTTTCGGGATTTTCGGGTCCGGCAACTTGGGCAACGAGGCGACATTTTTCGCGATTCTATCCAGTCTTCGTAGGCTCGCGCCAAACGCTGAAGTCGCTTGTATCTGTTCGGGCCCTCAAGAGGCCGCTGCGGAGTACAACGTCTCCGCTTTTCCGATGAAAGCTAGACCCCTCTCTCCTGTGAAGAACCCACTAGTGAGAGCCCTAAGGCGGATCTTCGTTGGAATTCCGATGGAGTTTTACCGGTGGTACAAAGCAATCTTGATCTTGAAAGACGCCAACATGCTTGTCATGACAGGGACCGGCATGCTCGGAGATTTCGGCATTCTTCCTACTAACCTGCACTATGAGATTGTGAAGTGGTCCCTGCTTGCGAAGCTGTGCCGGTGCAAGCTTCTATTTGTGAGCGTAGGAGTCGGACCGATTCGTCACCGGCTTAGCCGCGTTCTGGTTAAGACTGCCTTGAAGTTGGCCGACTATAGGTCCTATCGTGATGACTTCTCCAAGGATTTTCTGGAAAGCATACACTTTGATACCAAAAACGACTTCGTATGTCCGGACTTGGCATTCAGTTTGCCAAAAACCATGATTCCCTCGCATCCTGTCAAAGATCGTGGTGCAAGTGTGGTCGGCGTCGGTATCATGACGTATCACAGTAAGAGCGATACCGGGAAAGCGAACGACAATGTTTATCAGACTTATATATCCAAACTGTCGTCCCTTGTTTCTTGGCTCCTTAGCCAGGGACATGTCGTTCGCTTGCTAATTGGCGATGCCGTTTATGATGAATCTATTAGGAAAGATCTGAGGCTTTCCCTTGAGGCCAAAGGAATAAAGTATGAGCAGACAAAAATTATCGACACACCCGCGTCTACCGTAAGCGATGTTTTGTCGCAACTAGCAGCCACGGACACCGTGATTGCGAGCCGGTTCCACAATGTGTTGTTAGCTTTGATGCTTGGCAAGCCGGTGGTCGCGATTTCCTACCACGAGAAGGTGGATGCACTCATGGCGGGTTTGGGTCTAGCGGATTTTTGTCAGGATATCGAAAATATAGACCTCGATAAGTTAGTCGAGCAATTTACGACCCTCGAGCAATGCGCCGATATTCTTAAGCCGCAAATCGCGCAAAAGGCCGAAGCATATCGGGGAGCTCTTGAGGCGCAGTACGGTCACATCTTTGCGGGAATTCCAAAGTGATAGGTCCTTTCCGCCTATCGACCGGGCAATTTCAATGCAAAATTTGAATCATCAGAGGTCATCGACATGAAAAACAAGGTTCTGATTATCGTCGAAAACCTCCCCGTTCCTTTCGACACTCGCGTATGGAAAGAGGCCCTCTCCCTGCGCGAGAATGGCTTCGAGGTCACCATATTGTGTCCCCGCGGCAAGGGCTATACCGCGGGCCACGAAGTTCTCAATAACGTGCATGTTTATCGGCATCCGATGCCCAAAGAAGGGAACAGTCCTCTTGGCTATCTTGTCGAATTTGGCTGCGCGCTTTTATGGGAGTTCTTCTACACCTGGTGGATTTATTTTCGGCACGGGTTTCAGGTCATTCAGGGCTGTAATCCCCCCGACGATATTTTCATGATCGCTCTCCCCTTCAAGCTCTTGGGCGTCAAATATATTTTTGATCATCATGATGCGAACCCGGAACTCTATCTCTCCAAATATGAAAGAAGGGACTTCCTCTACAAGGCCCAGGTTTGGCTCGAGAACCAAACTTACCGCTTCAGTGATGTCGTCATGGCCACCAATGGCAGCTACCGCGACCTCGCTATTTCCAGGGGAGGTAAGGATCCTCGCGACGTTTTCATTGTTCGAAACGGACCCGATCTCAAGACCTTCAAACCTTTGCCACCGAATCCTGATCTCAAATTCGGCAAGCCTTACCTCGTCGGTTACGTGGGCACGATCAGCGTTCAGGAAGGCTTGGACATTCTCCTGGATGTGGCTCTCTACCTCAAAAATATGGGGCGTCGCGACATCCATTTCACCTGCGTCGGCGGTGGCCCGGGCCTGGCCGGGCTGAGGAAGATGCTCGAGGAGAAGCAGCTTGGCGACATATTTAATTTTACCGGCAGGGTTCCAGATGAACAGCTCTTAGAGATTCTCTCTACAGCCGACATTTGCGTCAATCCGGACAAACCCTGTGAAATGAACGATATTTCCACGATGATTAAAATCATGGAATACATGGTGCTTGGCAAGCCCATTGTCCAATTCTCATTAAAGGAAGGCCGGTTCAGTGCCCAGGAAGCTGCTGTGTATAGCGACAATCACAATCAGGTCCCCGATTTCGCTGCCAAGATCCTTTGGTTGATTGAACACCCCGATGAGCGGGAAAAGATGGGCAGATTTGGACGCAAGCGCGTCCTGGAAGAGCTCGCATGGGAGTATTCTGTACCTAATCTCTTGGCGGCTTACAGAAGGGCGTTCGACAAACGGGAGCGGAAGTCATCTTACAGCCCATCCACGGATCTCGAAACTGGGCCCAGTCTTCGCCAGTGAGTCTAATGCTCTTACGGAATGGCGGACTTGGCCTATCGTCGCCGACGTATCACGGCCAACGCCTTCTCAAAACGGCAGCCACTCTACCGCGCTTTACCAGAGGACTTCGAATTGAAAAGCCCCGTTAGGCGAATCATTTTTTGGACTGCGATCCTTCTCGTCGTCGGTATCGTAGGCATCATGGTGGTGGTTGTTGTGTCTTGGAAATCCCTCTCGAAACCGGGTTACGTGCCCAGCGGAAAGTCCATTGAGAAAATAATGTGGCGTGCAGCGATCTTTGGGCAGAAAGCGACCGGGGGCATTCCCGATCTTTCTTGGGGCGAGCTTCGGCAGATGATGTCGCACCAGGGCGGCTTTGGCATGGAACAGACGGCTCACGAAGAGGTCAGTTTGGGTGCGAGCCTTTCTAATGGCTACGACACAGATGAAGACCACGAAGCGGCCTCGCTAATCTTCCGCGCGAAGTGTGCGAACTGTCATGGGGACAATGGGATAGGTGCGCAAGCTGGTCCGCCATTAAACCAACCCATCCTCAAGTACGGCGAAAGCGATCTGACCCTGTACAAGATCCTGCGGGACGGCATCCCCAACACTGCGATGGTTGCTCCGTCGCTCTCCCTAAGACAGCGCTGGCAACTCGTTGGTTTCGTGAGGCAAATACAGATTCATGAGATCGGGCTAGGTGCCAATAAAAGTCCGCTAAACATTCAAGTAAACAGCGAGTCCTTGCTCAAGAACGAATCTAAGCCGGACGAGTGGTTAACTTACTCAGGCACTTTGGATGGGCGCCGCTACACCCCGCTTTCCCAAATTACTTCGGCGAATGCTTCCAGACTTCATCTCCTGTGGGTTCACAAGTTCGAAGATGCGGCAGCGGTCGTTGCGGCCACGCCGATTGTCAGTAGTGGCGTCATTTTCCAATCTGTCCCGCCTTCCA
>Ga0210389_10004612_pt1 | contig 10698 bp, 10 predicted proteins | sample IncBWH28OmetaG_FD_160127 | JGI IMG/M metagenome (GOLD analysis project Ga0210389, IMG submission 160127) | Forest soil microbial communities from Barre Woods Harvard Forest LTER site, Petersham, Massachusetts, United States - Inc-BW-H-28-O ... | reverse complement strand
AGCTCGGAGCGAGAGATCGCACCGAAGCGATGGCAATCGCGGCACGCCGCGGAATCATTCGCCTGTGAGGGGAAAGCAGTTTGGAGAATCGTCTGTATAGTAGGCTGCCAGAGAGCCAGGCACACGTCTGCGGTTACTTCTTACAACGCGGATCCGCAGACTGCATCGCGGCTATCTGCTGATCGGTGACAGGAATGGGCGCACAGCCATGCCCCTTTTCGCATACGAAATCGAATTTGGCCGCAGGCGAGTGGCACTCCAGACACGGCTTCTTCAACGACGTATTGAGTACTTTGTCTCCCCGCGCCTGAATCACAGTGCCGTCCGCAGAGACCTTCAATGCGAAAAACTCCCAGCCATTCGTGTTTGGAAAGGCTGCGCGATCATGCTTTACCATTGCCTCGGTTGGGATCAACTGCAGAATTGTTCCCCTGGGATATTCCTTATCGGGCACGCTGTCCCGGAATATTCGGATGGCTTCCTTCAGCTTTTCGGGATCGGGATTCTGAATCCGCGTGTTTCTCACTTTTGGCAGGTCGAGGACGCAACCAAAGCTTTTTTCGGTTATCACAAGATCATCGGCGGAAAGGGTTAACGCCAGATAGAGACCCAACACGAAACGAACGATGCAGCGCATTACCCCAGTTTAAACTCACCGGAAACGGACTCAATGGCGTCCAGGGTTGCGTCGCAAGCGTGTTTTCATCCTGCCTCCGGCAACGTCTCTTCCGGAGAGCGCAGCCAAAACTCCACGCGTATGCCGTCCGGATCATCGAGCCAGATATATCGCGTCAAGCCATCCTGCCATACCTTTATTCCACTGTGGGCGATGGATGCCTGGTTCAGCTGCGATTCGACCATTAGCAGTTCATCCATCGTGCGCACTCCCAACGCGACGTGGTTCAGGCCAACCTTCTCCTTGTCATAGGGCTCGGGGAGCCCGATCGATGGGGTGAAAAAAAACAGCGTATCGCCAGCACTGTACATGACGTAGCCGTCCTCTTTGTACGGCTCGCCGAGCAGCGCCGAGTAAAAGCGCTCGGTTCGATCGATATCGCTTATTCGAAACACCAGGTGGTCGACGAATTTCGGACGAAACATCAGGATCTCACTATGATCCTCGGCTGACCTGTGCCAGAATCCAGAGCCGAGTCGAGGCCTGACAAGTCCCGGACGGCATGACGTCATGTCCCCAATCCGGACTGTACCGCTCGCAATGCGAGCAATTCGCCCACCTGCAGAACGTGGTTCCCACCGAGATTCGATTTCGATTCTGCGGCCGGGGTCTTATGGGTAACCTTGCAGCCTGGGGGTTCCGTGCTTCCACGCCGGAGGCAACGCGAATCCGTCGTGGTTGGGCATCTTCACTTTCGGGAGGCTCTCGGCGCTCATCACCTCGTCTTCTTTGATGACAGAATTCTTGAACAGAATGTAAGCCGTGAGAGCGTACACCTCATCGGGCTTGAGCGACCCCTCTTTCCCAAGTGGCATGCCCCTGTTGATGTAATCCCAGATCGTCGTCGCGAACGGGGAATGAATCGCCATAGCGTTGGAGTCGTTCACACAAGGCGCCAAACATGTCATTGCCGTAGCGGTGTGAGCTCCCTGGCTTCGGATCAATGTGGGAGCATGGCCGCCGGCGCCCGATCCTCCGTGGCACCCGCCGCAGCCTTTGCTGACGAACAGCGTTGCGCCCTCTTTGGCGGTCCCATGCCCCTGCGGCAGTTCCTTGCCCGTCGGGCTGATCGTGATGTCCCAGGTGCGGATCTCTTCCGGCGTCGGAGCCCTTCCCACGCCGTACGTGGGCGATTGCGCCCAGGCACTTTGGCAAATCCCGAACACTGCGATGACGAATGCAGCTTTACGCCAGTCCATTATGCACGCTCCCGTCGGCCGCCACTCTCCACGGTTGAACGCTGTTATCCGCGCCTGGCACCCGGAAATTGCTGTCCAGAGTTTGATTCCAGTACTTCGCGACCTCCGCTCGCGTCGGCTGCACCGTGCCCAATTCGTCCGTGCAGCGCGACATGAGCGTGCATTCCCGTCCGTTCCAGTTCCAGTGGAAACCGAATCGTGTGTGCGCCATTGGCAGGGATGGCGAACGAAGTTCCGCATTCTTCCAGCTTTGGCCCCCGTCCGTCGACACCTCCACTTTTTTGATCGCACCCGTTCCGGACCACGCCAGGCCCGAGATCTCATAGAACCCCGGGCCTGATAGCTGGTGCCCGCCAGAAGGGAACGTAATCACCGATTTCGTACCGATCTCGTGAGTCAGAGCCGCTACCTTCGGATCCGGATTGATGTGGCCATAATCGTCATAGGTCATGTAGTAGCGGTCGACCACTTTGATGCGCCTGAGGTACTTGATCTGATAAATGCCTTCGAAGCCGGGAACCATGAGCCGCAGCGGAAAACCCTGCTGCGGGCGCAGCGGCTCGCCGTTCATCGCGTAGCACACGAAAGAATCATCCATCGCCTTCGCGAGAGGAATGCTGGATGCGCCCTTCACTTCCTCCGCGCCTTCGCCCACGATCCACGACGCTCCTGCCTGCACGCCCGCTTCCTTGAGCAGCAGCGCCAGTGACACGCCCGTCCACTCGGCGCAACTCGTCAGCCCGTGAGTCTCCTGGACGGTTTTGTGCGTGGGACGGGCGCGGTTTCCCAGGCACTCGATAAAGTGAATGCGCGAGACGTACGGGAGCCGCTTCAGCTCATCCATGGTGAAGATCAGCGGCCGGTCCACCATCCCGTGGATCATCAGGCGATGCTCCTTAGGGTCGATATCCGGAACATACGAACCGCGGTGCGTCGCCGTATAGAACAGCGACGAGGGGGTAATGATCCCGGATGAATCCTGGAGCGGGGCCAAAACGTGAAACGTCAGTCCGAATTCATCCGGCGAATGCCTCTCGGCCACCGGCATTCGGATCGAGTTGACAAACCGCGAGCGCTCCCCATACGCGATCAACTCGTCGATCTTCTTCTCCGGCATGCCCTGGGTCTGGCCTTTTGCAATCTGTCCGCTGCCTGCCAGACTGGCCAACGCCGCGCCACTCTTCAAGAATCCACGCCGATTCGGCTTCTTCGAGTCCATGGGCTACCCCTTTGACAATAGTCTCGGAATCGTGTTCCCGGCCTTCCGGTGAATACGAGTCTACACCCGTCTATGGAAATCGCTATTTCATTAAATGGATTCGTCAGACAGAACTCTGGATCGGCGGTGCGCCCGGTGAATGCAGGTTAATCCGCCGACTAAGCCCAGCGCCGTCAGCACCAACGATCCCGGTTCCGGTGTAACAGACTGCCCGGGTAGTTGCAGCAGAAACGCGTCGGTAGAATCGGTGGAATTGTCTGCGTCGAAACCGAGCGCCAGGATCTGCCCTGCGTCATCGATACCGATCGCGTCCGTCAGGTACCACGGTGAACCGGCGGGCAGCAATGTATTGAGATCTATCATCGCGCCGTTTTCATAAAGAAAAGCCGTATCACGATCGTCCCCGGCAAGAATCGAGAACCCGACGATGTCTCCGCTGTCGTTGACAGCCTGAGCTTCACTGTACGTTCCGCCCAGTGTCCCGAGTGCACTCATGGTGCCGTCAAGGTAAGCGAACGCCTGCTGATCGCTGATCGTAGGCGTGTACGTCGGTGCGGAATAACCGACTATTTCGCCGGTCTTGTTGATTGCGTTGGCTTGCGTGTATTGGTAAGTATTGTTGCCCAGCGAACCGATATTGGTCCAAGTGCCGTTGGACCAGGTGTAAGTGTAATTTGGGGATACCGGCGAACTGGAGCTTTGGGCGCTCACGACGACAGTCCCGCCATCGTTGATCAGGCCGCCGAATGTTGCATTCAGCGAACTGCTGACCGCCCCGAGGTCAGTTACTTTGCCATTGGCATATATAGCGGCCTGAGGGGTGGACCCCTGCCTGTCAGTTCCAACCAGCACATCTGCGTTGTTGAGCCCCACGGGTTGGAACGTCGAAGGCCATGACTGAACAGGTATAGCTTTTCCGTTGCTCACCTGTTCTTCGGAGTTGACGCCGAGTTGTCCGGATATCACAAATTGGGCGGAGTTATTCATTGCCAGTAATGCGGCGCCGAACTGCCCGGCTTCCAGCAGTCCCAGATCAGTGCTGGCACCGTTCGAATAGAAAAACGTATGATCGGCGCCGTTGACCGGGGCGTTGTAGAGAAACTGCTCGTTCGCGTTAAGGCAACAGGCAGAGCTGACCGAAAAGGTATCCGTGATGGATATAGGTCCGGTTATTGGTCCGGCCACCGACAATCCCGCAAAAGTGACTAATAAAAAGACTCCGAAGAGCGTATAAGAAAGTCGCATGAGAGCTCCTCACTCGCCAGGCTAGCAGCGGTCTCGCTTCAGGGCCAAGATCGCCGGTAGCCAGGGGGCTGGCGGGCTGTCTTCTTTCGACCGGCGGCGTGAATGCGGTTGTTGGCTTCAGCACACACGAATCAGTTCACTACGATCAGCTGACAGGGGCGGCAAGCATATCGATCAACTGACGTGATGCCGGTCTTTCGGCAAAAGACCAAAACGCTCAGAGGACGCGGATGTCGTTCTCTCCGATGACGGTGAAGAACGAAAGCAGATTGGTCATGCTGAGAATCTTGCGAATCCCTTTGCTGAGGTTGACCAGTTGCAGGTCGCACCCGGCGGCTTTCGCGCTCACATAGAGTCGAATCACCGTTCCAAGACCGGAGCTGTCCATGTGAGTGACGTCGTTGAGATCGAGTATGATTCTTTTCGAACCTGGAATCAGCCGATGGACGTCCTCATAAAATTCGTCACGGTGGCTCGCCACCAGGCGCCCGCGGCAGCTGACCATAGCAAATCCGGTCGCGGGGTCGATCTCGATCACGGTGAGAATTTCAGGCGGCGGGCCGAAATCAGGCATCGAGCGATTGTTGCATATCTGCGGCGCAGTGTGGTGTTTCCGAAGTGGCTTGACTGAACGATGCGCACGCACCTCGCCTTCGCAATCGCGGTGAATAGCGAATTCGCGGGCTATACCCCGCTGAACGGCTGATCGCCGGATACCAATTACTCATCACGAATCCGACGCTTCGCGGCTCAGGATTATCGACTGCTCTTTACCCGCATCGAATCAAAACGTACTTTGATCTCGCACCGATGAATCGGTTAATTCACCAAACCCGCACGAGGAACGGTCTCTGAAACGTGGTTTGTCGAGAGAGCCGATGGCGTGGCGCTTCCGGGCAAGTTTCATTTGCGTTACGTGTTCCGCAAAGACGTTCCCAGCTTTTTCGAGATCAGGAACCAGGCGGCGAAGGGCGGCAGAGCCACCAGCCAGCATACCGGCGCGAAGCCGAAGTGATCCACCAGAAATCCGATCAACGGTGAGATTGCCGTCTGCATGATGCCGTAAGCGAAGCCAAGGGCCGCGATGGCGGTGCCCGCGCGTTCGCCTCCCCAGATATCCAGCGGGATCGTGTAGATATTTACGCTCCCTGCCACGATCGCAAAATAGCTCAGAGAGATCGGCAGCAATGCCCATAGTGGCGTCGGGCAGAATGGCGCGAGCGCCGAAACGAGGCACAAGCCCGCGCTCACTTGCGTGGCAAAGACGCGAGCCTCAACGGCCGGCCTTCCCCGCGTCACAGCCTGGCGCGAGAGCCAACCGCCCGCAAATCCTCCAAGCGTCGATGCCACAGGCGGAACCCAGGCATATCCATTCGCCTGCGATGTCGTGAGATGGTAGCGCTGGGCGAAGTAGAGAGTCGTCCAGTTGGTCCAGAACGTGTAGCCAATCATCCAGAGGACGTTCGCAGCCGCAAGCGCGATCAGCCTGGGGTCCCGCAGGATCTCGAATCCTCCGAGCTGCCTTTGCGGCGCGACTTCACGGTAAGGATGCACGGTGCGGCGGACCATCAGCCACAAAGGAATCCAGCCGAAACCGAGTGCGGCACAAACAAAAAATGGACTGCGCCATCCGGTGAACCATGCCACCAGCAGGGGCGCAGCAATGCCGGCGAGCCCGATACCGATCTGCGTCATCGCGGCGCCGATCGCGCGGTCCTTCGGTTCGAGGTAGATCGCGTTCAGCTTGCCTGCTGCGGGAATGCCGGCCGACTCACAGGTACCGAGAAATACGCGGGCGGCGACCAGTTGGCTGAAGCTGCGCGTCCAGCCGCACATCGCGGCGCCAAGCGACCAGAGAGCAACCGCAAACACGATCCCGGTTTCGAGTCCAAGGCGATCGAGAAACCATCCAACGAAGGGAGCGGCAATCGCATAGGGTAAAGCGAATGCGGGCCCGATTAACAAGCCGTAATCGGTGTTCGTGAGATGAAACTCCGCCATCACGCGGGGCGCGGCGGCAGAAAGGGTGATGCGATCGAGATAATTCCACGCAGTGGCCAGCGCGAAGAAGGAAACAGCGCCCCAGCGCGCAGTGTCGGAACTGACGGACGGACGCGGTTTGACCGGAGTCACGAAACGATCAAACTATCAGGGAAGCACGAGGAACGCAAAAAAACCCCTCCTGCTGCAACCCTACCGTGCGGAGGATAACGAGCCGATTGATTGCGACTCCAGCGCCCGAACGCTTTTGTCTCGAACCCGTCATCCCAATCGCCCGAGTGTTGCAGCAGAGGGCAGGTTGAGTTACTTCTAACGATTCGCGATTAAGGATAGCAAAAGTGACCCCACAAAGTCTGCTTTTCAAGTAATTGATTTTAATCGTCCTGGGAGCAACTACAGATCTGCAGATGTACGGTTGTGTACCAGCGGTGTGTCGGGTTGACTCATACAGTCGTGGGGGGCTGGCAAACGACAGGAGTCGTGCAAAAAAGTTCTTGTTGGTTCGGCCGCACGACTACTATCCTTCGGCATCAGATACTTCGCACAGGATCCCGCCACGAACTTCACGCAGCCTTGCCGTATTCTTCGAGGAAATGAGCGATCGTCCGGATACCGTCGTAATAGTTCCGGATATTGTATTTCTCGTTCGGGGAATGCAGGCCGTCGTCCGGGAGTCCGAAGCCCATCAGGATCGTCGGAATTCCCAAATGTGTGGCGAAATCACCCACGATCGGAATTGAACCGCCCGATCGCGTGAATACTGTGGGCTTGCCCAGGATATCGCTGAAGGCCTTTGCGGCCACACGAATGGCAGGGTGATCTGTGTTCACCATCAGACCGGGACTGGCGCTGAGCACGCGTACCTGACATGTGATCCCGCGCGGCGAATTCTCTTTCACGAACTGCTCGACCGCGCGAATCACCTTCTGCGGATCCTGTCGCGGTACGAGGCGGACGCTGACCTTCGCCACGGCTTTGGCGGGAATTACCGTCTTGGCGCCTGTGCCGGTAAAGCCGCCGGCGATGCCGTGAACTTCGAGGGTCGGCCTGGCCCAGGTGCGTTCGAACACCGAATATCCGGGCTCCCCAGTGAGTTCGCTCGAACCAACTTCGCTTTTCAAATACTCGTCCTCGTCGAATGGCAGATGCTCCCAGCTTTGCTTTTCCTCAGCCGAGGGCGGTTCCACATCGTTGTAGATGCCGGGAATCAGAATGTGACCGTTCGCATCTTTGGCTTTGTCCAGCAGTTCGATCAGTCCGAAAACGGCATTCGGCGCGGCGCCGCCATATAAGCCGGAATGCAGGTCGCGCGATGGTCCGCGCGCTTCAATCTCGAGGTAGACCAGGCCCCGCAGCCCGACGTTCAGAGTCGGCAGGCCCGGTGCATACATCTCTGTGTCCGAGACCAGCGCGACATCCGCCTTCAGCTTCTGCGGATTCTTCGCCACATACTCCGCCACCGATTGGCCGCCGACCTCTTCTTCACCTTCGATCAGGAACTTGATGTTCACGGGCGGCCTGCCGTAGATCGCTTTTATGGCCTCCATCGCCTTGATGTGAGAAAACATCTGGCCCTTGTCGTCAGCCGACCCGCGCGCGTAGAGGTTTCCGTTGCGCTCTGTCGGTTCGAACGGAGGCGTTTCCCAAAGCTCCAGTGGATCGGGCGGCTGCACGTCGAAATGCCCATAGCAAAGCACCGTCGGCTTGCCCGGCGCATGCATCCAGTCGGCATAGACAAGCGGGTGGCGTTCGGTTTCGATCAACTCGACGTTTTCGAGGCCCGCAGCGCACAGGTGATCGACAACGAAATCCGCCGCGCGATGCGTGGCTTCCTTATGCTCCGGCGACGTGGAGATGCTCGGAATTCGCAGCAGATCCTTGAGCTCTTCGAGGAACCGGGTCTCGTTCTCATGCACGTAACGATCGATGGCTTCCGACATGTCGCCTCATTCTAACCCGCAGTTGCGCGCAGGGTGTTGGTATCGTGACGAGAGCCAGGCCGATGACCCCGCTGCTCAGTGTCCAGGGAGTGACGCTCCGTTATGCGACGCGGAAACACATTGTCACTGCCACATGGCGCGTCAGCTTCCATGTATCGCAGTCAGATCGCTTCGTTATCCTTGGGCCCTCCGGCTGCGGCAAGTCAACGCTGCTGAAGGCGGTTGGCGGATACGTCCAGCCGGTCGAAGGAAGCATTCTTCTCAATGCCACAAAAGTCACCGCGCCAGGCCCGGATCGTGTGTTCGTATTCCAGGAATTCGATCAGCTGCTTCCCTGGAAGACGGTCAGAGAGAACATCACGTTCGCACTCACAGCAAGCGGAAAGCTGCCGCGCCGCGAAGCCGGACAGCGGGCAGCGCATTTCATCGAAAAAGTCCGGCTCGCGGAGTTCGCCAACAGCTACCCGCATACGCTCTCAGGAGGCATGAAGCAGCGCGTCGCCATCGCCCGCGCCATGGCGATGGAACCGCAGATCCTGCTGATGGATGAGCCCTTCGCTGCCCTCGATGCTCTCACTCGCGCCAGGATGCAGGATGAACTCCTGCAACTCTGGAGCGACACGAAGTTCACCGTTCTCTTCGTAACGCATTCGATTCCCGAAGCCCTTCGTATCGGCAGCCGCATTCTGCTGCTCACAGCGCATCCGGGTCAGGTCAAAGCCGAGGTGGAAGCTCGCGACTGCGACGAGGCGCGCATCGAGGAGATGCTTTTCCACCATGCCTGATTTCGACGTTGTGGAAAGGCGGCTCAGCGTATGGGAGCGGTTCTGGAATAACGGCGCCGCGCGCAAAATCGTATTGCTCGCCGTGCTCGCGCTGATCTGGGAAATCTATGCGCGATGGCTCAATAATCCGCTGCTCTTCCCGACGTTCTCCGACACTATCAAGGCTCTGTTCGCGTCGATTGCGTCCGGCGAAATCCCGCGCGCGGCTTCGTACTCGGTGGTCATGCTGTTGAAGGGGTACGCACTCGGCCTTGTACTCGCGATGCTGCTCACCGCGTTTGCCAGTGCCGGCCGTATCGGGTCCGATCTGCTCGAAACGCTGACCGCAATGTTCAACCCCCTGCCCTCGGTGGCTCTGCTGCCGCTGGCGTTGATCTGGTTCGGCCTCGGCAACGCCAGCGTGATTTTCGTTCTCATACATGCTGTGCTCTGGGCGGTTGCACTGAACATGCACGCCGGATTCCGCGGGGTGAGTCCGATTCTCAGAATGGTCGGGCAGAACTACGGCCTTTCAAAAGCCGGTTATGTCGCGAAAATTCTGCTGCCCGGGGCGTTCCCCAGCATCCTCACAGGGCTGAAGGTGGGATGGGCGTTTGCGTGGCGCACCCTGATCGCCGCAGAGCTGGTGTTCGGCGTCAGCTCGGGCTCGGGCGGTCTCGGCTGGTACATCTTCGAGCAGAAGAATCAGCTTTCGATTCCGAATGTGTTTGCGGGTTTGTTGACCGTGATCCTCTTCGGGCTGCTGGTCGAGAACCTGATCTTCAAAACCATCGAAAACCTTACCGTGCGCCGATGGGGCATGCAGACGTAACCAGCAGGCTTGCATCGTCGAGCAACTCGAGCCGCCCGATCTGATCGGCCAGGCGAGCACGCGCGTCTGCGCCGATGAAGTCGCCGGCGTTTTCGTCGAACTTCGCCCGAATTTCGTCGTAGGTCATGGGATTCTCAGCCGAGCCGCGATTGTACTCTTCGAGTTCGTAAAATGAGCGCCCGTCCTTCAGGGTTATCGTGACTTCGCCTTTGAATCGTCCCGGGCCCGGATATGCGGGGTCGACGCGGTAATGCACGCGCCGCGCGAGCCCAAGAATGCCTGCGTCGCGCAGGCTTTCTTCGCGATATGCATTCTTCCCCAGCGATCCCAGCGCCAGCGCCTCGGCGAGGCTGTACTGCAGGCTCACGCGGCCGTGCGAGTCGGACGCAGGCGCGAATTTCTCTTCGACCGGCTCGCATACGATGCCCACAATAAACGCGGTCACCGGGCAATCGATGCGTTCGACATCGGAAAGACGAATGCCGTGTTTCTCCCGCAGCCGAAGGATCGCGCTGATATACGGGTGCAGCACGTGGGCGGCGGGGAATGGTTTGAACGAAGAATTCCGGCTCTCCCAATGCGTGCCCAGGTCGTCCCGAATGCGTCCGTAGTCGCGCGGCTGATCGGGGTCCTGCAGGTGTGAAGCAAAGAGGCCGAAGCGGCCTTCGAAGACCTCGGCTGGCCCCGTAGTTCCAATGCGAGCCAGCATAGCGGCTGTGATTCCGCTTTGCGCGGCCCAACCCGGATGGAGAAACTTGGTCTGGGTACCGTCGACCCAGCATTGCAGCAGACCGGAGGCAAAGCTTCCACAGATTCCCGCCG
>Ga0210389_10004610_pt1 | contig 10699 bp, 7 predicted proteins | sample IncBWH28OmetaG_FD_160127 | JGI IMG/M metagenome (GOLD analysis project Ga0210389, IMG submission 160127) | Forest soil microbial communities from Barre Woods Harvard Forest LTER site, Petersham, Massachusetts, United States - Inc-BW-H-28-O ... | reverse complement strand
GTGAGTTGGAAGCGTTCGTCGGGTACCTGAGAAATATAGCCGCGCTCGGCAAGGCACACCAGCATGCGGAAAATTTCGCCGACGGTGCGACCGAGCCGGCGAGCGACCTGGCTGGTGGTAAGCCCGCCTGGTTCGGAGGCGAATAGCTCCAGGATATCCAGACCCTTGTCCAGGGCGGGAGCGGCGTAGCGCGCGCTGGGAGGAGGCGCCGAGAAGAGGCCCCTACGTTTGAGGCGGGTAGCTCGCATCAGACTGAACGGCAGTATACACGATAATTTCTCTAATGAAAATAGCATTTCATATATGCAATACTGTAATTCGAATGAAGCGGAACTTGAGGCTACGAAAATGACGAACACCGGATCCTCGACAAATGTTCTGAAAGATCAGCCATTACAGGGCTTGCTGGTTCTCGATTTCAGCCAATTTCTCTCTGGGCCGCTGGCGACCCTGCGGCTAGCGGATCTGGGCGCGCGTGTGATCAAGATCGAGCGGCCTGGGCAGGGCGACCTGGGACGAACGCTCTATTTGAGCGACACGGATATCAACGGCGAAAATACGCTGTTCCACGCCATCAATCGGAACAAGGAGAGTTTGGCGGCCGACCTGAAGAATCCCCGCGACATAGAAAAACTGCGCCGCTTGATCGCACGCGCGGACGTGATGGTGCAGAATTTTCGTCCGGGTGTGATCGAGCGACTAAAGCTGGACTACGAAACTGTCGCGCAAACGAATCGGCGCATCGTGTATGGATCGGTCAGTGGTTACGGTGACGCTGGGGCATGGCGCGATCGCCCCGGCCAAGATCTGCTGGCGCAGGCGCGATCGGGGATAATGTGGTTGAGCGGCGACGAAGGCGACCCACCGACTCCGTTTTCACTAGCGATTGCGGACATGCTGACGGGACACAATCTTTGCCAGGGAATTCTTGCGTGCCTGGTGCGGCGTGGCGTTACGGGACGAGGGGGGCTTGTGGAGGTCAGCCTGCTGGAATCGTTGCTGGACTTTCAGTTCGAAGTGCTCACCACGTTCATGAACGACGGAAGACGGCCGCCACGGCGCGGAGCATTTCGCAATGCGCACAGCTATCTGGCGGCGCCTTACGGTGTGTACGACACGAAAAATGGACATCTGGCGCTGGCAATGACGCATCTTCCATCGCTCGGCACGTTGCTGGGAATTCCGGAGCTGACGCAAATCAAAGACTCCGCGGGAGGATTCAAGCGGCGGGACGAAATTAAACGCCTGATCGCGGACCGGCTGCGCGGAGAGACTACCGAGTACTGGCTGGGTATTTTGGACGCTGCGGATATCTGGTGTTCCGAAGTGCTGGACTGGCCGAAGCTCTTCGGTAGCGAGGCGTTCCAGCAGCTGGATATGTTGCAAACACTTGCGAACGGAAAGGGATTGGAAATTCTTACGACGCGCTGTCCTTTTCGTTTGGATGGGCACGTACTGAAAAGTGGAAGGCTTGCGCCAAAAGTGGGCGAACACACCGACGTGATTACGAGTCAATTTGCGCTGTAGGCTTCTAGAATCTTCCAAATTGCCGGAAGGCATCGACAGGATGCGTGCCTTGCAGAATTGATTTGCGGACGAGATTTTCGGTTTGCACTACTGCCTCGGCTTTGATCACGACGTCTGTCACGATGGATTGAGGAATTACGAGCACGCCATCGCGGTCACCTAGAATGTAATCACCCGGCGCGATGTGGACGCGGCCGATAACGATAGGGACATTATGAGCAACGAGCCTCCAGCGCCCGACAATGTCCACGGGAGTTTTGTAACGAGCAAAAACCGGGAAGCCAAGTTTCAGGATGTAGTCCGTGTCGCGAGCGCCTCCGTCGATCACCGCACCGCGTGCGCCGCGATATTGCGCCGTCTCCGTGGAGAGTTCGCCTAGATGAGCTACGACTTGGTCGTTGGGCTGGTTCACGAGTACGTCGCCTGGTTTTACGTCGCCCAACATTTTGAGAAATGGAACAAAGATCACTTCTGGATCCGTGCTGTCGGTGGGCTCGCCGAGGATCGTCAAGGCTTTGCCGACAACAACGTGACCGGGGTGAAGCGATTGGATTTCGTGCGGCAGCACCTGATCGTGAAATCCCAATTCGTCCAAGATGTCGCTGACGGCTCCGGTGTACGGGATCTTGGAGAGCCGTTCTACCAGGGTGGCGGTTTTTTGTTCGCTCATAATCGTTGATGACCTTTTATTGTGCGTGGCTGCTCGTCTAGCTGAGCCGGTAGATTCGGATTGCGTTATCGTGAAAAAGCTTTTCTTGGTTCGTTTCTCTGGCGCCGTGCGTTAGAGACAAGAGCGTCGCGACCCACCGCTGGTAACTGGCAGTGAGATTGCATACGGGCCAGTCACTTCCAAACATCACACGGTCCCAGCCGAAGGATTCGATCACGTGATCCACGAACGGGCGGAGATCTTTGGGCTGCCAGTTTGTCGGGTTGGCATAAGCGACGAGGCCGGAAATCTTGCAGGAAACGTTGGGGAGGCTTGACAGTTCGCGGATATGCGCGCGCCACGGATCGAGGGCTTGAGCTTCCACGTCCGGAACCCCGCAGTGGTCGAGGACAAATGCGACATCGGGGCACCGCGATGCCAGGTTGATTGCGACTGGGAGTTGGCGCGCGAGAACGCATAGGTCGAAGGAGAGGCCATAGTTTGCGAGGCGCGACACGTTTTCGATGAACATCCTTCCCTGGCCGAGTTCGTCAGGATGTGTGTGGAGGATTCGGCGGATGCCTTTGAGTTTTGGATGCCCGGCAAATTTGTCGAGATATTGCTCGAATTTATCTTTTTCGGGCCGACCCGAGGCCACGACGCCGGCGATGCAATTGTCCGGGCTATTCGCTAGTCGCAAGACATGTAAGGTTTCGTCCAGCACCTGCGCCTCATCCACGTCACATTCGACGAACACGGTTTTGGCGATTTCCATTCCGCGCGTGGCCTCGGAATAGTCGCTGAGCCGAAACGAGCGGTCGAGGGCTGGAATCGGCTCGAGCCAGGCGTAGTGAAACAGGTCTTTGTCCCAGAGGTGTTGGTGGGTATCAACGATTTTCATGGGTCGTTCGAGGGGCGCGGCAAGACGCGGCACAATCTACCGAAATGCACGCGGCACGTCAACAAAGTCCACGCATTTCCATTAAGGTTTCTCGCATTTCAATACTCAAAATATCGTCAAACCCGCTCCGTGGCAGGCGCGCAGAAACGTGGTTTCATTCCACGGCGCGAAGCCTACCGGGCGACCAGAGTGAGGAACTAATCCGCGTGAAATACTTCTTCCATTTCGGCCCACCACTCTCCTTCTTCGCGCGTAGCCAACGGCTGCTGCATGGGCATCATCACGGCCCACCATTCCTGGGTTCTTGGATCGGCGGCCATTTTGGCCATGTCCGCCTGATAGTCGGTGCCGTGATATTCAAAATATGCGAACAAGAAATTGTCCTTGAGATAGATGGAATAGTTTCGGATGTTGCATTTTCTAATCATGTTGAGAATGTCGGGCCATACGGCGGCGTGATAGCGCTTGTATTCTGCGATCGCGTCGGGCTTTACATGGATGACTGAGCCATAGCGTTTCATGAGTTGGGATCCTTTCCGCCGGCGAATTCCGTTCCGCAGAGGAAGCGCCGGGGATGTAAGCTGTGAGATTGTTCGCGAGCGTCTTAAATAAGGACGCCGGGGTTCAGAAAGTTTATGCGGTGATCTCTTCGGGACGCACGGCGCGGCGTTCGGCCATGGATTTATATTCTGCAAAAACGATCTGCAGCGTGCGGAGATTGTCCCGGCCGCTGGTTTCCGGCTCGGAATCGTCTTCGATCGCACGCATGAGAGACGCCATGGGACCGACGAACGCATCGGGGATCCACATCGTGTCCAGGCGCGCGGAAAACCAATAGCCGGGGTTGCGCTTGGACATGAATTCAAGCGTGTCAGGGCGCCCTGAGGGATAGTTGTACATCAGCCCGATCGTGCCCTTGATCACGCCCTCTATTCCTTCAATTCTGAAGATGGCATAAGGGTCGTCGGTCCAGGTGGAATGGCAGACGTCGATGAGCACCTGAAGACCGGAGTCGTACTCCCAAGTGGTGAGAGTTTTGGTTTCCGCGGAGGTTTTTTCACCGGGAACCCGGGTGCCACTGGTGAATACAAAGTTCGGCTGTCCCAGCAAATAACGCAGCGAGTCAATATAGTGAATGCTGTGGAACATCACTTCGAGGCGCTTTCCGGAATAGATCCAGGGCCACAGGCTCCAGTCGGTCTTGCAGTGAACCTGAATCGTGGCATAGAACGGGGTGCCGACCCAGCCGTCCTGCATCAGCAAGCGCGCACAACGAATGCCGGCGTCCCAGCGCATCTGTTGGTTCACGGCGATTTTAACGTTCGCTTTTTGCGCGAGATCGACGCACCGAACTGCTTTGGCATATTCATCCGCGAAGGGTTTCTGGCAGAGCAGGTGTTTTTTCGCGGCGGTGACGTGCTCGACGATTCCGAGTTGGACATCGGGGTAGACCGCGACGTCCACGATCTGAATTTCCGGGTCGGAGAGCAGCTCGTCCGTGCTCGCATACACTCTTGGAATTCCATGCTCGCGCGCCGTTTTCTCGGCCTGAGCATGATTTTTATCTGTGACGCCTACGACTTTGAAACGGGCCTTTTTGTAAGCCGGGAGGTGGGCGTAATTAACGATTCCACCCGCGCCGAGTATCCCGATTCCCTGGTCGAGATTGCGCGGCAGTTTCGGTTTGTAATCGAGATGCGGGAAAACATCAGTCATTATCGATCACCCCTTTGCGAGTCATGGCGTCTGCGCGGCGCGGGCTTTCTGGATCGCGGCCAGCGCCTGCTTGGCATCGACGTCATTCGGATTCGAGTTCAGTGCGATTCGCAGCTCTTTTTCAGCTTCTTCTAATTTTCCGGTGCGGAAATACATCCAACCGAGGTTCTTGTGCAAGTGTGCGGCCTCCGGGCAGGAGCCGCAAAGTTGCATGGCCTCCTGAATTTGGAGGAATGCTTGAGGCCAGTTTTGCGCGTTGGACGCCGCGAGAGCGAAATTTCCAAGTTGTTGCACGCGGTCGGAAATTTGCTGGTCCTTCTGCAGCTGGTCGTAGCGGTCCTGATATTTCTGCGCTTCGGGATCGTTGGCTTTTTTCAACGCTCGCGCCAAATTGTAGAGAGCTTGCGAATAGTTGGGGTCCGCCTGCAGAGCCAATTTCCAATGAGCCACCGCGTCGCTGGCGTTTCCCTGATGCTCGAGATTCTGGCCCAGGAGGAATTGCGCATCGGCATTTCCCGGCTGAAGTGCTAGTAACTTCTCGAAGAGCTCGGTAGAGCGAGGGAGATCGTTATCCTGCTTCGCCGCGAGGGCGAGAAAGTACAGCGCCGGCGCATAGTTGGTATCGAGGTGTACGGCTTCCTCGAGTTCCTTGCGTGCGTCTTCATATTTGGCGGTTTCGAAAAAGAAACGTCCCAGATTGTAGTGTGCGGCCGGAGATTGTGGAGCGAGGCGCGCCGCCTCCTGGAATTCCTTGAAGCCGCCGGTGCGATCGAACTGATCCACCAAGGCAATGCCGAGATTCAAATGCGCATCCGCTGAATCGGGTTGGAGCGCGACGACTTTGCGGAAACTTTCAACCGCTTCGCCTCCTCGCCCGGATTTACCCTGAATCATACCGAGCGCGGTGTATGCAGAGGGATCGTTGGGGTCAATCTGGATGGCCGCGCGCAATTGCTGCTCACCCCGAGCGATCTGGCCGTGTTGGGCGAGCAGCAGGCCCAAATTCACTAGAGCTTTCGTGTATTTCGAATCGCTGTCGATGGCCTGCTGATAGAGCGTCGCAGCGTCTTGATCTTTGCCCTGGCGGTTGTAAAGGACGCCGAGATTGTTCTGCGCCTCTGCGTAGCGCGGATCACAGGCGATGGCTTTCTTGAATTCCTGTTCGGCTTCGGAGGTCCGATTACTCTGGAGAGCCAGCACACCCAGTTGATTGTGAGCGACGGCGAGCTCGGGATCGAGTTGGATGGCTTTTTCGAGTTCTTGATGTTCCGTGGCGCGATCGCCCAGTTGATCCAGCGCGAGTGACAGGTTGTAGTGCAGCTGTGGATTCCTAGGATCGGCGCGAAGCGCTGACCGGTACGCATCCGCTGCCGCGCGCGCATCTCCCGCCGCCAGCAACTGGTTCGCGTGTGCATTAAACTTACTCGCGGCTGCGCCCGGATCACCGTGCGAAACGAGCGCAGCATACTCCGCATGTTCCTTGCGGGCGAGTTCTTCCTGGCCCGTCTTCGAGAGCAGCCGAGCCAATTGATCGTGGGGGTCGGGCGCGGACGGACTGATTTCTTCCGCCACCCGCAATTCGCGAATGGCGTGCTCGTTCTGGCCGGCTGCAGCAAGCGCCAGCCCAAGTTCATACCGGACTTCGAAACTCTTGGGATCGAGCTGCGCGGCTTTTTGCAAAGATTCAATGGAAGAATCCCATTGCCGGAGGCCTTGATAGGCCAACCCCGCCGCGTAATATCCTTGCGAATCGCGCGGCTCATGCTCGGTGTATTCCCGAAGCGGCGCCAGCGCATTTAAATACTTCTGCTGCGAGATTAGCGCGCGCCCCAGCGCAAGCCTGGCTTCGTCCTTGGTAGGATCGAGCCGCAAGGCATCGCGAAATTCCGCGATTGCTCTTTCAAGATCCGCAGGCTCGGTCTCGGCATAGACAGTTCCCAGGCCCAGATGAGCGTCCGCGGAATCCGAGTGAGTTGCGACAAGCTGTTGCATCGTCTGAGCGGCTTTAGCCGCGTCTCCAATTTGTGAGTACGCGAGACCTAGCGCCACCGTAACGGGTACAAGTTGCTCGGCGGGAGGAGGTTTCGCGAGCGCCCATTCCAACAAAGCAACGGCGGCGGCTGAGTTTCCTTGCGCCATCAGCACCTGCGCGCGGCTTATAGCCGCGCCGGGGAAATTGGGATCAATCTTAAGTACGGCGTCGAATTCGGCGGCGGCCGGTGCGAGTTTCTTTTCGTTGTAGAGCAACGTACCCAGCGCGAAATGCGAGCTCGCCGAATCCGGCTTTTCGGCGATGGCGGCTCGAAGTTCCGCGGTGGCGCGGGCGGGGTCGCGAACGGTCAGTAGAGCGAGCGCCAGGTTATAATGAGCTTCCCAATTCTTGTTATCCATCTGCAGCGAGAGCTGAAAAGAAGGGATGGCGCACTTAACCTCGCCTGCGGCTGCGTAGAGTGCGCCCAGAGTGTTGTAAGCTCCGGCGGTCGGATGAGCTTTTACCGTTTCGAGCAAGGTCGCCAGTTGTTCGGAAGCGTGTTCTTGCGACAGACAAGGCTTGGGGAGAGCGCTGGGAGCTGCCGAACGATTCGGCGAGGTTCCTTGGCGAGCTGGCGCGGGCGATTGAGCGACGCACGGCGGTGGGGCTGCGAACGCGGCCGCGGCGCCGAGCGCCACGATTCCCACACGCGCATTTTCAAACCGCGATTTTTTGCCACGGCGCATTTGAGTTCGTGTGCAGCGTACCTTTCCACGCCCAATTTTTTCACAAGTATATTCCGTGTCGTTTCGCCAAGCTACCGCAGCAACGGGGGAAGTGGGCAAGAGTACGCGATAATCTCTGCGGACACGGATTCCGCAAAGCAGTTGACAGATTAAGCTGTCTCCGGCACAAAGACCCCGGGAGTGACGCCGCTGGGGTGGTGGGGGTTCACCTCGCGCAAGTACGGCTCGCCAGCCGCTACGTACAGGATGCGACTGCCACTCCCGGACCTTCGCGCGGGCACCATCGGCCTCGCGCGCGGGACGTTTTGCAAAAACTAAAAGTAAAACTTTACGCCGTACTGCAATTGCCTGGCGGCAACGTTTCGAGTGGATGAAATCGTGTTGAAATTCTTATCCTGAATATTTTGGTCCGGGAAGCCCCAGGTCGGCGTATTGAACAGATTGAACGTCTCGAAGCGGAACTCGAAGCGGTAACGCTCGTTGATGGGGAATTGCTTGAATAACGAGAAGTCCAAGTTCTTGAAATTGTCGCCGCGCAGGGCATCGCGGCCCAAGTCGCCGAATGAACCGAGCGCTGTGGGTGGCGTCGAGAAGGCGTTAGGATTTAGCCACTCGGCGGGTCCTTTGTTGGGAGCGTAGAACGGCTGACCGCTCACTACATTCAACCGGTCATAGTAGCCGTTGCAGCATCCGAAGTTCTGCGTGAGCGCAGGGTCGCCGCCGACGCCCACATCGAATGGCGCGCCGGAAGTAAGAGTCAAGATTCCGTTGAGCGCCCAACCTCCCAGCACGTAGTTCAACGCCTTGCTGCCCGACGAGAACTGCTGTCCATTTCCGAAGGGAATCTGATAGGTCCAGGAGGCCACAAAAATTTGCGGCAGGTCAATTGCGGAAGGCCCCTCATTCGCGTTGACATTGTAGGGATTCTCGATGCCGCATCCTTCGACACCGTACCAACCCGTGCAGCCGATATCCACGCTCTTCGACCAAGTGTAGGAAATGAGGTAGGTGAGCCCCTTATACTGCTTGCCGTTTAACGAAACCTGCAAAGCGTTATAGTGGCTTCTGCCACCGCTGTAATCCCAAGCGGTTGGAGTGATGAAAGAGAACGGCTTCTGGCCAGTGGCAGGATTCACGGTGTTCGCGTATGGACCGAGGTCAAGTCGGCCGCCATGGGAGCCGACGTAGTTCGCGGTCAGGACCGTGTGGGTTCCGAGTTGCTGTTGCACGCCGAGGTTCCACTGGTCGGCGTATGGCCGCTTCAGGTAAGGATCTGCAAACCAGGTGGATTGGTTAAACGGGGTGGGGCCGGTAACCGGAGGCGTGGTCCCCTGGCTGAGCGGGTCTTCTGCGAAAACATTGGGCAGACCCGTAATCGGGTTAGTGTTGCTAGCACCGAGCTGATCAAGGCTGGGCCAGGTTCCCTCGAAGTTCTGCGCTGTCTGAGTGATGGCAGCCCAGTTATCGTAGAATCTCCCGTAGCCGGCTCGGAGCACGGTTTTTTCGCTGAGCTGATACGCGAGACCGATGCGGGGCTGGAAGTTGGTCAGATCGTTGTGATAAATCCCTCCGTTGCTGACCGGAGTGAGGGAAACGTTCGCCGGAAGCACTCCACCGGGAATACAGGGAGCGCCTATGGAAGGGGGATCGCAAGCCGGAGCGTTGCGCTCAATATAGTAAATTCCGTGCCGGGCATCCAGGTCGCCCACAAAATTGTTAGCTTCCCCATTGTTGCCATAGATCGGCATCAGCGTCAGGTCATAACGGAGCCCCAGGTTGACAGTAAGCCTGTCAGTAGCCTTCCACTGATCCATGAAATAAGCGCCGTCAACCCATCCGCCGTGTTCAGTCTCGACAACATTGCGGCGGGTGGCATTGTTAGGGAGACCGAGTAAGAAGGAGGCAAGCGCGTCTCCCGTAGCCGTACCGATTTGGGTATTCGTGTTCGCCGCCGATGTGTTGGCTGCCGCAAAGACGACGCCGGAGTTCAAATACACGGCGTTAGCATTGTTACTGGCGAAGTCCACACCCATCTTGAAGGTGTGACGTTGATAAATTTTCGTGTACGCTCCGCCACCCTCCCAGATGTCGGATGCCTTGGTGTAGTCAAACTGGGCGGCATTGTGGGCGCTGGCATTCGAATTGCCGATGTACCCAAGGATTGCAACCTCTGGAACCATTTCGGCACCGCCCCTGAAATTGCCGGCGTAGTTTGGATTGAAAATCGTCGAGCCGAAGCTGGGAGGCGCACCTGAGGGGTTCGAGTTTTGATTGATGCTCAGAACGACGCGACCAAACCTCGCTTCAATCAAACTGCTGCTGGAGAAGGCATGGCTGTATCCGACACCGATATTGAAGCCATCGGTCTTTTGCGAATGCGGGAGTCCGACGAACCCTCCAGAGTCCGTGACGGGTTGCCAGAATCCTACGTAGCGGGCCCAAAGATTATCGCGCTCAGTGAACTGGTGATCAATCCGCAGTGTGCCGGTGTCCTGGCGGACATTCGAAGGAGTTGTGTCCACGCCGTTGAATTGCGCGTTACCAGTGAGGTTTGGAGCGGGGAAGATCTTTTGCGCATAAGTCACCATGTTCGGATCGATGAGTGCTGCCGGGATCATGTTGCAGGGAGTGCCTGACGCCTGGGTCTTGTTCGGCAGCAGCGGCGACGGGAGGCCGCCGGTGCACAAGAAGGGAGAGTTGGTGAAACCAGAGGGACTGGAAGCATCCGGGACAACGCTATATGGATTGTAAATCTGGTTTGCGACGGAAGAAAGATCGCCGCCGAGTTCGCTTGAAACATTGGGAGTGGTATAGAGTGCGCTGGCGGACTGTGTATAGCGGTATCCTTCGTAAGCGGTATAGAAAAAAGTCTTGGGCGCGGTTGAGGTGTGCCAAGGAATAACTACTGGACCTCCACCGGCACCACCAAACTGGTTTTGGGTAAACTGATAAGGACTGCCAGGCTGGTGAAATGTTGGCAAGGCATCTGACCCCGCACCTCGGTAGAATTCCCAGGCCGACCCATGATATTCCTGCGATCCCGATTTGGTGACGACATTGACGATTCCGCCTAATGCGCCCCCGAAGGAAGCGTCATCGTTGTGGGACTGAACCTTGAACTCCTGGACGTCGTCGAGAATCGGCGCAACGGCGTAGGTGCTGCCGAATGATCCCTGATTGTTCACGCC
>Ga0210389_10004609_pt1 | contig 10699 bp, 8 predicted proteins | sample IncBWH28OmetaG_FD_160127 | JGI IMG/M metagenome (GOLD analysis project Ga0210389, IMG submission 160127) | Forest soil microbial communities from Barre Woods Harvard Forest LTER site, Petersham, Massachusetts, United States - Inc-BW-H-28-O ... | reverse complement strand
GTATGCTCACGGAGGGCGCGGGTACGCGCGACGCAAACGCGCTCCAAAGTGAGCTCGCGTTCCTCGGCGCGCAGCTCAACGCCGCTGCGGGCGCAGAATCGTTCGTCGTGCAGCTCAGTGTCGCGAAGCGCTCGCTCGCCGAAGCGCTCGATCTCATGGCGGATGTCGTGCTCCGGCCCACGTTCCGCGCCGACAACATCAAGCAGCAGCGCGACCTTCGCTTTCAATCGCTCCTGCAGCGCCGCGACCAGCCGACTCAGCTCGCGGTGCTCGCGTTCAATCAGATCGTTTTTCCCGAAGGACATCCCTATCACGATCCGGCCGACGGCGATTCCGCGTCGACGGCCGCCCTCGATTCCGCTCGCGTACGCAACTTCTATCAAGCCGCGTTCGTCCCCGAGCGGGCGAAGTTCATCGTAGTCGGTGATGTCACCGCGCCGGAAATGCGCACCATGCTCGGATCGCGGTTCAGCGCGTGGAAGCGCACGGGCGAGGCGCTCGCGGTTCCCGCCGTCACCGTCAAGCCGTTCGATCACGACCGGATAAAGATCTACCTCGTCGATAAACCGGGGGCGGCACAATCCGTGATCCAGCTAGGAAGTCCTGGTGCCGACCGGCTCGGTATCGACTATCCCGCCATCATGGTGATGAACACGATCCTCGGCGCATCGTTTTCGTCGCGCCTCAACGCCAATCTCCGCGAGACCAAAGGCTACACGTACGGCATCAGTTCGCGGTTTGGCTGGGCACCGCTCCCCGGAGCGTTCGTCGTCAACACGCAGGTGCGTACGAATGTTACCGACAGCTCGATCGTCGAGATATTCAACGAGCTCAAATTGATCCGCAATGCGGCGGTGGATCCCAAGGAACTCGCCCGCGCAAAGGCGTACGTTGCGCTTGCCGTTCCGGGGCGTTTCGAAACGAATGCATCCATCGCCGGCCAGATTGCCGACCTCGATTCGTACGGACTTCTGCTTTCGTCCGTGAACGATTTCGTCGCCCGCATCAACGCCGTGACCACGGTGGATGTGCAGCGCGTTGCGCGTGAATACATTCCTGCAGCCACCGCGACACTCGTTGTGGTCGGCGATCTCGCCAAAGTACGCGCCGGTATCGAAGCGTTGAAGCTCGGTACGGTCACCGTTCTGGATGTCTCTTCTATCGCGCGCTAAATGAAGGAGCGGGAACTGTGAACGCGCCGCTTCGAGTCGCCTTCCAAGGCGAGCTCGGCGCGTTCAGCGAAGAAGCGATTCAGCAGCTCTGGGGCGGCGATGTCGAGGCCGTTCCGTGCCGCGAGTTCCGGGACGTCGCCGATGCGCTTGCGCGCGGCGATGTCGACCGTGGCGTTCTCCCCGTTGAGAACACAATCGTCGGTTCGGTGCAGACGGCGCACGATGTGATCGACGCGACGCACGGGATTCATGCGATCGCGGAGACGGTCGTCGCGGTTCACCACTGTTTGCTCGGCGCACCGGGCACGAAGTTCGATCAGATCCGCGATGTGTTCAGCCACCCGATCGCGCTCGCACAGTGCGGAAATTTCTTTCGCGCGAATCCGCGTCTCACGGTGCACGCCGTATACGATACGGCCGGCGCCGCCGTCGATGTCTCGAACCTCGCCGATCCGCAATTCGCCGCGGTCGCAAGCCGTGCGTCGGCAAAGCGTTATTCAATCGATGTCGTCGTGCCCGATATCGAAGACCGTCCGGATAATCAGACGCGCTTCCTCGCGTTCGCGCGCGCAGCGCAGCCGCTCCCGGTCGGTACGCCTGCGCGGACGATGCTTTTGCTCACGACGAAGGACGTCCCCGGCGCGCTGCTCGATGCGCTCGCGCCGCTCGCGCGCCACGGCATCAATGTGCGCCGGATCGAGACGCGCCCGACGGGGGAGCCATGGAGTTATCGCTTTTTCGTCGAGTTCGACCATCAAGTCGGCGATGAAGCCGCCGACGCACTCGTTCAGGAAATTGCGGTGCTCGCAAACGAGGCGCGTCTCGTGGGAACCTATCCCCGATGGGCGGCGGGACGGCGCGGTTCGATCGGTTGGAAGTCGGGATCGCTCCCGGCAATCGGCTGACTACCGGCTAGCGTCCTTTCCGGCTTCGGGCTTCCGGCTTCCGGCTATAGTTCGCCGTGATCACCGACTTGATCCCGCCGCGCACGTTGAAGTCCCCCACCACGCTCATGCGCTTCGGCTTCACGGCCTTCACGAGGTCGTCGAGAATCCGGTTGACGACGCGCTCGTAGAAAATGCCGTCGTTGCGAAAGCTCCACAGGTAAAATTTCAGGCTCTTCAGCTCGACGCACAATTTTCCCGGCACGTACGTGATGCTGATCGTGGCGAAGTCCGGCGCGCCGCCTTTGAGCAGCGCGAGTTCATCGGCGTCGCTCTCGATCCCGCCGAGCGGGCAGAGCGACGTGAACTCGGGGCACGTCATGAAGATTTCGTAGTCCCGGTCCGCATACGGATTCGGGAATGTCTCAAGCAGTTCCGGAGCCGGCACCTATTCAGTTCTCCGGCGCTTTGATTCTTCGCTCAGCATCCGGCGCTCGTCCGAGGTGAGACTCTCGATTCCGTGCGCGGAAATCTTGTCGAGCAGCTGATCGAGCGCGTTGAGCTCGGTCTGCGGAGCGCGTGTCGCGCGCGGCGCCGTCGTCCGCTTGGCAACGACTGCGTTGCTGCGCGCGACCACATCGTCGATGTTATCGCGCTCGCGCGTACGTGACCGCGGCAGCGCGCGCGGCACCGCGCGGGGCGGAACATCTTCAGGCTCGTCCGGCACCGGCAAAACTCCCTGACGCAGCCGGTCGAGATCCACAGCCGCGCTCGTGCGGAGATACAACCACCCCGCCGCGAGTCCGCCGAGATGCGCGAAATACGCGACGCCGCCCTGTGCGCCGGCCATCGTCATGCCACCGACAAGGTTCAGTGCGCCGACGAATACCACCAGCCAGCGCACGGTCGTGGGTATCGCGCCGAACAGAAAGAGCTGCTCGTCGGGCCAGAGCGACGCATACGCGAGCATCACCCCGAACACCGCCGCCGATGCACCGATCAGCACGGAATCACCCGGCACGAGCGCGAGGTGGGCAAACCATCCGCCCAGCCCGCAGAACAGGTAAAACCGCAGAAACTCGGCGCCGCCCCATTTCCATTCGACGCGCGGCCCGAAGAGCCAGAGCGCGTAAATGTTCAGCGCGAGATGCCAGAAGCTGGCATGCACGAACATGTACGTGCCGATCGTCCACCACTGGTGGCCGAGATCTTTCGTCTGGAATCCAAGCGCGGACTGCACATCGGCCGGCTTCAAAATCGCGAGCTGGATGAAGAACACCGCGAGATTGATCGCGATCAGCCACTGCACCACGGGCGTGATCCGTGGCGCCGGCTGCTCCGGCGAATGCGTTTCGTAGGCCGGCACGTCCCCGCTCATCGCAGTCCGGCGGGCGGCGGCAGCCGCAGCGCGAGTCGCGTGTCCGGATGCGTGGCCATCGCCTGATCGAGCAGCGACGCCCAGCGGCGGTCGAGCATCGGTTGGTCGCCCGTCGGCGACGGTGGATGAATCACGACCTGCGTTTCCGCACTCACACCATGCGCCTGCTCGATTACCCGAAGCACCTGTCCATCGGATGTGTCGTCGCGCGGACACAACACCAGCGCGTGCGCGCATTTTGCTTTCGCCGCTTCTCCGATCGTCTCGATCACATTCGCCAGCGTTGCATCGGGCACCCAGAATTCGATGGTGACCTGCGCAAGCGCGAGAAATGGCGCGAGCGTCCTGAGTGTTTCGGGCCGCTGGCCATCGGTGTCGAGCATGACGGGGAGTGACGGCTTCGCAGCCTCGAGCGCCGCGATCAAAAACGCCTGATTCGCGAGCGGATCGCGGCCGCCTATCGATATCGAATGATATTTCGACCTGGAGAGCTGGCGGTCGATTTCACGCACGAGTGCCGCGGACGTGTACATCGTTGCGGTTTCCGCTTCGCCCGCAAAGCGCACGAAGAGCTGCCGACGGCCGGCCCATACCCCCTGAGCCTGAACGCCGGCCGGAACCCCGGCCAATGCTGCCGCTGACATCGGTACACCCGTCATCGCTTTTCTCCAGAGTCCTTCGGCCGTAAGGCCAATTGCACGATCCGATCGCAGAGTTCCGGGAACGTAATCCCGGCAGCCGCTGCGGCCTGGGGAATCAGGCTCAGCTGCGTCATCCCCGGAAGTGTGTTCGCTTCCAGACAGTAGAATGTTCCGTCTTCCATCATGCGGAAGTCAATGCGCGCACAGCCGGAGAGCTTCAACGCCTTGAACGCAAGGCGCGCCTGCTCCTGCACCGTGCCCGCTTCGACGGCCGACAGCTTCGCCGGAAACTCCTCCCGAGCCATTCCGGGGGTGTACTTGCATTCGTAGTCGTAAATTTCGTGTTTGGGGATGATTTCCCCCACCGGCAGTGCGACATCGCCGAGGATTCCGACCGTCAGTTCTCGTCCGGCGATGAACTGTTCGATCATCACTTCGTCATCGTAGTTCCGCGCCTCAGCGATCGCCGGCTGGATATCGGCGCGCTGCTTGACCAGCGTCAGGCCGACTGTCGAGCCCTGTTTGGACGGTTTTACGATGACCGGCAGCGCAAGCTTCGCGACGATTTCGTCATCCGTCGCCGGCGCCATGAGCCAATCCGGCGTGCGCACACCGGCGGCACGAAAGAGACGCTTGGAGAGATCCTTGTCCATCGCGAGCGCGCTCGCGAGGTGCCCGCTTCCAGTGTACGGGACTCCGGTGAGATCGAGCAGCGCCTGAAGCGTGCCGTCCTCGCCCTGTCCGCCATGCAGCCCGATGAACACGACGTCGGTATCACGCTGCGAACCAAAGCTTCGTACCGACGCCGGAAGCGTTTCGGACGAAAGAGTGGCGAGCGCGCCCTGTTCGGGCGGCAGTGTTTTCATCACCGGTCCTGCAAGCACCGCTTTCTCGTCGCCTTGGGTCAGCGCGCCGCGCACCGTGTCCACCGCCACGACGGTATGCCCGCGCGAGCGCAGCGCGTCGGCCACGCGCAGCCCTGATGCGATCGACACGTCGCGTTCCGAGGACGTTCCGCCCAGCAGCACCGTAATCCGCACTTCAGCGCGCCATCAAATAGTGAAGCATGTCGGATCGAGTCACTATTCCACGAATCTCGCCCTTCTCGCGCACGAGGACTGCGGGATTCGACTTCGAGAGCAGCTTCACGATCGCATCCATCGAATGGTCGGCGTCCACAACCGGGAATGGCGAGTCCATCGTATCGCCGACGGTCGCCTCGAGCACTTTTACGTCTTCGAGGCCGCGCACGCTGAGCACGTTTTCACTTACAGATCCGACGCAGTTGCGGCCGTCCATCACGGGCAACTGTGATACATCGTGGAGGCTCATGAGACGGAGCGCCTGGCGAACCGTTGCACCCGGATTCGTGCTGATCACGCCGGCCGGCGACCGTTCTCCTTTCACGTCGAGCAGAGCGCCGAGCGTGACTTTCTCGGCATCCATCATCTGGTTTTCGCGCATCCACTCGTCGTTGTAGAGCTTCGAGAGGTAGCGCTCGCCGGTGTCGCAGAGGAATGTCACCACGCACGCGTTCGGGTCGTTTACGCGCCGCGCGATGCTCAGTGCGACGTGCGTAAGCAGCCCCGAGGACCCGCCGGCGAAAAGCCCTTCTTCGCGTGTGAGGCGGCGCGCCATCGCGAACGCCTCGCGGTCCGAGACGGTTTGGAATTCGTCGATCAGCTTCAGGTCGAGTGTGTCGGGAATTTTATCCTGCCCGATGCCTTCCACCTTATATGGAACGCCTTCCGTTTTGTGTGCGCCGCCGCTGCGCCAGTATTCAGCGAGGATCGATCCAACGGGATCTCCGCAAACGATCTGAATCTTGGGGTTCTTCTCTTTGAGGTAGCGTCCGGCACCGGTGATCGTGCCGCCTGTTCCCGCACCGGCGACGAGATGCGTGATGCGTCCCTTCGTTTGTTCCCAGAGTTCGGGCCCGGTGGTCGCGTAGTGCGCATCCGGATTCGCCTGGTTGTAGAACTGGTTCGCGAGAATCGCATTCGGCGTTTCGTGCGCGATGCGTTTCGCCGTCATCACGTAGCTGTCGGGATGGTCGGGCGGCACGGCCGTCGGCGTGATTACGACCTCCGCGCCGTACGCCTTCAGAAGCCGGACTTTTTCCTGCGACATCTTGTCCGGCATCGTGAAAATGCACTTGTAGCCCTTGAGCGCCGCGGCAATCGCGAGCGCAACGCCGGTGTTGCCGCTCGTGCCTTCGACGATCGTTCCGCCGGGCTTGAGCGACCCATCGCGTTCCGCTTTTTCGATGATGGGCATGCCGATGCGGTCCTTCACCGACCCGCCCGGATTGTAGATCTCGGCTTTCACCCAAACCGGAGTCTGGATGCCGCGCGTAACGCGCGTCAGCCGGATCATCGGCGTCCACCCCATCGTCTCGAGGACGGAGTTGTATACGCGGAGGTCGCGTTCGGCGTCTGGCATCGTCGGAATCTACGCCCGCGCCACAGCGGGGGCGACGGCACGCGCGGCGGCGCCCGGGCTACCCGGCTCGACCCGCGCTTCCCGCGTCAACTGCGCCAGGAGAGCGAGCGCTTCAAGCGGCGTAATCGTGTTGACGTCGATCTCCCGCAACCGTTCAACAACAGGATGCGGTACATCGCTCACGAACAGCCCGAGTTGATCGCCGTTGCCGCGCGGTGCGCGCGCGGCGATCCCGGCTTTGCCGCTCAGCGCCGCGACGATCTGCTCGCCTTCAAGCAGTTTCAGGAGCGCGCGGGCGCGCGCGATCACCGGCTGCGGAAGTCCGGCTAGCCGCCCGACTTCAATACCATACGATCGATCCGCGCCGCCGGGTTTGAGCCGGTGCAGGAACAGAATGCGATCGCCGCTCTCGCGGACGTCGACGTTGTAATTGCGAACCGATGTGAATTCATCAGCGAGCTGCGTGAGCTCGTGATAGTGCGTCGCGAAAACCGTCTTGCAGCCGATCCGCTCGTGCAGGTGCTCGCTCACCGCCCAGGCGATGCTCACACCATCCCACGTGCTCGTGCCGCGGCCGATTTCGTCGAGCAGTACGAGGCTTCGCGCGGTCGCCGTGTGCAGGATCGCACTGGTCTCCGACATCTCGACCATGAACGTGCTTTGCCCGCGCACGAGATTGTCGCTCGCGCCGACGCGCGTAAAGACGCGGTCCGCGATTCCGATCCTTGCGCGCGTCGCCGGCACGAAGCTTCCCATCTGCGCCATGAGGACGACCAGTCCTATTTGTCGCAATATGGTACTTTTTCCGGCCATGTTCGGGCCGGTCAGGATGATCATCCGCGCATCCGTCGCGAGCCGCACGTCATTGGGAATGAATTGTTCGCGCGGCATCATCCGCTCCACCACCGGATGGCGCCCGGCAGTGATCTCGAGATCGAACCCTTCGCCGACTTCCGGCCGCACATATCCCTCGCGGCTCGCGACTTCTGCGAGTGTGCCGAGGACATCGAGTTGCGCCAGAGTTCCGGAAACGCGCTGGAGCCGCGCGATCGCCGCGCCGATGCGTGCGCGCAGGGTGTCGAACAGCTGGCGCTCGAGCACGTCGATGCGCTCCGTCGCGTGCAGCACCTTTTCCTCGAACTCTTTCAGCGCAGGCGTCACGTAACGCTCGGCGCCGGTAAGTGTCTGCCTGCGCTGATAGTCTTCCGGTACGAGATGGCTGTTTGCGTTGGTGATCTCGATGAAATACCCGAACACCTTGTTATAGCCGACCTTCAGCGAGCCGATCCCCGTGCGTTCGCGCTCCGCAGATTGCAGCGATGCGATCGCGTCCTTGCCGCCGGTCGCAATCGTTCGCAATTCGTCGAGCGCAGAATCGACGCCGTGCGCGATCGTCTCGCTTTCGCCGATCGATGCCGGCGGCCGCTCGACCAGCCACCGCTGGATTTCCGCCGCAAGATCGGCGCACGAGTCCCACGACTGTTGGATGCTCGCGAGCGTCCCGGCCGCCGGATGCGCCGTTCGCTGCAACGCTCCCTCGACGTGCGGCAGCCGCGCGAGCGAGTCGCCGAGTGCGCGAACGTCGCGGGGATTCGCGCGGAGCGCGGCTGTTTTCCCGGCAAGACGCTCGACGTCGCGCACACCGTCGAGCGCAGTGCGCAGCGCCGCGCGTGTGATCGCGTCGTGCACGAGAGTGTCTACCGCATCGAGTCGCGCATCGATTGCCACGAGATCGGTGAGCGGCGCGAGGACCCACTGCCGAAGCATGCGCGCACCCATTGGAGTCTGTGTGCGATCCAAAACAGCGAGCAGAGTCCCCGCGGTATCGCCGCCGCGCAGCGATTCGACCAGCTCGAGATTCCGGCGCGTCATCTCGTCGATCGGCATCACGCCGCCCGGACGTTCGACGATCGGTCGCGCGAGATGCGGCATACCCGCCGGCAGCAGCTCGCGGAGATATCGCATCAACGCACCGGCTGCTCCAACGGCCGGCGCGTCGCCCTCGCCAATCCCAAAACCCTCGAGCGAACGCACCGCGAAATGCTCGGCGAGCGTATCCTCGGCGGTCGCGGTTTCGAATTCCCACCCTTCGCGCTCAGTGAACAGAACATCGAGCCCGCGGACGAGATCCTGCGATGCTTCATTGCCAGCGATGACAAGCACTTCTCTAGGTGAAAGTCGTGCTAATGTCGCTGTAATGTCTTGTTGATGTAGCAAAAATAGTAGAAATTCACCTGTAGATACATCAACAGCGGCGATTCCAACCTTGCCATCAACCACCTGCACGGCGCAGAGAAAGTTGTTCCGCGCGCCGTCTAGTAGGTCATCCGAGAACGCCGCGCCGGGCGTCACCGTCTCGACTACCGCGCGCTTTACTATGCCCTTCGCAAATTTTGGGTCTTCGATCTGCTCGCAGATCGCGACGCGAAATCCCTGCTGGACCAGGCGGCGCAGATACTCACTCACGGCGCGCGCCGGCACGCCGGCAAGCGGCACCTCGGCCGCGCCACCGTTGTTGCGCGACGTCAGCGTCAGCCCGAGCGCACGAGACGCGACCTCGGCGTCCTCGTAAAACATTTCGTAAAAATCGCCCATCCGGAAAAGGAGGATCGCGTCTTTGTGGCGCGCCTTTATTTCCCGGTACTGCTGCATCAGCGGCGTGGCCGACTCACGACTCACGGTTTCTCCGCCTCCACTACGATTGCCACGATTTTCGCGTCCTTGAGTTTCGCGACGAGATCGATCGCGTCCGCGCGCCGCGCGTAGCGCCCGATCCGCACGCGGAACGGCTTCTCATCCGTGATACGCGCTTCGTAGCCTCGATCGGTAAGTTTTTTTGCGAGACGCTCCGCGTCTGCCTGCGTATCGTACGCAGCCACCTGCGCAGACCAGCCTGCTCCTTTCGTGTCCGACGCGGGGGCTTTCGGCGTTGCGGGCTTCTCCTGCTTTTCCGGTGCCTGTTTTGGCGCCGCTTTCGCTTTCTTCTTTGCCGCTGCTTTCGCCGCGACTGCAGCGGCTTTCGAAACCGAATCGGCGCGCGCGACCGAATCCGCCCGCGCTGCCTTCACCACCTTGTCGACTGAATCTGCGCGAGCGGAATCGGCGGCATGCTTCACCGCGGCGCACGGACGCGAATAGTAGGTGATCTGGTTGGAGAGCTCGACGTCTGCAGGAGCAACGCGGGCTCGCGCCTCGGCCAGAGACGCGCACGCCCGCGGGAGCGCGCCATCATCGAGCAGCACGCGGCCGAGCCAGTAGGCGCCCTGCGCGCGCGAGGAGCCGTCCGGATGTTCGAGTGCCAGACGGTCGAGATATTCTTTCGCCGTTGCGCGGTCGCCGCGTGCGATCTCCATTTGTGCGAGGCGCAGCAGCGAATCCTCTGCGCGCGGTGAAACCGAAAAATCCACCGCAATCCGCAGATAGTCCTTGCGCGCGGCATCCGCCGATTCGGCGATCGATGCTCGCGCGAACAGCGCGTCCACGTATGGCGGCGATCCCTCTTTCGCGGCGCCGAGCACCGAATCGACAAACGCCCGTGCACCCGCGGCGTTGCCGTCGCTTGCGAGGTGACGCACGTGGTCGACTATCGAATCGGCGGCGCTGCTTTGCGCGCGCGCCACCGGCGCGACGACGCACATAAGAGCAAGCGCGGCGAGCGCTGCGCGCATCGCGGACGGTCGCGGCATCATCATGCCGCCGCGCGGCGCGATGCGCCGGCAGTCATGGCGAGCAGCAGTGAAGTGAGCAGTTGTTCCTCGGACGAAATGCGAGTGTCCTTCAGTGCGATGTCAGCGGCCAACAGCAGAGAGACTGCGCGATCGATCGACGTATTGTCCCAGTGGCGGACCGCGTGCACCCAGGCTTTCACCGCCTCTCCCCACGGCCGGCCCGCGACCGACGATGGATTCTCTTTCAGCAATCCGAACAACTCGCGTTCGAACTGGTGCTGCGCCAGCCCGCGGTCGCGCGCGGCAAGCAGCCAGCCGATGGCGAGCGTCTGCGTGGTCAGCGCCATCACGATCGACACGCCGGTCGTTTTTGGCTGCGCGAGTACGCGCTCGAGCAGCGCGATGGCGCTCACGCTATCCCGCCGCGCGACGAGATCCAGCAGATCGCCGAGTGTTTCTCCGTGCCGGACACCGACGATCGCCTCGATGGCCGCGTCGTCGATCTCCGCGCCGT
>Ga0210389_10004607_pt1 | contig 10702 bp, 4 predicted proteins | sample IncBWH28OmetaG_FD_160127 | JGI IMG/M metagenome (GOLD analysis project Ga0210389, IMG submission 160127) | Forest soil microbial communities from Barre Woods Harvard Forest LTER site, Petersham, Massachusetts, United States - Inc-BW-H-28-O ... | reverse complement strand
TAGAGGGTAAGGCGCATTTTCTCCCCCCGGCAATACCTCACAATCCAACGACTGTTGACCGGCGGACTAACCTCTTTTGCTCAGCGGGCATCTCATGTCTTCAATTCAAAGCGCTGCCGAATTGGCAGGAAGCACCGACATCAGCTTACCAATGAAAATAAGGTCAGGAGCACCCTATCCACTCGGCGCGACGTGGGACGGCGCCGGCGTAAACTTCGCCATCTTTTCCGAGCACGCAACGAAGGTCGAACTGTGCCTTTTTAACTCGCCGAACGATAAAACGGAAGCCGAGCGCCTGGTTTTGCCGGAGCAGACTGACATGGTCTGGCACGGATACCTGCCATGGATATTGCCCGGCCAAACCTACGGATATCGGGTGCATGGCCCTTATGAGCCGCGCGCGGGACACCGCTTTAACCCTCACAAGGTTGTCTTCGATCCCTATGCCAAGGCGGTTGCGCGCATCGTCGAATGGGCGCCGGAAATGTACGGCTATCAGCAAGGTGAAGAAGACGCTGACTTGTCGATGGACGAGCGCGACAATGCAGCCTTCGCCCCGCTCGCTGCGGTGATAGACACCGCATTTACTTGGGGCAACGAACCCCGGCCGCGCACGCCCTGGCACCAGACCGTCATCTACGAGCTGCACGTAAAGGGATTCACCAAACTCCAAGCGGAGCTTCCAGAGAAGGTTCGCGGAACCTTCAGCGGATTGGCGTCGGAAAGCGTGATCCGCTACCTTCGGAAGCTAGGCGTAACGGCTGTGGAACTCATGCCGGTGCACCATCACGCCTACGATCACCACCTTGTCGAAAGGGGACTATCGAATTACTGGGGCTACAGCACTCTCGCTTACTTTGCGCCCGAAATCCGTTACTCAATGACAAATTCTCCGCTGGAGTCGGTGCAGGCATTCAAGACGATGGTCAAGAATTTCCATGCCGGCGGCCTTGAGGTAATTCTGGATGTGGTCTACAACCACACGGCCGAGGGCAATCAACTTGGCCCGACGCTCTCTCTGCGCGGCGTGGACAACGCAGCCTACTATCGACTCGTGCAAGATAATCCGCGCTACTACGTGGACTACACCGGCTGCGGCAATACTCTAAATGTCCGTCATCCCAGGGTGCTTCAGCTCATCATGGATAGTCTCCGTTATTGGGTTTTGGAGATGCATGTGGACGGCTTCCGTTTCGATCTGGCCAGCGCCCTGGCGCGCGAACTTCACGAAGTCGACAAGCTAGGAGCCTTCTTCGACATCATTCACCAGGACCCAGTCCTGTCGCAGGTTAAATTAATCGCCGAGCCCTGGGACATCGGAGAGGGCGGCTATCAGGTTGGCAATTTCCCGGTGGGCTGGACGGAATGGAATGGCAAGTATCGCGATACCATCCGGCGCTTCTGGAAGGGAGACGGCGGCATCGTTTCAGAACTGGCGACGCGTCTGGCGGGCAGCAGCGATCTTTACAGTCACAGCGGACGCCGGCCCTACGCAAGTATTAATTTTGTAACCAGCCACGATGGATTCACGCTCAACGATCTGGTGAGCTACAACGAAAAGCACAACGAAGCGAACCTGGAAAACAACCAGGACGGCGACAACAATAATCTGAGTTGGAATTGCGGAGTGGAAGGGCCAAGTACCGACCCGGCGATCCTAGCTTTGCGCGAGCAGCAGAAACGCAACTTTCTCGCCACCCTCTTTCTTTCCCAGGGAGTACCCATGTTGTGCGGCGGAGATGAGTGTGGGCGCACTCAGCAGGGAAACAACAATGCCTACTGTCAGGACAATCCGCTCAGCTGGGTCCACTGGGACTGGTCTGCCGAACAGGCCGACTTGGCAGCTTTTACAGCCTACGTCATTGGGCTTCGAAAGAAGTATCCAGTCCTGCGGCACAGAAGATTTTTTCAGGGGCGCAGCATCCGTGGAACCGATGTAAAAGATATCGCCTGGTACGAACCACGCGGTACGGAAATGACAGACAAGGCATGGAGCGACCATTTCGCCCGCTGCCTGGGCGTCCTGCTGAACGGAAGTACCCTGGATGAAACCGATGACAACGGCGAACCGACGGCAGCGGACACGCTCTTCCTGATGGTGAATGCGCATCACGGTCCCATTTTGTTCCGCCTCCCGGCCAAGCAACCGGGCGAGCGCTGGGAGCGCCTTCTGGATACCGCAGACCCAAAAGCGAGAGCAACCTTCATGCGCCGCGACATCACTTACAAATTGGAGGGCCGATCAGTCGTCGTTCTGCGCTTAGCAAGAGAGGCGTCAAAAACCGGTAGCACGGCTAGCGTTTAGGATCCTCCGTACGAGCTTCATCATTATGCCTTGAGGCTAATATCTCGGAGGCTCATATCTCAGACCACTCCAAAGCCTTGGAAAGATTTGCTTGTGATAGTGTTCGTCTACTGAAGCACCCCTGAGTTGCCCGGTCCAGCGCCGTCGTATTGCTCTAGAATTCGTCCTGAAAGGAGGGACCTGATTTGGCGGAGCAGCCCACGCGCACCCCAGCGAGTACCTACCGTCTGCAACTCAATCCGACTTTCGGATTCCGCGATGCGCGCGAAATTGTTCCCTATCTTTCTGCGTTAGGCGTTACCGACTGCTATCTCTCTCCCATCTTTGCTGCCACGCCTGGCAGCACACACGGTTACGACATCGTCGATCACAATCGGCTCAACTCGGAACTCGGCAGTCCAGAAGATTTCCAGGCACTGTGCGAGGCTCTACAACAACATTCGATGGGACTGCTACTCGACTTCGTGCCCAACCACATGGGGATCGATCCCCAGGCGAACCTGAAGTGGCGCAGCGTGCTGGAGAACGGTCCATCATCTCCCTTCGCCAGTTTTTTTGACATTGATTGGGAGCCGGTGAAGGACGAACTGAAGAACAAGGTTCTGCTCCCCATCCTTGAAGATCAATATGGAAATGTTCTCGAAGCCGGCCAGTTGCAGATCCATTTCGAGAGCGGGCACTTTTCGTTGCAACACCACACCCACAATCTCCCTCTGAACCCGCGGCAAATGCGGGTTCTCCTCGGACACAGGCTGGAAAGTTTTCGCACCCAGATGCCGGAGGATGATCCCGATGTACGCGAATTGCTCAGTGTCATCTTTCATCTCGACCACATTCCGGAGTTCACGGAAACGTCATCGACAAGCACCGCCGACCGCGACCGGGAAAAAGCGGTCGCCGCGGAACGTCTGGCTGCATTAGTAACGAAGTCGCCCGCCGTCAGCCGTCATGTAGAAGATAACGTTCGCGAGTTCAACGGTAAGGTTGGCATCGCCCCAAGCTTCAATCTGCTTCATGAACTTCTCGACGTGCAGCCCTATCGCCTCTCCTACTGGAAGACCGCGGTTCACGAGATCAACTACCGACGCTTCTTCGATATCAACGAACTGGCCGGGATCCGAATGGAGGACCCAGCAGTCTTCGAGGTCGCGCACAAACTGGTTGGTGAACTCACCCGCCAGGGGCTGGTCACCGGGTTGCGCCTGGACCATGTGGACGGTCTTTACGACCCTAAACAATATTTTGCCAACTTACAAAAACATTGCGCTCCCGATGGCGGGCCTCTCTATGTGCTGATTGAGAAAATAGTCTCGCGGGGCGAGAGCCTGCATTCGGACTGGGAGGTCCAAGGGACTACCGGTTATGAATTCCTGAACGACGTTGCCGGACTATTCGTGGATCCCGCAAGCGCCGCAGCCCTTCACAAGATCTACGCTCGCTTCACGGAACGAACCAGCCTCTTTTCCGATCTGGTTTACGAAAGCAAGCAATTGATCGTCGCGAGTTCGATGTCCAGCGAACTGAACATGCTGGCGCATGGACTCAATCGTATTTCGGAATCCAACCGGCGTTACCGGGACTTTACCCTCGATAGCTTGCAGGAAGGTCTGCGCGAGGTTGTTGCCTGCTTTCCGGTTTACAGGAGCTATTTCACGGGCGACGGGCATGACAGTTTCGACGAGCGCGTGGTGGACGCAGCCATGTCTGAAGCCCTGCGACGTAATCCAGTGCTGGAGCCTTCCATGTTTGCGTTCATTCGGCAAATGCTGCTCCCTCAAAAGCAGCCAGGGCTCCCCGAGGAGGACTACCAGCGGCGGATAAAATTTGCGATGAAATTTCAGCAATACACCGGGCCGGTGCAGGCGAAAGGTGTGGAAGACACGGCGTTCTATCGCTTCAGCCCACTGCTCTCGCTAAACGAAGTGGGGGGTGAACCCTCGCGCTTCGGGCGCAGCGTTGCGGAGTTCCATGAACTCAATCACAAGCGACGGGAACACTGGCCACTTTCGATGCTGTGCACGTCGACCCACGACACCAAGCGTGGCGAGGATGCACGTGGCCGCATCAGCGTACTCTCAGAAATTCCTGACGACTACCGCTCCGAGTTGTCCAGATGGGGTCGCATCAATGCGAAATTGAAGACCGTTGTGCATGGCGATCCCGCTCCCGACCGGGCCAACGAATATCTTTATTATCAGGCCCTGCTAGGCGCGTGGCCCGCGGATGTTCTTGACGAGCCTCCTAAAGAGTTTGTGGAGCGCATGCAGGAGTACATGATGAAGGCTGTGAAGGAAGAGAAAATCCACGCCAGTTGGATTCATCCCAATCCCCAGTATGACGACGCCGTCCGAGACTTCGTCCGCCGCAGCCTGAGCGGTCCCGAAGGCAAAAAATTCCTGCACTACTTTTTGCCATTCCAACGCCGTGTCGCAACCACCGGAGTAGTAAACTCGCTCGCCCAGTTGGTGTTGAAAATCGCGAGCCCTGGCGTGCCGGATTTCTATCAAGGAACGGAGTTGTGGGATTTGACGATGGTTGACCCCGACAACCGTCGTCCTGTGGATTACAACGCACGAGCGGCATTTCTGCAGGGTATTCGGCCTCTACTCGAAGGCGAGTGTGAAACCGAACGGTGGAAGCAATTGTTATTCGGCATGCTCGAACGCTGGCCGACCGGTGAACTCAAATTATTCTGCACGGCCGTGGCCCTGAATCTGCGCCGCCGCTTAAGCCAACTCTTTCTCTACGGGGACTACGTTCCGCTCGCCGTTCAGGGAAAACGAAGCGAGCATGTTGTCGCCCTGGCTCGTCAGCAAGGCAGAGATGCTGTGATTGCGATCGCACCCCGCCTCACTGCAAAGCTTGCGACGGCCAAGTCTTCATTCCCCTTGGGCGAGGATTGCTGGAAGGACACTACGCTTGCGTTGAGTGAAACACTTCAACAGAGGCGATACCGCAACCTCTTTACCGGAGTTAGTCTTAGCGCAGGCGCCGCTATTTCTCTGAGCGAGCAATTCGAGGTGCTCCCCGTTTCGCTTCTGGTAGCAGAGTAGCCGGTCATATGAATTGAGGATTCTTGGTGCCGGGAGGGGGAGTCGAACCCCCAAGACCCGAAGGTCGGCGGATTTTGAGTCCGCTGCGTCTGCCAGTTCCGCCATCCCGGCTCTACTCGTAAGTGCCTGATTTTACGACCAGTTTACGACTCTGTTCCCTTTTTCATCCAAAATGACGAACGTGCAACTGTGTAAGAAAGTGTGTCAGTTTTCGTGGATTTCCACACTTCGTTGTCATTTTGCCCGTGAAGCGCTTTGCCGGCTATTCTCGGGCTAAGAGTCCATTGCCAAGTCATAAGAAAGCACCCGCACGAAATTCTACCACTTCATTAAGAGTTGCTACCTTTTGATTTCACGCGAAGTGGACGAGTTGGAGTCTGTGAGTTCATGGCCGAGCGGCGCCAAGAGTCGCGTTTTCCCGTCACCTCAACGCATTCTTGTCAAGTCGGAAACACCTCGCGCTGCAGAGCGTTTGCGCTTCCTTTAAGTCCTCAAACGTCGAACTGACAAATGCCCGAAATGTCCGCGTCTTGGTCGGCATGGAACTTGTTCAACGAAAGCTGGCCGCCTCGGGTTCTATGTCTCAGATACCCTATGCTGCGCCGACGACTCTTAGCGGATGCTCCCGGTGAAGCAGTAGCCAGTCGCCATTCTCTTCCAATGCATCCATTCCAAGTCGGCGTAAGATCTCGCGGACGTCCTCAATTCTCTTCTGCTTCAAGAGTTCTTTGAGGCGATCTGCTGCCCGGCGAAATACCTTCGCCATTCGATGGTATTTGCGAGCTTGAACATCGTACCCAGCCTGTTCGACCCAGACTCGGAACAAGCCGATTGCCAAGGAAGGCAACGGAACGAGCAGGATGAGAAGTCCGTGATAAGGTTCCTCCAAAGCCCATTGCCGCCAGTTGGCTAATCCCGGATACGGAATCAGGAGACTCAGGGGGACGAGCATTGACACTAGCCAGACAACAAATAGTGATCTGCCGGAGATGTTGTCGAGCCGCCTGAGAATATTCTGCTGCTGCTTGGATTTAGCGCTGTACCAATTCGCTTGGTGCTCAACCCAGTGCTTCAGAATCAGTTCCATCATAGGAATGCTATCGCCCTTCGGAACCTCTTCTGTGTTCTCATAAACGGAGATGCTGCACAAGGCGTATCGGATCCAGTCGAGTTCCGTGCGATGATCTCGCAGGTAATGGTCTGCGACGGCTTCTTTTATCCCCGCAAGGCTCCAAAAGAATTGCACTCGCAGTGCCTCTGCCAATGCACGGTAGTCAAAATACTTGGTTTCGATCTCATTTTTTCGCGCGTAGCGATAGGTGAGCCACGCGCCCAAGAGCGCAATCGGGTACACGAGCCAGAGAGTGACCTTTTGAGGCAGAACATGAGCGTAAATTTCAAAGCTTCCGATCGCCACAAAGGCAAATATCAGCAAGGCCAGAAGCACAATCGCTGTCAGATTATTGAAATCAAGTGACCGTTTGTCAGCCGCAAAATAGATGTTGGAAACGCGCTTCGCGGATGCCAACAGAAGATCAGAAAATTCCTCAGGAACGAGGTTGCCGCAATGAGGAGCCGCCGCCAAATCGACTTTAGTGGCTTCCTTATTAAAGGCTTCAAGGCGTTGCTCCAACACCGTAAATTCCTCAGAGGCCTTATCTGATGTTGGGTCGAGAGAGGTCAGCAGGCGAAGACCGAAGATCTTCCCCTCTGGGGCAGGATTGGAGGCTCGGGGCGTGAGGATTTGGTAAACCATTCCCGTCCGCGGTTCACCTTCGCTCCAATCCGCAAGCGCGGTCCCGTTTAGCATGAAGTCGACGACGCGTGCAGTGCCCCCTTTCTTTGCGGACGGCGTCCCGTCCCAAAGGGCAACTAGTGCCTGGGAGTGCCCCACTAAGAATCTGCCCAACGCGTCATACGCTTCGGCTCGAGTTTCCTCCGATTCTCTTAGCTCCGCCTCCGTCATGCCATTCAGGGGAAGGTCCAGAACGAGCGATGATTCGGTTAACAACTCGTCGAAAGTTCGTTGTGCGTTGGCTTCCATCTGAGACCGATAAATTGCTATCGGCATGGGCAGGACAGCCACTAGTTTAAATTCACACTGCACTGCTATGCGGGCTACCAGTTGGTCAGCACCTCCTGCTAGAGCAGAAAGAAGAAGCATCGGTGTCGAAGGCAAGCGTCGACGGAAATCGTCGAGAACAGAGCGTACGCGACGTTCGAGGATTGGAATGTCTTCCTCGCGAAGATCGCGATGGCCGGTAACCCCAATGACGAACGGGATTAGAAATGAATTTGTGATCGGGCGAACTGGGATGTCTTCCGTCATAGCGTTTGAAACACCTCGATTTCCTTAGCCCAATGCCTTAAAGGCGTGAAGTGCAAGATCTCTTGCGGCCGACTAGTCCGGTGTGCCACACCAACCCTTTGGATATACATGCGACCTTCCAGCGCGCATGTCGCTCGTCGCCGCGACTTCATATGTAAGTCAGTTCTCGCGGCAGATTATAAACGCCGAACCAATAAAGCTGAAATCCGCGGAAGCCGTCTGTTTTTCCATTGTCGTTGCCTGGGCACCTGACCTTGGCGCATTGACAAAGTATTGCGCCCGGCAGAAGGCAGGCCGAAGGCGTTCAGTGAGTTGGGCAGCACTAAAGACGGTATCACTCAAGCCGTTCGGTCGCATGCACTGGGGACCTGCCTCAGTGCAGGAACGTGGCCGCCGCGAAGATACAGAGTCGCGATGTGGGCATATGGGTCCGCATGGAAAATGGCAAGCTCCGATCGGGACTCTGCTCCGAGGCACGTCAACGGGTTAATTACAGCGGTTTGATCGCGCTAACTGGTGAGGGATGCGACCACCCGAACGGCATTTTTGTGCCAGGCTACTGACTCTGCGTCTCTATTTTGGATGCCTCTCTCGGAGTTTACGTGGACGAAAGTCTCAGTGGACTTGGCCAACCTAATACTGGAGACAGCCGACCTCCCCGCTGCCGCGGTTGTTAACGACATCGTGAAGAGAATGACAATGCAGGGGTTAATAGTAACCCTCATGCCTGAGCTGCGATTCGGTGAACTTTGAAGAACAACGATTGCGTCTTGTTTTCGAGAACGCTGTTGTTTGGCCTAGGGGGACCTTTTTTGGGGAGCAATGGATCAGAACGGAAGACACCATTGCGCTGGCTCACTATCAAAGACGTTCGCCGATCCATCGCGACCATTTACCCGAATGTACCTCATTCAATCCTTCTTTTCGGCCTACTGCCTTGAGAGCTTAGAATGGCCATTCGACGGTCGGGGCTCTTTATTCCTTTTCGAGAGTGGCATCAATCGTGGCCGACGCACTTACACTCATGGTCCTTTCCCAAGTTTTGAAGCCTGGCGGCTTCACAAGCTTAATCTTGTGGTCGCCCACAAGGAGTCGCATGGACGACGGAGTGCTTCCCACGAACTTGCCGTCCACGGTGATTTCCGCTCCGTCAGGAGTCGATTTGATCTCCACTAGCACGGTCTTTCCATCTTGCGGCTCCCGTCCGGAAGTCGATTGACCACTTTCGGCATCGGCTTCCGTACTAACAGACGTTTGATCCGCAAACTTCGTCGGATCCAGCGAAACATCTCCATTCATGTAAGCAGTAATTTCAGTCCCTTTCGGAATAACGATGTCTTTTCCGTGAATCAAAAAAATAAGAGGAGCCGCTGGAGAAAGTACAACGCTTGTCAATGCAATCACGGCTTTATGGCCGCCGCCGGCCGTTTCTTTGACTGCCCGCAAAGCCGCTTTCTCGCCAGACCTAAGACGTACGTAGTCAACGTTGATCGCGAGCTTGCCTCCACGCCCCATTCTTCGTTTTGATTGGGCCTCCGTTACTGTTCCCCAAGCTGTACCTCCACGAGGAATCACGATGACATCCTTAACCTTGATGTCTTCAAGAACTTCGAAATCAATGGTGTCACCAACTCGTGCATCGGCAGACGAAATGTTCCTTGTTGTGCGGAGCCTGACCGGGGTAGCGTCCTCTAAGCCAAATGCAGGAGGCTCCTTGACGCCTTGATCTGACGGAGGAGCTTGAGCTGTCTTCTTTAGAGCACCAGGCGGTATATCCTGAGGCCCTCGTGAAGAACTCACCGCAACTGAAAGCACCAGCAGAGTCAGGATTGATAGCAGTACTTTGGTTGCCTGCCATTGTAATCGTGTTGACATTGTTCTCTCTCCGGAAATGCATGCGACGGGCGAGTCCGCGCCAACGAGAAGTGATTTTCGGCTACGGCAGTCGTGTCTGTCACGTGTAGTCAGGATTTCTATTTCGTCTTCCCCGTCGCAAGGCAGTGTACATCCAAGCACCTACGTTGGGACCATTTTTTCATCCTTCCATCGAAGGCGATGCGTAATTCCTAGAAATCGAGCGTCAGGGAATTGTTGAACGATAGCTGGAAAAGGCCGGTTCGGGGCTCAACACCCACTGGGTTCCTACTTCCAATCCTCTTCGTCGCATCCATACCTTGATAAACAGAGATGAGAAATGAACGTCCAAAATGACGCTTAGATAAGTAAGCCGAAAACTCTCAGGAGCCTGAGCATACGCATCGAAAGCCAACGTCTTCTCTCGTGAATTGTGAGAGCTCCCTGACGCGGGTAGCGGAGCGAACATACTTCGATTCGACACCCCACGATCCTCCACGCATAACGCGGGGGCCGCTCGACTTTTGATCCTCGCGGCCGTCTTTCGCATTGTACGGATAGGGCGAATAAATCGTGCTTGTCCACTCCCACACATTTCCGAGCATGTCAAATAATCCAAATTGGTTTCGGTGGTTTGGGTTGTCGACGGAATTGGCACTCTTCCTACTTGCATTCGCAAACACGCCGTTCCATCGGTCGCCCCACCAAAACGTCGTAGTTGTTCTGGCCCGCGCCGCATATTCCCATTCGGCCTCGGTTGGCAATCGTTTGCTCACCCATTCGCAGTACGCACGCGCGGCATACCAACTCACATTCACGACGGGATACTTACCTTTTTTTGTCGGGTATTCCGTGCCCTTCCAATTCTCAAGATAGAACTGACTGGCCAGGCTTGCGGGCACGCGGCCCTTCTGCCATTCGGGCTTGTCCATAACGAACCGCTTGTACATCTCATTGGTCACTTCGGTTTCATCCATCATGAATGTGTCCAACGACAACAGATGTTGCGGTGATTCGACTGCAAGCCTGCCCACCTCTTCCTCCGGACTCCCCATCTTGAATTCGCCCCCTGGAATCCGCACCATCCCGTGAGTATCAACCGGCTTTAGTGGAATCGCTTGTGGCGGGGCCGGTTCGTTTAGGGCGCCGGCAGGCTGGGGC
>Ga0210389_10004606_pt1 | contig 10704 bp, 8 predicted proteins | sample IncBWH28OmetaG_FD_160127 | JGI IMG/M metagenome (GOLD analysis project Ga0210389, IMG submission 160127) | Forest soil microbial communities from Barre Woods Harvard Forest LTER site, Petersham, Massachusetts, United States - Inc-BW-H-28-O ... | reverse complement strand
GGCATCTCGCCGGTCGCGTCAACCACCTTCCAGCGGCAGAACCCGCTCGACGCGGTCAAGGAGGTGGGGACCAGCTTCTCGCAGGTGGTGACCGGGTCGGCGAGCGCGCTCGGGCAGGTGCCCGCCGCCGTGCCATCGCTGTTCTCCCAGAACCGCGGGTGCTCTGCCGCGGGCAACGTGGGGAGCGTGATCGGCGCGGCGCAGGCGACGGGCCAGGCGGTTGCCGCCCCGGTGGGCTGGCAGTCCAAGGTCAGCTACGTGCTGCTGCTGATCGCGGAACTCAACATCTTCTGGGGCGTCTTCAACCTGCTGCCGCTCCTTCCGCTGGACGGCGGCCACATCGCGGTCGTGTTCTGGGAGCGGATCAGGGCCTGGTTCGCCCGGCGGCGCGGCCAGCCCGATCCCGGCCCGGTCGACTACCGCAGAGTGGTTGCGCCGATGTTCGCCGTCTTCTCCGTCATCATCGTCTTCACGCTGGTGGTCATCCTCGCCGACATCGTCAACCCGGTGAACTTCGGGTAGAAGTTTGAAACCAGCAGCGCCTCCAGGGTGAGAGCTGGTCGTCGGCTAGGATGGCGGTCGCGGGGCTGAGTGCGCCGGTCTGGGGTGAACGCCGGGTGACGCGGGCGTTACGCTTTATCGCTAGCCTGACGTGGGGGTCAGGTTGGGCGGGCAAAGGGCCGAGAGACTGGGCGAGAATGGACCCTGTGTCGATCACCCGACGGGATGGATGAGTAATGAGCGTTGACCTTGGCATGCCAGCTACTCCTCCGGCGCCGCTTGCCCCGCGCAGGCAGTCGCGCCAGCTGATGGTGGGTACCGTGCCGGTCGGCGGGGGCGCCCCGGTGAGCGTGCAGTCGATGTGCACCACGCTGACCGCGAACGTTAACGCCACGCTGCAGCAGATCGCCGAGCTGACCGCCTCCGGATGCCAGATCGTCCGGGTCGCCGTGCCGTCACAGGACGACGCGGACGCGCTGCCCGCGATCGCTAAGAAGTCGCAGATCCCGGTCATCGCGGACATTCACTTCCAGCCGAAGTACGTGTTCGCGGCGATCAACGCCGGCTGCGCGGCGGTCCGGGTGAACCCGGGCAACATCAAGGAGTTCGACGACAAGGTCAAGGAGATCGCGAAGGCCGCCGGCGAGGCCGGGACCCCGATCAGGATCGGCGTGAACGCCGGCTCCCTGGACAAGCGGCTGCTCGCCAAGTACGGCAAGGCCACGCCTGAGGCGCTCGTCGAGTCCGCGCTGTGGGAGTGCTCGCTGTTCGAGGAGCACGGCTTCCGCGACATCAAGATCTCGGTCAAGCACCACGACCCGGTCGTCATGATCCAGGCCTACCGGCTGCTCGCCGCCCAGTGCGACTACCCGCTGCACCTCGGCGTGACCGAGGCGGGCCCTGCGTTCCAGGGCACGATCAAGTCCGCGACCGCTTTCGGGGCGCTGCTCTCGCAGGGCATCGGCGACACGATCCGGGTGTCGCTCTCCGCGCCGCCGGTCGAGGAGGTCAAGGTCGGCATCGGCATTCTCGAGTCGATGGGCATGCGCCAGCGCGGCCTCGAGATCGTCTCCTGCCCCTCCTGTGGCCGCGCCCAGGTGGACGTCTACAAGCTGGCAGAAGAGGTGACCGCGGGCCTCACCGGCCTCGAGGTCCCGCTGCGCGTCGCCGTGATGGGCTGCGTCGTGAACGGCCCAGGCGAGGCGCGCGAGGCGGACCTCGGCGTGGCCTCAGGCAACGGCAAGGGCCAGATCTTCGTCAAGGGCAAGGTGATCGCCACCGTGCCGGAGTCCAAGATCGTGGAGACCCTGATCGACGAGGCGATGCGGCTGGCCGAGCAGGCCCTCGAGGACGGCGCCCAGGAGGCGCCCGGCCAGCCGATCGTCACTGTTAGCTAGTCCACCCCTAGATAACAATCTCGCCGACCCTCCCGGTAAGCGCGGCGTGCGCCTCTGCCGGGAGGAGGGCGTCGGTCACGAGCACGTTGATCTTGTCAACGGACGCGAACGACGCGAGGCTGACCACGCCCCACTTGGAGTGGTCGGCGAGCACGACCACCCGGCGAGCCCGGTTGATCAGTGCCCTGTTGGTTTCCGCTTCGGCGATGTTCGGCGTAGACAGGCCCACCTCGGGGTCGAGCCCGGTGCAGCCGAGAAACAGCGTGTCGAAGTGGAGCGATCCGATCGTCAGGTCCGCCACAGGCCCGACGAGCGCGTCCGACGGCGTACGCATGCCGCCGGTTAGTACCACGGCACCAGCTTCAGGCCCGCGTGGCGAGCCGTACAGCCCGGCCACCCGCAGCGAGTTGGTGACGATGGTTAGCCCGGGCACGTCGAGCAGGCACTGGGCCAGCGCGAACGTGGTGGTTCCCGAGGCGATGGCAACCGCGGTGTTTGGCCTCACCAGGGCCGCCGCCGCGCGTGCGATCGTGTTCTTCTCCGGGCGTTCAAGGACGAGCATGTCCTCGAACGCGGGCTCGTGACCGGCATGAGAGCCAGGCAGCACGGCGCCGCCGTGCACCTTCTCTACCAGCCCGTCTTTCGCTAGCACCTCGAGATCGCGTCTGATCGTCATGTCAGAGACGCCGAGTTGCTGTGTGAGATCGCTCACCCGCGCGCTGCCGTCATTTCTGACGGCCTGGAGAATCAGCGACTGGCGATGTCTAGCCAGCATTCACTACCCCCTCAATAGTGTCCGAACACTTAAAAGTATGACGCTTAACTCGCTTGTTGGGTTACGGCCAACAGTGTCGGAAATTTGCTCTTGACGCGAGAAAAAATTCGGCAATGTGCGCCTCGTGCCGAATCTGGTTGCGTAAACGGCCGCACGGTAACGATGAGCGTCGAATTAGCGGCGGCGCGTGTCGGATTGATGGCATGTGGTCATCACCGTCAAACTGCCGCCGAACCCATCGCGCGAGGGATTCTGTTGGGTTTGAGTTCGCAACTGGCAACTGGCGGTGACGCCGATGCGGTTGTTGTCTCCCGGGTAGCCCCCCACCTTGAGCGGCGGCTGAGTCCGGCAGTTGTGCCCCGGGGAGATCACCCCCGTACCCGGAGGCAGAGCTGCGGATGAATCCGCCGCGGTCAACGTGATACGGCAAGATGGAACCCATGTCAGTTGTCTTCCGGGGTGACGACCCCCCGTACCCCCCGGTGTCCGTGCTGAGCAGGCCTGATCGCGAAAACCGCGATCGTATTAGGCCCGCAGAGCACGGACGAAAGCTGCGGACGATCCTTGTTCCCTGGCTCGCGGCGCTGGCTGTGGTGATCGGCCTGTCCGCCTGCACCGCGGGCGGATCGTCACCCGTCACGGCGACCAGCTCGGGTGCGGCCGCCGCGCCCAGCACGGCCGCCGCGTCTGGAGGGACGTCCGCGGCGCCGGGTAGCGCGGCACCCGCGGGGTCGGCGGCGATCGTGCCCGAGGCGTCCACGCTGCAGTGGAAGGCCTGCGGCGGCCAGCTCGCCGGCCTGCAGTGCGCCTCGCTCCAGGTACCGCTGAACTACGCCGACCCGGGCGGCAGGAAGATCACGATCGCGCTGTCCATGGCCCCGGCGACGGCACCGCCCGCCGAGCAGCAGGGCGTCATGCTCGTCAACCCCGGCGGCCCGGGCGAGCCCGGCCGGTCGCTGGCGGGCGACGTCGCCGGCGGGATCAGCCCCCAGGTGGCGGCGACGTACGACATCGTTGGCTTCGACCCGCGCGGCGTGGGCGGCTCAAGCCCGTCGCTGAGCTGCGACCCGAATTTCTTCAAGGGCGTGCGGGCGGACTACATCCCGGCCAACGCGGCCGCCGAGCAGGTGCTCATCAACCGGGCGAAGTCCTACGCGGCCGCGTGCGAGCAGCGGTTCGGCTGGTTCCTGCCGTATGAGACGACGGTGAACGCGGCGCGGGACATGGATCAGATCCGCCAGGCCTTCGGCGTCAAGCAGGTGACGTACTACGGCTTCTCCTACGGCACCTACCTGGGCCAGGTCTTCGGCACGCTCTTCCCGAGCCACGTCCGCCGGATGGTGCTCGACTCCACCGTGGACCCCACCGGAGCGTGGTACGCGGACAACATCAGCCAGGACTACGCCTTCCAGGGCCGGATCGAGGCATTCTTCGCCTGGGCCGCGAAATACGACTCGACCTACCACCTGGGCAGCACTGCGGCGCAGGTGCAGGCGTCCTACTACAAGATCCGCGCGAAACTGAAGCGGGCGCCGATTGACGGGCCGAACGGACCCATGATCGGCCCGGACGAGCTTGACGACACCATCCTCCTTGGCGGGTACCTGAACGCGGTGTGGCCGTCGTTCGCCCAGGCGCTCTCCCAGTACCTGAACGACGGGAGCGCTGAAGGCCTCAACGTCCAGTTCCAGCAGTGGGGCGCGCAGAGCGAGAACACGTTCGCGGTATACAACGCGGTTGAGTGCGCCGACGTAAGCTGGCCGAGGAACTGGGCGAAGTGGCAGTCGGACACCGTGCACGTCTACCAGACCGCGCCGTTCGAGGCCTGGGACAACGCCTGGTTCAACGCGGCGTGCGCGTTCTGGCCGGTGCCGGGGCCGGCCAAGCCCTTCCAGGTCAACGGCGCGAAGCTGCCGCCGGTGCTGATGCTGCAGGGCACGCTGGACGCCGCCACCCCGTACGCGGGCGCGCAGGACGCGCACAAGCTGCTCCCGACGGCCCGCATGGTCGTGGTGGAGGGCGGCGGCAATCACGGCCAGTCGCTTGAGTCACCGCCGGACACCTGCGTGCAGAACTACCTCAACACCTACCTGGCAACCGGTGCGATCCCTGACAAGCCCGGCCTGGTCAACGCGACCTGCGCCCCCACACCCGACCCGAGCCCCTTATCCTGCGGGGGGACGACCCCCTGCACCCCCCGCGCATGGGGGGGCTTCGCCCCCCCATATCCCCCCACGGGAGGACGCCGCAGAAAGCGGACGCCGCTTCGCCCGCCCGCGCTGTGGCTGGGGTTAGGGCCTTGTGATTGCTGTTGGCAGGCGCTGCCAAGACCGCAGCGCCTCCGCGCCGGCTGGGGTTAAGGCCGTGTGTGCCCCGTCCCATCGGCAGCAGTGGAGGCGGGCAGCTAGGCTGGCAATATGTTGCGCGTTAGGCAGCGCTCGGACCAGGCGCGGCTGCTGGACGACCGCGACCGGGCGGCGGCCCTTGCAGTCTGCGCCGTCGACCCGGTGGCGAACGTGTTCGTCGAGTCGAGGATCAGGGCCTTCGGGCTCGATCCCGGGCGACTCGGCGCCCAGATGTGGGGATACGAGCAAGGCGGCAGGCTGGTGTCGCTGTGCTACGGCGGCGCCAACCTGGTCCCCGTGCAGGCCACCTCGCCGGCTATCGCCGCGTTCGCCGACAGGGCGCTGCGCCAGGGACGGCGCTGCTCGTCCATCGTCGGGACGTCCGCCTCGGTCAGCGAACTGTGGGGGTTCCTCCGCCCGTACTGGGGGCCGGCCCGTGACGTGCGCGCCGCGCAGCCGCTGATGGCGATAGGCGACGGCCCGTCGCCTATCGCACCGGACCCCGCGGTCAGGCGCGTCCGCCTCGATGAGCTCGACGTCCTGCTGCCCGCCTCCATCGCCATGTTCACCGAGGAGGTCGGCGTCTCACCGCTGGCCGGCGACGGCGGCGCCTCCTACCGGGCCAGAGTCGCCGAGCTTGTCCGCTCTGGCCGGGCGTTCGCGCGGATCGATGACGGCCAGGTCATCTTCAAGGCCGAGGTCGGGGCGGCCACCCCGCAGGCCTGCCAGGTGCAGGGCGTCTGGGTCCGCCAGGAGTACCGTGGCCGGGGCCTCGCCGCGCCAGGCATGGCCGCCGTGGTGGCGATGGCCCGCCAGTCGATCTCCCCGCTTGTGTCGCTCTACGTCAACGACTTCAACACCCCGGCCCGCGCGACCTATCTGCGCGCCGGGTTCGCCGAGGTCGGCGAATTCATGTCCGTCTTGTTCTGATTCGTTCCCCCGCTGTTGTCTCCAGGGGAGACCACCCTGTACCCCGCCGCCGGGGCTCCGCCCGGCGTTTCCCCGGCGGGCAGCTAGTCCCGGTCGCGGATGAGGCGGAGTTTCTCAAGGACGGGTCCGTAGGCTTCGGTCAGGGCCGTGAGCTCCGCGGGCTTCAGCTGATCGATGAAATGCTCGCGGACGCTGGCCACGTGGGACGGTGCCACGTTCCCGATCGTGGCTAGGCCATGGGGCGTGAGGACCGCGAACGTGCCGCGCTTGTCGCCCTCGCAGCCCTCCCGCATGACCAGGCCCCTGGTTTCCATCCGGTTGACCTGGTGCGAGAGCCTGCTGCGGGACTGCGCGGTCCTGTCCGCAAGCTCGGTCATCCGCATCCGGCTGCGCGGCGCCTCGGAGAGCTCGACGAGGATCTCGTAATCGTGCATGGACAGCCCGAAGGGATGCAGGTCCCGGTCGAGCTGGCGCATGAGAAGCTGTGCCAGGCGTATGTAGGCGCGCCACGCGCGCTGTTCCTCTTCGGTGAGCCAGCGAGGGGGGCTGGTCCGCGGGGCACCGTCAGTAAGGGGCTCTGTCGGCATACGAAGTAACCTACCTGCCGGCCTCGGTACCGCATAGCTAAGCCACTCGCGGGCTACGGCGTGGCGGCGTCGGCGGCGCGCATCAAACCCGGTGCGGTAACGTCAAGCCGATGTCCCAGACCGCTGCAACCAATCACGAGAGACGGCTGGCTTGGCTTGACGCCTTGCGGGGATTCGCCGCGCTGTGCGTGGTCTTTGACCACGGATCCACGCTGCTGCTGCTCCCGGTCAGGTCCTTTCTGTACCAGTGGCTCAACCTCGGTCAGTACGGCGTCTTCGTGTTCTTCTTGGTCAGCGGCTACATCGTGCCGGCCTCCCTGGAGCGCAAGGGGTCCGTCCGCGGGTTCTGGATCAGCCGCGCGTTCCGGCTGTACCCGATGTTCCTGCTCGTGCTCGTCCTGTCCGCGGTAGCCCACGCGACCGGGCACGGCACCGTGGCGAACGCGGGTACGCATCCCGTCGCCGCGGTCCTCGGCTGGCTGTTCATGATGCAGAACCTCGCCGCGGGCCTCAACGTGCCGGTCGTGACCTGGACCCTGTCGTATGAGATGGTCTTCTACTTGCTGCTCGCGGGGCTGTTCAGCTGGGGCGTGCACCGGCGCAGCGGCTGGTACGCGACGGCGTTCGCGGTGGGCGCGGTGGCGCTCGGCGGCGTGCTGCCGATGGCGGCGCTCGGCCACTGGTCTAACCGCCCGGGAGATGAGGGCGCGCTTGTCCTCAACGCGATCACGGACGCGCTGCTCCTCGCCGGCCTGGGGCTGACCGTGCTGTCCCGGTCCTGGCCGGCCAAGGCCGGGGCGTCGCTCGCGGCCATGGTCGCCCTCGTCCTGGTCACGTTCAACCAGGGCTACCCCTACCCGTGGTCCGGCTGCGTGATCCTGGCACTGATGTTCACCGGGACACTGATTTACCGAGTATGCGGGGGGACGACCCCCCTGCACCCTGTTTCCCCCGGGGGGATGACCCCCCCGGTGACCCCCCCAAGCATGGGGGGACGTCGTCCCCCCATCGCCCCCCTACGGGGGGACTCGCAAAAACCGCTCGCCCCCCGCGCGCCGGCTGGGGTTAAGGCTCTCTGGTTGCTGTTGGCAGGCAGCGCAAAGCCCGCGCTGCCTCGGGCTGTGGCTGGGGTTAAGGCCCTGTGGGGGCAGCCACGACCGCGGCGCCTGGCGACTGCCGCGTTCGTGGTCGGGGTATTCCTCGCGTTGACGGTCGCTGGGGACTGGCACGGCGCGCGCTACGGGTACCACTGGCAGGTGCAGTGGGCGACGTCGGTCTTGCTCGCCGGGGCGACGTTCGGGGTCGGGCTGGCCGTGCGGCGGATGCGGATCCCGCGCTGGTGCGCCTGGCTCGGCGTGATCAGCTACTCGGTCTACCTGCTGCACCCGCTGGTCTTCGACGCCTACCGGTCGATCCCCGTGCTGCACCGCAAGCACACGATGCCTGATCAGTTCCTGTTCTTCGTCGGGCTGCTCGCGGTGATCATCGGGCTCAGCGCGCTGACCTACTACCTCGTCGAGAAGCCGATGCAGCGGCTCGGCCGCCGGGTGGCTGCCTGGGCGGGCTACGCCACCGAGACCGCCTCTGGCGACGGCGCCTCCGCACGGGACGGGGCGCCGGACGCGGCGAGCCGGAGCGCGTCGAGCAGCACCGCGGTCGCCGGCGGGTCAGGCGGCTCACCGTAACGGACGGCGACCACGCACCGCCGGGTACCGCGCAGCCGTGCGGTGCGCACGCCCGGGTTACGCGCCGCGCGCAGGGCGAGGCCGGGCAGCAGCGTGACACCGAGGCCGGCCGTCACCAGGGCCTGCGCGGCGACGAAGTCGTCGGTAGTGAACGCGATCCGCGGGGTGAACCCGGCGGACGCGCACTGCAGCAGCAGGTGCTCACGGCAGCGGTCACAGCCGGCGATCCACCGGTACTCCGCCAGCCGCGCGAGGTCGGCGGCCCATAGTTCGGTCACCGCCGGCGCCAGCGGCGGCTCGCCGCCGCATACGGCCGTGTCCGGCATGATCAGGTGCACCGCCTCGGACAGCAGCACCTGCTCGCGGAGGTCGTCCTGCTGCTCCGTCACCTGGACCGGGTCGTCGTCCTGGCTCGCCCGGCCCGGGGCCACCAGGGTGTCGCGCGACCCCGCGCGCCCGCTGTCGGCGGCCTCATGCCGGAAGACCAGCGCGACGTCCACGTAGCCGGCGCGCAGCATCCGCACCGCTTCCGGCGGCTCCGCCTCGGTCAGCCGCAGGTCGACACTGGGATGCCGCTCGTGCAGGATCGCCGCTGCCGCCGGCACGATCGTACTGAGCGCCGAGGGGAAAGCGGCGAGCCGCAGCCGGCCGGCGCGTAGCCCGGCGAAGACCGCGAGTTCGTTCTCCGCCGCGTCAAGGCGGCCGATCACCTCGACCGCCCGTTCGGCGAGCAGTCGTCCCGCGTCGGTGAGCCGGATGCCGCGCCCGGCCCGCTGGACGAGCTTGGTGCCCGTTTCCGCCTCAAGTCGCGCCAGGTGATGACTGACCGACGGCTGGGCGTAGTTCAGCGCGTGGGCCGCCGCGGTGACGGACCCGTGCCGCGCGACGGCAACCAGCACGCGGAGCCTCGTTACATCCAGCATGGTCCGACTATAGACGCTATTGATTATTACGCCCAGACTCCTATACCGGGCCAATTGGTGCAGGCCACGGCCGGTTTAGCCGCGCCCTTCCAGCAGCGGCGACTCCGGCCGCCTGGCGGGCCGTGCCGGATCGCCCGCAAGCGCCCGCCGCCGCCACGCGATTCCGGAAAGCGCCTCGAGCACCACGCGGTTGGCGAGGAACCCGGTCACCTCGGCGTGATCGTAGGGCGGTGACACCTCGACCACGTCGATGCCGGCCAGTGGCACCTCCATCGCGATGCGGCGCACCGCGTCGAGCAGCTGCCTGCCGGTCAGCCCGCCAGGTTCTGGCGTTCCGGTCCCCGGTGCCATCCCCGGGTCTACCACGTCCACGTCCACAGAAAGGAACGCCGCGTCGCAGTCGTCGAGCGCGATCGCGAACGCCTCGGTGAGCACGGCGTCAAGCCCACGGGTCACCACCTCGGTCATCTCGAACGACCGCATCCGCTGCGCGGCCATCCAAGCCAGCGTGGGCGGCTCCGGCCAGTAGCCGCGCAGCCCGATCTGCAGGAACCGGTCGCCGCGCACCGCGCCGGACTCGATCAGCCGCCGCATCGGCGTGCCGTGCCCGTGGAGTGACCCCCACTGCGTGTCCGCGGTGTCCGCGTGGGCGTCGAAGTGGATCAGGGACACGCGCCCCCAGCCATGGTGCCGAGCCACGCCGGTCGCGTCGGGAAACGTGATCGTGTGGTCGCCGCCGAGGATCACCGGGACGGCCCCGGCCGCCGCGACCGCCTGGACCACCGACTCAAGGCCGCGCAGCGACCGTTCCATTTCGCCGGACGGCATGACCACGTCGCCAAGGTCGGCCACCCGCAGTTCCTGCAGCGGGTCGACGCCAAGCGCCAGGTGCGGCCGCGACGCGTCGTGCGGCAGGTAATCGGTCCCCCTGATGGCCTGCGGCCCGAACCGCGTCCCCGGCCGGTGCGAGGTGCCGCCGTCAAACGGCGCCCCGATGAACACGATGTCGAGGTTGCCGTCCGGCAGCGCGTCGAGCGTGGTGCGCGGCACCCCGGCGAACGTGATGTCCGGCCCGTACATCCCCGTGGTCAGCTCAGGTTCAGGCATGACTCCATATTTCCCCGTAGCCGGGTAAACCAGACCGAGCGCCGACACGTCCCAAAACGGAGGCTCGGTGTGCGGGACACCGAGCCTCTGCTTACTCCCCGAGGCGCACCCGTTTCTCCCGGGGCGCGCCCGCGCGTGCCCGTTCCGTCCGGATTGTCCCGCCGGCGCCGCGGCCCGGACCATGATCACGGAAACTTTGCACCAAATAAGCTGCGGAATTTCCATGAAAGCGAAATCCTGCTCGATCATTCCGTGCCCTGCACCCGGGCGCTGCGCGACAACCCGCGCACGGCCCTCACGGCCACCACGCACCACTCAAGTTAACGGGCACATCGCGCGCCACGAGAGCTCTCCTCCAGCTGCCGCTCCTGCGGCCAGGGGGCGGCCCAGGCCCCGCCCGGCCCTCCGCCCGGCCCTCCGCCCGGCCCTCCGCCCGGCCCTCCGGCCAGACCCC
>Ga0210389_10004604_pt1 | contig 10706 bp, 9 predicted proteins | sample IncBWH28OmetaG_FD_160127 | JGI IMG/M metagenome (GOLD analysis project Ga0210389, IMG submission 160127) | Forest soil microbial communities from Barre Woods Harvard Forest LTER site, Petersham, Massachusetts, United States - Inc-BW-H-28-O ... | reverse complement strand
GGGGACCTAGACGAGCAGAGCCGAAGTGATCAGTGGTTGAACGCGCGTGACCGGCCGACCGGACGCGGGGCTGGGGCCACTGCTTCGCGGGCGCAGCTGCGATCAGTGTGGGAAGTGGTGCGGCAGCTCCGTGGTGAGCGCGGCTACCGCGGGGGAGAGCCAGCGCCGACGGTGGCGGGCCAGTTGGACGGTGACGTCAGGGAACTGCGGGCCGGACACCTGTGTCAGGCGGCCCGCCGCGAGCGCGTCCGTGACATTGGCGCGGGCCAGCAGGCTGAGGCCGAGGCCCGCGGTCACGCAAGCCCTGGCGGCCTCAAGACTGCCGAAGCGGGTGATCCGGGGCGGCGTGCCCTTGGCGGCGGCGAGCAGCTGCTCGATGAAGCGGTCGCTGTACGAGCAGCCTTGCTCGTGCAGGAAGTAGTCCTCGCGGGCCAGCTCCGCCCAGTCGGCGGCGCTGCGGGCGGCGGCGGGGTGTTCGGGGGAGCAGACGAGCACCAGCGGCTCACGTGCCAGCGGCGTGCACTCGATGTCGCGGAAAGCCGCCTCGTCCTCCAGTAGCAGGGCCAGGTCCAGCTCGCCGGCGCGGAGCGCGGCGACGGCGGCCGCGGTCCCCATCGTGCGCAGGTCAACCTCGACCGCGGGGTGGCTGCGACGCAGCGCGGCGATGACTCCCGGCAGCCGCGCGGACACCAGCGTCTCGCCGGCCGAGAGCATCACGCGTCCGGTCACCTGACCACCCACGCCACCGGCCGAGACCGCGACCGTCAGCAGCCGGGACTCGGCCTCCAGCACCGCCTCGGCCTGCGCCAGCACCTCGCGTCCGGCGCCGGTGAGCACCACCCCGCGCGGCAGCCGATCGAAAAGGCGCAGGTCGAGCTCCTTCTCCAGCGCCTGCACCTGGGCGGTCACGGTGGACTGAACGAGGTGCAGGCGCTCTGCGGCGGCGGTGAGGTTCTCGGTCTGGGCGACGGTGGCGAAGGTACGCAGCAGTCGGGTGTCCATGCCCCGACGATAGTCCTAGCCATCGTGGATGCCGATGGAAATGATCGGGATCGATCGTTTGTCCGCATGTCTATGCGGTGCCAGGGTAGAGGCATGAGCCTGAACACACGCCCCGAGATCCTGCGCTACACCGCATTCAGCACCGACTCCGCCGGCGGCAACCCCGCCGGTGTCGTGCTTGACGCCGCCGCGCTTGACGATGCCGGCATGCTTGCGACCGCCGCCGAAGTCGGCTACTCGGAGACCGCGTTCGTCACCGCAGCGGACCAGGCCGCGCGCCGGTTCCGGCTGCGCTACTTCAGTCCGCTGGCGGAGGTCGCCTTCTGTGGTCACGCGACCGTCGCCACCGCGGTGGCCCTGGCTGAGCGGATAGGCCCCGGCCCGCTGGCCTTCGACACACCGGTGGGTGAGATCGCCCTGGACACCTCGGCGGCGCTCGGGGGCTCCGTGACGGCGACGCTCACCAGCGTTCCCACCCGCTCCCGGCCGGCGAGCGAAGCAGAGGTAAACGCCTCACTCGCGGCCCTGCGCTGGTCCCCGGAGGACCTTGACCCGGCGTTGCCGCCGCACGTCGCCTTCGGCGGAAACGAGCACCTGGTCCTGGCTGCGGCAACCCGCGAGCGCCTCGCGGCCCTGGACTACGACTTCGATGCTCTGGCCGAGGTGATGCACCGTCACGGCTGGACCACACTCCAGCTGGTGCGGCGTGAGACCCAGGAGCTCTTCCATGCCCGCGACCCCTTCCCGATCGGAGGTGTCATCGAGGACCCGGCCACCGGCGCCGCGGCCGCCGCCTTCGGCGGTTACCTGCGTACCCTCGGCGCCCTCCCACCCTCCGGTGTCTTCACCATCCTCCAGGGGGAAGATCTCGGCCGGCCCAGCGTGCTCCGGGTCGAGGCATCCCCCACGGACCCGCGCGTGCGAGTGAGCGGGCAGGCGGTGCCGATCGCGGGTGCGAACGCGAGCTAGGGAAGGCGCCAGTCGATCGGGTCGGCGCCCTGGCTGGTTAGGAGCTGGTTGGCGCGGCTGAACGGCCGGGTACCGAAAAATCCGCTATGCGCCGACATGGGGCTCGGGTGCGCGGACTCGATGCGCGGGATGCTGCCAAGCAGCGGGGCGAGGTTCCTCGCGTCGCGGCCCCACAAGATGGCGACAAGCGGCGTGTCCCGCTTGGCGAGGGCGCGGATCGCCTGCTCGGTGACCTCCTCCCAGCCCTTGCCCCGGTGGCTGCCAGGCTTGCCCGGCTCGACGGTGAGCACCCTGTTGAGCAGCAGGACTCCGCGCTCGGTCCACGGCGTCAGGTCGCCGTTTGACGGCCGCGGGTAGCCAAGGTCGTCGGCGTACTCGCGGAAGATGTTGACGAGCGAGGGAGGCAGCCGCCTGACGTCAGGGTCGACCGAGAAGCTGAGGCCGACCGCGTCGCCGGGCGTGGGATACGGATCCTGGCCGACGATCAGCACCCGCACGTCGGCGAACGGCTGCTTGAAAGCGCGCAGCACCCGGTCGCCCGCGGGCAGGTACCGCTTGCCTTCGGCGATCTGCTCGCGCAGGAACACGCCCACCTGCGTGATCCGGTCCTCGACGGGGGCGAGCGCTTCGGCCCAGCCCGCCTCAACGATGTTGGTCAACGGCTCAGACATGCCCAGAAAATAGCGCAGTTCAGCGACAAAGGAGTGCGAGCAGCGGGGCGCCGCGCGGAAACAGTAGCGGAAACAGTAAAGGCGCCCGGCAGTGTTCTGCCGGGCGCCCAGAGCCGATGGTTGCTACCAGTTCTGATTCTGCCCCTGGTTCTGGTCGGGGTCCATGTTCTGGTCCTGGTCACCCATCTGCATGTTCTGGTCCTGACCGCCCATGTTCTGGTTCTGGCCGCCCATGTTCTGGTCCTGGTCACCCATGTTCTGGTCCTGGCCGCCCATGCTCTGGTCCTGGTTCCCCATTTGCTGGCTGGAGTCCATGCCCTGGCCGCCCATGTTCTGGTCCTGGTACCCGCCGCCCATGTTCTGGTCGCCGGAGTCCTGGGGGCCGCCCTGCTGGCCTACCGTGTTCTGCGCGGTCTGCATGTCGCCTTGGCCGCCTTGGTCGCCCTGGCCACCCTGGCCGAACTGCTGGGCCTGCTGCGCCAGGTTGGGGTCCTTCTGCGCCATGTCCTCGGCTTCGCTCTCGGCCTTATCGAAGATACCCATGATTCTCCCCGGTATTTTTCCGAATGCCGACGATTTGCCAACATTCCGCTTTCGCGCCTAGAGGTAGGCGTGTTCCCCACCTACCCCCGGCATCGGCCTCTACCCGTGCAAACACGCCAGGTAGGCAGAGGTTTTCGCTTACGGTCGCGGTTAACCTTTACACAGCGTGCCGATCGGCCGGCGGGCTCATTGGTGATATCTGGTGGTTTGTGGAGATCGTGTCTGGCCATTAACCGGTAATTGCTTATTATCCTGGCAAGTGGGTCAATTAGCCTATTGACTGGTATTTCAAGGAACGGGCATTTGTACGTATTTGTCCGTTCGGCCAGGGCCTTAACGCGGCGCCTGACGTGTCCGGGCGGTGCCGGAACGACATGCCCGGGCTTGCCCTGTGCCTGGTAAACGGGCTCCTGGGTGGTGCGGACCTGGTAAAAAGGGGTAACCTGCGCATGCGAGCGCGGGTTCAGCGATGGACGTCACTGTCCGTCGTCGTGGGTGCTCTGCTTGGAGCCGGACACATGGAACGATGGGGCGCATGAAAGGACGTGTGCTGGTCGTCGACGACGACGCGGCGCTCGCGGAGATGCTTGGCATCGTGCTCCGCGGTGAAGGGTTTGAGCCGACGTTCGTCGCGGACGGAGACAAGGCGCTTGACGCCTTCCGCGACACCCGGCCGGATCTCGTGCTGCTTGACCTAATGCTGCCTGGCTCTGATGGCATCGACGTATGCCGTCAGATCAGGGGCGAGTCGGGCGTACCGATCGTGATGCTGACCGCCAAGACGGATACCGTGGATGTCGTGCTCGGGCTCGAATCGGGTGCCGACGACTACATTCTCAAGCCATTTAAGTCCAAGGAGCTGGTCGCCAGGATCAGGGCGCGGCTGCGGCGCACGGACGAGCCGGCCCCCGAGATGCTGCAGATCGGCGACGTGTCGATCGACGTGGCGGGCCACTCGGTCAAGCGGAGCGGCGAGACGCTGAGCCTTACGCCGCTTGAGTTCGACCTGCTGGTCGCGCTCGCGCGCAAGCCGCGGCAGGTGTTCACCCGCGAAGTGCTGCTCGAGCAGGTCTGGGGCTACCGGCACGCGGCGGACACGCGCCTGGTGAACGTGCACGTGCAGCGGCTGCGGGCCAAGATCGAGCAGGACCCGGAGCACCCCGATATCGTCGTGACGGTGCGTGGTGTCGGCTACAAGGCGGGACCTGGCTGATCGACGGATGGAGCAGCGGTCGGCGGAACGCGTACGGCGCGACCAACCGGATGTGCGCGAGGCGTGGGAAATGGCGCTCCGGCGCAAGAAGTGGGTGCGCTGGATCGTCAGCTGGCTGCCGCACCGGCTGACAATTGCCACCCGCACCCTGCTGCGCCTGCAGCACCTGGTCATCGCGAAGCTCCGGCATCGCTGGCGCCGGTCGCTGCAGCTGCGGGTGGTCGGCACCACCCTGGTAATCTCCGCCACGGTGATCGCGGTCCTCGGCTTCTTCCTCACTGAGCAGATCGCCTCCGGCCTGCTGATCAACGCGGAGAACACGGCGCGTGGGCAGGTAGTGACCGGCCTGAACACCGCCCAGTCGCAGTCCGGCCTGACCGCGGCCCCGAACGACGGGCAGGGCGCGATGCAGGTCATGGCGTCTATCGACCACCTGCTCCAGCCGAGCAGCGGTACTGCGAGCTACAGCGTGGCCGTCGGGCTGAACGCCGACCTGCGGGCCAGGCCCGGCTACTCGCCCTGGGCGGAGACCGGCTTCGACGCCGGCGCGACGCTCCCTGCCGCCCTAGTCGCCAGCGTGCAGCATGAACAGCTCGAGCTAGCGAGCGGCAAGACGGAGAACCTGCTGTACCTCGCGCCCACCACGCTTGTCACGAGCGACGGCCAGGGAACGGCCGCGATCGCGTTCGGCGTGCCGCTCAACAACTCCTACCAGTTGTACTTCGTGTTCCCCCTCACCCAGGAGCAGCAGACCCTGCAGCTCGTTCAGACCACGCTCATCGGCGCGGGGATCGCGCTGGTGGCGCTGCTCGCGGCGATCGCCTCGCTGGTGACCCGGTGGGTGGTGCTGCCGGTCCGGCATGCGGCGCGGGCCGCACAGCGGCTTTCCGCCGGCCGGCTTGAGGAGCGGATGGTCGTTGGCGGCGCCGACGACCTCGCCGCGCTCGCCACCTCGTTCAACGACATGGCCGCCAGCCTCCAGGAGAAGCTGCACGAGCTTCAGGAACTGTCCAAGGTGCAGCGCCAGTTCGTCTCCGATGTCTCGCATGAGCTGAGAACCCCGATGACGACGATCAGGATGGCAGCGGAGATCCTCTTCGAGTCGCGGGAAGACCTGGACGCGGCGGCGGCGCGCAGCACCGAGCTGCTGCAAAGCCAGATCGAGCGGTTCGAGACCCTGCTCACCGACCTGCTGGAGATGAGCAGGCACGACTCGAACGTCGCGACGCTTGACGCCGAGCCGGGGGACCTGTGCGACATCGTGCGCAGGAGCGCGGATGACGCGCAGCAGCTCGCGGAGCGCCGCGGCTGCCGCATCGAGTTCCGGCTGCCCGTGCAAGCGTGCATGGCCGAGGTGGACCGGCGGCGGGTGGAGCGTATCTTGCGCAACCTGCTGGTCAACGCGGTGGAACACGGTGAGGGACGCGACGTGGTGGTGACCCTGGCGGCGGACAGCGAGGCGGCCGCCATCGCCGTCCGTGATCACGGCGTCGGGCTGGCCCCCGGCGAAGAGCAGCTCGTCTTCGACCGGTTCTGGCGCGCCGACCCGTCACGGGCGCGGACGACCGGAGGCACCGGCCTGGGCCTCGCCATCGCACTGGAAGACGCCCGGCTGCACGGCGGCTGGCTCCAGGCGTGGGGCGAGAAGGGCCGGGGCTCGGTGTTCAGGCTCACCCTGCCGCGGACGGCAGGCCAGCGCATCGCGGGCTCGCCGCTGCCGCTCGCCCCAGATGAGGCGGAGGTCATCACCAGCTCGGTCACCACGCTGGAAGCGGACCTTTCCGGTGGTCACCTTGCCTAGGGCAACGACGTCCAGGACGATCAGGTCGCGGCCGGTGCTCGCGGCGCTGGCCGCGCTCCTCGTCGCCGCGCTGGCCGCTACCGGATGCGTGTCGGTGCCGACCGGCGGTCCGGTGGTCTCCTACCCGGTGACCCAGGGAACGGCCGCCCAGAACCAGCCCTACGTGCAGATCCAGCCGCAGCCGCCGGGCGCCGGCTGGCAGCCGGCGGACATCGTTCGTGGGTTCCTCACCGCCTCCGCCAGCTACGGAAGTTACCCCCAGGTGGTGCGGGAGTACCTGAGCCCAAGCGAACAGAAGACCTGGGATCCGTCCTGGTCCGCGGTCGTATACAAGTCAGGCCCTAACCCCACGGCGCCGACGTACACGTCCACCGCGAAGAACCAGAAGACGGCGACGGTCGGGATCACCGGCGCGATCCAGGCGAACCTGCTGGGAAACGGCAACTACTCCGTGCCTTCGGCGTCGGAGCCGGGTGTCTCTCCGAACGAGCCGAACTTCCAGCTGACTAATGTCGGCGGCCAGTGGCGTATCTCGTCCGCGCCACAGGAACTGCTCCTCACCAGCAACTCGTTCGCCAACGACTACCAGCTCCGCAACCTCTACTTCTTCGATCCGCTGACCAGGGTCCTCGTTCCCGACCCGGTCTACGTGCCGGTGCGGGCCTCGTCTGGCGACCTGATGGACGGGCTGGTCAGTGAGCTGATGGCACCGCCCGCTGACTGGTTGTCCCACGGGGCCACGCGGACCGCCTTCCCGCAGAAGACCAAGGTCGGCAACGTCACGCTGAACGGCGTGACCGCGGTCGTCAACCTCACGGGCACGGCCATCGGCAAGGCAAGCGACGACGTCATGGCGCAAGTCTCCGCGCAGCTGCTTTCTACGCTGTCCGGCGCCGCGCCGACCGGCTCAACCGGCCAGGGCGTGCAGTCGGTCGAGGTCGTGGTGAACGGCAAGCCGTGGACGCCGCCGGGCCATGGCAACCCGATCCAGCCCACGTCCAAGTGGAACCCGGCATTCGGCGTGAGCAAGGAGTACTACTACATAACCAGCGGCGGGTACCTGACCAGGTGTGAAATCGGGTGTACCAGGGGGCAGGGCAAGCCGGTCAGCCTGGCGCGGATCGGCGCCGGCTACTCCCAGATCGCGGTCTCCGCCGACGGCGCGTACCTGGCCGCGCTGCGCGGCGGCACGCTCTACGCCGGCCTGGTTGGCGGCACGCTGACCAGGCGCGGTACCGGATTCGCGTCGGTGAGCTGGGACGTCGACGACAACCTGTGGGCGGCGCAGAATGGCCAGGTCGTCATGTTCCGCGGCACGCAGAACGTGCGGCAGCCGCTTGGCCAGATGGTCTCGGTCGCCGTCAATCCGCCCGCGAGTGCACCGGTGACCGGGCCGTTCACGGCGCTTCAGGTCGCGCCGGACGGCGTCCGGGTGGCGCTCGTCATGGACGGCAACGAACTGATCTTCGGCGCTATCTCCCGGCAGCAGACGCAGAGTCCGCGGATCACGCTCTCCCTGGTACAGCAAACCGTTCCCGTCGGCACCAACTTCACGGCACTGACCTGGTACGGCCCCGATGACGTCATCGCGCTCGCCGGCGACGCAGTGACCGATTACCCCGTCAGCGGCGGGACCGCCACCTCCATCCAGGCCGACCCCGGCATGCAGACGATCACGGCAAGCTACAAGCAGCCGCTGATCGCCGGCTTGTCGAGGGGCACGATGGCGACCGACGCCAGCCTCACCGGCTCCTGGATGCCCATCCCCGGCAACGCCACGCCAGCCACCGGCATCTCGCCGGTTTATCCAGGCTGACGCCAACCCCAGGGGTTCAAGAGAACCCGCCCCGGAAATCATTGTTACAAGTCTGTTATGTTCCGCCTTGGGTCTAATGTCCAGCCTGACATTTGGCCTCGTAAGAGCTAGCGTTCATGCATGGCACTCGCCCGGGTCCGTGGTTGCGCCGGACAGGTCCGCCGAGCCGCGCAGGCGGCAAGCGGGTCTACCAGGCAAGCCGATGCCAGCCGCAGGCGAAGCGGTCCACGTAAGGCGACTTTTCGTCGTCCGATCACGGTGCGGCTTAGAAGTAAGTCCTGCCCCGCCGGGGGGCACATGACGTCCCCCGAACTACGGGAGAAGGGCAGTAGTGGCCATGGAAGGCCGCGAACCTCTCAGCAGGCGGATGTGGGGTCGAAGACCAGGTCGGCCGGGCGAGTGCCCACTACCGGTAATCAAGGCCGTAGAGGGGATCGAGATGGAAATCACCTTCAAAGGCAGGCACACCAGCGTTCCCGAGCGTTTCCGTAGGCACGCGACCGCGAAGCTGGCCAAGCTAGAGAAGCTCGATCACAACGCGATTCGGATCGACGTCGAGGTGTCGACGGAGCGCAACCCAAGGCAGGCCGACCGGAGCGAACGGGTGGAGCTCACGATCAGATCGCGGGGCCCTGCCATCAGGGCCGAAGCTGCGGCCGACGACCGTTACGCGGCCCTGGACCTCGCGTTCGCCAAGCTCGAGGGCCGGCTCCGCAAGATCGCCGAGCGGCGCAAGGTAAGGAGCGGGGGCCTGACGGTCCGCTCGACGGACGCGCTCGCGGCGGTGGCGGCCGGGCCGGCGGACGCGAGGACCATCGCGGCGGAGACGGCCGCCCTCGCGGAAGTCGCCATCCCGGCGATGCCGCGGCCCGACGACGCCGCCGTGCTGGCCGGCACGCCGGTCGGTCGCAAGGCGAACGGCAAGGGGAGCGGCAAGCCGAGCGCACGGGCGGCCGCGAGGGTCGGCACCAGGCCGAACGGGCCACGCCGCCCGGAGGCGGTCGTGCCGCTCCCGGCGTTCCCGCGAGACGACGGCGCCGGCCACGACTTCGAGGGCTCCCGGGACGAGGCAGAAGCGGAGGCAACCTTCTCCGGGGTGCTGCCGATGCAGATGGTGGGCGACGGCCCGCTGATCGTCAGGGAGAAGTTCCACGCCTCGCACCCGATGACCAGCGACGACGCGCTCCTGGAGATGGAGCTCGTCGGCCACGACTGGTTCGCCTACCACGACAGCCAGTGCGGCAAGTTCAGCGTCGTCTACCGTCGCCGCGGCTACGACTACGGCGTGATCAGGCTCGTTGACGATTAGAAATTGCAAAGCAAATTGCATACCGCCCCGGCTGGCACTGTCGGGGCGGTACGCGTAGCTTTAGTGACATGTCCTATCCTGTGCGTGAACTGCGAACGCTGCGGAAGGAGCGGCCGTGACCGAGCGGTCTCTTGCGGCCAAGAAAAATACGCCTGGCGTGCCCGCGTCGGGTCCAGTGCCTTCCGTCCCTCTGCCGGCAGAGCCCAGGGCGGGCACGGATCCGATCCGGGTGCTGATCGCGGACGACCATGCCCTCGTCCGCCGCAGCCTGGAGACGGTGCTGCAGGGGGAGCCGGGCCTTGAGCTTGTCGGCCAGGCCTCCGACGGCCAGGAAGCGGTGCAGATCGCCGGCGAGGTGGTGCCCGATGTCGTGCTCATGGACATCCGGATGCCCAAGATCACCGGCATCGAGGCCGCGCGCCAGATGAAGGAGGTCGCCCCGTCCGCCAAGATCGTGATGCTGACGATCAGCGACGAGGAAGAGGACCTCTTCGAGGCGATCCGCGCGGGCGCGAGCGGCTACCTGCTCAAGGACATCCCGCTCGACGAGCTGGCCGACTCGGTGCGCGCCGTGTACGGCGGGCAGTCCCTGATCAACCCGTCGATGGCGGGCAAGCTGCTCACCGAGTTCGCCACCCTGGCCCGCAGGGACGCCGAGGATGAGCCGGCCAAGCACGCGCCGGCACCGAAGCTGACCGACCGCGAGATGGAGGTGCTCCGCCTGGTGGCGCGCGGCATGAACAACCGCGACATCGCCAAGGAGCTGTTCATCTCGGAGAACACCGTGAAGAACCACGTGCGGAACATCCTGGAGAAGCTGCAGATCCACTCCCGGATGGAAGCCGTGATGATCGCGGTGCGCGAGAAGCTGATCGAGATCAGCTAAGCGCCCAGGTCCTTCAAGGCCGCCGCAAGCGGCTGGGCCAAGGCAGTCGGCTGCACTCGTTCGGTGGCTACGGTCGAGCAACCGACCCACTGAGCCGCCTCCGCGAGCGCTCGCGCCATTGGCGCGACGGCCGCGGGCTTTTCCACGAAGACGTTCCTGGCGACGAGCGTCTTCCCCTCCCTGCCCGGGTCCACCCAGCCCACGATCCGGCCGCCGGCGAGCAGCGGCATCGTGAAGTAGCCGCGCTCGCGCTTCTCCTTCGGCACGTAGGGCTCGAAGAGGTGGCGGTAGCCGAACATCCGCCGCGTCCGCTTCCTGTCCCAGATCAGCGAGTCGAACGGGGACAGCAGCGCCGTGCGGTGCGTGCCCCGGCCGCCCGCGTTGAGCCAGGCCAGCGCCGCCGGGTCGCCCCAGGCCGCCACCGGCGCAGTGCCAGCCCGTGAGGACGACCCTCCGGAACCCCCCGCCCGGGCGCCGGGCACGGTCACCGGGACGA
>Ga0210389_10004603_pt1 | contig 10707 bp, 9 predicted proteins | sample IncBWH28OmetaG_FD_160127 | JGI IMG/M metagenome (GOLD analysis project Ga0210389, IMG submission 160127) | Forest soil microbial communities from Barre Woods Harvard Forest LTER site, Petersham, Massachusetts, United States - Inc-BW-H-28-O ... | reverse complement strand
TGCTCGATCAGGCCGGTGAACCGGGGCAGCAGGGCCATAATCGCCTCGGGCGAAGGCCTGATTTCGCTGGTTCTGACGACACGTCCCTCGGTGTCGTCGGTGTCGCGCTCCTCGCCCCAGGCAACGGTGAAACGATAGCGCTTGCGGCCATCCATCACGAAGGGAACCGTCTTGGTGGCCTCTCCGATCGCGATCGGCAATCCGCCGGAGGCGAGCGGGTCGAGCGTACCGGCATGGCCGGCCCGTTTGGCCGAAAACAGCCGCTTGACGATGGCGACCGCTTGCGTGGACGTCATGCCGATCGGTTTGTCGAGGACGACCCAGCCATGGACGTCGCGCTTGTCGCGGCGCGGCTGGTTGTTCTGCTTCGGCTGCTTCCGGCGCGGATCGTTATGGGCGCGCAGGCCGTCATCGTGGCGCTCCGGAAAAATATTTTCTTCCACCGCCGTCGAATCGTTGCCTTGCGTCTCGATTGTGCGGTTTGCCGTCGTCACATTCATCATTCTTCGTCCGAATCGGGCGCGAGATCTTTCTGCACCTCAGGTGTTCGCAATAATTTCTCGATACGTTCCGCTTCGTCGAATCGGTCGTCGACCCGGAAGCGAATATCAGGAGCAAATTTCAGGTTAACGCGATGGGCGATCTCGCCGCGCAGGAACTTCTTGTTGCGCGCGAGCGCGGTGATCACCTTGTCGGTATCGCGCCCGCCGAGCGGCATCACGTAAATGGTCGCAAGCTTGAGGTCGGGCGACATTCTCACTTCAGGCACGGTGATGATGTGGCCTTCGAGGTCGGGATCGTGAACGTTGCCGTGCGCCAGAATCTCCGCAACCGCGTGACGCACGGTTTCGCCGACCCGCAATTGGCGCTGCGAGCCGCCGGGAGCGGAGCTCTTGGTATGGTGGCGGGGCATCATCAAAATCCTGATGGTCGTCATCACCCGCGAAAAGCGGGTGATCCAGTATGCCGAGTTCAAAGTTATTCAGTGACTACTGGATGCCCCGCCTGCGCGGGGCATGACCGTTGGGTTCTGGATTCCAGCGCCGCTGCAAGATTTGGACTTACAGGCTTCGCTGGATCGTCTCTACACGGTAGCACTCGATGATATCGCCGACCCGCATGTCGCCGTAGTTCTCGAACGCCATGCCGCACTCCTGGCCGGACTGCACTTCCTTCACTTCGTCCTTGAAGCGCTTCAGCGTCGACAACTTGCCTTCATGCACAACGACGTTGTCGCGGATCAGGCGGACGTTGGCGCCGCGTTCCACAGTGCCGTCGGTGACGCGGCAGCCTGCGACCTTGCCGACCTTGGAAATGTTGAAAACTTCCAGGATCTGGGCGTTGCCGAGCATGGTTTCGCGCAGCGTCGGCGCGAGCAGGCCGCTCATTGCCTTCTTCACGTCATCGACGAGGTCGTAGATGATGTTGTAGTAGCGGATCTCGATGCCGTTGCGCTTGGCGGCTGCCGCCGCTTCCTTGTTGGCGCGGACGGAGAAGCCGATGATGGCGGCATTGAAACCTTCCGCCAGCGTCACGTCCGATTCCGAGATGCCGCCGACGCCGGCATGCAGGATGCGGGCGGCGACTTCGTCGGTGCCGAGCTTTTCGAGCGATCCGAGAATCGCTTCCAGCGAGCCCTGCACGTCGGCCTTGACGACCAGCGGGAATTCCTTGCGGCCGGACGTCTTGAGCTGCGACATCATCTGTTCGAGCGAGCCGCGCATGCCGGAAATGCTGGCGGCGGCATTCTCGCGCTTCTGGTGGGCGCGATAGCTCGTGATTTGGCGGGCGCGGGCTTCATTCTCGACAACAGCGAGACGGTCGCCGGCTTCCGGCGGCCCGTTGAAGCCGAGCACCTCGACCGGTACGGATGGACCGGCTTCCTCAACGGTGTCGCCCAGATCCGAAATCAGCGCACGGACGCGGCCCATCTCGGCGCCGGCAACGACGATGTCGCCGACCTTCAGGGTGCCGCGCTGCACCAGCACGGTTGCGACCGGGCCGCGGCCGCGGTCGAGCTTGGCTTCGATCACGGTGCCTTCGGCGGGACGCGATGCATTGGTCTTGAGGTCGAGCAACTCGGCCTGCAATGCGATCATCTCGAGCAATCTGTCCAGATTGGTCTTGTTCTTGGCGGAGACCTCGACATCGACCACCTCGCCGCCGAGCGATTCGACCTGAACCTCGTGCTGCAGCAGTTCGGTGCGTACGCGCTCGGGCTTTGCGTCGGGCTTGTCGATCTTGTTGATGGCGACGATCATCGGGACCTTCGCCGCCTTGGCGTGGTTGATCGCTTCCACCGTCTGCGGCATGACGCCGTCATCGGCGGCCACCACCAGCACTACGATGTCGGTGACCTTGGCGCCGCGGGCGCGCATCGCGGTAAACGCGGCGTGGCCGGGCGTGTCGATGAAGGTGATCTTCTTGCCGCTTTCCGGCGAGGTCACCTGATAGGCGCCGATATGCTGGGTGATGCCGCCGGCTTCGCCGGAGACCACATTGGCGTGGCGCAACGCGTCAAGCAGCGACGTCTTGCCGTGGTCGACGTGACCCATCACGGTCACCACGGGCGAGCGCGGCTCGGTGTCGGTCGAATCGTCGGCAACGTCGAACAGGCCTTCCTCGACGTCGGACGCCGCCACACGCTTGACGGTATGACCCATTTCCTCGGCGATCAGTTGCGCGGTGTCGGCGTCGATCACGTCCGTGATCTTGTGCATCGCGCCTTGCTTCATCAGCAGTCTGATGACGTCGACGGCGCGCTCCGACATGCGGTTGGCGAGTTCCTGGATATTGATGGCTTCCGGGATGACGACCTCGCGAACAAGCTTTTCCTTCGGCTCGTTCGATTGATGGCCCTTGAGGCGCTGGGTGCGGCGGCGGAACGATGCGATCGAGCGTTCACGCACGTCGTCGGCATTGAGCGCGGTGACCAGCGTCAGGCGGCCGCGCTGTTTCTGCGGCGACGGCTTCGCGGTGGTCTTCGGGGCTGCCGCCGGACGCATGGCGCCGCCCGGGCCACGGCGCACCTGGCGCGGGCCTTCATCTTCGTCGGTGATATCGGCTGCGATGCCGGGCGCGCGTGCGACGGGTACCGCGGGGCGGGCGGCGGCCGGGGCTGCCGTGCGGGCTTCGGCCTCGCCAAAGCGCTTCTTGGCCTCAAGTTCAGCCTTGCGCTTGGCTTCCTCGTCATGACGGTGGCGTTCTTCTTCAGCCTTGCGCCGCGCTTCGGCCGCTTCGCGCTCGGCCTGTTCGATGCCCTCCCGGCTCGAGCGGCGCTTGGCTTCTTCTTCGGCAATGCGCCGTTCTTCGACGTCGCGCAGCTTGGCGTCGGCAAGGGCGCTGGCGCGCGCCGTGCGCTCGTCTGCGGTGAGCGTGCGCAATACCACGCCGGAATTGCCGCGTGGCGCAGCCGGCTGTGGTGCGGCACGGGCCGCCGGTGCCGGCGTTGCGGCCTTGGCCGCAACCGGTTCAGGCGCATGCGTTTCGGGGGCGGGGCCTTCGCCGCCGACGCGGCGCTTGCCGCGCTTTTCCACCACGACCTGCTTGGTCCGGCCGTGGCTGAAGCTCTGGCGCACGGTTCCTGTCTCGACACGCGGCTTGAGCGTCAAGGTCTTGGTCGGAACACTGAGCGTCTTGTCGCCAGGCGTTTTCGTATCAACCATTCAGCAGTCCTAATCCTCTTTGGTCGTGCGTGTCCGCACGGTCTGTATCGGCGAATTCTTGGCCGCGGTTCCGTGGTCGTCCGCCATCCGGTATCGGACCAGCATATGGCTACGTGACAGGAACGTGTCGCTCGCCGGGCCTGCGAGCAGGGCAGCATGTATCACATTTGACCGCCCAAGTGCCAAATCCAATTGCTCCGAAGTCAGCACATTAACTATGGCGATTTCGGCGGATTCACCGCCTTCACCGCCATTTTGCCTGACCAGGGCGTCCAATTTGCGAATTCCGTCCGCCGCACCGTCGGATGCGTGGATCAGGGCCCTGACCGGGCTCTGGACCCGTCGCTCGAGGGCGTCCGCAACCTTGCCAAAACCGGAGACGACCTGCCCCGCCTTGGCCGCCATGGCCAGGGCATCGACAACAAACCGTTCCAGCAGGGTTTCGGTATCGGCGACAAGCGTCGGCGCCACCCGGACGTCGCGCTTGAAACCTTTCTGGAATTGGTGACGCCGCACCGCTTCCGCGATGGCCTGACGGGAGGCCGAGACCCAGAGGCCCCGGCCCGGAAGCTTGCGCTTGAGGTCCGGGATGACCTCGCCGGAAGGCGCAACCACAAAACGGATCAGTTCGCCGATCGGCCGGGTCTCGCGGCTGACCGCGCACATCCGCACGGTCGCGGGCCTGTCGGCTCGCGGTCCATGGTCGAGTTCGGGGTCGGCGGAAGCGAGCATTGCGGCGACATGGCTCCGATCGTCAGGCCGGCTGACCTTCGGGGCTTGCCGCCTCCTCGGTCTTCTTGTCGAGATCGGCCTGGGTGATCCAGCCGGCCAGCACGCGCGCCTGCATGATCATGGCTTCGGCGTCGTCGCGCGAGATGTCGTTGGCGTCGAGGATGCCCGGATGCTTGGTCGGCTCGCCGCCTTCCTTGCGTTCGGTCCAGCCCACCAGGTCGTCGGTGGCGCAACCGGCGAGGTCTTCGACCGTCTTGATGTCGTTCTCGCCGAATTTCACCAGCATCTTCGAGGTGACTCCGGGTACCTGTTTCAATGCGTCTTCCACGCCGAGCTCCTTGCGTTTGGTTTCAAGCTCGCTCTCGAGCTGCTCCAGATATTCCTTGGCGCGATTTTGCAATTCGTTGGCCGTCTCATCGTCAAAGCCCTCGATGCTGGCCAATTCGCGGACATCGACCAGCGCCAATTCCTCCACCGAGGTGAAGCCTTCCGAAGCAAGCAATTGCCCGACGACTTCGTCGACATTGAGGGCTTCCATGAAGACGCGCGTGGAATTCTCGAAATCGGCCTGACGGCGTTCGGATTCTTCCTGCTCGGTGAGAATATCGATGTCCCAGCCGGTCAGTTGCGAAGCGAGGCGCACGTTCTGGCCGCGCCGGCCGATCGCGAGCGACAACTGGTTGTTGGTGTCGGGGACCACGACCTCGATCCGCTCACGGTCTTCGTCGATCACGACCTTGGAGACCTCGGCCGGTGCGAGCGCGTTGACCACAAAGGTCGCGATATCGGGCGACCAGGGAATGATATCGATCTTTTCGCCCTGCAATTCGTTGACCACGGCCTGAACCCGCGATCCACGCATGCCGACGCAGGCGCCGACCGGATCGACCGATGAATCCCGCGAGATCACGCCGATCTTTGCGCGCGATCCGGGATCGCGGGCGACTGCCTTGATCTCGACGATGCCGTCGTAGATTTCCGGCACTTCCTGCGCGAACAGCTTCGCCATGAATTGCGGATGGGTGCGGGAGAGGAAGATCTGGGGCCCGCGCGTTTCGCGCCGGACGTCGAAAATATAGGCGCGAACGCGGTCGCCGTTGCGGAACACCTCGCGCGGCAGCATTTCGTCCCGCCGCACAATGGCTTCGCCGCGGCCCAGATCGACGATGACGCTGCCATATTCGACGCGCTTGACGATGCCGTTGACGATATCGCCGATGCGGTCCTTGAATTCCTGGTATTGCCGGTCGCGCTCGGCCTCGCGGACCTTCTGCACGATCACCTGCTTGGCCGATTGCGCGGCGATGCGGCCATATTCCAGCGGCGGCAGCGTGTCGGCGATGGTATCGCCGATCTGCGCGCCGGGGTTGGCGCGGCGGGCGTCTTCCAGCGAAATCTGGTTCGACGAATTTTCGACCTGCTCGACCACCAGCATGTGGCGGGACAGCCGCAATTCGCCCTTCTTGGCGTCGATCTCGGCATGAACGTCGGTCTCGCTGCCGTAGCGGGCGCGCGCGGCCTTGGCGATCGCATCTTCCATCGCGGCGATGACGATACCGCGGTCGATCGATTTCTCGCGCGCAACCGCATCCGCGATCTGCAGCAATTCGAGCTTATTGGCGCTGACTGCCATGGCTTAGTCTCCTCTATCAGGATCGGTTTCACCTCGGCGCGTCCGTTCGGCGGCGAGGCGATGTTGTTTGGTGTTCTTCGGGGCCGGCTTCTTCGGCGGTTGTGCTTTCGGTTTGTGAGCGTTCGCGTGCGGCGCAGGCGGCGGTTCCAGTCCGAGGCTGCGCTTTAGTTCGCGCTCGGCAGCCTTGCCGCGCCACATCGATTCGGCGATCAACTCGTCGGTGAGGACGAGCCGCGCCTCCGCGATATCCTCCATCACGAGCAGTATATCGGAATTTTCGTCGCCCTTGACGTCATCGCGAGTAAGGCGCACCGCGCCGCCCTCGACGCCTGCCAGCGTTCCGCGGAACCGTTTGCGGCCCTCATGGGCGATCGCCATCTCGATCTTCACGAGGTGGCCGGTAAAGCGCTCGAAATCGGAGCGGCGCACCAGCGGGCGGTCGATGCCCGGCGACGAAATTTCCAGCCGGTAGGCACGGTCGATCGGGTCGGCGATATCCAATACCGGGGAAAGTGCCCTTGAAATCGCCTCGCAATCCTCGATCTGCATTGACCCGTCGGGCCGTTCCGCCATGACCTGGACGGTGCAGCCGGCTTCTCCGGAAATCTTGATCCGGACCAGCCGATAGCCCATTCCCTGCAAGACCGGTGCGGCGACCGCCGACACGCGCGCCGCCACGCCCGGCTCGACGACGAGGCGCGGCTCGGCGAGCAGGTCGGTCTCAAGGGAACCAGGCGTTGGATCGGTCATATCCAGGGTCAAAATTTGCCTTTGCGGCGGTTTTGCTCGCGCTGCCCGGTCTATCCGAGCCAGTCCTTACGGTCGCATCTCGCCGGTCCGTTCAGGTAATAAAAAAGAGCGGGTCCGGCGAGGGGCCCACTCTCAATACGCGATCGTATGAGAACCATAAGTTGACCGCGATATAGCGGTTTTCCGCTGGCCCGGCAAGGCCCGCCGTGCCTGAGGCCGCCAATTTTGCGGCTTTTCGAGAATGTTCGAGCCTAACCCTTCCTTCACCATGGCCGCCTAAATTGCCGCGCGGCCTGCGCTAGGCGCCTCTTTCCGAAGTTCGTGAACGGTGGGTGTTGAGTGGAACACGAACTTCGGAAAGTGGGCACTGGCCTCGATGAAATCGTCAGGCGGGGTGATCCCAAGCGCCTTGCGGAAGTGACCCGCGGCATCGCCGAGTTGTTTTTGCAGGGCGCTGCGAATTTCCAGCCCGATCATGTCGATCTGTTCGACCGCCTTCTGACCGGCATCGTCCCGCGCACCGAAGTTGTAGCCCGCGCCGGTCTTGCCGTGCGGATCTCCGCCATTGCCAACGCGCCACCGATGTTGATCGGACAGCTCGCGCGGGAAGACGACATATCAATTGCCGGTCCGGTGCTGCGCCGCTCGCGTGTGCTTGGCGAGCAGGCTCTGGTCGAGATTGCGCGCATGAAGAGCCAGGATCACCTGTTGGCGATGACGGAGCGTCCGAAACTCTCCTCCGATCTCACCGACGTCATCGTGCGCCGCGGCGATCGCGACGTGATCCGGCGCGCGGCAGGCAATTCGGGCGCAGTTTTTTCGACCGTAGGCTATTCGGCGCTGGTCAAGCGCGCCGCCAAGGACGGCGTGCTCACGATCACCGTCGGGCAACGCAACGATCTGTCCGACCGGCTCTTGAAGGAACTGCTGGCGGGATCGGTCGACGTCGTGCGCCGCCGCTTGTTCGACATGGCCGAGCCTGACAGGCAGGCTGCCGTCGCGCGCGCCATGAGCGACCTTTCCGGCAAGGCCGAACAGCCGGGAAAGCAGCGGGACTTCACGCCGGCGCAGCGCACGATCTTGTCGCTGTACCGTGCCGGCGATCTGAACGAGGCGGCGTTGCTCGGCTTCGCGAAAGCTTACCGGTACAGCGAAACGGTTGCCGCGCTTTCGGCGCTGTCGGGGGTGCCGATCGCGGCGGTGGATCGCTTGATGACCGGTGACCGCAACGACCCGGTCCTGATCATCGCAAAGGCGATCGGGCTGGAATGGCCGACGGTGCGAGCCTTGATTTTGCTGCGGCTGGGGCCCGCGCGCATGCCCGCATCGGCCGATATCGAGAGTGTGCGAACGAACTTCTTGCGCCTGATGCCCTCGACCGCCGAGCGGGTGGTGGGTTTTTGGCGAGTCCGCGAAACGGCGTAGTTCCGGCTTTATCGGTTCTGCGCCGGCCTGCTCTCGCCAATCTTCCTGAAACTCAAGTAAGCCGCTGTGCGGCCTTCGCGCTCGGCTTTGCGGCCATACCGCGTCATTGTGTAGCCGGGCCACGGCTCGCGCCAGTCGGATGCGCGCTCCGCAGTCCAGAGAAACTCACGCGCACGCATGAAATGCGCGAGCGTCCAGGTGCAGTAATCGCTGATGTCGCTGACAAAGCGAAACTCGCCGCCCCGCACCAGCGCGCGCGCCATCGCCGCAATCGTCGCATCCTGCACGAAGCGCCGCTTCCAATGCCGCCGCTTCGGCCACGGATCGGGATGAATGAGATCGATCCGCGCCAGCGAATGCGGAGCTACCCAGCCGAGCAGCTCGGATGCATCGCCGGCAAACAGCCGGATATTGCGCACCTCGCCCGCTTCGATCAGCGCCAGGATCTTCGCCATGCCGTTGACGTAGGGCTCGCAGCCGATGAAGCCGATGTTTGGATAGGCGCGCGCTTCGGCGATCAGATGTTCACCACCGCCAAATCCGATCTCGAGTCTGACATGGTCGACCGGCACGTCGAACAGGCGAGCGAGGTCCGCAGGCCCGCGTGCGGTGATGTCAAGCGAAAGCCGCGGCAACAGATGCGCGATCAGGTCGGCCTGATGCGCGCGCAGTTTGTGACCCTTGCGGCGGCCGAAGAAGGCGCCGTGCCGGTGCGCCGCCGCGACATCCGCGAGCGTTGCATCGGGAGGGCTGCGTTTTCCGGAGGCGGTGCTCATCGCAGCGTCTGGTAAAGCCGATGCAACAGCCGTGCCCTCGGCTCGATCGACGAGACATACATCTGCTCGTAATGGGTATGCGCGCCCTGGCCATCGACGCCGAGGCCGTCGAGGGTTGCGGTAAAGGGCGCGGTGAAATTGCCGTCGGAGCCGCCGCCGGTATAGCTGTCGCGAAGCTCAAAGCCGATTTCGGCGGCGAGCGATCTGGCATGCTCGAACAGGGCTGCGCCGGCATCGCTTTTCTCATAGGGCGGCCGGTTCAATTCGCCGGATACCTTGACGCTGACGCCATCGGTCCGCGACTTCAGGTTCAATATCTTGGGCACCAGTTCCTCGGCGTCGGCGATGGTGGGAACGCGCATATCGACTTCAGCGTAGGCGTCTTCCGCAATCACGTTCGGCTTGGTGCCGCCCCTGACGACGCCGACGTTTACCGTCACGCCGCGCGCCAGGTCGTTCATCGCCTCCAAGGTCTGAATGACATTGCCGAGTTCCCGAATCGCGCTACGGCCATCAGCAGGCCGCGTGCCGGCATGGGAGGGCAGGCCTTTGATGAACACCTCAAAACGCGCAACGCCCTTGCGGCTGGTGACGATCTTGCCGCCGTCGCGCGCCGGCTCCGTCACCAGGACATATTTTGCCTTGCGCCCTTCGGCTTCGATCAGCTCGCGCGAGGTTGGGCTGCCGATCTCTTCATCCGAGACGTAAAGATGGGTCACGCCGAGTGCCGACCGCGCGCCGTCAGCGCAAAGCATGCGGAATGCATGGAAGGCCAGATAGGCGCCGCCCTTCATGTCGTGGATGCCGGGACCAAAGGCGCTGTCGTCTTTGACGTGAAACGGCAGCCGCTCGATAAATCCGACCGGATGCACGGTATCGAGATGGCTCAGCACGAGGATTCCGGGATGCTCCTGTCCCCACGACGATCGCGCCACGATGTGGTCGCCGCAGCCGGAATGCCCAGTGACGCGCTCGATGGTGGCCGGCAAGTCGCGATAGCCTTCGGCGACCAGTGTCGCGAGCTTGTTGACTTGGGCAGGCGCTTCCGTCGGTGTCTCGATCTCCACCCAGCGGCGGATGCCGTCGAGGATGGCGCCGGTATCGAAGGGGCGCAAGGACGCCGTCAGCATGCTTCTGCCTTCCGTATCCAAAGTATCGGCTGCGGCATTGCTGCCGAAACCGCAAGGCGGTTCAATAGCATCATTGTTCGAGCTGGCAACGGTCGAAGCGGCGGCCGCCTTCAGTGCTTGTCGGGGCCTTCGTGGGTGGCGATCTGCTCGACCAGCTCCACAATGCTGCGACGAAGCTTGGCGTCGCTGATGCGCGTAAAGGCGCGGGTCAGTGCCAGGCCTTCGGAGGTCGCAAGGAAATCGGAGACGAAAGACGGCGAGGGACCCGTGCCGCCTCCGGCATTCGCCGTTCCCGTCGGACCGCCCTCGAACAGGAACGATACCGGCACCTGAAGTATTTCAGAGATCTGCTGAATGCGGCTTGCGCCGACGCGATTGGTGCCCTTCTCGTATTTCTGCACCTGCTGGAACGTCAGGCCAAGCGCCTCGCCCAGTTTTTCCTGGCTCATGCCGAGCATGATGCGACGCATGCGCACGCGGCTGCCGACATATTTGTCAACAGGGTTGGGCGCTTTGGTCGACATGGCCAATGCTCCTCGAAACCACATGGGACGATTCGGGAAGAACCGGACGGATTATGCATCACACGATGATAC
>Ga0210389_10004602_pt1 | contig 10707 bp, 15 predicted proteins | sample IncBWH28OmetaG_FD_160127 | JGI IMG/M metagenome (GOLD analysis project Ga0210389, IMG submission 160127) | Forest soil microbial communities from Barre Woods Harvard Forest LTER site, Petersham, Massachusetts, United States - Inc-BW-H-28-O ... | reverse complement strand
GTCAATCGGCTATTCCGCGGAACCCTGAGGTAGCGAGGTTGCGGTTGGGGTCGTGACACCAGGGTTAGCCGCTGAGTCGCTTCGGCGGCCGAGGCATGAGGAGCACCAGTTCGCCTTGGTCGCGCGTACGACATCCAAGGGCACCCGACCGGCTGTGACCAGGGGTCTAGACGGTAACGAAGTCCGCTGGGGCACAAGCAAAGACAAGTTGCGAATGGGGTTGGCCGGACCGTCCCGACAGGGCTGTATTGTTGCCACCCTCAGCGCACCGCTCGATGGCCAAGTGTTATCGGATGTTTCGACGTCCCGTCACCGGGCGGCCCGGTCCGGGCCCGGATTGCGGCGGTACGGGGGAAGCCGGCGAATGTTTACGGAAATTGCGATGTCGTCGCGCGGTTGGCACGGCTTCGTTACCATCTCACCTCGTGTCGCCATTCCATGGAGGTAGTGACAGATGACCCATCACGCGCCGTCAACGCCTCTGCCTGCGACGCCTCCCCCCACGCCGCCGCCTCCCCCTGCGAAGCCGCCCAACCGGCGCGGACGGCAGGTGGCAATCGGGGTCGGCCTTGTCGTCGCCTTTATCCTCGTCTACGCCCTGTCGCTGTTCGGCGTCCATTTGCTGTCCAAATCTTCGGGACCGCTCAAGCCACCCGACCTGAACGCGACCGACGACACGATTGTCTTGGTGCGCCTGGAGAAACTGGACACCGTCGCGAATCGCCTGACGGTGAAGGTGCTGGTGATTCCCCAGGATTCGATGTTCGACAAGCGCCTCGACGTGCTGAAAACAGACACCGCGGTTCGGATGGACCCGCCGAACGAGCTGGGCGACCTGCAGTACCCGGCAGGAAAGTCACCGGCCCAAGTCGCCACCACGATTGACGCGCACGGCGACCCCAACAACTGGCCTTTCGACTCCTACACCACCGACACGCTCTCGGCGGAGGTGCTCGTCGGCCAAGGCGATGCCCGCCAATACATACCCGCCCGCGTGGAAGTGACGGGCGGGTTGGAAGGCTGGGACGTCAGCGTCCAGCGTGTCGGCGAAGCCAGCCAGGACTCGGAGCGGCCCGATAACGTGATCATCACGTTGCACAGGGCCAAGGGGCCGCTGATCTTCGACTTGGGGATCTGTCTGGTCCTCTTTGCCCTGCCCGCCTTGGCATTCGCCGTGGTCATTCAAATTGCCTTGGGCAGAAGGAAATTCGTGCCACCTTTCGTGACGTGGTTTGCCGCCATGTTGTTCGCGGTCATCCCCATCCGTAACTTCCTGCCCGGCTCGCCGCCGCCGGGTGCGTGGATCGACCAAGCCCTGGTGATTTGGGTGCTGATAGCGCTGGTCGGGGCGATGGCACTGTACATGGTCACGTGGTACCGACAATCGGACTAGAGCGCAGCACCTAACGGCCGTCCTACCCTGGAGCAATGCTGACCGAGCTGGTCGACCTGCCGGGCGGATCGTTCCGCATGGGCTCGACCAGCTTTTATCCCGAAGAGGCGCCGATCCACACCGTCACCGTGGCTGCCTTCGCGATGGAGCGGCACCCGGTGACCAACGCGCAGTTTGCCGAATTCGCCTCCGCCACAGGCTATGTGACGGTCGCCGAGCAACCGATAGACCCGGCGCTTTACCCGGCGGTGGATCCTCGAGACTTGTGTCCGGGCGCGATGGTGTTCCGCCCGACGCCGGGCCCGGTCGACCTGCGTAACTGGCGGCAGTGGTGGGATTGGGCGCCGGGCGCCAACTGGCGTCATCCATTCGGGCCGGACAGCGATATCGGGGACAGGGCCGATCACCCGGTGGTGCAGGTGGCATACCCCGATGCCGCGGCGTACGCGGGCTGGGCCGGCCGGCGGCTGCCGACCGAAGCCGAGTGGGAGTATGCGGCCCGCGGCGGGAGTGCCGGGGATTTGTTGACCTACTCGTGGGGAGATGAGCCGAATCCCGACGGTCGGCTGATGGCCAACACGTGGCAGGGCAACTTCCCTTACCGCAACGACGGTGCGCTCGGCTGGGTCGGGACTTCGCCGGTGGGGAGGTTTCCGCCCAACGGATTCGGCCTGGTCGACATGATCGGCAACGTGTGGGAATGGACCGCCACCGAGTTTTCGGCACACCACCGGCTCGATCAGCCGCCGAAAGCCTGTTGCGCGCCGGTGGGGCCCGCGAATCCGGCCGTCAACCAGACGCTGAAGGGCGGTTCGTATTTGTGTGCACCGGAGTACTGCCACCGCTACCGCCCGGCCGCGCGGTCACCGCAATCGCAGGACACCGCGACGACCCACATCGGGTTTCGCTGCGTGGCGGATTCGGCGTCCGGCTAGGCCGCCTCGCGTCGGCCCGGCAGCAAACAGGTCCTTTTCGTAAGCAGCACACCAGGCCGCTAAGGCGACCAGCGGGTTACCACCGGGTGGACGGCGGGTGACGGAGCTTGTATCGTCGCGCGCGGTCGGCGGGAGTTCGCTAGCATTTGACCAGTGTTGCCCCCCGACGAGGCCGGATGTCACCAGTGAGTCGTAGTCCGCTTACTTCGATTGTCCGCGTGGGTTCGCGATGACCGCTGAGGCTCCGACGACGACGGAACCTTCGCCGACCGCGGAAGGGGCGCCGCCGCCACCCCCGCCGCCACCGGCATCACCGGCAAAGCCAAAGCCGAAGCCGTCCAAGCCGCGCATCGCGATCGGCGTGACCGTGCTGATGGTGGTCATCTCCGCGTACGCGCTATCGCTGTTCGGCGTGCACTTGCTCGAGAAATCAGAGGGGCCGCTCCCTCCGCTGGATCTGAGCCAGGGTGGGGGCGATGCAACGATCGTCCAGCTGCGCCTCGAGGAGCTGAAGCCCGTGGCCAATCGGCTCACGGTGAATGTGCTTGTCTATCCCGGGATTTCGGCGTACGACAATCGGTTCGATGTGCTGGGCACCGACGTCGCCGTCCGCCTGTACCCAACCAGCGATTTGGGGGACCTGCACTACCCGAAAGGAAAAGCTCCGGCGCAACTCAGCACCACCATCGAGGCGCACGGCGATCCCGGTAACTGGCCATTCGATTCTTACAAGACCGAGCCACTCTCGGCCGATGCGTTCGTCGGGTCGGCCGACAACACCAAAAAGGTCCCCGCACGGGTGGAAGTAACGGGTTCGTTGGACGGTTGGGACATCAGCGTCAACCGCGTTCATGACCCCGCCGCGCTCCCGACCTCACGTGCCACTGACAACGGGAACGTGGTCATCACCTTGCGGAGGGCCAAGGGCCCGCTGATCTTCGACCTGGGCATCTGTCTGGTCCTGATCAGCCTGCCCACTCTGGCGCTGTTGGTTGCCATCCCCATGGCGCTGGGCAGACGGAAGTTTTTGCCGCCGTTCGCGACGTGGTATGCCGCGAACCTTTTCGCCATCGTCCCGCTGCGCAACATCCTGCCCGGGGCGCCACCACCGGGTTCGTGGATCGACCAAGCCATCGTGCAGTGGGTGTTGTTCGCGCTGGTCACGGCGATGAGTCTGTACATCTTCGCCTGGGTCCGGCAAGGGGACTGATTTTCGCCTGCGCCGGTTTCGGTGCTGTTAAAAGCTGGTATGAGCGCAGTTCTACGCGCTGCCAGCAAACAGCTCCGTTGATAGTGTCTTATCCCGTGTCGGTGCTCAGAGACTTAGCTGCCGCCGCGGATGACGGCTTTGCCGAGGCAGAGCCCGAGTTCGTCGTGGCCGGGAACGTGGCGCCCACGGGCCCCGTGAATGGCAGTGACGCTCTGCCGCAGGAACAGGCACCGTCGCAGCCCGAGGAGACGGCCCACAAGCGGCGGCGACGACACCTCGTGCTCGATGTCTCCATCATCGCGGGAGTCGTGGTCGTCTACGTCCTGTCCCTGCTCGGCTACCACTTGTTGGCCACCGAGCCCGGTCCGTTGCCAGACCCGGACGTGAGTACCACTGACAACACCGTGGTGTTGGTGCGCTTGGAGAAGTTGGACACTATCGCAAAGCACCTCGACGTGAAGGTAGAGGTACTGCCCGACGATTCGATGGTCGACCATCGCCTCAACGTGTTGACCACCGACGCGTCCGTGCGTTTCCTTCCGCACAACGACCTGGGGGACCTGCAATACCCGGCCGGCAAGTCCCCGGCGCGGGTGACTACCACTCTCGAGGCGCACGGCGACCCCGGTGACTGGCCCTTCGACTCATACCGGACCGACACCATCCAGGCGGACGTGCTCGTCGGAACCGGCGAGAACCGCCAATACAAACCCGCCCGGGTGGAAGTGACCGGGGAGCTGGAGGGCTGGGATATCTCGGTCAACCGAGTCGGGCGGGACAGCCACGACTCGGATCGGCCGGACAACGTCGTCGTGACGGTGAAGCGGGCCAAGGGTCCGCTGGTCTTCGACCTGGGTATCTGTTTGGTGCTCATCACGTTGCCGACGCTGGCGCTGTTCGTGGCCATTCAGATGCTTACCGCCAGGCGACAATTCCTGCCGCCGTTTTCCACCTGGTACGCGGCGATGCTGTTCGCTGTCGTGCCGTTGCGCAACATCCTGCCCGGCACGCCGCCCGCGGGTTCGTGGATCGACCAAGCTGTCGTGATCTGGGTGCTGATTGCGCTGGCCACTGCTCTGGTGCTGTATATCGCCGCGTGGTACCGACACTCCAACTAAGGCGTTCCCTTCGTGTTCGCTGCCGCCGAAGCGTTGGCCGCGGGACGGTACTGCGGTAAAGAAATTCGTTTCTCGCGGCAAGTCGTCGGTGGCCGTGGTGGTATCGGTATGGCTGCATCGCGTGTACTGGCGGTGGTTGACGAGGACCAGGAGATGGAGCTGACAATGCATGTGTCGCGGTTAATGGGCGGTGTCGGCCGGGCCGTTGTCGTGGTCAGCACAGTGCTCGGTGTCGCGGTGCTAAGCGCCGGTGCGGCGGCCGCCGACGGCCCGGTCCAGTTGAGAAGCCGATTAGGTGATGTTTGCCTGGACGCCCCGAGTGGCGGCTGGTACGCCGCGGTGGTGATCAACCCCTGCAATGGTTCGGATTTCCAGCGCTGGAATCTCAACGGCCGGCAGCTCGAGAGCGTGGCCTTCCCCGGGAATTGCCTGACAATCCCGGGGGACGCTTGGTTTTCGCACCTCGGGCCCTGTATCGATACGTACGCCCAACATTGGAGTATCCAGCCCAACGGCCAGGTGACGACAGATACTGGAGGCTGCCTCACCGTCCTCGGCGGGCCTGGCCCTGGGACTTGGGTCTCCACTCGTTGGTGCAACGGCGATCCGGGCCAGGGGTGGGATAGCGTTCCGTGACCTGGCGGCGCGCGCGTGCACGGGTGACCGTCTGAAACGTTCTGGGGCTGGGCTGACGACGGGCTGGTCATTGATCTGTGATGCCGCTTTGGTGCCAAATTTGGCTCTGAGCTGGTCGTCCCCTAGACTCTAGGGGTTGCCTTGGGCAGACCTCGGCCGGTGCGAATCGGCCCCGCGTGCTCTTGGGCAACAAAGACCGCGCACGTCAGGTACTCACTACGTTGGTTTTGTCCTGCCGTGCACACGTGAACCAGGTCAGGAGCTCGAGTGATTCAGCAGGAATCGCGGCTGAAGGTCGCCGACAACACCGGTGCCAAGGAGATCTTGTGCATCCGGGTTCTCGGTGGTTCGTCGCGACGCTACGCCGGAATCGGTGACATCATCGTCGCCACCGTCAAGGACGCCATTCCCGGCGGCAACGTCAAACGTGGTGACGTCGTCAAGGCCGTCGTGGTGCGGACCGTCAAGGAGCGCAGGCGCCCCGACGGCAGCTACATCAAGTTCGACGAGAACGCCGCGGTGATCATCAAGCCCGACAACGACCCGCGTGGGACGCGCATCTTCGGGCCCGTCGGCCGCGAACTGCGCGAGAAGCGATTCATGAAGATCATCTCGCTGGCTCCGGAGGTGTTGTAGATGAAGATCAAAAAGGACGACACCGTCCTGGTGATCGCGGGTAAGGACAAGGGCGCCAAAGGCAAGGTGCTCAAGGTCTACCCGGAGCGCAACCGGGTGCTGGTCCAGGGTGTCAACGCGATCAAGAAGCACACCCCGGTTTCGACCACCCAGCGCGGTGCGCAGTCGGGCGGGATCGTCACCCAGGAAGCCCCGATCCACGCCTCCAACGTGATGGTTGTCGACTCGGACGGTAAGCCCACCCGAGTCGGTTACCGCGTCGACGAGGAGACCGGCAAGCGCGTCCGTATCTCCAAGCGCAACGGCAAGGACATCTGAGGGTATGACCACTACAGAAAGCTCTGAAAGGCCCGTGAAGGTGCAGCCGCGCCTGAAAGAGCGCTACCGCAACGAGATTCGCGATGCCCTGCACAAGCAGTTCGGCTACGGCAACGTCATGCAGATCCCGGGCGTGACCAAGGTTGTCGTCAACATGGGAGTCGGCGAGGCGGCTCGCGACGCCAAGCTGATCAACGGCGCGGTCAACGACCTGGCGCTAATCACCGGGCAGCGGCCGGAAATCCGTAAGGCGCGCAAGTCCATCGCGCAGTTCAAACTGCGCGAGGGCATGCCGATCGGCGTCCGGGTGACCTTGCGCGGAGACCGGATGTGGGAGTTCCTCGATCGGCTCACGTCGATCGCGCTGCCGCGTATTCGTGACTTCCGCGGTCTTTCGCCCAAGCAGTTCGACGGCGTCGGCAACTACACCTTCGGACTGGCCGAGCAGTCGGTGTTCCACGAGATCGACGTGGACAAGATCGACCGGGTCCGCGGCATGGACATCAACGTCGTCACTTCGGCGACAACCGACGACGAAGGGCGAGCGCTGTTGCGGGCCCTCGGATTTCCGTTCAAGGAAGAACCTCAAAGGGGATCGTGAGCAATGGCTAAGAAGGCACTGATCAACAAGGCGAATCGCAAACCGCGCTTCTCGGTGCGCGCCTACACGCGTTGCAGCAAGTGCGGACGCCCGCGTGCGGTCTACCGCAAGTTCGGCCTGTGCAGGATCTGCCTGCGCGAGATGGCGCACGCGGGTGAGCTGCCCGGTGTGCAGAAGAGCAGCTGGTAACAGCCTCTCCTAACAGGACATAGACCCAACCCAGAACAGGCGCGCGACAGGCCCAGCAGGGAACCACCGCGAGGAAGGTGACAGACGCTGTCATGACCGCGTTATCGACGATGCAGTGGGGGCGCCCCCAGACGCGCTGCGGCGAGGGGGCCGCCGCGATGAAGAGGAGTAGCGCTCGATGACTATGACGGACCCGATCGCAGACTTCTTGACACGTCTGCGCAACGCCAACTCGGCGTATCACGACGAGGTGACGCTGCCCCACTCGAAGATCAAGGCCAACATCGCCCAGATCCTCAAGGCCGAGGGCTACATCACCGACTACCGGACCGAAGACGCTCGGGTCGGCAAGGCGCTGATCGTCCAGCTCAAGTACGGGCCGAGCCGGGAGCGCAGCATCGCCGGACTGCGCCGGGTGTCCAAGCCAGGGTTGCGGGTGTACGCGAAATCCACCAATCTGCCGCGGGTGCTTGGCGGCCTGGGCGTGGCGATCATCTCGACGTCCTCGGGTCTGCTCACCGACCGTCAGGCAGCCCGCCAGGGCGTCGGCGGCGAAGTACTCGCATACGTGTGGTGAGAGGGGGAAACGATGTCGCGCATTGGTAAGCAGCCGGTTCCGGTTCCCGCCGGAGTCGACGTAACGATCGAGGGCCAGAACGTCTCGGTGAAGGGGCCCAAGGGCACCCTGGAACTGACGGTCGCCGAGCCGATCAGGGTGGCGCGCAGCGACGACGGTGCGATCGTGGTTACCCGTCCCGACGACGAGCGGCACAACCGCTCGTTGCACGGGCTGTCGCGCACCCTGGTGTCCAATCTGGTCACCGGTGTGACGCAGGGTTACACCACCAAGATGGAGATCTTCGGGGTCGGTTACCGCGTGCAGCTCAAGGGTTCCAACCTGGAGTTCGCGCTGGGTTACAGCCACCCCGTGGTGATCGAGGCGCCCGACGGCATCACGTTCGCGGTCCAGTCACCGACGAAGTTCACGATCTCTGGGATCGACAAGCAGCAGGTCGGCCAGATCTCGGCGAATATTCGCCGTCTGCGCCGTCCCGACCCGTACAAGGGCAAGGGCGTGCGCTACGAGGGTGAGCAGATCCGCCGCAAGGTCGGAAAGACAGGTAAGTAGACATGGCGCAATCAAAGGCTGACACCACCGCGCGAAAGCCGGTGGGGCAGAGCGCATCCGCAACTCGGCGGGTGTCACGGCTGCGCAGGCACTCACGACTGCGCAAGAAGATCGCGGGCACCTCGCAGCGCCCCCGGCTGGTGGTGCACAGGTCCGCCCGGCACATTCACGTGCAACTGGTCAACGACGAGAACGGCACCACGGTCGCCGCGGCGTCGTCGATCGAGACCGATGTGCGCGGCCTGCAGGGCGACAAGAAAGCCCGCAGTGTGCGGGTGGGTCAACTGATCGCCGAGCGTGCCAAGGCCGCCGGTGTTGACAGCGCGGTGTTCGACCGCGGCGGATACACCTACGGCGGACGGATCGCGGCGCTGGCCGATGCCGCGCGCGAGAACGGATTGAATTTCTGATGACAACTGGAAGGACCGCGTAATGGCGGAGCAGTCGGCCGGCGGGCAGGGCCAAGACACCCGCGGTGACGGCCGCGGTGACCGCGATAGCAGGGGCCGGCGTGACGGCGGCGGCGGTGGCCGTGGCCGCGACCGCGACGGCGAAAAGAGCAACTACCTGGAAAGGGTCGTCGCAATCAACCGCGTCTCCAAGGTGGTCAAGGGTGGTCGGCGCTTCAGCTTCACCGCTTTGGTCATCGTGGGTGACGGCAACGGCATGGTCGGTGTCGGCTACGGCAAGGCCAAGGAGGTGCCCGCCGCCATCGCCAAGGGTGTCGAGGAGGCCCGCAAAGGCTTCTTCCGCGTCCCGTTGATCGGCCGAACCATCACGCACCCGGTGCAGGGTGAGGCGGCCGCCGGCGTGGTGCTGCTGCGCCCGGCCAGCCCGGGTACCGGCGTGATCGCCGGAGGTGCGGCCCGCGCGGTGCTGGAATGCGCCGGCGTGCATGACATCCTGGCCAAATCACTCGGCAGCGACAACGCGATCAACGTGGTGCACGCCACCGTCGCCGCGCTCAAGCTCCTGCAGCGTCCCGAGGAGGTGGCCGCTCGCCGAGGTCTGCCGATCGAGGACGTCGCCCCGGCCGGAATGCTCAAGGCGCGCCGGGAAAGTGAAGCGCTGGCCAGTGCGAGCGCCACCCGGGAGGGAACCCCACAGCCATGAGTCAGCTGAAGATCACCCAGGTACGCGGGACGATCGGTGCCCGCTGGAAGCAGCGCGAGAGCCTGCGCACCCTGGGTTTGCGTCGGATCCGCCATTCGGTGATCCGAGAGGACAACCCACAGACCCGCGGCCTGATCGCGGTGGTCAACCACCTTGTTGTGGTGGAGCCAGCCGAGGCGGCCGCCGGAGGTAACACCAAATGACGATCAAGCTGCACGATCTGAAGCCCGCCCCCGGGTCGAAGACCGCACGTACCCGCGTCGGTCGCGGTGAGGGCTCTAAGGGCAAGACCGCGGGCCGTGGCACCAAGGGCACCAAGGCCCGTAAAGGCGTGCCGGTGACCTTCGAGGGCGGGCAGATGCCGATTCATATGCGGCTGCCCAAGCTCAAGGGATTCCGGAATCGGTTCCGCACCGAATACGAGATCGTCAACGTCGGCGACATCGAGCGGCTCTTCCCTCAGGGCGGCGCGATCGGCGTGGGCGACCTGGTGGCCAAGGGTGCGGTTCGCAAGAACTCCTTGGTCAAGGTTCTCGGGGACGGCGAGCTGACCGTCAAGGTCGACGTGTCTGCGCACAAGTTCAGCGGCAGCGCCCGCGAGAAGATCACCGCCGCGGGCGGTTCGGCCACCGAGCTGTAAGGGGCACCTGCCCCTCGCCGATGAAGGTTCGGCCACCGAGCTGTAAGGGGCACCTGCCCCTCGCCGATGAAGGTGTACAGCTAAACCAGCTGCGGAATCACCTCTGCGGCAAGGCGTTCCATCTGTTCGCGGTTTTCCGGGACATCGGCGCCGACCGGATTGAGTAGCAGCATCTCGGCGCCGGCGTCGATCACCTCACGCAGCCCGCGGGCGACGTCGTCGGGCGTGCCGAAGACGGGAACCGCGTCGATGCCGCGCATTTCGCCGTAGATGCGGTGCAGCCCGGTGAGCACGCGCTCGCGGGCCCGCGCCGCGTCGTCGTCGACCATCAGATAAACGCGCTTGCCGATGGTGAAGTGCGTGGGGTCTTTCTGCTGTTCGTCGAGTTCACGGCGCACCACCGCGACCGCTCCGGCAAACGCCTCGGTGGTCGACGAGCCGGCGCCCAAGAACGAATCACCGAGGCGGACCGCTCTGGCCAGGGCCTTGGGAGCGAGGCCGCCGAACCAGATCGGCGGATGTGGCCGCTGCACCGGCTTCGGCTGGACGGGCAGATCGTCGACGTCGCGGAAGCGGCCGTGGAACGTGACCCTGGGTTCATCGGACCAGGCCGCCTTCATCAGTTCCAGGCCCTCGGTGAAGTACGAGATGAAGGTGTCCTTGTCGACGCCGAACGCGGCGAAGTTGCGAGCACCCCCACCCGGGGCGACACCGACGTCCAGCCGTCCGTGGCTGAGCCGGTCGACGGCGGTCACAGATGCGGCCACCTGAAGTGGCTCGTGGAGCGGG
>Ga0210389_10004601_pt1 | contig 10707 bp, 8 predicted proteins | sample IncBWH28OmetaG_FD_160127 | JGI IMG/M metagenome (GOLD analysis project Ga0210389, IMG submission 160127) | Forest soil microbial communities from Barre Woods Harvard Forest LTER site, Petersham, Massachusetts, United States - Inc-BW-H-28-O ... | reverse complement strand
AGCTGCCGAAGCGTCACCCTGGCAGTCGCGTCGCGGGCTCAGCCGACGCCCGACGAGGCCGGCACCGTGTAGTCCCTCTCGTCGCGGATCCTGGCCGTGTTGTCGCGCACGTCCTCGAGCGTGAGGTCCAGCTCCTCGATGCCCGGAGTCTCAGCGACGAAGATGCGCGCGACCCGGCCTCCCGCGGCCCGCCAGACCTCGCCGGTGACCTCGCAGTCCTCGTGCACGAGGTAGGCGGCGACCGGTGCCGCCCGCTCCGGGGTGCACTGCTCGCGGATCCACGCGAGCCGGCCGGTGGGGTCGGCGACCCGGCCCGTCGTGGCGTGCCTCGCGGCCACGGTGTAAGCGATCGGGGCGATCGCGTTGACCTTGATGTTGGCGGCCTTCCCGCGATTGGCGAGGTGTCGCGTGAGACCGTACGCCCCCGCCTTGGCCACCCCGTACAGCCAGTTCTCGCCGAACCCGGTCGCGCTGTCGTCGCCCTCGCGCATCCCGCCTGCTCCGGAGCCGTACATTCCCACCCCGGAGACGGTGATGAGCACGCGTCCGAACCCCTGCTGGACCATGGCAGGCCACAGTTCGCTCATCATCCAGACGGCGCCCTTCAGGTGCAGGCTGAGATGGTGATCAAGGCTGCCGGTGGCGGTTCCCGCATTGTGGATGAAGATGTCGACCTTCCCGAACCGGCGGAGCGCCTCGCGGGCCAGCTCGCGAGCACTGTCCTCCGCGGCCAGGTCGGCGTAGATCACCTCGGCCTTCCCGCCACCGCGGCGGATCGCCTCGATGACCGCGGGATCGGCGGCTCCGTCTTCGTGCTCGACGGACTCCGGCCCCAGGTCATTGACGACGACCGTCGCTCCGCGGGAGGCGAGCAGTTCCGCGTAGGCACGTCCAAGCCCGCGGCCCGCTCCGGTGATGAGGGCTACCCGGCCGTCGTATCGCATTTCACTCAAGGTGCGGCTCCTTCGTAATCTCGCCTGTCGCGTGCTCGGGCGGCGGCTGCGCACCCCGCTAGGCGTGCGCCAGCTGCCCGTTCAGCCCGAGCGTGATCTGGCTTGACGGCTCAGGGAACCTGACGAGGAGCAGCTCGCTTCCCGTCTCGCCGTCGACCAGGAAATCCTCGCCTGAACCGGCCCACACGCCGGTGTGCGAGCCGAACGCCTGGTCATCGCCAGAGAAGCTGCCCGCGGTCGTGAAGGCGAAGACCGGACGACGGTCACTCTCGCTGGCCGCGACCTTGAACGGACCGCTCGCGCGCCACTGAACCGACTCGATGGCCAGTCCGTTCTCAGTGAAGACGCCCAGCTTGCGGCTGCGGGTGACGCCTTCACCGGCCGACCAGCCGAAGGCCGCCGGGGTAATCACGACCGGCTGCCGGTACCGGGGCTGCTGGGGCTTATAAGGCTCGCCGAACACTTGCTCCCAGATCGCGTTCAGCGGGTCCTTGTTGTACGGGCGTCCCCGCTCATCGACCGAGTGGTAGATGCCGTCCCGGAATTCGCCGTGCTTAGCCAGCTCGGCTATGGCCTCGTCGCTCTGCTCCTTGGTGACGAACCGGTCACCCCACTGGGCGATCAGGATCAGCGCGCCGTCGCACTTCTGCGGCCCGTAGTAGGCGTTGGCCGGGAAGTACCCGACGTCTCCCTCTTCGAGCTTGCCGAAGCCGAGGTCCATCCGGCCGGCGGCGGCGAAACGCAGCTGCTCGAAGTCGTGCCGATGCCGGACCGAGGTGTACTCGCGGTCTCCTTCACCGAAACGCTCGAGGCGGATGTCGTAGCTGACCCGCGCGCCCCCCTCGGCCGCGCGAATTACCTTGCGGTAGACGTCGCCGCCGCGGGGGTTCGGAAGCACCAGTTCCCATGCCTGCCGGGTGGTGTCCACGATCTGCACTCGCCGTCTCCTCTCATCTGTGACCTGCGGGCGGGGCTACGTCTCTTCAGGCCGGGATGAGCGGGCGGTCGAGGTCGCCGCGCCACTGCGGCTGCACGTCCGGAGGGGTCAGCACGTCGGCTTCATCCAGGCCGATCTGGCTGGCGAGCTTGTCCAGCGCCGCCAGGTCGAATCCGAAGACCCCGGCGGCCGTCGCGCCGAGCATCTGGCTTGCCTCGCTGGCCGGGACGTGCTCGGTGCCGAAGGTGGCCTTGACGTAATCGCGGGTGCCCCACCGCCATGCGCCTTCGCTGTGCGGGAAGTCCATGCCGATCATCATCTTGTCCACGCCGATTCGGTGCCTGGCCGCGACTTCGGCGCGGGAGAACAGGGACGACCCCAGGTAGCACTGCCTGCGCCAGTACTCGCTGGGTCGCATCGGGACCACGTCCCGGATGTCGCGCCGCAGATCACTGCGGTCGTAGGAGTGGTCCATCCGGCTGAGCGCGCCGAGGACCCAGTCCGAGTGCGTCTCGGTGAAGACGAGCTTCAGGTCCGGGTACCGCTCCAGGATGCCGCCGAAGATGAACGTCGGCAGCAGGTTCCTGACGGTGGTGAAGATGTCGGCGCCGACCATCGACCGGGCGGATGTCAGCGTCACCGCGCCGGTGTACACCGGGAGCGTGGTCGCGATCGCGACGTGGCAGTTGACGACCAGCCCGAGCTCCTGCAGCGTGGCCCAGATCGGATCGTAGCGCTGCTCGTACACGCGGTCGCTGCCCGGGAGGGCGGGCAGGGCGATGCCGGCGAAGCCCATGTCCTTGACCGCCCTGATCTCCTTGACCGCGGCGTCGACGTCGTGCAGGCTGATCGCCGCCATGCCCCGCCAGCGGTCGGGCGCGTAGGAGCGGAAGTCGGTAAGCCAGCGGTTGTACGCCCGGTAGCCGGCGCTGAGCTGATCGTCGTTCGGCGCGGGAAGGTTCAGCGTCGCGGCGTGCGTCGGCGAGCTCATGAGGAACGGTGTCCCGAATTCCTGGAAAAGAACCTCGGCCGCGATCCCCTCCTTGTCGAGCTCGGCGGCGCGCCGTTCCGGGCTCCAGCTGGCATTAAGCCGGCCCGGTTCCGCGACCTTCTCATTCCACACGGCGGCGGCGTCGGGGTCGAGACGGTTGGTGATGTTGGTCGAGTCGAAGGTCTTCACTCCGTACTTGGCGTAGTCGACGAGGAAGGCCGCGAAGTCTTCCAGGTACGCCGACTCCAGGTACGGCCGGTAGTCCTCCATGCGCGCCGCGACATGACCGTCGCTTGAAATAAGCGTGATCCGGCTCATCGTCGAGCACCTTCCTTTCATGTACTGCTAGTACGGGTTGAATCGGACACACCGGGCACGACGAGATCCGTGCGCGGGAACGCCGCCCCGGAAGCATGACCTGCCGGCATCTACTAGGAGCGGAGGAAACCGGCCTGGCGCAGCGCCTCGGTCTCCTGCCGGGCGGTGCTCGTGATCCACCATGTATCGGCACCGACCGCCAGCAGGCTGAACCCGCGTTCAGCGAGCGCCATCGCGCCCGTCGCGGTCGTGGACGGCATGCCAACCGCCACGCCGTGCTCCGTGGCCACCTTGAGCACGCGCTCGATGCCGTCGGCGTGCGGGCCAGGGACGGGATCGTTGCCGGGCGGCAAGCCCATCGTGATGGCCAGGTCACCGGGGCCGATGTAGATGCAGTCGACGCCGGGGACCGCGGCGATGGCCTCAGCGTTCTCCACCCCGACGGCCGACTCGATCATGACGATGCAGCTCACGTCCTCGCTCACGACGGCCGGATCGCGGCCGAAGGTCTGCGACGCGCGCACGGGACCAAAGCTCCGTTTCCCCTTGGGAAAGATGCGACAGGCCTCAACTGCCTCGCGGGCGTCGTCAGCGGACTCGATCAGGGGAAAGATCACCCCGTGGGCACCCGCGTCAAGGATCCGGCCAGCGGCCGCGGCGTCTCGCGACGGCAGGCGAACGATGATTCCCGCGCCCGTCCGCGACAGCGCCATCATGCTCGCCAGCAGGCTCTCGTAGCTCCACAGGCCGTGCTGGCCGTCGAGCCCGATCCAGTCGAACCCCTGCAAGCCGATGACCTCGGCAACGAACGGCGATCCGGCCGAACACCATCCGCCGAACAGCGGCCGCCGCGCCGCCAGGCGATCCTTGAGAGGATTGCCGGCCATGATGCCCTCCTGAGGATTCGGTGCGGGCACGCGGCCCGCTGCGAGTAGGCCCAGGACGGACACTTCCCGGACTGCCTGGACGAGACAGACCGATCGTAAATCCACCATCCTGAAGTGTCAACGCTCATATTGAAAAACTGACCGAAGCTAACAGTGGCGCCGTACCGGGCTCAGTCACCTGAGCAGTCCGCGGGCATGGGTCAGACCAAGGGACAACGCCCAGCTCTTGCCTCGCCTGCACCAACGACATAACGTTGGGTAACCTACGCGGGCAACGGGCAAGACATACCCTCTCCCTTTATCAACACATCCGTTGACACGACTTCCACCCCTGGCTAGGGTGACCGGTACCGGTTCCCGCTGCAGGCGGATCTCAACGCTCGCAGCCGCGTCACTCCCAGAGCGCTAGCCCACCAGGAATCAGGACGCAGTCTCGGGTGGCGAGCGCCCGGGGAGCGAGTTCCCAAGGAGGTCATTACATTGACTGGACAGGAAATTGCCACTAACCAGTCGGCATTCTTCGGTGATAGCGCCTTGAAGCTCGGCGTCTTCTGCCTCAACGTCAGTGGCGGCATGATGCTTTCCGGGGCCGCAAAGCCCAAGCTCGACTGGGACGAGAACGCAGCCGTCGCCAAGGTGGCCGACCAGACCGGATGGGAGTTCCTGCTCCCCATCGGCCGGTGGCGCGGGCACGGCGGCAAGTACAACGCGAACGCTGAGCAGTACGAGTGCTTTACCTGGGCGGCCGCGATCGCCGCGCTGACGTCAAGGATCCACGTCTTCTCGACCTGCCATGTCCCGATCTTCCACCCGATGCTCGCGGCGAAACTGGGCGCGACCATCGACAACATCAGCGGCGGCCGATGGGGACTTAACATTGTGTCCGGCTGGAACGCGGCCGAATTCGGAATGTTCGGGATCGAGCAGCTGCCGCACGACGATCGCTACGCGCAGGCGGCCGAATGGCTCGACATCATGGAGCAGCTCTGGGCCAAGCACGGCGAGCTTGACCACCAGGGCCGCTTCTACGACATCAAGCGAGGCTACCTCGAGCCAAAGCCCGTCCAGCAGCCCAGGCCCCTGGTCGTCTCGGCTGGCATGTCCCCCGCCGGGCTTGACTTCGCCATCACCCGAGCGGACTACTGCTTCGTCGGCGCCAACAACTGGGACCTGCTCGAAGACACCATCGCGCGGTCCCGGGCCCAAGCGTCGGCCCTGAACCGCGAGCTCAACACGCTGACCTTCTGCACCGTGGTCGTGAAGGACACCGAGGAAGAGGCTAAGCGCTACTTCGAGTGGTACGTCGATGAGCACGGTGACTTTGAAACCGCCGGGCGGCTCGCTGGCAATATCGTCAAGGGCGGGGCGCAGAGCCTGCCGCCTGAGGTCCTAGCGCAGCAGGCGCGCGCCTTGATCGCGGGCTGGGGCGCGCTGCCCCTGGTGGGAACGGCTGAACAAGTCGCTGACCAGCTCACGCGCATCAGCAAGCTCGGAATCGCGGGCGTGACGATGGGCTGGCTTGACTACACCGAGGGAATCGGCCGGTTCAACGCGGAGGTGATGCCACTTCTTCGCCAGGCCGGCCTGCGGTCAGGCACTGAAACCCGGTAAGCCCACGGTTTGGGCTGGCCGTTTCCCGCGACTGAACTTCCCTGTTATTCCCGGTCATTCCCTGAAGCGGGCGAGCACGCCCGCCAGCGCGCCGCGATCGCGGCGGGGTCGTCCTGCCCGGGCGCGGGCGGCGGCGCGACCGGCGCCGCCTGGGTGGCGGAGAACCGGGGCGCCGGGGCGGGCTGGAGCACGCCGTCCCTGGTGACGAAGGTGCCGCGGGCCGCCAGGTGGGGGTGGTCCGCCGCCTCGCGCAGGCCGAGCACGGGCGCGACGCAGGCGTCCGAGCCGGCGAAGACCCGCGTCCACTCGGCCTGCGTCCTGGTCGCGAACGCGTCGGCGATCCGGCGGCGCAGCGCGGCCCAGCCGGGCCGGTCATGCTGGCGGGCCGGATCCTCGTCCAGGCCGAGCCTGGCGAGGAACTCCGCGTAGAACTTGGACTCGAGGGCGCCGACCGCCATGTGGCGGCCGTCGGCGGCGGCGTAGACGGCGTAGAACGGCGCCCCGCCGTCCAGGACGTTGACGCCCCGCTCGTCCGCCCAGGCGCCCGCGGCCAGCATCCCGTGCGTCATCGCGAGCAGGTGCGCGGCGCCGTCCACGATCGCCGCGTCCACCACCTGGCCCGGCGCGCCGCCCCGCACCGCCCACAGGGCGGCGAGCAACCCGATGACCAGGTAGGTGCTGCCGCCGCCGAAGTCGCCGAGCAGGTTCAGCGGTATCTGCGGCGGGCCGCCCTGCTCGCCGATCGCGTGCAGCGCGCCGGTCAGCGCGATGTAGGCGATGTCGTGCCCGGCCTGCTGTGCCATCGGGCCGTCCTGGCCCCACCCGGTCATCCGCCCGTAGACGAGCCTGGGGTTGCGCGCGAGGCACTGCGCCGGCCCGAGGCCAAGCCGCTCGGCCACCCCGGGGCGGTACCCCTCGATCAGCGCGTCGGCCGCGGCCACGAGGTCGAGCACCGCCGCCACCGCCTCGGGGCGCTTGAGGTCGAGCACCACCGACCTCTTGCCGCGGCCGAGCACGTCGAACTTCTCGGCGCGCGGCCGTTCCCCGGCCGCCGGGCGGTCGACGCGGACGACCTCGGCGCCCAGGTCCGCGAGGATCATCCCCGCGAACGGCCCCGGCCCGATCCCAGCGAGCTCAACGACGCGGCAGCCGGACAGCGGACCCATGCAGACTCCCCCAGTATCTGAAACTCAATTATCAGGAATGACCTAATGAAATGCCAGCATATGCGCGAGTTATATATGTCATCCAGATGAAATCCGAAACCGATTACGATCTTATGGGAGCACAGCGTCAACAGCGGAGACCGACGATCCCGACCTTAGCGGCACAGGCGTCGACGTGCCGCGCTGGACCGGTGACGAATTTCCTACTATTCTTACCGACATAACAGGAAATTTCTGAGACCCCGACGAGGACGCCCGCATGACTCAGCATGATCAGCCCGCCGCCATCGTCGGCTGGGACGAGCCCGAGGGGCTCAATCCGCGCGGAACGGTCATCGTCCTCCCCGGCCGCGGCGAGCAGCCGGCGGTCTATGAGCGGTTCGGCCGGCGGATTTCGGCCGACGCCTACCGGGTGCGTGCGGTCGCCAGTCCGGCCGAGGATCCCGCGCTCACCGAGAAGCAGGTCAGGAGCCTGCTGGACGGGCCGAAGCCCGTCGTGCTCGCCGGATCGGACACCGGCGCGCTGTTCGCCGTCGCCCTGGTCGCATCGGGGCGGCTGCCTGAGGTCGCCGCGCTCGTGCTCGCGGGCCTGCCGACCGGGCCGGCCGCCGGCGCGGCGGCCGGTCAGGGCGGCGGCGGCGATCCGGCGGACGGAACCGGCGCGTGGCACGCCGAGCTTGCGGCCAGGACCGCCTGCCCCGCGCACCGCGGGAAGCTGGCCGGTGACATCCTGCGCCGCGGCGCGCTGTACGAGCCGGTGCCGGCGGGCTGGATCGAGCAGGCGGACCTGAAGGCCGTCACGGTGCCCGTGCTCGGCCTCCACGGCGCCGCCGACCCGGTCAGCGCCCTGACGGCCGCCCGCGCGAAGTACGCCGCCGCGCCGCACGCGGAACTGGTCAGCATCGCCGACGGCCGGCACGACGCCCTCAACGACATCACGCACCGCACGGCCGCCGCCACGATCGTCTTGTTCCTCGAGCGGCTAAGGAACGGCGCCGGCCTCGCGCCGATCGCGGTCACGGAGCCGCTGTAACCGGGGGCTCGCCGCCGGGCACGGTCAGCGCGCACACCCGTTCTTCATGGCCCTGGCGAAAGCAGTTCATCCAGAACGGGTTCGTGCCTCCGCCTGGCACCGTACATTCCTCGTGCCGTCGGCGGAATCGCCGGCCCCATGGTCTCCCCGTGTGGAGACGGCCTCGTCCTGACCGGGAGACGAGGAACGGGGGCGGGCCAGAGGAACCACGCCCCCGTTCGGATGAATCCGCTTACGCTTCGACCGACGCCGGGGCGGGCTCGGTCGCCCGCGACTCGCCCGGTGCGCCTGCCTGCGGGCGCGGGCGGACCAGGGTGAACACCAGGACCGTGGCCAGCAGGCCGAAGCCGCCGGCGACGAGGTAGGCGAGGTCGAGGCCGTCCGCGAACGCCCGGTGCACGACCGGGGCGAGCGCCGGCGTCCTGGCCAGGACCGCCTGGGCCTGGCCGCCGCTCAGCGCCGCCGACAGGCCCGGGCCTGCCCCGTGCGTCAGGCCCGAGTCGAACACCTCGCCGAGCACCGCAATGCCGAACGCGTAGCCGAGCTGCCTGAAGGCGCTCAGCGCGCCGCCGGCCATGCCCGCCTGCTGCCACGGGACGGCGGACATCGCGGTCGAGGTCAGCGACGCCATGGCAAGTCCCGCACCGATCCCCACGAGCACCAGGCCGGGGATGACCACGGGCCAGCTGGAGTTCTCCCGCAGCACCGCCTGGGCGAGCGCGCCGACGGCGATGACGAGCAGCCCGCTGCCGACCATCCACCGCGGCGACGTCCGGTGCAGGAAGCGGCCCACCTGACCGGACACGATGAACGCCGAGGCCGCGCAGGGCAGCACGACAAGGCCCGCCTTGATGGCGCTCAGGCCGAGTACCGACTGCAGCCACAGCGACTGGTAGGTCATGGCCGCCCAGGCGGCCGCGGACAGCAGCGCGCCGGCCAGGAGCATCGCGGTGAACGTCCGGTTGCGCAGCAGCTTCAGGTCGAGCATCGGGGCCGGGTTGCGGCGCTCGGCGATGACGAACACCACGAGGGCGACGACCGTGACGGCGATCAGGGCGATCGTCTCCGTAGACGCCCACCTGCCCCTGATGAGCGCGTAGGTCAGCGCGGCGGCCGCGACGGTGAAGGACACCATGCCCGGCAGGTCGATGCGCCTGGGGCTGGGGTCCTTGGACTCGCCGATGACCCGGAGGGTCATCGCGACGGCGACCACGCTGACCGGCAGGTTGACCAGGAAGATCCACCGCCAGCCGAAGTTGGCCGTGAGCAGCCCGCCGATGATCGGCCCCACCGCGGACGCGGCGCCGTTGACCGCGCCCCAGATGCCGAAGGCCATGCCGCGCTCGCGGCCGGTGTAGGTGTTGCTGATCAGCGCCATCGTCGTCGCGAACATCGCCGCCGCGCCCACGCCCTGGACGCCGCGCGCCGCGATCAGCAGGCCGACGTTCGGCGCGAGGCCGCAGGCGAGCGACGCCGCGGCGAAGAGCACCAGCCCGATGAGGTAGAGCCTGCGGCGCCCGAACCGGTCCGCCACAGCCCCGACGGTCAGCACAAGCGCGCCCAGCACGAGGGCATACAAGTCGATGACCCACTGCAGGTCGCTGAAGGTCGTGTGCAGCTGCCTGGCCATGTCCGGCAGTGCCACGTTGACGATCGTCACGTCGACGAGCAGCATGCAAGCCCCGGCGCAGATCGCCACCAGGGGCCACCACTTGCGCATCGTTGGTTCCTTCCATTGATCCATGGGCAAGACCCCCTCGCCTTCATCGTTGTCCTTCGATGAGAAGACGAGCGGCAGGCCGTCACCGGGACAAGTCTTTCGCTTCCGGCTGGACCCCGTGGAGGCTCCCCTGGCCTCCTCGACATACGATCTACGACTCGCGGCCCGATCTGTAGTCACACCGGCCGGATGCGCCGGTTCTCGACATTTGCTAGGGTCTCTTTGGTGGAAACCATCACGATCGACGATCTCGACCGGCAGCTCACGCAGTGCCTCGGCGTGGACGGGCGCGCGTCGTTCAGCGCGATCGCTGACGTGCTCGGCGTGTCCGACCAGACCGTCGCCCGCCGGTACCGCCGGCTCCGCTCGGCCGGGGTACTGCGCGTTGTCGGCCTCAAGTACCCCAAGTCAGCCGGGTACGCGAACTGGTTCCTGCGGCTGCGCTGCGTTCCCGGTTCCGGTGAGGCGATCGCCGCCGCCCTCGCCCAGCGGTCCGACACCGCGTGGGTCCAGCTGCTCTCCGGCGACACCGAGGTGCTGTGCTCGCTGCGCGGCGACGCCTCGGACGGGACCGAGTCGCTGCTCACCCGGCTGCCGAGGTCCGGGCGGATCGTCGCGGTGACCGCCTACTCCCGGCTGCACATGTTCACCGGCGGGCCGGACGCGCTCGGCTTCATGGACGTCCTGCCCGCCTCGCGGGTCGCGCCGCTGCACGTCGCGGTCCGCACCAGGCCCCGGCCGACGGAACCGCAGGAGACGGCGAGCGACCTCGACGCCGCCCTGTTCTCCGCCTTCGCCCTCGACGGGCGGACCCCGTACGCCGACATCGCCGCGGCCAGTTCCTACTCGGAGACGACGGTGCGGCGGCGGACGGAGCAGCTCCGCGAGACGGGCCTGCTCTACTTCGACCTGGAGCTCGACATGCCGACGTTCGGCTTCCGGTCCTCGGCGTGGCTCTTCCTGTCGGTGCCGCCCTCGCACCTGGCGGACGTCGGCGCCGCGCTCGCGAAGTTCCCCGAGGTCGCCTACGTCACCGCCACGACCGGCCCGGCCAACCTCGCGGCCTGCGCGGTCTGCCGGGACGAGGAGTC
>Ga0210389_10004600_pt1 | contig 10709 bp, 10 predicted proteins | sample IncBWH28OmetaG_FD_160127 | JGI IMG/M metagenome (GOLD analysis project Ga0210389, IMG submission 160127) | Forest soil microbial communities from Barre Woods Harvard Forest LTER site, Petersham, Massachusetts, United States - Inc-BW-H-28-O ... | reverse complement strand
GGCTGGCCGACGGGGTGCTCACCATCGCGTCGTCGGGGGAGCGCAGCCAGCTCATGAACCGGATCGAGGCCCGGGAGCGGCTCGCCGCCCTGCTGCGCGAGGCCGTCGCTCCGCCTAGCAGGCCGCACGTCCCCACCAAGCCGGGCAAGGGGGCACGCGAGCGCCGCCTGTCGGAGAAGCGCCGCCGGTCGGAGACCAAGCAGAACCGCCGCTTCCCAGGCCGCCAGCCCGACTAGCAGGCGACCGATGCCCAGTCCCAGGCGGCCCGACGCCCGCTAGGCCACCGAAAGCCCGGGTGCCTAGGCGACCGCCTCAGCGACGGCGGTCGTCCGGATGAGGTGGTCGAAGGCGCTCAGCGCCGCCGTCGAGCCGGAGCCGAGGGCGGTCACGATCTGCTTGTAGGCGGTCGTCGCGGCGTCGCCGGCCGCGAACACGCCCGGGACGGCGGTCGCGCCCCGGTCGTCGGACACGACCTCGCCGCGCTCGTTGACCTGCACCGGCGAGCCTTCCAGCCACTCCGTGTTCGGCAGCAGGCCGATCTGGACGAAGACGCCATCCAGCGGGATGTCGTGCACCGAGCCGGAGACCCGGTCCTCGTACCGAAGGCCCGTCACCTTCCCGTCATCGCCGGCCACCTCGGTGGTCCGGGCGTTCAGCACGACCGAGGCATTGCCCAGGCTGGCGAGCTTGCGCTGCAGCACCTCATCGGCCCGCAGGTCCCCGGCGAACTCCAGCAGGGTCACGTGCGAGGCAAGGCCCGCCAGGTCGATGGCGGCCTCCACCCCGGAGTTCCCGCCGCCGATCACCGCGACGCGCTTGCCCTTGAACAGCGGGCCGTCGCAGTGCGGGCAGTAGGTGACGCCGTGGTTGCGGTACTGCTGCTCGCCGGGCACGCCCAGTTGCCGCCAGCGCGCGCCAGTGGCGAGGATCACGGTCCGGGCGCGCAGCACCGCCCCGCCCTCGACAACCACCTCATGGAGCTCGGTGCCTGGCACCAGCCGGACGGCGTGGTGCGGGGTCATGATGTCGATGTCGTGGGACTGCGCCTGCTGCTCAAGGGCCGTCGCGAGCTGCGGGCCCTCGGTGTAGGGGACCGAGATGAGGTTCTCGATCGCCATCGTGTCGAGCACCTGCCCGCCGATCCGCATCGTGACCAGGCCGGTGCGGATGCCCTTGCGGGCGGCGTAGATCGCGGCGGAAACGCCGGCCGGGCCGCCGCCCACGACGAGCACGTCGAACGGGGCCTTGCCGTCCAGGGCGCGAGCGGCCCGCTGCGGCGCGGACGTGTCCAGCCTGGCCAGGATCTGCTCGATCGTCATCCGGCCCTGGTCGAGCTCCGAGCCGTTGAGGAAGACCGTGGGCACCGCGAGCACGTTGCGCGCCTGCGCCTCGGAGCGGAACAGCGAGCCGTCCACCGCCACATGCCGGATCCGCGGGTTCGTAATGCTCATCACATTGAGGGCCTGAACGACTTCCGGGCAATTCTGGCATGTCAGCGACAGGTATGTGGTGAACTCATAGTCACCTTCGAGCTGCCGCACCTGATCCAGGATCTCTGGCTTGACCGCCGGCGGGTGCCCGCCCACCTGCAGCACGGCGAGCACGAAGGAGGTCAGCTCGTGGCCCAGCGGGATCGCCGCGAAGCGGACCTCGATGCCGGTGCCGGCCCGCCGGATCGCGAAGGACGGCCGCCGCGCGTTGTCCTCGCGAGTGACCGTGAGCTTGTCCGACAGGGCGGCAACCTCGTCAAGGAACTGCGCCAGCTGCCGCGACTTGGGGCTGTCGTCCACCGCGGCGGCGAGCTCGACCGGGTGCTTGAGCAGCGCGAAGTGCTGCTCAAGCTGTCCCGAAAGCTGTTCCAGCATCAAATCTTGCCCACGAGGTCGAGCGACGGGGTGAGGGTCTCGTCACCCTCTTCCCACTTGGCCGGGCAGACCTCGTTCGGGTGCGAGCGGACGTACTGGGCGGCCTTGATCTTGCGCACCAGTTCAGCGGCGTTGCGGCCGACGCCCTCCGGGTGGACCTCGACGACCTGGATGATGCCGTCAGGGTCGATCACGAAGGTGCCGCGGTCGGCCAGGCCCTGGCCATCGCGCAGCACGTCGAAGTTCCGGGCCACCGTCGCGGTCGGGTCGCCGATCATGTAGTACTTGATCTTGCCGATCGTGTCGGACGCCTCGTGCCAGGCCTTGTGGACGAAGTGGGTGTCCGTGGAGACCGAGTAGACCTCGACGCCCAGCGCCTGCAGCTCGTCGTAGTGGTCGGCCAGGTCGCCGAGCTCGGTCGGGCACACGAAGGTGAAGTCGGCCGGGTAGAAGAAGACGACCGACCACTTGCCGTGCAGGTCGTCGCTGGACACCTCGACGAACTCGCCGCCTCGGAACGCGGTCGCCGTGAAGGGCTTCACTTCCGTGCTGATCAGGGCCATCGGGGGGAACCTCCGGGGGACGTTTACTTGAACGATACCAATAGGCGAATGATTCAAGTGTAGCTAGGGCGGGGGCCGTGATGCGCGCGGGGTGCCGCCACGCTCGTGTGATCTTCGGCTCCTCAATGTGCAACTGCTAGGTTGCGCATGATGCCGTTCTCGTACAACTATTTAGTTGCACGACAGCGATGCGCGAGGAGGCTGGCATGGACGACCGGATCGAGCAGGAGATCATGATCAGAGCATCCCTGGACCGCGTCTGGGAGCTGGTCAGCGAGCCGGGCTGGTGGGTGCCGTCGGCCGTGACGGTGCCGGTGGATCACACGCCGGGGCATCAGGTGGTGCGGGAAAGCGAGAAGTGGGGCCGCTTCCCGGTCGAGGTGGTCCGCGTCGAGCCGAAGTCCTACGCCGCCTTCCGCTGGGCCAGCCAGGCACCGGGCGCGGAGCTGGGCGAGCGCAACACCACCCTGGTGGAGTTCCGGGTGGAGCAGGTGGGGGACGTGGTCCGGGTGGCCGTCACCGAAAGCGGGTTCGGCGCGCTCGCCGTCGCGTCCGAAGCGCGCGAGCAGGCGTGGAAGGACAACACCGGCGGCTGGCAGCTGGAGCTGGGCAGCCTGAAGGAGCGTGCTGAGGCTGTGTGAATACGACCCCGGTGAGCACAACCCCGGTCTCCGCCATCGACGTGGTGCTCGCCGCCCTGGCCGACCCGACCAGGCGGCAGTTGCTGGAGGCGATCAGCCAGCGGCAGGGATGCACCGCGACGATGCTCGCGGAGCAAGTGCCCGTGTCCCGGCAGGCGGTCGCCAAGCACCTGACGGTGCTCCGTGAGGCGAGGCTGGTCTCCAGCCAGCGGGCCGGCAAGGAGGTGCTGTTCACCGTGTCCCCGGAGCCCTTGGCCGCCGCCGCCTCGTGGATGACCGCGCTCGCGGCCACCTGGGAGGACCGCCTGCTGATGCTGAAGCGCCAGGCCGAGGCGGGCGGCCTATAGTGCCGGGGTGAGACTGCGGGAGATCGGCTCGTCGCACGGGGTGCTGCACCTGGCAGCGACGCTGGCCGGCGGGCGGGAGGCGTTCGTCAAGCAGGCCGCGGGCGGGTCCCGGGCGGGAGAGCTCGCGGCCGAGGCCAACGGGCTGCGGTGGCTCGCGGAGGCGGCCGCGGTGCCGGTACCGGATGTCATCTCCGTCGACGCGGACATGCTCGTCATCGAGATGCTGCCGCCCGGCGCCCCGGCGGCCGCCGCCGCCCGCGATCTTGGCGCCGGGCTGGCGAGGCTGCACGCCGCTGGCGCGCCGTCGTTCGGGGCACCCTGGCCCGGCTACATCGCGGGCCTGCCGCTGCCGAACGACGCCGGAACGAACTGGGGCGCCTGGTACGCGGAGCACCGGATCCTCCCGTACGCGCGCATCGCCCGCGACCGCGGCGGCCTGCGCGCGGCGGACGCGAGCCTGGCGGAGGCCGTCGCCGAACGGATCGGGCAGCTCACCGGGCCGCCGGAGCCGCCGGCGCGCATTCACGGTGACCTGTGGTCGGGGAACCTCCTGTGGTCCCGGGACCCGGCCGGCCGGACCCGCGGGTGGCTGATCGACCCGGCCGCGCACGGCGGGCACCGGGAGACGGACCTGGCGATGCTGGCGCTGTTCGGCGCGCCGCACCTGGCGGAGATCCTCGCGGCGTACCAATCCGCGGCGCCGCTGGCCGATGGCTGGCAGGAGCGGGTGCCGCTGCACCAGTTGCACCCGCTGCTGGTCCACGCGTGCCTGTACGGCGCGGCCTACGCGACGCAAGTCCGGGAGGCCGCGCGCGCCGCCCTGCGCCTTTAGCCCATCTCGGGAACGGCGAGGCGGAAGCTCACCTGGAAGCCGGGCTCGCTGAATCCCAGGGTGCGGGCGACGCGCCGGGACGCCTCGGGCCGCGCCCGCCATTGCGGCAGCTTGCCTTCCTCGATCGCGTGGGCAACGGCCGCCGAGGCGGCGGCGCGTGCCAGGCCGCGGCCCCGCGCTGCGGTAGCTGTGAGCCGCCCACGTGCGCGGTGCCGCGGGGCCAGTCCCGGTAGCCCGCGGCGGCGACAACCTGGCCGTGCTCGCGGACCGCGAAGGCCGGCGTGGTGATCTCCAGCATGCCGCTTTCCTCAAGGTCATCGGCGTTGGCCGCCTGCAGGAACTCCCGCAGGCCGAGATGACCGAGCTCCAGCGGCGCGGTGGCGGCACCGGAGCAGGGACGGAAGTCCGCCGGGTCCAGGTAGGCCAGGGCAGCCGGGCCAAGGGCCTCGCCGACTTGCAGCAGGCCGGCGAGCACTCCCGCGCCGGCGAGCGAAGCGGGCGGCACGTCGCTCAGGGCCTGCTCGACCAGGCGAGCGGTGTCGTGATCGGGCGCGGTGGCGAGGGCCGCGCCGCCGATGACGACGATGCCGGCCCAGCCAGGCGGGCACAGGCGCGAACCGGGCGACGCCGTGACGCTGACAGCCGCGGCGAACCCGGCCGCGGTCCCGGCAAGGTGCTCCCACACGTCCCTGGCCCTGGCGATCAGCCCGGCCTCGGCCGGGCGGTCAGACCCCACGGACGCCGATCCTAATCGCAGGAGCCGCGCCCGCCGAGTAGACCATGAAGACTTATCCGGTCGTGAAAGGCTTTCCCCGTTATCGTGGTGAAAGGTCTACGCAACCGGAAAAGCCTTCACGATATTGCCGAGGTTATAAGCGACAAATAGTATTATTCGGTCATCTGTTTGTGCCGCCAGGCGGGATCGGCGCGGCAGCATCCTGGCGGGCAGGGAGTCGACTGCTGACGTCCGCTTTCTGGAGCCGGGTATTGCGAGACAGCCCCCGTGGCAGCGCTTGCCCTGGCAACCTTGCTCAGGGGCCTGGCGTGTCGCCCGGGCCTCATCCGTCGCGAAGCATTCCCGCTCCTTATAAACTAAGACGAACAAATTTGTGTAAAATCACAAGCAGAAACATCTCGATAGTTACATAAGTAAACGATATGCCGCAACTCGTCATGTGATGTGGTCACGAGCGGCGGGCGAATACGCGGGATGTGGCTGGGTAGCCCGAAGTCGTTTGGTCCAACGTGCACGATCCGGAGGTGAAGAGCGATGGCTGACGAGCTGGCGGGGATGAAGATCGCGTTCCTGGCGGCCGACATGGTCGAGGAATCCGAGCTGACCGGCCCGTGGCAGGCGCTGCGGGACGCCGGGGCGGCCCTGGACCTGGTGTCGGTCAATCCCGGGGAGGTCCAGATGGCCCGGCACCACGACAAGTCGGGGACGTTCCGCGTCGACCGGCTCGTCTCGGTGGTCAGCGCGGATGACTATGAGGCCCTCGTCCTCCCTGGCGGCGTGGCGAACCCTGACGCGATGCGGATGAGCCCGGAGGCTGTCCGGTTCGTCCGGGGCTTCTTCGAGCAGGACAAGCCAGTCGGGGCGATCTGCCACGCGCCGTGGATGCTGGTCGAGGCCGGGGTCGTGCGCGGCCGGACCCTCACGTCCTGGCCATCTCTGGCGACAGACCTGGAGAACGCCGGCGCGCACCGCATCGACCGGGAGGTCGTCGTCGATGACCTGCTGGTCACCAGCCGCAAGCCCGACGACATCCCCGCCTTCAGCCGGCAGTTGATCGAGGTCTTCAGCCGGTGGCGCCGCGAGACGCTGGCAGGCCGCCTCTGAGCAGGCCGGCCGCCTGAGCGAGGGGACCCCGCACCGCCCGCCCGGCCCTACCGGCAGAATGTCGCCATGACGGAGTCGGATACGCGGCGCACGGCGGTTGTGATCGGGGCCGGGATCGGTGGCCTCGCGGCGGCTGCGGCCCTGGCCGCGGCCGGATGGGACGTGACGGTGTGTGAGCGCGCCGCGTCTGTTGAGCCGGTCGGGTCGGGGCTGGCCCTCGCGCCCAACGGGCTGCGCGCGCTGGACGTCCTGGAGCTGGGAGATGCGCTCCGGGCCTACGCGGTCCCGCAAGCGCTGGGGATCCGGCGGCCGGACGGCCGGTGGCTGGTGCGGCCCGCCTCCCCGACACTGCTGTCTGATCGTTTCGGCGACCCCATCATCTTGCTGCCCCGGTCCCGCCTGGTCGAGGCGCTGCTGAGCCGCGTCCCGGAGGGAGTGCTGTCGCTGTCGACGACGGTCTCCGCCGTCACCCCGTCCGGGACCGTGACGACCTCGCGCGGGGAACTGCAGGCGGACCTTGTCGTGGCGGCCGACGGCATCAACTCACGCGTGCGGGCGGCGCTGTGGCCCGGCGACCCGGGCCTGCGTCATGCCGGGTTCACGACCTGGCGGGTCGTGATCTCGGGGGGTTCCGGGGGGTCGCCCCCCCTCAGCCGGGAGCGGGAACTCAGCACAGTGGGGCTAGGCGAGGCGCCGCCGGCGGCAGGCGCAGTCCCGATGGCCGAAACCTGGGGGCGCGGCGCGCTCTTCGGCGTCATGCCGCTGGCTGACGGGCGGGTGTACTGCTACGCGGCGGCCCCCGCGCCGCCGGGTGCCCAGGCCGCCGACGGGGAGGTCGCGGAGCTCGTCCGCCGCTTCGGCGAGTGGCACGAGCCGATCCCCTCGCTGCTGTCCCGCGCGGACCCCTCCCGGGTACTGCGGCACGACGTGGCCGAACTCGCCGCGCCTCTGCCGTCGTTCCATCATGGCCGGGTCGCGTTGCTCGGCGACGCGGCGCACCCGATGACCCCGAACCTCGGCCAGGGCGCCTGCCAGGCCCTGGAGGACGCCGTGGTGCTGGCACGGCTGGCCGGGAGCCTAGCAAGGAGCAAGGACCGGGGTTCCGTTGACGAAGCGCTGGCGGCGTACTCGGCGGCGCGGGTGAAGCGCACCCAGTACGTTGTCCGGTGGTCTCGGCGCATGGGCGCGATGAGCACCTGGACATCTCCGCTTGCCGTTGGCCTCCGCGACCGCCTCGTGAGCCTCGTGGGAATGCTCGACGCCAGCGCGGGCCTGCGCGGCCTGGCCCCGATCTACGACTGGCGGCCAGTGCCGTGAGCGCTACCTGCGCGGGGGCTGCTCGGGGAGGCGGAAGGCCTCCATGATGATCGAGTCGCCGCGGAAGGTCGGGGTCTCGCGGACCTTCTGCTCGATGGACGCTGCCGTCATCGTGTAGCCGAGGAACAGCAGCAGCGACGCCGTCTGGATGGCGATCCAGATCCAGGGCGAGTCGCCCGCCAGCCAGTCGTTCAGCGCGTGCAGCAGGGCGGGCGTCCCGATGCCGATGATGACGAGCTGGATGCGCCGCCGCCGGTAGTTGACCGCCAGGCCCATGAAGAAGCCGGAGATCCCGGCCCACACGGCGTGCTGGAACCCGTCGACGAACACCCGCTCGGCGAAGGCGAGGGTGGCCTGGACCGCCTCGTTCTGGGAGTGCGCCATGTTGATGATGACGATGTCGTTCGAGGTGTAGATGGCCTGCTCGACGATGCCGAAGGTGAGGCCGGCGACGGTGCCGAGGAGCATCCACATCCGGACGTCCAGCTTGACCCCCCGCCACCGCAGCAAGATGAGCCCGGCGAGCAGGACCGGCAGGGCCTTGGTGGTCTCCTCGTTGATGCCGATCACGATCGCGGACAGCAGGCCGATCCCGTTCTTGGTGGGCAGCGCATCGTTGATGGTGACCGTGACCACGTTGAGCCAGATCAAGGTCCAGACGGCGATCGCGACGGCGGTCAGGACCTCTTGCTTGTGCGGGCCATCCGGCGGGCGGATAAGCAGCCAGAAGCCGATGAGCCACAGCGGCGCCACGTACAGGCTGTAGGCCCAGCCGGGCGCCGACAGGTCGTTGGAGCCGCTGAGCACGGTGAGGAAGATCAGCGGCAGCAGCGCGTAGGCGATCACGCCCAGCCGTATCCCCTGCCGCCAGCCCGAGTTGTTCAGCCAGCTGTGGACCGGGAACAAGATCCGCAGCGCGCCGGCCAGGTCGTCGCCGTTCGCCGCGACCCCGCCGACCCCGCCGACCCCGCCGGGCCCGACGGGGCCAGGCCCCGCCCAGCCTGGCTGGGGATAGGGCGATCCGGTGAGCCGCCAGTTAGGGTCAGGTGCCCCTGGCGTCCCTGCATGCTGCGGTGCCGCGTACTGCGGTGCTGCCTGCTGCGGTCCTGGCCGCTCCGGGGCAGCATGGAACGGAGCCTGCAACGGGGCGGCCGCGGCCGCCGGCCCGACGCGGACGGTCCCGGTGGCCGGCTCCGCGCGCAGCACCGGCCCGTCCGGGGAACCGAGGGCGAAGTCGAGGGCCCGGTCGATGGCGACCTGGTCGACCATCTGGCCGTTGAGGAAGGTGGGGGCCGAGCCGGCCTTCGCGTACTCCCAGCCCGATGCTCCCGGTCGGATCACGGCGTGCTGCCGGGAGACCGTCGGGTCATTCACCACGATGTCATTGTCGGGCGACCGGCCGATCCGGGCCTCCTGGCCAGGCCGGACGCTGAAGGCCTGCTCACCGAGGGACAGCCGCACCTCGGCCGCGCCAGGCGCGGCATCCGAAAGGGTCGCCGGAACCGGAAGGCCCTCGTATGGCGTGGGAGCCAACGGCTGGCCCACGGCGCCAGGCCGCTGCGCCGGAACCCAGAACGTCCACCCGTCCGGGGCCGGCGGCCATGATGGGTCCGGCTGCCAGCCCTCGGGCATCGTCCAGCCCGGCGGCGGCACAGGCCAGCCCGGCGGCGGGTTGAACTCCCACCCAGCCGCCGCGTCAGCGGAACCCGAACCGGATGCCCCGGGAAAGCTCATTTTCCTGCCCGTCTCGTCTCGCGTGAGGCCCCCAAGACCACACGTGCATTAAACCGCACGGATCAGGGCGCGGCCACACGTGCCACGGCGGGGCCGCATGGGGGAACAGCCGGGTAACTGCGGCCGCGCGGCCGGCGGCAAGGGCCGTTACCTGCGGCAGCCCGCCGCCGAGGGGGCCTCGAGTTGCCCTGCGACCTCGTGCAGGATGGTGCGGAGCCAGGTGAGGGCGGGGTCGGTGGCCCGCATGGGGTGCCACCAGGCGGCCTCGATGAGCTCGGTGGTCTGGAAGGGCGGTTCGGCGATGGTGGTGCCGGCGGCGGGGGCGAGGCGGCGGGCGATGCGCTCGGGGATGGCGGCGACCAGGTCGGTGCCGGCGACGAGGAAGGGGAGCGGCGTCCAGCTGCCGGTGGTGACGACCACGTTCGGGGTGACGCCCAGCCGCCCCAGGGCAGCGGCCACCGGGTCGGTACCCGGGTACGGGACCCGGGCGGCGGCGTGCGGCAGCGCCCGCAGGTCGCCGGCGGTCAGCCTGCCGTCTCGCAGCCTGGGGTTGGCAGGGTCGGCCACGTACACGAACCTGTCCCGGCAGGCCTCTTCCGGGTTGCCTCCCGGACGGAAGCCCACGGGCGCGATCAGCAGGTCGCATCCGTCCCGGTCACCGTCTGCCAGGTCGGCAGTGCCGCCACGGGGGGACGACCCCCCGTCCCCACCGATGGTGGCCAGCCGCAGCCGGAGGCTCGTGCCGGGGGCGAGTTCCCGGACCCGGCGCACCAACGACTCCCCAAGTACCGCCATCGAGTAATCAGAAAGGCTGATGCTGAAGGTTCGCTCGTCGGCCGGGACCTGGCGCTGGGCGGGGACGAGCGCGTGCCCGATCAGCCGGGTCGCTTCCTGCACTTGCGGAAGCAGCGACCGCGCAAGAGGGGTCAGGTCGTAGCCGTTCCCGGCCCGGGCCAGGAGCTCATCCTTGTAATGCCTTCGCAGCCGCGCCAGGGAATGGCTCATCGCGGGCTGCGGCAGTCCCACGCGTGCCCCCGCGCGCGTGACGTTGCCCTCCTCGAGCAGGGCCTGCAGGATGACCAGGAGATTAAGGTCTATGCCGCCGAGGGCCATGCAGCTACTCCAGTCAATTCAGCTATGCCATGTCTTATGTTATCGTTATTCATCGGAATGTGTAGATAAATATCCCATTTTGTCTTTCATGGGCGAAAGGTGATTCGGTGGGCGGCGTGGCCGGTATCGACCTGAACTTGCTCACCGTGCTGGGAGCGCTGCTGGAAGAGCGCAACGTGACCAGGGCCGGGACGCGGCTGCGCCTCAGCCAGCCGGCGATGAGCGGAGCGCTGGCGCGGCTACGGCAGCACTTCGGCGATGAGCTGCTGGTCAGGTCCGGGCGTGAGTACCTGCTCACCCCGCTGGCAGCGGTGCTGCTGCCCGACGTCCAGAGGGCACTGGACCAGGTGGAGCGGACGTTGCGCCCATCGCCGGAGTTCGACCCGGCGACCAGCACGCGGCGGTTCTCGATCGCGATGTCCGGGCATTCGGTGCTGGCGCTGAGCGGCCTGCTGCA
>Ga0210389_10004599_pt1 | contig 10709 bp, 10 predicted proteins | sample IncBWH28OmetaG_FD_160127 | JGI IMG/M metagenome (GOLD analysis project Ga0210389, IMG submission 160127) | Forest soil microbial communities from Barre Woods Harvard Forest LTER site, Petersham, Massachusetts, United States - Inc-BW-H-28-O ... | reverse complement strand
CGACACGATCCCTTCTGAGACCATGCAGGCGCTGGTCCGCTATCACTGGCCGGGTAACATTCGAGAGCTTCAAAATGTGATCGAGCGGGCAGTCATTATCTCGCGGGGTCCTGTGCTGAATGTCGCCCTCGCAGAACTCACTCCGGATGCGGCTTCGACTTCAGCTCCTATCGTCGCCACGGTCAAATCGGCGCCCCACGAGAGCCTTCAGTCGATGCTGGAAGAAACGGAACGGAATCAGATTCTCCGTGCTCTGGAACAGGCGAATGGCGTAGTCGCAGGGGCGAACGGAGCGGCGGCTCGGCTGGGAGTGAAGCGTTCAACGCTCCAGCTACGGATGCAGAAACTTGGCATCCGGCTCTCGCGAACTGCAATTGACGATCGTAACCAGATGTCGCAGTGAGCGGTGTAGGCACGTCCCCGTAATTCGCAGATCTCAACCACAAATCTTTGCGCCTGTCGGCAGCTTGGCACCTAGCCAGGTTTCTGGCAGCTTGCTTTCCGTTCACCGGCATATGCTTCATGTGGCCTGCTCTTCGCTTTCAGAAACAACTTCCATGCGCTCAGGCATTTCCTCAATTGCCGTGGCGTGCCGCCGGATTGGCACTTGCCGTGCACTTCCCAGTACCGAGGAAATGCTCGCAATGCGGATGATTGCAAAGGCCGGGGGTTTGATTCTTCTGCTTGGCTGTCACGCTCTCTCAGAAACAGCCGGCACGAGCACACAGCGCGATAATAGGCAGCCCTCGACTTATTATTGGAATTCTGAATCAGTTGACGGTACTGCCCAGTTACTCACGCTTTTCAGCAGCTCGTGCGGCTTCTCTCACGATCGCGGCCGTGATGTGCCCCTGGTAGCCGTTCTGCGCGACACACTTGGCGACGATGACGCGGAGAATGATCGCGTTACCTATATATGGCTACTAACCTATTCGCGCCCTCGCCTGGAACAGCGGGTCCTGTCGGCGATTCCGTTCTTTTACTGGCGCGTCGGCCGCGGGTCCGGATCGGTTACGAGGCACGATACGGTACCCTTGATGGATCTGAGCGCGCCGCAGCATCCAATGATGGCGCATGCCGAGCGGGAAGTGATCCAGTGGACGGCATTCGATCCGCTGGGCGGACCAGTGCGCGCGTCGACACACGCCTACCGCAGCAACGCCGGTGACGACGAGCGGGTTCGGCTGGATGAAGCTATCAACTTTCTGCGCCACGCTCCGGTTTCAAGCGATGCAACCGCTCTGACGCAGACGCAGGTCGATACTGTGATCGCCAGATTGCAGCTGCGCAACACTCTGCTTGGCGGACTTGTTGATGAAGCGCGCGCAAAGCGTATTGGCGTGCAATCTGAGATTGATCGAGAGCGGATCCGTACCCGGAACTGGGAGCTTTTGCGGCAGTGGGCGGATAAGACCGGGTTGGTATTCGAGCCCCTGAATCTTGCAGGAACAGACGACCACTATGTGATTCTCTGGTTCCCCCAGAAACGGTCGACGGCGCCGCAGCGGGCCTCCCTACGCTCGACCTGGGCACTTATGGGCATTCAAGACCCATGGAGCGACGAGCGCGTGAAGCAATGGAGTGGGACGGTATACGAGCGAGACTTCGACGGGAGCGGACCGAAGAGAGTGATCCCGCTGGCAGTCTATAGCCTTGATTATCCCAAGCTCCCTCTGGCCCTTGTTGATTTTCGCGGCGAGGTGAACGAGCGCCGGCGCGAGGTGACTCAGCGTTCAATCAGCGAGCTGACGTCCGGTGTGTTGGGGCTCTCGCACTTCACGAACTGGTATTTTTACATTGGCTCCGACTTTTATGACTTTGTTTCGGGACGTCATGGAAAGGCTGTGGATGAAGCGTCGCGGCTAGACTGCTTCTCCGATTTCCGCCTGGAACTGGAGCTTGACGAGCGTATCGATCTCGCTCTCAAGGGCGACATGGAACGGCGGATCCGGTGGCTTGGTGTCAATCCGCTTGGCTCCGCGCCGGAGCGTGGGATGCAAGATGCGTTCGCGCGCTACAAGTTGCTCCAGACGCAAGCCGAAAACGGTAGTCTATTGGGCCGCATCGAGAAAGAGCGGCGGTTTGAGCTGTCTTCTTTCGGAGAGAGCGAAAAGGCCAGCGCAGCCAAAAGCATGCTGCATGTCGCAACGTTCGGGCTGTATAGGCAGCAAGCCGCGCGTGAAGACATTTCGGTAGTTGATCGCGACCGCCGTATAACACATCAACTCACGTTCCTCGATTCGCTCATTCAATCGGATACGCCGCCAGAGATTGCGTACGACCGCCGGCGGATCGAATCTTCGGTGCGTGAGTTGAGCAAACTCATGGTCACCATCTCGTCACCCAGGGTACGTTCGCGCGCGGAAGAGATACTGGGCCGTCTGAGTAGCCGATCGCACGATGCCGAACTCCAGGCAGACTTCACAGCGGCGCTCGCGTGGATCAAACAAAGTAATGAGCCCGGGAACTCCGGCGGCACCGTAGGTGCAAGGTCGGCACCCGGCGGGCGGGGCGTGGTTCTGGCTCTAAATGGGGAGAAGGCGAATTGATTCGTGCGTTCACATCACTCTTTCTCGCCGGGGCACTTGCATGCAGCGCTCAGCAACCGGCGCGCCGTGTAGTCATTCTCCAAATCGACGGATTGAATGCAGAGCTGCTCTATCGAAATATGCGCGAGGAAGATCCGGCCACCGGCAAGCCGAAGCTGCCCTGGTTCGCGCATGTCTTCAACGACAACGGAGCGGTTTTCGAGAACTTCTATACCCGCGGCATCAGTTTATCGGCGCCTTCCTGGTCCATGTTGAATACCGGCCAGCACACCGTCATTCGCGGGAATGTCGAGTATGACCGCTATACCGGCGAGGTTTACGATTATCTGAACTTCTTCCCGTTCTATCTGGATTACGCGAAGGGCCGGGAAGTGGAGATGCCAGGCGTGGAGGTGCTAGATTCCGCAGGGATTCCTATGCTGGCCGACTCATTCAAGTATTCGCACGTATATCAGAGCCCTCAACTATTCCAGCGCGGAGTCCGCTGGCGAACTCTTGAGCACTCGCTCGGCCGGCAGTTCTCAAGGGACGGGCTGTTGTCGATACTCGAAGGCGCAGGCAGACCTTCCCTCGAGGACAACCTGGAGCAGCAGACGGAATCCGAACTCAATACTGCACTACAAGGCGGCGGCGCCCTGTATCTGGATTTCTTCACCGGGAGGCTGGATCACGAGGCCCATGCAACCAGCCAACCGGAGGCTCTCTACCAGGAGTTGCTGCACCTGGATGGGCTCGTGGGGCGAATCTGGACGGCAATTCAGAAAAGCCCGTTGGCGAACCAGACGATCTTTGTCGTGGTGTCAGACCACGGGATGAACAATGTGCCCGGAATTGTCAGCCAGACCTTCAGCCTTCCCGATCTCTTCAACAGCCCCGAAGGCGGGGCTCATCATGTGGTGACAGATCGTTATGAACTCAGTGACTACAAGCTGAAGGGCTTGAATCCACTGGTTCACCGAGTGATTACGCCAAGTACGTCTTCGTTCTACTTGGCGCAGGGAGGAGCGCAGTATCCCACGGCATGGCTGGATATTGACGGCAACGAGCGCGCCGCGGTCCATTTGCGCAACAGTGACCTGAATGAGATTCACATCCTTCTGATCGAGCTCGCGAAGCGCGACCTGCGGCCCGAAATCCGGCGGGCGGCTTCGGAGTACCTGGGCAAGATGATCGATCGCCGCCGCGCGGCGTGGACTGAGACTGCAGATGGCCTCAGTCAGGAGCTGGCAGAGCTGAACCGGGCGATTGAAGCACGCAGAGACAGTGTTGCCAAACAGCCGAAGAAGTGGACTCCGGCGCAAATCTCGGCTGGTGACGACACGGAAGCCCGTAGACTTGCCGACCACTTGCGCGGATGGGAGCAGGAGTATGCGAGTTATGCCTCGTATGTGTCACACCTGCGCGCTCTGCTTGCGTTGAACCCCGACCCGCGGCGCCCTCTTGGGGAGAGGATCACCGATCTTGTGCCCGAGCAGTCACTTGGGGATAACAATTCGATCCACAACCTGCGGCACTATGTTGTAGGACCCTCTCCAGAGGGGCTCGTGCTGGATGCGTCGGGCGACCTCGACCCTGAGCAATCCTTCCGCCACGTGAACAATTTTGAAGTTGTGGCATCGCAACGAGTGCTAAATAATCCACAGCCGGCGCTGTCTCCAAAACCGATCGATTTCATCGCCTCCGTCCTGCCGGCCATTGAATCGCAGCAGGCCTACTGGCTGTACGCTGACGACATTCATCAGCTGATGATACTGACTGACGTAGCGGGCAACATTGCCGTGCGGCCGATTGCTCAGCTGCAACAGGATGAGCAGGGAAGAGTAAGCTGGTTTCCGCAGCCTTGGGCTCCAGGATTCCCGCTGCACCTGTTTGAAGATCCTGAACTCCGGGTGCCTGTCGGAAGAGACCGCGCCGCATGGCTCTCGGCTTGGCATACCGAACGCGAGTGGATGGAGGCTGTGCACCGTTGCAAGTACTCGAACGGCGTGATCGGAATTACCGAGGAGCTGTCGCCGGTCGCGGACAACGTGCTGGGAACGCCGGGCGAAGATCCGATCCGGCTTCGTTTCGAGCGCCGCCGCCGCAAACTGGTGCAGGCCGACTTTCATATCTTTGCGGCAGACCACTGGAACTTCAATGTGCGTTTCCCGAATCCTGGCGGAAATCATGGGAGCTTTTTCCGGATTTCCACGCATTCGGTCTGGATGATGGCAGGAGCAGGTATACCGCTAAGAGAGGTGGACGAGCCTTACGATAGCATCAACTTTGCGTCGACCATTCTTAGCCTCGCTGGACATACCGCACCCCTGCCGAATAGAGCGGTTCCAATGCAATGGAGCGGCCGTGCCGTCGACGCGCTTCGCTAGGCTGTCAATCACTCAAGTATTAAGGAGAAGATTTGTGGCGTCCACGGAAAAGCTCAACACGCATCAGAAAGCGCTCCGCATCAATCTCGATCCGACCAGCTATGGCTCCTTCGCCGAAATTGGCGCCGGCCAGGAAGTCGTCCGATGGTTCCTGGTTGTAGGAGGAGCCTCCGGGACCGTTGCTAAATCGATCTCCGCGTATGACAAGGAGGTAAGCGACGATTTGTACGGTTCTGGCGCGCGCTACGTTTCCGTAGAACGTCTGCAAGCCATGCTGGATAGCGAATGGGCCCAACTGATCAACCAATTGAACAAAAGCCGAGGACCGAACACTCGCTTCTTCTCTTTTGTTGATACCATTTCCGCCCGCAACTACGCCGGGACAAATGAGCCTCACGGTTGGGTCGGCCTGCGGTTACAATTGCAACCTGGCGGCCAACCGAACGAGATAGTTTTCCATATCAACCTGCTGGATCCTTCCAACCCCCTCGAGCAAGAGGCTATCGGCATCCTGGGCGTCAACCTTCTCTATGCTGTCTTCAACCAATTGGAGAGCAAAGAATCTTTCTTCGAGAATATTGCTCAAGACTTGGAGAAACGTATTGAAATTGACTACGTGGAAGTGCGTGGCGCCGCCTTCGACGGGTGGGACCAGCGTGCGATTCTGGCTCAACTGGTGTGCGCAGGCCTTGCTGAAGCCGTCTGTTTTCCATGCAGTGGGTCGCCCGTGCCGCCTATCGATGTCCTCCATAAGAAACCTATTGTGCTCGCGCCAGGATCGTTCGAACACGTAGATACCGCGCATGCGGCAATCCACAATCAACTGCTGGCCTCCGGGATCCAGCAACTCCGCGGAGAATTAGCTGAAAAAGGTTCCGCGCCTGTCGGCTTATTTTCCTTTTCTGCGATGCCGCTCAGAGAAGAAGATCCGCCTCCGGGAATCTCTGACCTGCTGCAACGGATTGAAGCGCTTCACACGCATTGCGGTGACGTCTTGCTGTTCCGTGAACGAGAACTCTACGGCATGACCGCTCTCGTTAACCGCTACACGAAGGAACCCATCCGCTTTGTCCTAGGCCTGTCTCTGCTGCTTCGCGTATGGGAATATCGCTACACGAAACTCCCCGGTAGCTTCCTTGAAGCTTTGGCTCGCCTCTTACCGCAGAACGTCCGCATCTACGCTTTTCCGATGAGTTCAAAGGACCTCGAACAAGCGATTCAAAGCATCTCAGCAATCCGCTGGCAGTGGACCGAAACGAACGGATGGGTCTCTGCCCGTCAGCTTCATCCGCCACCGCCGCTCGGTCACCTTTACGACTATATTCTCGCCAGCAACTTCCTCGTCCCACTGGAACTTCCGGAGGCTCTGAAAACCCATGAGTAGTTGCGCGGGCCTTGAACCCGTGGCGCGAGAAAGCTTTACTCGATCGAAAGTGCACTGTAAGGCAAGCAACCGTTCTGTCCACGACCAGGTTTCCAAAAGCGGTTGGGTCAGGGGCGCCAAATGCCGTCCGACCAGAATTCATCAAGACTTCGCCGAATTCTTCGCCGAATTGCGCGCCGAAAAGGCTCCAAATCGTCCTTTTTGCTCCTCCGTACTAAGAAGAAACAAGACCTCGTCTATGCTGACAGCGGTGTGATCTCCACGGTGAATCCGAGGTTTTGAAGACGGCTGACGAGCCGCAAGACTTGTCTCCCCTTGGCGCGGTTGTCGAAATGGTTTGCGCCGAGGTCGTGGTAGAACGTTCCGTTTTGGAGCATGTAATACACGGCTGTGAGGATGGAAGCAGCGACGGCGCCGATGGCCTTGTTCGCGCCGCGCCTGGATCGTATGCGCAGGAACTGGGCCTGAAGGTAGCTTTGCTTGGTCCGCGTAGCCGCCCAGGCGCATTGGATGAGGGTGGTCTTCAGCCACGGCGCGCCCTTTTTCATCCGCGTGGAGCGTCGCTTTCCCGCACTTTCGTCGTTCTTGGGACAGAGCCCGGCCCAGGAGATCAATTGGCCTTCGGATGGGAAGCGGCTCATATCGAGGCCGATCTCCGATACGATCACCGAGGCCGATAGGCTGCTGACACCGGGGATGCTGCTCAGCACTTCGACGGCGGCGCGAAAGGGCTCGACGTTGGCGTCTACCTCCTGATCGATGCGGGCAAGCGCAGCGTCCAGAGCGTCGACCTGTTCGAGATGCAGCCTTAGGAGGAAGCGGTGATGAGCCGTCACTCGGCCACGCAGCGCTGCTTCCAGCTCCGCACCAGAGGCCTGGAGGCGCCTATGAGCCAGATCGGCCAGAGCGCCGGGATCAGTTTGGCCGGCAATCAATGCCTCGATCATGCGGCGGCCGGAGAGGCCCATGATGTCGCTCACCACCGAATCGAGCTTGATGTTAGCATCCTCGAGCGTTTTCTGAATGCGCTGAGTATGACCACCACGCTCACGCACGAACTGCTTGCGTGTGCGGAGCAAATCCCGAATCTGCTGGGTCGGCTCGTCGGGCACAAAGCTGGCCCGGATCAACCCATGCGCCATCAGATCGGCAAGCCAGGTGGCATCGTTCACATCGGTCTTGCGGCCTGGCACGTTCTTTACATGCGCAGCGTTGGCCAACACCAGTTCGAATCCGCCATCGGACAAAATGTGCCAGACCGGCTTCCAATAGACGCCCGTCGCTTCCATGACGAGATGCGTCACTCCCTCCACTGACAGCCAGTCCGACAGTGCGATCAATTCCTGGGTTGTCGTCTTGAAGGTCTTGACTATGGTCGCCGCCTTTCCGAGCTTTATCCATCCCAGCGACTATTTCGACGAGCCCAGCCGACTGACGCGCGCGCATGGCGCTCCGTTGCCCGTGCGGATACGCTCTGGCACGCCGTACTCGCGGATGGCGGCATCGCAAACGGCGCTCACCTGTGCGAGATCCATGCGTGCGACTGCCTGGCATCGGATCAGAAACCGGCGCCTGTTAGAAAGTATCCCCTGTAGGGTCGAGAATCAGCACCGTGCGGCATCGGTGCCGTCGGATTTTGATGCCCGCCCTCCAAACCGGACGTGCACCTTTCGTTATGCATTCGGCTCTCCGGGAACACAGATGTATGCAGAAGTGCGCATCCATCCTCTGCGGAATCGTTCCACACGCAGCATGGTGAGAAGGAACTGCTCAAATCGAAGGACTCGGCAACGATTTTCAAGAGGCCCGAGCCGCTGCGGGCAAAGTTCGTGATTGTGGCACAGGCAAAGATCTCACTGCATTGCTGGGAGGAGAGTCCTGCGAGAAGTACGGAATGACCCGCGAGCTCACCCTGTGTCACAGGATTGGGCCAATTCAACCTCGATGAACCCTGCCGAGTCAAGGGTCGTGGTCTTGGGACGTCGCAATGCGTCATTCTGTCGCTCCAACTTTTTCGGCGGGTCGACGCACAGCTCGCCACTCTGACGCGGGTCGTTGGGGGAAGACGGCACCTTCGGCGATCCTCATTTCGTTTCTCCGCCTTCTTGAAGTCGGCTGGGCGGTGCTCGGCAGACAATATCGGTAAACGCACATCTCGACGGCGATGCCAAGGCCCTGCGTGGTCGCGAGATCTCCGCGCCATGCCGAGGAGCTTACAGGAGCCAGTTTGCGTATGATGCTCGCAGAGCCGAAGCAGACAGGTCGCAGGTCTCGTTTGTCATGCGGCCTTTAGGAGGAGATTCATGAATCGTGAGTTGGCACTGAAGATCGCGCTAGCGGTGGTGGGATTGCTCTTTATCGCTTTGGGCTACCCGATGGTGGTGTTTATTCGACAAGCGCCAGCACTTTCTATGCAGTTCAGCTTGTACGTCACACTGGGCATCTTTTTACTTTTGGCCATCCGCGATCCGTCGGCGAGCCGCAGCGTGATTGCCTTCACCGCATGGTCGAGTTTCGCTCATGCCGCGCTCATGGGCACCCAGGCGTGTCGCAACATGGTCGCACGTGGAGAATTGATCGGGGTGGCGGTTCTTGTGGCCATCGGCGTCGTCTTAATCGCGCTCGCTCCATCGAAGCAGCTTATGGAGTCACCGTCAAAACCGAGCCAACTCCGTTCATGTTGACGAATGGTCGCCTACCCCCCTAAGCGGGTTCCTTCCGTTTTGCCGTGATTCGGGAGTATCCGTCCCTGCACCGGCTGATCAAAAGGCGATGGATCTCTGCCGAAGATGGAGCCTCAGAGAACAATCGCCCGGCCAAATTCTACTCACTAACACCTAAAGATAAGCCACAGTTTGCAGTCGAAACCGGCAAATGGGACAAACTGGCGCGAGCAATCGCGCAAATTCTCCGGCCCGGAGGGCGGGAGGAAGTATGACATATCGCCCCCATTGATTGTGATACGGAGCTTCGTTCAGATTCTGATCAGCATCAGAACCGTCGATGCGATCGCCCCTTTGTAGCTACCGGGTTGCTCAGGGCATTTCAGAGGACATCGAGTTGAGATCCGCTAGGCACTCGTCATTCTTGTTAGTGAATCCTAGCGATTGCGGCTTCTTCTTTTGTGGCCCCATCCTTCGGGATGGGAAGATAGCCCAAAGCGGCGGCCTGTCGCTGAGCCGGGCCCGCCATCCAGTGCAGAAACCCGGTGAGTGCATTCCGCTTGGCGTCGTCCGCAATACGTGCAGGTACAACAAGTGCTTTAGAAGCGCAGCTTGGGGAGAGGGCAGCATTCTCGGACCCGGCCATTTTGAGTGTTACTCGTCGTAACACGTCGGCTTTGCGTCGGGTGTTTTCGAACGCGCCTAGGTTGGACACGGAAGGGTTGGCCACTTAACCGCTATCTACTCGGCAATCGACCGGGCAGCGCTGTTTTGCCCCCGGGCTTGTCGGCAAGCTCTCGGTTGGGTCTCAGCTTAGGTAGCTCTTCCGCCACATAAGCGCCCATCGTCCCGTCCGAGAAAGTCACAATTAGGCCGTCTCTACCGTCTTGTTCCACACTGAGTATTCGAATGAGGCAGGCCATAGCAGCTAGTCTACTCCTCAGCGAAACGGCCAACAGTCTCATATTGCTCACCTCGGGGGTCGAAGAAATGATCCCTCGTTTGTGCCGGGGTTTTTTCAAGCAGGAAAATTACAGTGTTGTATAACTTTGCTCAGAAAACAGAACCCGAGGGTGCAACCCTCATGCAAAGCACTGGGAACAGACGGAATAACCGATGGCGAAATTGAAGCTCGTAGTAAGCGTGGCCGATGTTCTGGAGCGGGAACTCGAACCTACGATGAAAGATTGGCTGCGGCGGGTGAATCTGATTTCGGAACTGACGTGTATCCCGCTTAACGATGCGGAACGCACAGGCCATCTACGCAGACTGTATTTAGACATGATTTCCCGTCTGCGCAATGCTAAGGGTGCAGAACGGCCTGCCTCGGTCGCCGCTGCCGTGCACGGGCAAATGCGGCATTCGCAGGGTTACTCCGTCGCAATGCTCATTGAGGAGTCGCGAGTTTTCCAAGTCGCTACGTTCGGCGCGTTGCATCTCCATCAGAGCCAGCTCGACCAGAAAAAGGTTCTCGCAGACGTAATTGTCATTGCGGACGAAGTGGACTCGCAACTCAGGGAATCTGTGCGCAGTTTGACGGCAAGCGAGACGAACATAGGTCGCAGCCCGGCGCATGCAGCCAGGTTCATATCGTGGGTTCCGGTCGAGTAACCAAGCAACCGGCAACCGTCTAAGGCAGGCATAGCAGAAGAATCGGTTCGGGTTAGTCTTCGGGTAGCTGTGAAGCTTCCTCGGATTGTCACTCATTCCCGGTGGCGCCTAGCTGTAATCATCCGGTGGATCGTAA
>Ga0210389_10004598_pt1 | contig 10709 bp, 7 predicted proteins | sample IncBWH28OmetaG_FD_160127 | JGI IMG/M metagenome (GOLD analysis project Ga0210389, IMG submission 160127) | Forest soil microbial communities from Barre Woods Harvard Forest LTER site, Petersham, Massachusetts, United States - Inc-BW-H-28-O ... | reverse complement strand
TGCCAGTCCGACTTGGAGTGGACGATGGCGCCGTGCGCGAGCCGGATGAGCGCGCGCAGCCCCCAGCGGCCGTAGCCGCGGGCGATCGCCAGCCCGGCCTCGCCCGGATCCTGCAGCTCATGCAGTTCGATGACGACGCGCATGCCCGTGAGGCGCGCGGCCATGGCGAGCAGCAGGTAAGTGTGCAGCGTGGCCACCGTCCACCACTCGAGGAGCAGGACCTTGGACCGGCGTGACCGCAGGAATCGCAGGGCCCTGAGCAGGGAAGTGCCCCACCACCAGTCGATCCCGTCGAAGACCCGCACGTCGGCGCGGTATTCCATGCTCGCCCGCTTCAGGCCGACGCGCGCCTTGCCCGGGTAAAGCAGGCGCGGGAGCAGGCGGCGCAGCAGGATGACGTTGGTATCACACTGATCGCTGGCCATGGAATTAGCCAGGCGGCAGGTGTAGTAGCTGATTCCAGAGGTGAACCGCCAACCCGGGCCAACCAGGCAAACCGACAATTGTGAATCATCGCCTTCAGGCGCGGCGACTTCATGGACGATGTGACCGCGTGCCGTCTCTGCCGACTCGTCAGATGACAAATCCTGGGCGAGGAAGGTATGATCACCCTGCACTGTCCGGGTCGACTCAGATGGTGGCGGCTGAAGTCCGCGAGTAGTCACGTCGCACCTGTTCTGCTGATCATTCAATTTCTATTTACAAATCAAAGAAAGCTGCTTTAGTCGCATCAAATGACGGGCAGTCGCTGTGGCCGTACCGTGGCGGCCGACTTGGAAGCGTGATCTTACCTCACCCGGTTGTGGCTCGGTGTGATGCTCGGTGTGATGTTTAACCTCCCGCTGAGGTGGGTGCAGCGTCGGGGGGCGGGGCGGGGTTTGCCAGTTCACCAGTGACGGCATCGGCGTGGTGCTTCGGCCGGGCATCGAGAAACCGTTAAGAGCCTACCCGGATCATGATCGGTCGTTGCCGCTATCCGGCAAGATCATCCGCTGTTCAGAGGGTCTCTGCGGCGCGTATTAAGTCGCTGAGCCGTCACGTTCCGTTACCTTGGAATTCCCTGTGAATCCCGGATGTACCGGGGCATACCGCCGCGTCGAGTGACGCGCCTCACGCTGCCCCTTGTGGGGGTATAGTGTCCGCATTAGTCACTAAGGTCGTGAGTGTGACAGCCGGGCGTCTGAGAACGCGGCGGAATCGCCGCGCACCGGCAGATGTAACGAGATGCCACCCGTTCAGCCTGTTAGGCAACTCATTGGGCGGGAAACTTGAGCCTATTAGGAGGCGGGCGCGTGACGCTGCCAGCAGCAGCCCCGGCACTCAACGCCGCGAAATCTGAACGCAACGCAAGCGGCGGGTTTTTGCCCACTCGCGTTATCGAGGTCGAGCTCACTGAGCCGCTGCCGAAGCTTGCCCACGATGGCCATTACGGCCGGGCCTGGATCCTCGCCAGGCTGTACACCGAGCCAATCGGTGTCTGCGTGGTCACGCTGCCGCGAGAGGGAATCACTCCCGACGCGCTCGCGGCCCTGTTGTGGACCGAACTAAGAGAGCCCGTTGCACAGCGTTTCCAGGCCGCGGGGCGAAACGCGCCCGCGGACCTCGGGGGAAGCGGCCTGCCCGCGGACGCGGAGGACTGGCCGTTCCTGCGCGATCGCGCGGCGCTGCTTGCCGACGCTCCTTTCATCAGCGTTGTCGTGTGCACCAGGGACCGGCCAGAACAGATAAAGAAATGCTTGAGCCGTCTCGCTAAGCAGCAGTACCCGCGGTACGAGGTGGTGGTGGTCGATAACGCGCCCACCTCCGATGCCCTCCGTAAGGTGGTCGAGGGCGAGGCAGGCGAGGGGGCGGAGTTCCGCTACTGCGTGGAACCGCGGCCCGGCCTGTCCTGGGCGCGGAACGCGGGGATCGCCGCCGCGGCGAGTGACATCATCGCCTTCCTCGACGATGACGACGAGCCGGATGAGCACTGGCTGGCCGGTGTCGCGGACGGCTTCGCCAAGGGAGAGCGGATCGGCTGCGTTTCCGGCATCGTCCTTCCCGCACGACTCGATAACGCTGTTGAAAACCTGTTTGAGGAGATTGGCGGTCACAGCAAGGGCCGCGGCTTCGTCAGGGAGACCTTCGCCAAGTCCGGGCCGCAGAGCCCGCTCTGGCCGCTGCCGCCGTTCGGCGTGGGCGCCAATATGGCGTTCCGGCGGGCGGCGCTCGACCGCATCGGCGGATTCGACGTGGCGCTCGGCGCCGGGACCCCGACCGGGGGCGGCGAGGACACGCTCGCGATAACGCTCGTCATGCTTTGCGGGTACGAGGTCGCCTATGAGCCCGTCGCCCTCATGTGGCATCACCACCGCCAGGACATGGCCAGCCTCAACAAGCAACTGCACGGGTACAGCGTCGGGCTGACCGCCTTCTACGCCGCCCTGCTGAGGCAGCGGCCGATCGCGTTGCTCGGCCTGGTCAAGTTGCTCCCCATGGCGGCCGGCTACCTGAAGGGCGGGAAAACCGCGCGGCAAGAGGCGCCAGCGGGGCCCCAGGGCCTCGCGGCGGAATTGGATCGCAAGCAGCTTCAGGGAATGCTCATGGGGCCGCTCGTCTACGCGAAGAGCAGGCGTATGCAGCGGCGTGCCGCGGCCACGCTGCGTTCCTAGTAACACGCGGAAGTGTCACAAGTACCACAACGGGTTACTTGCCGGACTTGCAACGTATGCCTACCTCGATCGCCTATGCTGCCTTCGAGGGGCGCTTGGATCGTCCGGGCAGGTAGACAGGTACGCCTAGACGGTTGGAGGTTCCGGGGGCGTGGTGGCGATGGACGGATCACTCGGCGCGCGGGCGGAGGTCCGCAGGCCAGGCCGAGCCGAGCGTGCTCCGGAGGCGTCCGTGCTTTCCCGCGTTCCGATAAGCGTCATCACGCTTATCGTGGCGATCGGTGTCCTCGTCTCATCCATGGGCTATGCGTCCGGACGGTCGGGCGATGGTCCGCACAGCGGGCCGGGCACCACGCTCTACTGGATTGGCCAGGCGCTGATCCTGGTTCCGATCGCCTGCCGGCTGCTGAGCCGAGGTTCGCTGAGCAACGGTGGCATCGTCACCCTCATCGCGGTGCTCACCATCGCGGAATACTTCCTGAAGTGCAATTACGACCCGCTTGGGTTCGCATTCAACGATGAATTCCTGCACTGGCGCGGCACGACGAACATGCTGCAGTCGGGGAAGCTGTTCGAGCTGAACTACGGGTTGCCGATCGGCACGCACTACCCGGGGATCGAGGAGGTCACCTCCGCGCTGGTCTCGGCTACCGGGCTCTCCGTGTTCGAAGCGGGACTGGTGGTCGCCGGGGTTGCCCACTGCGTGTTCATCCTGTTCCTGTACCTGGCGTTCGTCGTCGCCATCCGCTCGCACCGCATCGCGGGCATCGCGGTCCTGATCTACTTCGCCGCGCCCTCGCTGACGTCGTTCAACTCGATGTTCGTCTACGAGACGCTCGCCCTCGCCTTCCTCGGCATGTGCATCGTCGCCGGCCTCAGGTCAGCCATCGAGCCTTCGGCACCGGACCGCAGGCGCTGGTTCATCGTCGCGGTCTTGTGCATCTTGGCCACGGTCATAACGCACCATGTCACCAGCTACATGCTCACCGGCTTCCTGGTCCTGGTGGCGCTCGCGAGCAGGCTCACCGGCTCACGCAACACCGCGGCCAGGTTCGGCCTCCTCGCGCTGATCTCGGCGCTCTCGGTGGCCGGCTGGATCGCCTTCATAGCGCGGGACACCATCACGTATTTCAGCCCCACGGTGGTGGGCATGGCGCAGAGCCTTAAGAACCTCACCAACGGCGGGTCCTCCGGTGCGGCGTCCACCTCGTCGTCGCCCTTTAGCAATACCGTGCTGGAAGCGGCCGGCCTGCTCGCCATCACATTGCTGATCGCGATTGGCTCGTGGCAGGCATGGAAGCGGTACCGGCGCCACCCGTGGATCATCGGCATGATGATCGGCGGCACCCTCGGCTGGATCCTCTCCCTGGGGATCCGCCTCGGGACCTCGGACGGCCAGGAACTCTCCGGGCGGGCGGCGACCTACATCTACATCCCGGTAAGCGTCATCGCGGCGCTCGCCCTGACCAGGCTGGTCAACAGCGCCCCCATGCGCCGCCTGGGCGCCGCGGCTACCGCCTTCGTCGCGGCCGCGGTCGTCGCACTGCTGATTGACGGTCTTTCCAACGGCTGGCCGCCGTTCTGGGAACGACTCCCTGGCCCGCACCAGGTGGCCAGCTTTGAGGCTTCGGTGGACCCGCAGGAGGTCGCCGTCTCCTACTGGAGCCTGGCGCAGCTCGGCCCGGGCAACGTGATGGCCACCGACTCGGGCATCTATCCCGTGCTGATCGGTTACGGCGACCAGAATCCACAGCAGCAGGTCACGTTCCTGTACAGCACCCCGACGTGGACGCTGCCCGTGGCGCAGCAGGCAGCCGCGCTGAATATGCAGTACGTGGAGACGGACACGCGGCTGACCAAGGTGCTGCCGCTTGCCGGTAACTACTTCCTCGACCAGCAGAGCACCCCCACCTCGCCGCTCCCGCTGGTCTACCTCACTAAGTACAACCACATCGAAGGCGTGGCCCGCGTCTATGACGACGGGACCATCAACTTCTACGACCTCGTGAGCCTGGGATATGTACCGCAACCGAAACCTTGACATCGCGATCGCGGCGGTAATCGCGATCCTAGGCGGGCTGGCTGCCGCGAAGCACCTGCCGGGCCAGGTCACGATTCCGCTCGGCATCGGTCTCTTCTTCGCCCCCGGCTACCTGTGGTCAGAAGCGATACTCACCCAGCGGCTGCCAGGCCTGGAACGCGCGCTGACCACGCTTGGCATGGCCCTCATCTTCCCCATCCTCGGCGGCTTCCTGTTCTACGGGCTGCACATCCCGCTGTTCAAGTCGTCGTGGATCGGCCTGCTCGTCGTCCTGACCCTCCTCGGCGTGGTCGCGGTCGCGGTCCAGCGGCTGCGCGAGGTGCCTGTCGACGAACGACAGCTGCGCAGGAGGAGCCAGCAGGCGCCGCGCCGGCGCGGGCCGGTCGTGCTGCACTCGTTCATCTTCGGCCTGGCCGGGGTGATTGCCATTGGCTCGGTCGCGTATTCCGTGAAGAGCGCGCAAGCAGAAAAGTTCCCCGGCTACACCATGCTGTCGATGACGCCAGTCGTGGATAACGTCGCGGCGCAGAACGTCGCGGTTTTGAGCAATAACCCGACGGCCCAGGCTCAGGCGGCCACGATTGAGAATCAGCTTCAGGGGACCGCCACCCAAGCGCACCTCTTCGTCGCGGACCACCAGGGTGTGCCCGAGCAGTACGAGCTGGTGCTCAGGGAGAAGGGCAAGGTCACCAGCACTTGGAACATCACGCTTAACGACGGCCAGTCATGGCAGCAGACCATCGCGTGGGCGACGTCGGCGAATTCGCCCAAGCTGGCGGACTCCTCCATGCTGGCGGATCTCTACCTGCTGCCGAACACCACCACGCCGTATCGTTACGTCAATAACGGCTCGTGCGTAAGCAACCTCAATCTTTACCCGGCCGCCCTTAGGGCCGAAGATCCTTGCATCGCGAAAGTCACCCCGAAAGTCACCCAGAAAAGTACTGCCAAAAGCAGTGTGAAAAAATGAGGAAGACCCCGTTCCTCTACCTCAAGTCGGCCGTCTGCACCGCCTTGTTCCGGTTCCATGGCTTCGAGGCCTCGCTTGTCGCCTGCGACGGGCGCCTGCCGGCTTTGAGCGGCCGCGGCACGGTGCGAATCGGCAGGCGGCTCGTCCTCCGTGGCCGCGTCGCGCGCTGCGAGCTTGGCGCTGGCCGCAATGCGCAACTGCTGATTGGTGACCGGGTCTTCATCAATCAGGGGGTCGTCATCTCGGCGAAAGAGTCGATAGAGATCGGCGATGACACCCTGATCGGCGACTTCTCGGCGATATACGATTCGAATTACCACCAGCTTGACCCCGGCCACCCAAACAAGCCCCGGCCCGTGTTTATCGGTAAAAACGTCTGGCTCGGTAATGGCGTGCTCGTGCTGCCAGGCAGCAGCATCGGCGACCACACCGTCGTGGCCGCCAGGTCGGTAGTCAAGGGCAGCCTCCCGGCGCGGGTTCTCGCGGCGGGCAACCCGGCCGTGGTGGTGCGGGAACTTGAGGTCCCGGACGGCTGGCGACGAGGTTGATGACGCGGGTGTCGCCCGGCGCGAGGGACTTGGACACGAGGTCCGCACGGTTCCGGTCACCGCTAGTGGTAAATGATAACAAATCAGTGACATCACGATCTATGTCCGGAGGACTAAAGGTCTGCGCAGGTGAGTCCGTTCTGTGTAGACTCCTGCCACAGGTGAAATGTCTAACGCTGAAGTCACAACTAGTTACTTTGCACGGATTGACTGTAAGACGAGCCGCGACGTGCGACGCGGCAACGACGGTTGAGACGCCCACCTAATCGGGGTTTGATGATGCCCGCTGTCAAGGGATTGGGCTACCCGGGCCTGGGCGGACCGAGGTAAGGGGATACCCGTGGTAAGCATTGAGACTCCAAGCGTGGCGCTTGAAGGCAAGCGCGAAGGGTCGTCTTTCCGAGTGGGGCCGGTAGAGGCCCCAGCTCGACTACGTTCTGTGGATGATATGACTCTCCTGGGTGATGACGGTAGGCCTGTCCCTGTTAAGTTGTCCATTCTCATGTCCGCTTACAACGAAGAACGCACCATCATGAAAGTGGTGCACTCGATTATGCAGGCCAGCTTTCCCTGCGAGGTCGAGCTCATCGTCGTGGACGACGGCAGCACGGACGCCACCCCCGACCTGCTTAAAGAGATCGACGATCCCCGGGTTATCGTGCACCGTCACGCCAAGAACTCGGGGAAGGGCGCGGGCCTCCTCACCGCGTCGACTTTGGCGACCGGAACTCACATGATCCCGTTCGACGCTGATATGGAATACGCGCCGGATGACATCGCCGACATGCTCATCCCTGTCATCAAGGGGCGGTGCGATGTCGTCTACGGTGTGCGGCTCTTCGGATGCAACACGGTGTACCAGTCTTACCGGTACGCCATCGGCAACAAAGTGATGACCCACTTCGCGAATATCCTTTACAATTCTTATCTCAGTGACATGCACACCTGCCTCAAGCTGATTCCGCTGCCGTTGTTCAGGGAGCTGAACCTAACCGAGACAGGCTTCGGGCTGGACACTCAAGTGACAGCGAGGATGCTGCTGAGCGGGGTACGTCCATTCGAGGTTCCGGTAAGCTACTACAGCCGGTCCCATGAGCAGGGTAAGAAGATCAACTGGCGCGACGCGGTCTGGTGCCTCTGGATTTTGATCAGAACCCGTATGGCTGGCCGTAAGCGGGTTTCGTCCGCCGCCCCGGTCAAGCCCGCCGAGCTGCGAAGGTACTGAGGATTCAAGAGGTAGGCACCTCCGTTATGAGCTATGACCTAAAGGGCAACGAAGAGACTTTCGGAGACAGGCCGGAAATTGCCGCGATGAAGGACAGTGCCAGTGATGTTGCGACGGAGCAACCCGGTGCGGGCCAGGGCATGACCTACCCCACGGTCTCGGTGATCATCCCGACCTATACGAAGGCTCGCTGGGACTGGCTGCACGAGTGCGTGGCCTCGGTGCAGGCACAGACCGTGCCTGCCTTGGAGATCATCGTCGTCGTTGACCATAACCCGGAGCTGCTCGGGGAGATTACCAGCGAGTTCACCGACGTGGTAGCGGTACCGAACATCGGCGGACGCGGCGTCTCCGGCGCGCGGAACAGCGGCGTCAAGGCCTCGCGCGGCGAGGTGGTGGCCTTCCTCGACGATGACTCGATCGCGAGTCCCGACTGGCTGGCCACCCTGTTGCGCCACATCGTGACCCCGGGCGTCGTCGGTGTCGGCTGTTACAGCGACGGGCTATGGGAAGACCGGTGCCCCTCATGGTTCCCCGGTGAATTTAGCTGGACCATCGGCGTGTCGTACTCGGGGCTGCCCAAGGCGCCGACCGCGGTGCGCAACGTGTGGACAAGCGCCATGCTCGTCAAGCGGAGCGCGTTCGAGATCGTTGACGGCTTCCGCGAGGACTTCGGGAAGATCGGCAACAAGTCACTGCCAGAGGACACGGACTTGTGCCTGCGGATCGCCGCGGTGCAGAGCAACGCGGTCTGGATGTGGGACCCCGCGAAGGTGATGAAGCACCGCGTTCCAGCGGGGCGGGCGACCTTCCGCTACCTGATGAGCCGGTGCTTCCTCCAGGGCTGGGGCAAGGCCGCGATGGCGCACATGGACGGGTTTGACGAGAGCACGTCCCTTGAGCGGTACTACGCTGTCCGCATCCTCCCGGTGGGCGTGGGCCGCGGGCTTGCCGACGCGGTCCGCGGTGACGTCTCCGGGCTTGGCCGGAGCGGTGCGATCATCGCCGCCTTCTCGGTGACCGTCGGTGGCTACCTCTGGTACCTGCTTGAGAGCTTGTTCAAGAAGAAGGCAAGACCGGCGGCGTCATCGACTGCGACCGCCTAACGGGTCGGGCGGGCAGTGTGCGCCGCGGCCAGGCACTCTCTGCCCGTCCCTAGCCGAGGCGACCGCCGCGGGCGGCCGTTACTAGCCTTGCCCGCGCAGGGCCCGCAGCGCGGACTTAGCCCGCCGGACCACGGTAAACCCGTTGGTGAGGATCCGGTCTCGGCGAAGCACCATCGTGTCTTGGCCGTTGACCATCTTGCGGAACTCGCCGATCGACGTGGCCCGCTGCACGGTGAGCCGCGGCAGGGTGAACGGGTCGGCCGCGCCCGTTGTCAGGGCGTTGCCCACGGCGTAGGCGTACTCGTAGCCGAGTTCCCTGGCCACCCGCCTGACCTTGGCGCTGGAATAGCCGTACGGGTACGCCAGTCCAGGTACCTTCAGTCCCAGGTTGTCCTCGAGCAGGCTCTTGCTGATGTAAAGCTCTTCCCGCAGCAGGTTTTCCGGCAGCTGGTCGAGCTGCGGGTGCGTGCAGGTATGCGCGCCAATCTCGATGCCCGCCTGCTCGGACTCGGCGAGCTCGCGCCAGTTGAGCATGCGCTTAGCTTCGTCCTCTTTCCCGACCCAGCCGGTGGTCTGGAAAACCGTGGCGGTGAAGCCGTGCTGCTGGAGCAGCGGCATGGCCCGGGTGTAGAAATCGCCGTACCCGTCGTCAAAGGTGAGCACCACGGGCCGCTCTGGTAGGTCACCCGCGCCGCTGGCGAGAATCGCGGACAGCGCTCCCGCGGTGATCGTGGTAAAGCCGGCACCGCGCAGGTAGGCGAGCTGCTCGGCGAAGACGTCAGGGGAGACCGCGAATGGGTCCTGAGTGGCCGAAATGTCGGCGATCTCGTGGTACATCAGAACGGGGACCCGGAGCGGTGAAACCGCGGTCATGAAGTCAAACCTCCATCAGGCAACTCAAATGGCCGTTGGGGCGCTTTGGCGCACGTCAACACTTTATGAAGCTTTATGAGCCTTTGGTATTGCGGTTGGCGGTCAAGGGTCCGGCGCTGCTGTCGCGGAATTCCTCCTGCGGTTCGTCCTGCTGGACTACCGGGGTGGCGATCGCGATGAGCGCGTCGATGCCCGCCTGCTGCCGTCGCCGGTAGTTCGCCTGCTGCCGTGCCGTCTGCGCCGGCTGCCGCGGCGTCTGAGCCGACTGGCTGCCGAACATGTCGTAGGAGGTGGGTACAGCTGGTCGCGGTGCCTTCCTCGGCCCGGTGGCATCGGCGGGGATTGCCGGGAAGGCGCCGGTCCGCCAGACCTCGGTCGCGACGTCAAGCGTGTGCCCTTCCGAGGCCACTGCCGCCGAGGCGATGGCCAGGAGCGCGGCGATGCCGTTTTCCTGCCGGTTGGGTACGCCTGGCAGCGCGGCGAAGGAGCCGGTCAGCTTGGCAAGCTCGCCGGTGACCCTGGCCAGCGGTCCGGACCGGGCGAGCGCACCGGTCGGCTGTGTGTCCGGGATGGCGCGGAAGGCCCCGGTCGCGGCGGCGGTAGCGGTCACCGCGTAGGCGGCGCGCAGCACTGTCGGCGCGGTGATCAGGCCTTCCATGATGAGCACGCCGAGGTAGGCGAAGGAGAGCCCGTCGAGGCCGCCGAACCTGCCGCCGACGTAGATCGAGACGATCTCGCAGGACGCGAAAAAGCAGATCAGGCCGGCGGCCTGGCCGACCCTGTTGGTCGCGCGGGAGACCGCGATGAACTGCGCCCGCGGCATTTGCGGTATGTAGCCGATGATGAGCAGCCAGAGCGGCACGGTGCCCAGATGCGAGTAGATGTAGTGGTTCTTGGGTGAGTCGTAGATGTGAAGCATGAAGTGCGCGCCGATCGCGAGCACCGCCATCACGGGAAGGCCGATCATCAGCGACACCCGCAGCACGAAGCGGAGCTTCTCCGCGACGAGCTGGGGGGACGCCGATGCGAGGGCGAACAGCACGGTCCCCAGGTGGACGGGCACCATGAACAACAGCGAGGAGATCATCCACGCGACGTAGAAGACGGCGCCCTTGTCCGATCCGACAGCAACGACGACCACGATGGGGATGATCCGCGACGGGGTCGCCATGGCGAGGTTGAGCCAGTTGTGGTTGATCGCCACCGGGAGAAGGCGGCGCAGCGACTGCCAGTCGGGGCGGTGATAGAGCCGGGAACCGCCGCGGACGAGCATGATGCTGGCGGGAACCAGGGAG
>Ga0210389_10004597_pt1 | contig 10710 bp, 9 predicted proteins | sample IncBWH28OmetaG_FD_160127 | JGI IMG/M metagenome (GOLD analysis project Ga0210389, IMG submission 160127) | Forest soil microbial communities from Barre Woods Harvard Forest LTER site, Petersham, Massachusetts, United States - Inc-BW-H-28-O ... | reverse complement strand
CGCGATTCGGACGAATGGCCGACGACGCCGATCTCTGTGCCGACGTGCCGAGGGTCGCGTTGGTGGGTGACAGTTTCGACGCGCTGCTGGGCGCCGAGCCGATGGAGGGCACGCTGGCGGCCGACCCCGCCGCCCCCGCGTTGATCGCGTTCACCTCGGGCACCACCAGCGACCCCAAGGGCGTGATTCACAGCCATCAGACGCTGGGTTTCGAGACGCGCCAACTGTTGGCGAACTACCCGCCGGACCGCGGCCGGCAACTCACCGCGCTGCCGGTCGGGCATTTCATCGGCATGCTCGGGGCGTTCCTGATCCCGGTAATCGAAGGTGCGCCAATCGATCTCTGCGACGTGTGGGATCCGGACCGGGCGATCGACCTGATGGAATCCGACGGCGTGTCACTCGGCGGCGGGCCACCCTATTTCGTCACCAGCCTGCTCGACCATCCGAGGTTCACCGCCGAGCACCTGCGCTACATCAAGCACATCGGCCTGGGCGGATCCACGGTCCCGGTGGCCGTCACGCGGCGCCTGGCCGATCTCGGCATCCTCGTCACCCGCTCCTACGGCAGCAGCGAACATCCGTCGATCACCGGTTCGCATTACATGGCGCCGGAGGACAAGCGGCTCCTCACCGACGGCAGTGCGCGCCCGGGAGTAGAGGTCCGGTTGGCCGAGGATGGCGAAATACTGTCTCGCGGACCGGATTTGTTTCTCGGCTACACCGACCCGGCCCTGACCGCCCGGGCCTTCGACGACGACGGGTGGTATCACACCGGCGACATCGGGGTCATGGACGACGACGGCTACCTCACCATCACCGACCGCAAGTCCGACATCATCATCCGCGGCGGCGAAAACATCAGCGCCCTGGAGGTCGAGGAGGTCTTACTGGGCCTGCCGGCGGTCGCGGAGGCGGTCGTAGTGGCCGCACCGGATGCGCGACTCGGCGAACACGCCGCCGCGGTGTTGCGCACCAAGCCCGGGCATTCCATGCCGACGCTGTCCGACATCCGCGACCACTTCGGGCGCGCCGGAATAGCCAAGCAGAAGTGGCCCGAAGAGCTGCACCAGGTGGACGACTATCCACGCACCGCGAGCGGCAAGGTGCAGAAATACCTTGTACGCCAAAATATTCGGGAGGAACACAAGGAATCGAGGTAACAATGCCTGGACGGGTAGAGGGCAAGGTCGCTTTCATCACGGGCGCCGCGCGCGGTCAGGGACGCAGCCACGCGGTGCGACTGGCGCAAGAGGGCGCCGACATCATCGCCGTCGACATCTGCCGGGCCGTCGTCGACTACAACCCGATCCCGCCCTCGACGCCCGAAGACCTCGCCGAGACCGCGGACCTGGTCAAGGCGCTCGATCGGCGCATCGTGACCGCCGAAGTCGACGTCCGTGACTTCGACGCGCTCAAGGCGGCGGTCGACAGCGGCGTCGAGCAGCTGGGCAGGCTGGACATCATCGTGGCTAACGCCGGCATCGGGACCCCCGGCGTGCCGCTGCACGAGATGGATGAAACGCATTGGCAGGATATGCAAGATGTCAACCTCAGCGGCGTGTGGAAGTCGGTGAAATCCGGCGTCCCGCATCTGCGGAAAGGCGGCTCGATCATCCTGACCGGCTCGGTGGGCGCGCTGAAGGCGTACCCGCGGATCGGTCATTACGTGGCGGCCAAACACGGTGTGGTCGGCCTGATGCGCAGCTTCGCCGTCGAACTCGGCCCCAAGTCCATCCGGGTCAACTCGGTGCATCCCACCCATGTGAACTCGCCGATGTTGATGAATGAGTCTGCCTACCATACGTTTCGGCCGGACCTGGAAAATCCGGGTCCCGACGATCTCGCCCCGATCTGTCAGATGTTCCACGTCATGCCGGTTCCGTGGGTGCAGCCCGAAGACATCAGCAACGCGGTCCTGTTTTTCGCGTCCGACGAGTCGCGCTACATCACCGGGGTCGCGCTGCCGGTGGACTGCGGCAGCTGCCTGAAATAGCTCGCCGGGCACCCGGCGAGAGTTGAACTTTCGGACTAGGAAGAATATCGTTCTACTTCGACCTCATCTTTAGGAGTCATCGGTGACGATCATCGCGGAGCGGCGGACCTATGTCGCCGGCCGTTGGATCACGGGCGATGACGTGGTCAGCGTGGAAAACCCCGCCGACGAAAGCCACGTCGCGGACATCACGGTCACACCTCTGGGCGAGGTGCACCTCGCGATCGCCGAGGCGCGCCGCAGCTTCGACGCCGGCGTCTGGGCCGACACTTCGCCCCGGGAGCGGGCGCGCGTGCTGCACGCATTCATCGACCATGTCGAGGGCGCCCGCGACGCGCTGGTGCCCACGCTGGTCGCCGAGGCCGGCCAGCCGACGCGCTTCGCCGAGATGACGCAACTGCTTGCCGGAGGGGCGATCGCCCGTCAAACCATCGACCTGTACTTGTCGATGTCACACGAGCAAGCCAGCCCGGTTCCCGTCGACGACCTGGTGCGTGGCCGGGTGGCGCTCAGCGTTCGCCGCCATGAACCGGTCGGGGTGGTGGCGGCCATCACGCCGTACAACGCGGCGCTGATCATGGGTTTCCAGAAACTCATTCCCGCGTTAATGGCCGGCAACTCGGTGATCCTGCGGCCCAGCCCGCTCACGCCGATCTCGTCGCTGGTCTTCGGTGCGGCCGCGGATGCGGCGGGGCTGCCGCGGGGTGTGCTGAGCGTGGTCGTGGAGTCGGGGACCGCGGCCGCCGAGCTTCTCACCAGCCACCCGGCGGTCGACATGGTGTCGTTCACCGGGTCGACGGTGGTGGGGCGCAAGATCCTCGCCCAGGCGGCGCCGACCGTCAAACGGGTGTCGCTGGAACTCGGCGGCAAGTCGGCGCAGATCTACCTGCCGGACGCCGTGCAGCGCGCGGCCGGCGGAGCCGCGGTGGTGGTCGCGAGCACGGCCGGCCAGGCGTGCGTGGCCGCCACCAGAATGCTTGTGCCGCAAGACCGCAAAGAGGAGGTGCTGGACGCGGTGAGCGCAGCCTACAAGGCGATCAAGGTGGGCCCCCCGACCGACGCGTCGGTGATGATGGGTCCGGTCATCAGCGCCGCGCAGCGCAAAAAGTGCGAGCGATACGTGAAGCTGGCAGAAGAACACGGCGGCAAGGTGTTCTGCGGCGGCGGGCGGCCGGCGGGCCTGAACCGCGGCTATTACTTCGAGCCCACTGTGCTGGACCTGCCGAGCAACGCCAATCCGGCTGCGCAGGAGGAGATCTTCGGTCCGGTGATCGGCGTGCTGGGGTATCGCGATCTAGACGACGCGGTGGCGATCGCCAACGACAGCATCTACGGGTTGTCCGGTCAGGTGTATGGGGCCGATGCGGCTGCGGCGCTGAATGTCGCACGTCGGTTGCGCACCGGCGCGGTCAACGTCAACACCACCGTGTTTTCCGCTTATGCACCCAGTGGAGGCTACAAGCAGAGCGGTCTGGGCCGCGAGCGGGGCCCGGACGGAATTCGGGAGTTTCAGGAGGTAAAGCACATGTCAATTGGGGAATTGCGATGAGTAGCGAAATCGGCGGCACGACATACGACTTGAACTGGTTGATCTCGGTTGACGACCACATCCTCGAGCCGCCCAACCTTTGGGTGGATCGCGTCGCCTCGAAGGACCGAGACCGCGCGCCGCACATGGAATTCGATGACACCGGGATGGACTTCTGGGTCTACGACGGCAAGAAGTTCCCGAATTCGGGACTGGGCGCGGTCGTCGGCAAGTCCAAGGAGGAGTTCAGCCCGGAACCGCTGGCGTACTCGGAGATGCGGCCGGGGTGCTATGACCCCAAGGCGCGTGTCGAGGACATGGACCGTTCAGGTGTCTTGGGGTCGTTGTGTTTTCCCACCATCACGCGCTTCTGCGGACAGCTGTTCATGGAGGCCACTGACCGCGAGTTCGGCTTCGAATGTCTGCAGCACTACAACGACTGGCTCGTGGAGGAGTGGTGTGGTGCCGCACCTGGTCGCTATATCCCGTTGATGCTGATCCCGATGTGGGACCCGAAGCTCGCGGCCAAGGAAATGGAGCGCATGGCAGCCAAGGGCGTGACCTCCTTCGCGTTCTCCGAGAATCCGGAACCGTTGGGGCTGCCGACCATCCACGACGCCAACGGCTACTGGGACCCGGTCATGGCGGCGGCCAACGACCTCGAAATGGTTGCGAGCATGCACGTTGGCTCGTCGTCGCAGCTGCCCAAGATCTGCGCGGACGCACCGTTCATGGCCAACCTCACCTGGGGTGCCTCGCGGACTTCGGGAACCATGCTCTGCTGGTTGTTCAGCGGACTGTTCCAGCGTTATCCGAACCTGAAGATCGCACTGTCCGAGGGCGAAGTCGGCTGGATGCCCTACTTCCTGGAACGCGCCGAGCAGGTGCTCGACAAGCAACGCTACTGGGTGATGCGCGGGGCGAAATTCGATACCCACGCCGCCAACAGCGGAGCCGACCTCGACACGCTCGACATCCGGGAAACCTTCCGCAACCACATCTACGGCTGCATCATCGAGGACCGCCACGCAATCAAGAGTTTGGACGAAATCGGCGAGGACAACATCATGTGCGAGACGGACTACCCCCATTCGGACTCCACGTGGCCCGACTGCATCGACGTCGCCCGCAACACCATGAAGGACCTCCCGGAGAGCGTGCAGTACAAGCTGCTGCGCGGAAACGCCGAACGGCTCTACAGGTTCACACCAGCCGAGCCGCCGGTGTTGGCGAAGGCCTGAGTCGATGACCGGTGTACTGGACGGCAAGAGCGCCATCGTCACCGGCGCCGGCTCCGGGGTTGGTCGGGCATCGGCACTGAGGTTCGCCAAGGAAGGTGCCCTGGTAGTCGCGGCCGACATCGACCTGGACCACGCGAAAGAGACCGTGCGCCAGATTGAATCGGCTGGTGGCTCGGCCATCGCCGTCGGGACTGACGTATCGAACGAGCAGCAGGTCCAGGCGATGATCGCGGCGGCGGTCGACCAGTACGGTCGGCTCGATATCTTGTTCAACAACGTCGGCATACCGACCCCGCGACTCGGCATGACTTTCGAGGACCACTCGCTCGAAGATTTCAACCGCCTGGTCGCGGTCAACCTCGGCGGGGTGTTCCTCGGCTGCAAGTACGCAGTGCTGCGCTTCAAGGAGCAAGGCTCGGCCGGATCACCAGGCGGCGTCATCCTCAACACCGCGTCGGTGGCAGGCCTGGTGGGGTGGGGCGGAACGGTGTACGGCGCCACCAAGGGTGGGGTGATCCAGCTGACCCGGGGAGTCGCGATTGAGGCGGCCCCCTTCGGAATTCGCGTCAACGCCATCTGCCCGGCTGCCATGCCGATGACCGGATTCATGGCGGCGGGCGGACTGCAAGTCGATGCGGAGCAGCAGGCAGCGATTTCCGAAGCCGTCGGTGGGCAGCACCCGCTTGGGCGTGCCATCACGGCAGAAGACTGCGCCGAAGCCGCGCTGTATCTGGTGTCGGACGCGTCACGCAACGTCACCGGGGTGGCGCTGCCGGTCGACGGTGGGTTCGTGGCTCGATGACCGCGCCCGCGCCGGACCGAAATCGACTGCGGGAGCTGTTCGATCTACGCAGCTCCTACAACTTGTACAGCGGCGGTGGCTACCAGGACGATCCGTATCCGGTTTGGCACCGGTTGGGCGAAGAGGGGCCGGTGCTGCCTGGCGTGCTCCACGAGCTGACCGGCTCCACTGACATGATGTTCTTCCATGGGCTGCCGTACCCCGACAGCCCCCATTTCACGGTGTTCGACTACGACTCCTGCATGACTGCCTATCGCAACCCGGACGTGTTCGCCTCGTCCCCGGAGCCCATCGACCTCGACAACGGTCCGCTAGGTCTGACCAACAGTATGCTCTCGATGAATGGCGAGCAGCACAAGCGCTATCGCGGACTCGTCCAACCGTCGTTCCTGCCGGCGAACGGCAAGTGGTGGATCGACAATTGGATCTCCGAGACCGTGGACCTGCTCATCGACGGGCTCGTGCACGACGGACACGCCGAACTCAACGTCGACTTCTGCGCGGCTATCCCCGTGCTCACCATCACCGGCAGTTTCGGCGTGCCCGTGGAGCAGGCACTCGATATCCGGCAAGCCCTCGCGACCGACCCGCAGAAGGTGGTCGACCTACTCAAGCCGATCGTCGCGGCCCGCCGCGAGGAGCCGAAGGACGATCTGATCAGCGTGCTCGTCCAAGCCGAACTGACCAATGACGACGGCACTGCTGACCGCCTGACCGACCGTGAGATCGATTCCTTCGTGCTGCTGTTGCTCGGCGCGGGCTCGGGCACCACATGGAAGCAGATGGGTACTACGCTGACGGCGCTGTTGCAGCGTCCCGAAGTCCTCGAGGCGGTGCGGGCCGACCGGCAGCTGCTGCGCCCTGCGATCGAGGAGACGATTCGTTGGATGCCGACCGATCCGATGTTCTCCCGCTGGGTTATGTCCGACACCGAACTTGACGGTGTAGAGCTTCCCGCCGGGTCCGTCGTGCATCTCGCGATTGGCGCCGCCAATAGGGATCCCGCCCGATGGGACCGCCCCGATGACTACGACATCACCCGAAAGTTCAGGCCGTCGTTGGGATTCGGTCAGGGCGTACACATCTGTCTCGGCATGCACGTGGCCCGCGCCGAAATGACCATTGCGATCTCGGCGCTGCTGGACCGGTTGCCCAACCTGCGGCTGGATCCAGACGCCGAACCACCCCGCTTCGTCGGCATGTACGAGCGCGGGGCGACCGCCATACCCGTTCTGTTCGATACGCCTTGAGAGTGAGCATGTCTGAGCCAAATTACACATCACCCGACCTCACCCTGGTCGGCGAAGACCACGTCCGCGCCTACCGGGAATCCGGCGGCGAGGTCGGCTACATCTGGAACGGCGTTCCCACACTGCTGCTGACGGTGACCGGTCGTCGCACCGGCCGGAAACTCACCTCTGCGCTGATCTTCGGCCGCGACGGCGACGACTACCTGGTGGTGGCCTCCAAAGGGGGAGCGCCGAACCACCCGTCGTGGTACCTGAACCTGGAAGCCAACCCGCAGGCCAGCATTCAGGTCAAGGCCGACGAACTGGCGGTCGTGGCGCAGACCGCGTCCGCCACCGAAAAGCCGCGGCTGTGGAAAGCCATGACCGATATCTGGCCCAACTACGACGCCTACCAGTCACGAACCGACCGCGACATTCCCGTCGTTGTGCTGAGACCGACATGACCCCCGCTAGCATTTCTTCGGTATCACGTGCAGAGGAACGGGCCGCCGAGCGGTCAGCGGCCGTACAGCGGTCGCGCACGCGCATCGCCAACCAGGTGAGGTTGATGCTCGACGCCGCCCTGCGGCTCATTCGGGAAAAGGGCGACGGCTTCACCACTCAAGAGCTGGTCAAAGAGGCCGGCGTCGCGCTACAGACGTTCTACCGGTACTTCGCCAGCAAGGACGAGCTGCTGCTGGCGGTGATCGCCGACGCGATGACCGACGCGTGCACGCGTTGGGAGGAAGCCGCGCGGGAGCTACCCGACCCGGTCGCGCGGTTGCGCTTCTACATGACCGCGGTCATCGACGTGCTCGACAGTGAGGGTGGCGACGGTGGCACCGCCAAGTTCGTTGTGTCAACGCACTGGCGGCTGCACCGCATCTTCCCCGAAGAGCTTGCCGAGGCCGAAAAGCCGTTCGTCGACCTGCTACTCGGTGAAATCAACGCCGGTGTGGAAGCCGGACTGCTGCGGCCCGCGGACCCGCAATGGGCCGCCTGGTTCATCGCCGAGCTGGTTCGGTCGGTATACCACTACTACGCCTACGCACCGCGAGAGGCCGACGTCAAAGAGCGTCTGTGGCAGTTCTGCCTGACCGGGCTCGGCGGCACGACCCGCAAGTCGCGCGCCGGTCGCTCGAAATAGAGAGGGAAGTCATGCCGCACGCGAAACCGGACGAGTTGCCCAGCGGCGGAGCGGGGCGGTGGCCGGCCGCCGGCGATAATTTCCGCTCAGTGCAGTGGGGCGACATGGAGGTCGGCTACACGACCACCGGGCCGCTGGATTGCACAGAGTTGTATCGACTGGGCGGACTTCCCGGCGGCGTATGCACTTGCCCGCACTACGGATACATCTTCGAAGGGTCCATCCGCGCCACCTATCCCAACACCGACTGGCCCGACGAGGTGGCGAGCGCCGGCGAGGTGTACTTCTTTCCGGCCGGTCACGTCTTGATCTATCCCGAACCGACGAAAGCGCTCGAGCTGAATCCGGCGTTCGCGCTGCAGCAATGCATGGACGCGATGCAGCGAGCCGGGGAGCGGGCAAATCTGGTTGAGCGGCAAGGTGATTGAGATGACGCACCTACAGGTGATGCCGCCCGGGGTTGCCGAGACCAGCGCGACTCGTCCGCCGTCCGAGTTCGACGAGGCCCTGCCCGAGTTCTCGGCCGAATACGTTGAGACCGAATACCTGCTCGCGGGCACGGCGAACTGCTACGCCGGGCCCGCCACGGACCTTCCCAGGGTGGTAAGCGGGGGGCATCGCTACGTCACCCGAGTCCTGGCCCGCTACCCGAAACGGTCGGCGCGCTTCAGCGGCCGGGTCCTCATCGAGCCGTTCAACACCACCTACGGCGTCGACCGGGATGCCCTGTGGCTGCATGTAGCCACCATGCTGCAGGCGGAGGGCGACGCCTGGATCGGTATCAGTGAACGCGCTTGGTCGGCCGAAGAACTCAGGCGCCGCGACCCGCAGCGCTACGCCTCCGTCGACATCCCGTCCAACGACTTTGCATGGGACCTGCTGCGGGCGATCGGCGCGCTGGTCAAGCAGGGCGGCGAGCACAGCCCGCTGCGCCACCTCCCGGTCCGGCACGTGTATCTCGGCGGTTACTCGCAAAGCGCCGTTGACACGGCCACTTTCGCCATGGCGTTCGGTCCGCTGACCCGCACGGCCGACGGCCGTCCCGTCTACGACGGCTATTTCCCCGCCTCGCACGCCGCAAGCCTGACGCCGATCGCTGTAGGGGAAGGTCTGCCACTTTTCGAATACGCCCCGATGCCGCCCGTCGGTGTCCCGGTCATCGAGGTTCAACCGCAAAGCGACGTCGAGGGATTCAGCTTCGAGGAGTTTGTCAACCCCGGCAGCGCCTCGGTGCGGCGGGAGGACAGCGACGCCCCGGAAGACCGTTTCCGGCTCTACGAAATCGCGGGGGCACCGCACGCGGGCAAGATCCTCGGCTGTGACGGCAACGGCTCGAGCTTTCCGACATCGGCCTTCCTCCGTGCCGCGTTGCACCACTTATTCCGTTGGGCCGAGGACAACATCGCACCGCCGAAGGCGCCGCGCATCGTGCTGAAGATCGACGATGCGGTGGCGGAGGCGGCCGTCGACCGGTTCGGCAACGCCCTAGGGGGCGCGCCCTCACCATTCCTCGACGTGCCGATTGCGCGCTACGAGGCCCACTCGACACCGGGTCCGGTGTGCAAGCTCGCCGGGCGGGAGGCGCTGCTGCCGTACGAGGTGCTGGCGGGCCGGTACGGCGACGTGCAAACGTACCTCGCCGAATTCACCATCAGCCTCGACGCGACCATCCAAGCGGGCTTTCTGCTCGAAGACGACCGCGCCGCGATCCTGGAAGCCCAGACCGCCAAGGCAGAGGCGGCGTTTGCGGCGATCGCGTCGAGGAGGCAGTAGATGGACCACAGCGCGTTCGACGGGGTGCGCGTTGTCGAGTTGGCACAATGGGTGTTCGTCCCGGTGGCCGGTGCGCTGTTGGCCGACTGGGGCGGCGATGTCATCCGCATCGAGCGCCTCGAAGGCGACCCTTACCGAGGGCTGGCGACACAGGGCATCGGCAGGGACAGAGATGGCGTCAATCTGTCCATGGCCCTTGCCAATCGGGGCAAGCGGTCGGTAGCGCTGAACCTGCGTCACGAGACCGGTCTGGCCGTGCTGCATGAATTGCTCGCCACCGCAGACGTTTTCCTGACCAGTCTGCGGCCCGGTGCGCTCGGCCGGCTGGGCCTTGATGCCCACACGGTGCGCGACCGGTATCCCGGCCTGATCTACGCGCGTGGTCACGGCTTCGGGGTGCGTGGCCCCGACGCCAACCAGCCCGGCTACGACAGCTCGGCGTTTTGGGCGCGAGGGGGAGTGGGCCACATCCTGACTCCGCCCGAGCGCGAGTACCCGATCAGCCAGCGCGGCGCGATGGGCGACCGAAACGGCGCCATGGCACTGGCTTTCGGCATCGCGGCCGCACTGCTTAAGCGAGCCAAAACGGGCCGTGGGTCGATTGTCGACGTGTCGCTGCTGGCCACCGCGATGTGGACGTTGTCGTCTGATCTGCTCGCGGTACTCAACGGCGGCGAGGCCGGTCCGGTGGCTGGCCGCGGCCCGCAAGTCAATCCGCTCGCCGGGAACTACCAGACCAAGGACGGCCGCCACATCCAGCTGATGTTTCTGCAGGGCGACCGGTATTGGCCGGAATTCTGCCGGGCGGTCGGCCGCGACGACCTCATCGACGACCCGCGCTTCGCCGATCTCGCCGCGCGGCGCGCGAACAGTCACGCCTGCTTGGCCGAACTGGATGCGGTGTTCGCCGCCCATACCTTTTCGGAGTGGAAAGAACTGCTCGCCAAGTTCGACGCGCCATGGGCCCCAGTGCAATCCGTGCAGGAGGTGGTCG
>Ga0210389_10004596_pt1 | contig 10710 bp, 10 predicted proteins | sample IncBWH28OmetaG_FD_160127 | JGI IMG/M metagenome (GOLD analysis project Ga0210389, IMG submission 160127) | Forest soil microbial communities from Barre Woods Harvard Forest LTER site, Petersham, Massachusetts, United States - Inc-BW-H-28-O ... | reverse complement strand
CGTGGATCTCTCCACCCATTCCCAAACCTCAGTGACTCTCGAGGTCACCGAGACCGCCGCGCTGCGCTTGAACAACACCACGGCCGATCACCTCTATCGTATTGCACAGGAAGCTCTGACCAATGCGCTGAAGCACGCTTCCGCAACACGCATTGCCGTTCGGTTGAACATCCAGGCCCACTTGGTCACGCTGATGGTGGCAGACGATGGGATTGGGCTTGCGGAACCGCGGCCGAGTGCGAAGGGATTGGGCTTGAAATTGATGCAGTATCGTGCGGATCTGATTCGGGCGGCTCTCGTCGTCGCGCAGCAGCCGCCGCGCGGCACGCGCGTGAGCGTGAGCGTTCGCAATCGGACCTAGTCGGCAAGCTCAGCGTTGGAGTTTTTAACTGACGCTGTAACCGCGTGCGTCGAGGCAGGCGGCTTGCGCGCGCAGATAGTTCTCGCGGTCGGAGTCAGCGTTCGCCGTCGCACCGGCGGGATCGTAGCCCGACTGCGTCTGCGCCCACTGCCGGCATTCCGATTTATCCTGCGTCTGTTGCTGGTCGGACTGCCCTTTCGTGGGATACGCAATCAGCTCAGCGCCCGCCTCCGATTGGCCCGCCTCCGATTCCGATTGGCTCGCCTCCGATTGCGCTTGCTGCTCTACCTCGGGCGGAGGGCTGACCGTTTCGTACTGACCGGCCGATCCGTCCCACGCGTAGAAAGTAGCATCGGCGTAGTAATAGGGAATGCCGCCCCACCAATAGGTCGAGTAATAAGCCGGTAAGGCGGCGAAATACAGGCCCAGGCCGAGACCCGCGCCGAATCCCCCGCCGTAACGGCTCCACCCACCGTGATACCCACGCCATCCACCGCGCCATCCGCCGCCATACCCGCCGCCTTGGTAATGGGCGTAACCGCCACCGACATGGCTGCCTCCCGCGAAATGCCCACCGCCGCCGACGTGGCCGCCGCCGCCGCTAAAGTGGCTGCCGCCTCCGCCACCTCCGCCGTGCGCACCGCCACCGCCACCCTGCGCGGTTGCGGCACAGAAAACGCTGAGCGAAACCACTAGGCCGCACGCCAGCAGCGGCCGGCGACGGGGGCTTGAACAAGTCTTCTTCCGGATCACATTTGTCTCCAGCCGGCGCATTCGAAGTTATATTTAGAGTGAGCGGCGAAGATTAGAATTCCACGAACTCCACATTAGAAAAGGCCTCATGATCGCCTGGCGGAATATTCTGACCAGCTCCTAGTGCACGCCGGTCCCGACACCCATATTGGCCGCAAGAATTGGTTCCGCGGGCGCCCGCACCCCTTCGGCATTGTTGGCGGGGCGCAACGGGCTGATCGAGACCGGCCGCCGCGGAAATCGCACGCGAAAACAACTGCCCTCGCCGAGCCGGCTGGATACCTCAATCTCCGCCCCATGCATCGAGCAGATGGATTTGACGATCGATAGACCCAGCCCGGCACCCCCGTCGTCGCGCGAGCGAGCCTCGTCAGCGCGATAGAAGCGGTCGAATACCAGCGGCAAAGCGGCTTCCGGTATGCCGACACCCGTGTCGATCACCTCCAGCAGCGCATAGGTATCGTCCTCGGAGGTATGCAATATCACGCTGCCCCGCGTCGGCGTGAAGCGGATCGCGTTGTCCAACAGGTTTACGATTATTTGCTTGACCCGCGACGGGTCGCCCTGGATCACGGCGCGTTGCAAGCCCGACTGTTCGATGGAGATTCCGCGATCTTCGGCCATCAAGCGCATTTGCTCGGCCGTGCTTCGCACCAGTTCGGACAAGTCCAACTCGGTACGTTCGCGCTGTGTCTCCCCGGCATCGAGACGCGACAGTACCAGCAGCCCCGAGACCAGATGTTCGAGGCGGGCCACTTCTTCGAGCACGCTGCCGACGCGCTCACGCAAGGCATCGCCGGTCAGGCCGCCTTCGCTCGAGAGTTCCTGCAACTCGCCCTTGATCACAGTGAGGGGCGTTCGCAGTTCGTGGGAGGCGTCGGCCAGAAACCGCCGCGAACTTTGCACCGAGTCGCGCAGCCGTCCCAACATGTTGTTCAAAGAGATCGACAGCCGCTCGAGTGCATCGCCCGTCGCAACCACCGGCAGGCGTAATGACAGGTTTTGCAGGCTCATCTGTTCGGCGGTCTGCGACAGCCGATCGACCGGGCGCAGCGCCCAGGTGACCAGCAGATAACCGCCGACCGCCGCGCAGCCGATCAAGGTGGGAAGCAGCACGGCCAGCAGATCGGTCAAGCGGGTGAGAACTGTTTCCATGGGCAACGTGGAACTGCCTATCTCCAGCACGTATCGTCCCGAGACCGTGTCGATCGAGGTCGCACCGATGATCAGATGTCGATCGGAAAGCATGCTGGAAACGAACGCGCCTGCCGGCTTGCTGTTGGCCGCCGGCAGGCGCGCAGCCACGTCAAAGCGGTTGAAGCTGCCGTCGGAGGGTGGGCCGGACAGAAAGACCGTCATTCCCGGAACGCGCGTGATCCGAATGAACCGATTGTTCGCTTCGGGCGCGAGGTGCAGGTCGATTTCCTGGGCAATGGTCGCGTCCGCCACGTCCGCCGGTGCGCGCACCAGGATTTGCTCCACCTCGGTCACGCGGCGTCCGAGCGCATCTCGCGCATTGGAACGCAGGTAGTGCTGCAGGCCCATGAACGTGACCGCGGCTACCAGAACGAAGGTCGCTCCCAGCAGGAGCGTGTACCACGCGGTCAGCCGGAACGCGAGGGAGCGCGGGTTCATTCTGCGGCCGGCTCGCGTTTCGATTCGCCGGCGCGAATGCAATAGCCCACGCCGCGTACGGTGTGAATCAACTTCAGCGGAAAGGGCTCATCAACTTTTTTGCGGACATAGCGCACGTAGACATCCACGATATTCGTGACGCCTTCAAAGCTCTGGTCCCACACGTGATTCAGTATCATGGTGCGCGAGAACACCCGTTCCGGACTGCTCATCAGGTACTCGAGCAGCGCAAATTCCTTCGCGGTGAGCTCAATCTGCCTGCCGTCGCGCCGCACCTGCTGTGTGGCGCGATCCATCTCCAAATCGGCTACGCGAAGCACCTCGTGGCGTTCTGCCGGCGCGCGGCGCAGCTGCGCTTTGATGCGCACCAGGAGTTCCGCAAAATCGAAGGGCTTCGTCAGGTAGTCATCCGCGCCTGCTTCGAAATGCGCCACCTTGCTCTCGATTTCGTCCCGCGCGGTGAGCACCAACACCGGCAGCGCCGGGTGCGAGCGGCGCACGCGCCGCAGCAGTTCGGTGCCGCTCATCTGCGGCAGCATCAGATCGAGGACCATCAGGTCGTATTCATAGGCCTGAACATGGCTCTCGCCGTCCAGGCCGTTCGCGACCAGATCGACGGCAAAGCGCTCGGCGCGCAGCCCGCGCGCCACAAACTGCGCCAGCTTCCGATCGTCCTCGACGAGCAGTATTCGCATCCGCGCCTCCTATGCCCGTATTGGACCTGATCAACATTAGAAAGTGCTTAGAAGCGGCAAACTTTCATCGCAGAACCGGCAGTCCGAGTTGCTTTACCGCGATGCCGATCGGAATGAGCGCCAGGACTTGCGCAAACGCCGCGACCGCTACCGTCGCGCCGACAGAATGATCGTACAGTGAACCCAAGATGGCGCTGCCCGCAAACCATGCGACCCCGAAAATCGCCGTGAATAGTCCATAGGCGCGCGCCCGGCGATGGGCAGGAACCATGCGCGCGATGGCCGCCGCGATCACCGTTTCATGAACGCCGAGGCCGATGCCCCACAGCGCCATTCCGCCGAGCGCAGCCCAGAAATCTCCCAGGAACACCAATGGCGCATAGGCCGCAATCAGCAGCGTCGATGGTAGCAGCATGAGCAACCCGCGCCGATCGAACCAACGGCCCGCTACGAGGGAGCCCAATCCCGCGGTGCCCATCGCAAGCGCATACAACACGGGCACCGAGGCGGCAGACATCAAATGCGACAGGGCAAAGTGATAGGAAATCAGCGCGTAGTCTGCAAATCCAAAGGCTATGAGCGCTGCACCGGCGCAGTACCACCAAAACGCGGACGGCAGCTTGAAACTCTCGACGTCGGCGGTTGGCAGGGCGCCAGCCGGCGTGGCAATGCGCCCGGCGCTTGGATAACGCAGTCGCACCGACAAAACCAGCAGAACCGTGATTGCGGCGGGAACCGCGAGCCAGGCAAAGGCGGCGTGATAATCGTGCCGCCGCGCAAGCACGACTGCGGCCAAGAGCGGTCCGAGCGCTGCGCCGATCTGGTCGAGCGCCTCGTGCAGGCCAAACGCCCAACCCTGCCCGATGCTTTCCCCGGCCTGCGAGAGCATGACGTCCCGGGGAGGATTGCGCGTAGCCTTGCCGACGCGTTCGAGAATAATGAGCGCCGCCGCCGCCGGCCACGTGCCGATCAAAGCCAGCGCCGGCACCGCAGCCATCTGCACGACATATCCCACAACCGTGATCGGCCAGTACCAGCGGCTGCGATCGGCGAGGCTTCCCGAGGCCAGACGCAAGGTGTAACCGAGTAATTCGCCAATGCCGGCGACCATGCCGACCGCGGCGCCGGTCGCGCCGAGCACGGCGAGGTAGGGGCCGGAAATCGAACGCATGCCCTCATAGGTCATGTCGGCGAACAGGCTGACGATGCCAAATGCCACAACGAAGCGCAACGCGCCTGATGCGATCATCGCGGATTGGTCCGTCTGGGTTGCGCGGATTATGACAACGGCCTTGTTCTTGCCTTCCGGAGGCGCCCTATCCTAGGCAATCCAGATTCCACTGGCCAATCAAACCGCTCTCAACGCTGTTTGAGTAAGGCGCCGCGCGAATGGCCCGGCGCCCGGCGTCCCATTACGCCGGCGTGGCTGCTTCGTCTTGCGGCAACGTGGCGCTCACCGTGATGCGGCGGCAGAAGAATGCCACGATGAGTCCGAAGAGCAGCATCGCCGCCATATTTGCCGCAAATTTGAGCGTCGTGAAATGCGGCGCCGACTTCCACGCCGACAGCGGCACGACGACGTAGTTCATGACGAAAAAGACGACGACACCATAGGCGAGCCCGCTGATGACCCAACGGCGCGGCAATGGCGGGATGGATTTCGCCAGCACGACGTAGATCGCCGCAATCAGCAGGCCCATCGCCTCCTGCAAGACGGCCCCGAGCAGCATGGTCGCCCATCCGCCGGCGAAGCTTGCCTTGGCAAGCAGTCCGCCTGCGATGACCTGCAGAATAAAGCCCGGATTGCGGCCCGAGATCACGCAGGCCGCGCCGATGTCGATCGTGGCGGCGATCACGCCGCCGAGAAGGATGGCGGTAAAAAGATCACGCTCTTTTATCTGCACGGATCGCTCCTGAATCGAGTCAGCCTACGATAGGTGCGCGCGGTGGCATACTCAAGCTCCGATCCGAGGCTGTTTAGGGTACCACTTTGCAGATCTAGTGCGACGTGAGTCTGCTGAGCGCCTGATCGGCTTCGCGCGACCAGTCGTCCCGATCGCCGCCCGGCGGCAATGCTTCGCTCAAGGCGCGCGCACGCCGATAAGACTCTTCCGCGCCGCGAGTGTCGCCGGTCTTTGCCAGCGCCTCGGCCAGCGCCAGAACATTCGGCGGATACTGGGGTCGCAGCTCTACCGCACGGCGCGCCGACGCCAACCCTGCCTCCGCGTCGCCGGGCCCTAAAGGCCACGCGGGCGCCTTGAGCAAAACCAGCGCCTTCACGCGCGCCGGACCTGCCTCGTCGTACTCAGGATCCGCCGCTTCCGCGCGCCCGAGCAGCTCCAACATCGCCTTCAGCGCCTCATTGGCCTGCAAAGGGTGGGCCCGAGCCCTAAGACCCAGTGCGATCCCGTCATAATAAAGACAGGCCGCAGCCTGGGGTGCGCGCTCGAGGCAGCCTTGCGCATCGCGACCGGCATCGGCGGCGAGCTGGTCGCGGATTTTCGGATCTCTCTCCGTGTCGCTGCGCCGTGCATCCGCGGCGACTGCCGCAGCCAGTTGCTCGACCGTCGCGGCGGGAGCGGGTGCGGCCGGCCGGCCGGGCGGCGCTCTGCAGGCCGCCAGACTCAAGGCCGCGACCGCGACGCCGATGCAGGGTTTCACGGTTTACCGGCATTGCCAGGAAGCTGCGGCATCACGAACCCTTTCAAGTGCACCGATGCCAACGTTTCGGCGCCGCCGTTCACCGCACTCATTTTAATGAGCGCCGCCTGAAACGCCTTGGCGCGCGGTTCGGGCAGGCGCGAATCGACCACCGCAATGAGGGCCACCGGCAGCGGCGCGGACTGTGTGAGCGTCTTGATTTGCGCGGCGAAGGGCAGTGTCGGCAGCGCCGCGGCCTGCGTCTGATCGAGCAGCGCCACCACCGGCTCGCCGGATGCGACGCGACGCAAGGCACTCAAGATTTGCCCGGTCGACTCGATCTTGACGTCTGACGGCAGCGCCCATTCACCGAGGGCCGAATGCCTCACAAACTCCGGCGCGTACCCGGCGACGCTCAAAATCGTATAACCCGTCATCGATGCCGGGCCCGTGACCGGCCCGCCCGTCTTGCCCACCAGCGTCCAACGCTCCTGAATGCCGACCCCGGCCACATCGGCCTGCGCGAGCGGCGTGAGGTGCAGCGCTGCTGCATGCTGAACGTAAAAAGCGTAGGGTACGAAGGCGAGCACAGACTCCTTGTCGCCCAGTTTCGCAAGCCCACCCTGCTCGGTGGGGTCATAGATGGCCGCAAGACTGTCGGACTTCCAGCCCGCGGAGGCTGCGGCGGCCTTGGCAAACTGATCCACGAAGGGCTGTGCATCCCCGGATCCGCCAGGGTAACCGGGGGCACAAAAAACCAGGGTCGCCAATGCAGCCAACGTCAGAGTGCTCATTGGGACAGGCTATCATTACCCACCAATGAGTGACTATCGCACCATGTTCGTCTCACCCCGGCTGCAGCAACTCTTCATGCGGGTGTTGCAGGCACGGCAGACGATTGTCGGGGCATTCGCTCTCTTGACCCTCGCCGGCATCTACGGGGCGGCACAAATACCAACCGATACGTCGATCAACCGGTTGATCGTACCCAACGACCCGGTGGCGCAAGCCACTCGCGAGTTCGAGCGCACGTTTCCGGAAGGCGAAGAAGCCCTCATTGTGCTCGAAGCATCGGACCCATTGAGTCCTGCTGCGCTGCAAGGGGCGGACGAACTGGAGCGCGAGCTCGACGCGATTCCAATGATCGAGGCTCATAGCCTTCTCAACCTGTATTTTCGTTCCGATCCGCCGGCCCGCATCGGCGCCGCCGAGGCGGCGAAGTTACGAGCCTTCGCGTCGGGGACTTCTCTGGTCCGCCGAGCGGGGTTGATGGGCGATCATTATCTCGCCATCGCGCTCGATCTACGGGTGAGTTCGGCCGCCGAACGCAACCAAGTCCTGTCCGCCATCGACGCCAAGGTTCTGCCGCTCAATGCCTCCGGCCACCCTTTCACCGCGGTCCGACGCGTCGGCTCGCCGTGGCTCGATGCGTGGCTGGAGCGGCAAACCGGCGCATCCACCAAAAAGTTCATGCCGCTGTTCGGCATTTTTCTCGTGACGCTGGTGTTCATCATCTATCGTTCATGGCGGGCGCTCGCGGCCATCGTTCTCACCCTCGGTGCGATGGTTGCCATTGCCGTGGGACTGGGCGAGCTCTTGGGTTTTTCAAACAGCGTGGTATCGACGTTGGTGCCCTTGACCGTCATGGTTACGACCACGGCCACCCTGGTTTACATTCATTCGAGGTACATGGAGCCGGATGCGGCGCCGCCCCTCGAGCACCATGCGCGCGCGCTCGCCAATAAGTTTTTGCCGTGCACCGCCTCGATGTTCGCGACCGCGGTCGGATTTGCGGCGCTGGCCGTGTCCGACATCCGCCCCGTGCGCGAAATGGGATTGTGGACGGCGTGTGGATTGCTCGCGTCGTGGGTGGGATGCTTCACGCTGTTTCCCGCGCTGCAGTCCCTGTTGCGCGCACCCCGGCGAACCAGCGCCGCGACGGATGACAAGTGGTTCGCTGCGATCGTCGCGATGCTGGTGCCGGCGACGCGCCGCTACCGCTGGTTCCTGGTCATCGGCGCGGTGCTCATCATGCTGTGCGGAGCGGCTTCGCTGTTCGGCATCCCCGGCAAGCTCGCGCCGCTGCAGCTCGAGACCGACGCGCTGACGTACGTCAATCCGCGCGAGCCGGTGGCGCACGATACACGCCAATTCGTACAGGCGAACGGCTTGGACGTACAGGACTTGTGGCTGCAAACGCAACCCGGACAGGCGGTGGATCCAGAGTTTCTACGCAGCGTGTACTTGCTGGCACGCCGGCTCGAACAGCATCCCGGGGTCAATGCCGTCGACGGACCCACGACCCTGCTGCGTTGGGCACGCTATATCCAATCCGGCTCCGATGAGTTGCCCACGGCCGCTGACGCGTGGCCGAAGCTCGCCGCGGACCTGGAGCAGATTCTTTTGACCGAACCTGCCGCGCGCGGCTATGTCGACGTGGCGGATCTCTCGAGCGTGCGCTTGAGCATTCGCGGCCGCGCCGAAGTGTTCGGTCCTTCGGGAGCCATGCGAAAATTCATTCTGCAAACCTGGAACGAGGCGCAGGCGAGCGACCCTAATTTCCGCAACGTGCGCGGTCAGATGGCGGGCAACGGCGTGCTGTCGGCCATCATCACCGAGCGCTTGCTGCCGACGCTGACGCAAAGCTTTGCGATCACCGCCAGCGTCATTTTTCTTGCCTTTCTGGTGGTGTTTCGCAGCCCGTCGGCGCGGCTCATGACGATGATTCCGTCCTTTTTCGCCATCCTGTCGGTATTTATCGTCATGCGCGTCGGGGGCATACCGCTCAACATCGCCACGATTCTCATCGGCTCGACCGTGCTCGGCGCAACCGAGAACGATCAGGTGCACTTTTTCTATCACCTCCAGGAAGGCCGCTCGAGCGGCACCACCGGCGGCGCGCTCGAGCACGCGATGCTCACCGCCGGCCGGCCGATTCTCTTCGCAACGCTCATCAACACCAGCGGCTTTCTGGCGCTCACGCTGTCGGATCTTCCGCCGATGCGGCAGTTCGGCGTCGTGTCCGCATCGGCATTCGTGTTGGCGCTGATTGCCGACTTTACCGCGCTTCCCGGCGCGCTATGGATTTTGAGCCGCGAGGCGCGCCGCAAGTCGGCCACGGCGAGCGCCTAACGACCGCGGCGCACATGAGGCCTCAGCTTTGCGGGTCGATCGGTACCGCGATGCTCCACTGATCCGCTCCGTCCGCCGTCGGCGTGATCGTGAGCTTGCCGTTCAGCCTCGAAATGCGATGCGCCATCGACGCGAATTCGGGCAGATTCGCCAGGGCCGCGTGACTCATCGCGCCGCCGCTATGCGAAATGCGCACGAGCAGCGTCGAATCGCTGACGCCGCCGTACAGAGCGATCGATCGTGCCTGCAGCGAGGTCGAAATGAGCCGCAGCGCCTCTTCGGCGATGCGATAGATCGCGATGGCGGCATTGGGGTTCAGGACGGGCTCAGGCCCTGCCAACTCGGCGGTGCATTGAAGCGCAGACACTTCGCAAAATTTCCCCAAATGCCAGCGTATCGCCGCAAACAACCCGACGTTTTCCAGCAGCGTCGGACGCATTTCCTCTATCAGGGTACGCTTCAAGTCCACCGCGGCGCGCAAGGATTCACGCGCCCGGTGAAGCTTGGCCTGCAGTTCGGGCGACTCCAGCCGCGTTTCGACCCAAGCGACATCCATCAGCGCGCCCACCAACAAGCCGCCCAGATCGTCGTGCAGTTCGCGCGTCAATTGCGATCGCTCCACTTCGATACTGGCCTGCAGATGCGACGCGAGCGCATTCTGGTCCGTCGATGATTGCTCGGCGGCTAGTGGACTGGTCGCGGAAGGCAAACGCGCAACTCCATGAGGACCTAGACCGGAGGTGCCACTGTACCGCCCTTGCTGCGCGCGCACCCGCCCTGTAATCCGCAGTGTCGCGTAGGGACTGACTGACAGCATCTGCCGGCTGCGCCGTCCTACAAATTCCGCACGAGGAGCCTATGTATTCCCGGTGAGTATTCCCGGTGAACCGCCACGCGGAATACTTCAGACCGGCTCCTGGTCCTGCGCCATCCTGCGAGCTTCGGCCATGGCGAGCATCCGGCTTGCCAGCGCGGAGATTTCGGGAATTTTGATCGTTTGGCCGCGTTTATACAGGTTGATGGCGTGGCGCTGATGCAGTGCAATCCCATCCATGTACACCGCATGAAAATCCGGCCCCTGCTTCCCGCGCACCCGTTGCAAGATGTTCTCGTGCTCTTGGTCCAGCGTTCTCGGAACCGGTAAATTCTTTCGGGTTGCGATTCTGGAAATCTCCAACAGGGTTCTTTCGCAGTCCTCGACCAGACGCGTTGCAAAACTTCGGAGCGAGTCGGAGGTCTCCTGCGCGAGCGCCAATTGAGCCAGCTGCACTTCGGTCATGCACGTCATGGTGGCACTTGCGATAAATGCATCGGGCTGTATGGGTTCGATATTGGGTCGAAGACGCTTCATTTGCTCCCTGGGAAATGGGCATGCCGGCTTGAGCGCCACTCTACTGCGTGCTCTTGGCGCTCATCCAGCCTTTCAACGCGCCACTTAGGGTAGGTGGAGTCTCACAAACTTGCCGGGCGAGCGGCGATATATGCGCTTGCCCA
>Ga0210389_10004595_pt1 | contig 10711 bp, 7 predicted proteins | sample IncBWH28OmetaG_FD_160127 | JGI IMG/M metagenome (GOLD analysis project Ga0210389, IMG submission 160127) | Forest soil microbial communities from Barre Woods Harvard Forest LTER site, Petersham, Massachusetts, United States - Inc-BW-H-28-O ... | reverse complement strand
TCCATCAAAGCATTGCCGTCGAATACTACCCTCGCGATCTCGAATTCCGGGCTCAGGAGTTGACGGATCTCATTGAGAATCCCCGTGTGATCATCAGCCAGCACGACTCGAATCCTCGGTTGCGTGGCGGCCGGCGCTGTGTTTCCCATAACCACAGTAGACTGCGCCGCGGGCGGCGACGCCATCCGAAAAATTACGGTCTCCGCCGCACCCTCAGGAGCCCCCGAGGAGACTTCGCAGAGGCTTGAACGTCGTCCTCAACCACCTTTGCGGAGTCCGTATTTCTTCTTCCGTCACCAGGGAGAATTTCGGATACGGTTGTGGCGGGGAACGAGCCACAATGAACCAGGTCTGGCGATGCCTTGCGTATTTTTCAAAAGGGGTGCAGTATACCGCCCGATTGGCATCGTGCCGGCAAATCTGGCCTGACATTCATCAGGCGCTTGTTAAAGGAAGTAGGAATGACCGAGGAAAATGGGGTCCACCACGCGGAGGATGATCAGGCTTCCGGGCGGACGGACGCAAACGATTCACCGGTGCCCGCAGGGATGCTTCAAATACTTGAGCGGCAACTTCAACAATCACAAAAGATGGCCACCGTGGGTCTTCTGGCGAGTGGCATCGCGCATGATTTCAATAATCTGTTAACGGTAATCAACGGCCATGCGGCACTCGCGCTTGCCTCGCAGGCGACTTGTGTTACGAATCATCTGGAGATCATTCGCCAGGCGGGCGAACAAGCCGCTGCGATGGTTCGCCGGCTTCTCGCATTCGGCTGCCCACAGCCTGCCTCGCGTGATTATGTCGACCTTAACGAACTGATCGGCCAGTTGAGTCAGCTGGTTGTTCGCCTTCTACCGGAAAACGTTCACTTTGAGTTCGAACCAGCGACAGACCTCGCGCCGGTCACGGCCGTTCCCGGTTCCATACAACAGGTCATCGTCAATCTGGTGGTGAATGCTCGCGACGCAATGCCTCGTGGGGGAGCAATTGTCGTCAAAACCACCAATCTGGCACTGACATCGCCGCTGACAGACCAGCACGCAGTCATTCCTCCCGGCAAGTATGTTCGTTTGATCGTCAGGGATACAGGCGAAGGTATGGACGAAGGCACTCGCGAGCGCCTCTTCGAGCCTTTCTACACGACGAAAGCGGCGGGCAGCGGCCTTGGTCTGGCGACGGTCCGAACTGCCGTCCATCAGAGTGGAGGCCAGATTTCAGTTTCCAGCGACAAGGGCCAGGGAACCACTGTCATGGTTTATCTGCCCGCTGCGGAGCGTTCCGCGATGGTTCGAGAGCATCCCGCGGACGCTTACCCAAATGGGGGAAGCGAAACCATCCTTCTTGCCGAGGATAATCCCGAAGTGCGCACGCTCACAGCCACAGTGCTGGAAGAACTCGGTTATCACGTGCTGACCGCAGGCAGCGCAAAAGAAGCTATAGATATGGCACGGAAGGCGCCGACAAGCCTTGATCTGCTCATCACGGATTTTCTTCTGCCGGACGCTACTGGGACTGAACTCGCCAGTGAATTGCAAAAGGCCCATCCTGAGTTGCCCCTTCTGATTGTTTCGGGGTACTGTTTGGCAGCGCTCCGCTCGCACGGGGGCCTTCCGCACGGTGCGACATTGATCGAGAAGCCATTTCAGCCCCGGGCTTTTGCCAGCCGCGTCCGGCAGATTCTGGACAATCGCAGCAACAAGCAGCCTTGAGGGAAAAGAAATTCAGTTCAGGAAAAATAAAGGAATTTCAGGCCTGTTTTGAATAATTTCCGTGATCCCCGCCACGGCCGTTCAACTTTCTCGTGCTTTACTGCAGCCAGGAGAGCTTGACGCATTCTCCCGCGAAAGGAATCCGACCGTCATGCCCGTGTCTGAAAAACAGCTCGAAGCCAACCGCCGCAACGCGCAGCGTTCCACTGGCCCCAGAACCGCCGAAGGTAAAGCTCGATCGAGCCTTAACAACCTCCGCCACGGCCTGACTGGCCAGATAACGGTGCTCCCCGAAGAAGATCGCGAGGCCCACGACGCGTTCTGCAACCGTCTCATCACCGGCTTCCAGCCCGAAACACCGATCGAGGAGCAACTCGCGCATTTCATCGCCGAGGATACCTGGCGCCTCAACCGTGTCGCCGCCATCGAGAACAACATTTTCGCTCTCGGCCGGAGCCGCCATCACGGAGAAGTCCGCAATGCTCTCGACGATGCCCAGTCTTTCCTCGACCACGCCCGCGAACTCAACCTCCTCAGCCTCTATGAGCAGCGCATTCACCGCAACATGGAGCGCAATTTGAATCAGCTTCGTGAACTGCAGAAGGAACGCGAAGCCGAAAGCCGGCGCCGGATGGAGGAAGCCAAGCTACTCGCTCAGCAGAGCCTCGCCAACGGCATACCCTTCAATCCAGTCGAAAATGGCTTCGAATTTTCAACCGCGGAAATCAACCGAGCAATCGATAAAGACAATCGCCTGACCGAGGCTCGAAGAGCCGCCGCAGCCGCGCGCAACCATGCAACACTGGCCGCTGTAGCGTAGGCGTCGGGATCATCCGCCTCCGGAGGTACACGTGGCGCAAGCCGCGTTCCTGGCATTTTCGGAAGAGGCGTTCTGCTTGCATCCGGTCTCAATGGACGAGGAAACGCGTGAAGGAGTCTTGATTTGCAAGCGCCGCAGACGCAGGAAACACATTCGATCGTCAACCGCCGGCAACGCGGAAGTCTTCCTGATCCCCCGCGATTGGGTTTTGCCAGCCTCCCGGGGGCGAGACTTTTTGTTCAACCTCGCCGGGTCCCCAGGCGCTCTTCGCGTACTGGAAGATCGGAGTACCTTCCTTCAACACCGGGTCCACGATTCGCCAGGCTTCCTCGACGTAGTCCTGGCGGGCGAAATGCGTGGCGTCGCCGGCCATCGCGTCACCCAGCACGCGCTCGTAAGCGTCCATCTCTTTGGCGCCAGGATGGCGGCTCGCGATGATTTCGACCGCCTCGCTGGCGGCCGCATCATCGGGTCCCATGACTGATGCGCCGAGCGCGATCGTCATCTCGGGGCTGATGCGGAATCGCAAATGGTTGCGCGGAGAGTTGCCATCGCCAACCACTGGCTCCGGAGGATGGCGAAACCGAGCGACAACCTCCGTACAGGTGACCGGAAGGTTCTTTCCGGCGCGAATATAAAAAGGTACGCCCTTCCAGCGCCAGGAATCGACCTCCAGTTTCAACGCGGCGAATGTCTCGACTTTGGAATCCGGCGCGACGCCTTTTTCCTGTTTGTAGCCGGCAAATTGCCCGCGGACCACGTTCTTGACGTCGATCGGCGGAATCGCTTTGAGGACTTTCACTTTCTCGTCGCGCACGGTTTCCGCATCGCCGCGAACCGGCGGCTCCATCGCAAGGTTACAGAGAATCTGAAACAGATGGTTCTGGATGACATCGCGAATCGTGCCGGTCTGATCGTAGAAAGCGCCTCGCCCTTCGACGCCGAAGTCTTCCGCCATGTTGATCTGTACGCTGTCGATATAGTGGCGGTTCCAGAATGGCTCCATGAAGGCATTGGCAAAACGAAAGACCACCACATTGTTGACCGCGCGCTTGCCCAGATAGTGGTCGATACGAAAAATCGCCGATTCCGGGAAAACCTGATGCAGCGTTCGATTGAGCTCTCGGGCCGACTCGAGATCGCGCCCGAACGGTTTCTCGACAATGATCCGCGCTCCCTGGGTACAGCCTGCCTTCGCGAGTTGAGTGACGACTTCACCGAACAACAGCGGCGGAACGGCAAGATAAAATGCCGGCCGTCGGGCGCCGCTCAGCTCCTTCCGCAGCGCTTCGAAGGTGGCGGGACTGGCGTAATCACCGTCGACATAACGGAGCAGGCTGCTTAACTTGCTAAAGGCCGCCGGATCGAGACCACCGTGTTCCTGGACGCTATCCTGCGCCCGTTTTCGCAGCCGTTCGAGGTTCCAACCGCTTCTGGCAACCCCGATAACCGGCACGTCCAGATGTCCGCGCCCCGCCATGGCCTGAAGCGCGGGGAAAATCTTCTTGTATGCGAGATCGCCCGTGGCTCCGAAAAAGACGAGCGCGTCCGCTTGAGAATCCGGCATGGTGGCCTCCTTGTTGATTACTTGCCCGCGGCTTTCTCCAGATGACCGCCGAATGCGTACCGCATTGCGGAAAGCAATCTGTCCTGATAATCCGCTTCACCACGCGAGGTGAAGCGCTGATAGAGCGCCGTCGAGAGAACGGGCGTCGGAACGCCCTCGTCGATTGCGGCCTTCACCGTCCACCGGCCCTCGCCGGAATCCGAGACGCGGCCGGCGAACTGGGAGAGAGCCGGATCTTTCACCAGACTGGCTGCGGTCAGATCCAGCAGCCACGACGCGATCACACTGCCACGGCGCCATACTTCGGTGACGTCGCGCAGGTTGAGATCGTACTGGTAATGCTCGGGGTCGCGCAGTGGCGTGGTCTCGGCATCGGCCGCGTGCTCCGTCTTTCCGACATTCGCAGCGTTCAGGATGCTGAGGCCCTCGGCGTACGCGGCCATCATTCCGTATTCGATGCCGTTGTGAACCATTTTTACGAAGTGACCTGCGCCGTTCGGCCCGCAATGCAGGTATCCGTGTTCGGCTGTGCCATCCAGCTTTTCGCGTCCGGGAGTGCGCGGTATTTCGCCAACGCCTGGAGCCAGCGTTGCGAAGATTGGATCGAGGCGTTTCACCACGCCGGTTTCGCCGCCGATCATCATGCAATAGCCGCGCTCGAGGCCCCAGACGCCGCCGCTTGTTCCGACATCGACGTAGTGGAGCCCTTTCGGCCCCAGTTCTTTGGCGCGCCGGATGTCATCAATGTAATAAGAATTTCCGCCGTCGATCAGAATGTCCCCGCTATCGAGATGCGGCAGCAGTTGTGCGATCGTTTCGTCCACAACGCCGGCCGGCACCATGAGCCATATGGCGCGCGGCTTCGTCAGCTTGGCCGTGAACTCCTTTATTGACGAACTGCCGTCGGCTTTTTCCCGCACCAGTTCGGCCACCGCATTTGGCGACATGTCGAAGACGACGCACTGATGGCCGCCCCGCAACAGGCGCCGCACCATGTTCGCTCCCATCCTTCCGAGGCCGATCATTCCGAGTTGCATTCGTTCTCCTTGTGTTTAGTTGTGGCTAGCCGTGGTGGCGCTGAGGTGTGTTCGCGCGGGCACTTCGCCAAACAGCGGACCCAGGCCTTCCGCCATTGTCGGATGTGTGTAGATGGCGTCGCGCAGGGCTGTGTACGGCAACTTCCCCATCATCGCAGTCTGCACAACCGACATGACTTCGCCAGCCTGCGGCCCGATCGCGGTGAAGCCGAGGATCTCGTCGCTGTCGTTCCTGACGAGAGCCTTCATGAACCCGCGCGTCTCGGAAAGCGTTCGCGCGCGAAGCACCGCGTCCATCGGCAATTTCGCCACCCGGCAAGAGATCCCTGCGTTGGCTGCTTCGAGTTCGCTCAACCCGACACGCGCGTATTCCGGATCTGTAAAGAGGCAGAACGGAATGAGCCGGTCGCGAGTCGTGCGCGAACCGCCGTGCAGATTGCTGTGTACAATTTTGAAGTCGTCTTCGGAGACATGCGTGAATTGAGGGCTGCCGGCACACTCTCCCAGCGCCCATATGTCCGGCGCCGTCGTTTCGAGCCTTTCATTCACCTGGATGAATCCGCGCGCATCCAGGGTCACGTCGGTTTTCTCCAGCCCGATGTTGTGTGTGTTCGGAACACGTCCCGCGGCAACCAGGATATCGCTGCCCCCCAGCGTCACAGGTCCAGCCGGGGTTTGAAGGGTCACGCGGACGCCGCTTCCTGAGCAACCGTCGACCTGGACGGTCGCCGTGTTCAATCGCACGTCGACGCCATCCTGGCGAAGGAATTCCAAAAGCACCGCGGCGACATCTTTATCCTCCTTCGCAAGCAACTGCGGCCCGCGTTCGAGCATGGTGACGCGGCTGCCGAAACGCGCATACGCCTGAGCAAACTCGAGGCCCACATATCCGCCGCCGATCACGATGAGATGGGTGGGAAGGTGATCCAGTTCGAGGGCTTCAACGTGAGTCAGCGGTTTCGCCGCCCGCAACCCGGGTATATCCGGAATGGCCGCGTGGGTTCCGAGATTGAGGAACACACGATCGCCGCGCAGAGTCCGCACGCCCCCATCCTTCATCCGGACCTCGATCGTCTTCTGCGCGACGAAGCTGCCTTCGCCGAAGACCAGCTGAGCCCCGCTCGCTTTGTACTTATCGAGATGCGTGCTGACCAGGCCGTCGACCATGTTTCGCTTGCGCGCGCGCACTGCGGCGATACTCGCCGAGGCTGGCTCTGTCCCGATCCCGAAATCCCGGTCGTGCCGGACGAAATCAGCTACCTTCGCGCTGTGGATGACATTTTTGGTCGGCAGGCAGGCGATATTCGGACACGAACCGCCCACCAGGCCACGCTCCACGACGGCGGTGCGCAGGCCTTCCTTCGCGCTGGTCCATGCGGTGAGTTTGCCTCCCGTCCCGCCGCCAAAGATCAGGACGTCAAATTGTTCGATCTGAGTCATGGCGCCTCCTGCCCTCAGTTCTGTTTGAGCTTTCGATATCTGCGGATCAGGTTGTTGGTCGAGCTGTCGTGAGCAAGCGGAGGCTCGGTTTGATTCTCGAGTTCCGGAACAATGCGCTGCGCCAGCACCTTGCCGAGTTCGACTCCCCACTGGTCGAACGAATCGATATCCCAGATCGCACCTTGCGTAAACACGGAGTGCTCGTAGAGAGCAACCAGCTTGCCAAGATTCGCAGGCGTCAGCCGATCCATGAGGATCGTGTTCGAAGGCCGGTTGCCCTCAAACACGCGATGCGGCACCAGCCACTCAGGCGTGCCCTCGGCTTTGACTTGCTCCGGCGTCTTGCCGAAGGCGAGCGCCTCGGTTTGCGCGAACACATTCGCCAGAAGCAGGTCATGATGGCGTCCCAGAGGATTAAGCGGCTGCCCGAACGCAATGAAGTCGCAGGGAATCAGGCGCGTCCCCTGATGGATGAGCTGATAAAAAGAATGCTGTCCGTTGGTGCCTGGTTCGCCCCAATAAACCGCGCCTGTCGCGTAATCGACTTCCGTGCCCTCGAGAGTCACGTGCTTGCCATTGCTCTCCATGGTCAGTTGCTGCAAATAGGCCGGAAAACGTTTCATGTATTGCTCGTACGGCAGCACTGCAACCGTCTGCGCGCCGAAGAAGTCGTTGTACCAGATACCGAGCAGGCCCATGAGGACCGGCAGGTTCTGGTTGAATGGCGCGGTACGGAAATGCTCATCGATCTCGTGAAAACCATCGAGCATGGCGCGGAAGTTGGCAGGCCCGATGGCAAGCATGGTGGAAAGGCCGATGGCCGAATCCATCGAATAGCGTCCGCCGACCCAATCCCAGAAACCGAACATATTCGCGGTGTCGATCCCGAACTTCGATACCTCCGCCGCGTTGGTGGATACCGCGACAAAATGCTTCGCAATGGATCGCTCGTCGCCTCCCAGCTTTTCGAGCAGCCAGGCGCGCGCCGTATGAGCATTCGTCATCGTCTCGAGCGTTGTGAACGTTTTCGACGAGATGATGAAGAGGGTCTCGGCGGGATCCAGATCGTGAACGGCTTCGGCGAAGTCGGTCGCATCCACGTTGGAGACGAATCGGAACGACATCGCGCGATCGCTGTAATGCTTCAGCGCTTCGTACGCCATCACGGGTCCCAGGTCGGATCCTCCGATGCCAACGTTGATTACGTTGCGAATGCGTGCTCCGGTATGCCCTTTCCACTCTCCGCTTCGGACGCGATTCGAGAAACCGGTCATCTTGTCGAGCACAGCGTGAACCTCGGGCACGACATCTTCGCCATCGACCACGATCGACGTTCCTCGCGGCGCCCGCAAAGCGACATGGAGAACAGCGCGGTTTTCGGTGATATTGATTTTGTCGCCGCGGAACATGGCGTCGATGCGCGAGCGCAGACCGCGCTCTTCGGCCAATTGCCCCAGCAGCTTCAGCGTTTCATCCGTAACCCGGTTTTTCGAGTAGTCGATAAAGATGCCGGCGGCTTCGGCCGTCAATCGTTCTCCTCGCGCGGGGTCCTCTGCGAAGAGGTCTCGCAGGTGAACCTCGCGGACCTTCTTCGAATGAGTCTGGAGCTTCTTCCACGCCTTTCCCTTCGTCAGCGGTTCGGCGGCCGGACTTTTTTCTTTGCGCGGAGTCATCTCGCTGCCGCTCCCTGCAGCGCGTTGCTCTTCGATTCGATTACTGTCATCAGATCGTTCCATGATTTGACAAAAGATTTCGCCCCTTCTTCCTGAAGCTGTGCAGCCAATGCGTTCACGTCGATACCGGCTTTGCCGAATTCAGCCAGGACCGTCTCGCAGTCGCCCCCGTCAGCCGGCATCGTTTTGCCGATGTCGCCATGATCGGCCAGGGCCTTCAACGTGGAGTCCGGAATCGTATTAATAGTGAACGGCGCCGCCAGCGACTTCACGTAAAGAACGTCGGAGGCCTTGGGATCTTTGGTCCCCGTACTGGCCCATAACAGCCGTTGCGGCCGCGCGCCGAAATTGAGAACCCTCTGTAGCCGCGGCGAAACCAGCCACTCCTGATATGCCTTGTAGGCCCGGCCTGCGACGGCGACGCCGAGTTTATCTCGCAACGATGCAGGCGCCTTGTCCGTTACCGCGACGTCCCATCGGCTGATGAAGATCGACGCCACCGACGCGACGTTGGGGTCCAGATCGGCATCGATTCGCCGCTCAACGCCGCGGAGCCATGCGTTGGCCGCATCCAGGTACTGCTCGCGCGAAAACAATAAGGTGACGTTGATCGGTATGCCGGCGAAGATCGACTCTTCGATCGCCGGCAAACCTTGTTTAGTTCCGGGAATCTTGACGAACAGATTCGGCTGTCCCGCCCGGGAGTGAATGTCCCTGGCTGCGTCAATAGTGCTGGCCGTATCGTAGGCCAGCAGGGGAGACACTTCGAGCGATACCCACCCGTCGACACCGTTCGTCCGATTATGGACAAGACGGAACAGAGCCGCAGCCCGCCTGAGGTCCTCAATAGCGAGTTCGAAGAACAGAGCTTCACCGGATTTGCCAGCGCTCAACTTCTGTCGTATCGAAGCGTCGTACGCGGAACTGTTTTTGATTGCATGATCGAAGATCGTCGGATTGGATGTAAGGCCTGTAACCGAGAAATCATCAACGTACCGCCTGAGCGTGCCGTTGTCGAGAATCTCGCGAGTGATGTTGTCGAGCCAGATGCTCTGGCCCAGATCGTGGAGCGTTTGCGTCGCTTTCATCCTTCAACCTCCAAAGGAATTTCGTGACTTCATTCACAGATTTGCCATTCGCCCCGTTCCGTGCGCCTTTACGATTATGAGCCCTCGTCGTCGCACGGTCTACTGACGTGTCGACAGGTGGTCTCAGGTATTCCATTCGCACGGAATTGGCGGCAAACGATAAGCTGTGTTGCATGCATGCATCCAAACTTGCGATCCTCGGCGGCGGCATGGTTGCGGGCTATGCGGCGAAACAACTCGTCGAGTCCGGCCTCAAACCCGGCGACCTCACCATACTATCCGCAGATACTTCGATCCCGTACGAACGCCCTCCACTGTCGAAGGGTTTTCTGGCCGGTAGAGACAGCGAGGAAAGCGTTCGCATCAATCCCGAGAGTTTCTACAAAGATCACGGCATTGAAATCAGGTTGGACTCCCAAGTGACGGCGGTTGATCCGGGCCGGAAACGTCTCACCCTGCGCAGTGGAGGCGAATTTGAATTCGATAAGCTCGTTCTCGCGACGGGCGCGCGTCCGCGAACGCTGACGATCCCGGGTGCGACTCCAGCCAATGTTCTCTATCTGCGGTCGCTTGAGGACTCGCGAACAATCCGGCAAAGTATGAGCGGTGCGAAGCGGGCCGTTGTTGCAGGTGGGGGATTCATCGGAATGGAGGTCGCTTCGGTGATGGCGCAAAAGCAAATCGAGACGACGATTGTCTTCCCGGAAGACCGGGCTTGGAAGACGTTTTTCACGCCCGAGATGTCCCGCTTCTTCGAAGGATATTTTGCGGCGCGCGGCGTTCGCTTTGTGAAGGGCGTCAGTATTGCGCGAATGAAAGGCGACCACACCGTGGAGGCAATCGATCTGACTGATGGGAACACGATTGCATGCGACCTGGTGGTCGCCGGGATCGGCGCAACGCCGAATACCGAACTGTTCGCGGCCACAGGCATCGCTGTTGACAACGGCGTCGTAGTAAACGAATACCTCGAGACAAATCAGCCGGGTATTTTCGCCGCCGGTGATATTGCAAACTATCCCGACGTGCTTTTTGGCAAACGCAGGCGCGTCGAACACTGGGATAACGCGGTCTCGCAGGCGCAGCACTGTGCGCGAGCACTGATGGGCGAACGCGCTCCATTCCGGCACGTGCCGTATTTCTTTTCCGATGTCTTCGATCTCTCGTACGAATTCTGGGGCGATACCAGCGAAGCCGACCAGATCGTCCACCGGGGAGATCTCGCGAGCAGCAGTTTCAGCGTGTGGTGGCTGCGCAAGCGCAAGCTGATTGCGGCGTTCGCCATGAATCGCCCGGACGACGAGCGTGACGTTGCTCCCAAATGGATTGAATCCGGCCAGAATGTCAATGCGGCAAAGATCGAGAACGAATCAA
>Ga0210389_10004594_pt1 | contig 10712 bp, 10 predicted proteins | sample IncBWH28OmetaG_FD_160127 | JGI IMG/M metagenome (GOLD analysis project Ga0210389, IMG submission 160127) | Forest soil microbial communities from Barre Woods Harvard Forest LTER site, Petersham, Massachusetts, United States - Inc-BW-H-28-O ... | reverse complement strand
CCGCAGCCGGACCTCGTCCGCTGCGACGGCGGGGCCCCCCGGGCCAGTCGCGGCGGGCACGGGGATCCCAGTCGCGGCAGGCACGGGGATCAAGGCGCCGTTGGCCGCTGTCGCGGGGCGGTGTGGGTTACTCTTCCGCGAGAGCGCGAGCGTCGCCATCGGAGATTGGAGCGCGGATGCGGAGTGGGCAGTACGGGCGCGACATTCTCGCACCGGAGAACCGCAAGCCCAAGCCTGGGCAGGGGCCGGTGCCGCAGGTTGAGGCGGAGCGAGACCTGGTCGTCGAGGACTTCGAGGGCCGCTTCTGCGGCGCGGTCGTCGCGATCGAGCCGGGCACGGTGACGCTTGAGGACCGCTTTGGCAAGCGGCGGGTGTTCCCGCTGCCGGGCACGTTCCTGCTTGAGGGGAAGCGGGTGACGCTGGTGCGGCCGTCGCCTAAGCCCGAAATAATGGGCAGTTATCCCCCGGGGGGGCGACCCTCCGTACCCCCCGGCAATGTCGGGCGCCGTACGGCGTCCGGGTCCATCGCCGCTCCGCAGCAGCGGGCCAAGGTCGCGAAGGCCAGCAGGATCTACGTCGAGGGCAAGCACGATGCCGAGCTCGTGGAGAAGATCTGGGGCGACGACCTGCGCGACGTTGGGGTCGTCGTCGAGTACCTGGAGGGCGTCGACGACCTGCCGGCCATCGTCCGTGACTTCGAGCCGGATGACGGCCGACGGCTCGGTGTGCTCGTCGACCACCTCGTCGCCGGGTCCAAGGAAAGCCGGATCGTCGCTTCCGTCGCCAGTGACCCCAACGTCCTCGTGGTCGGCCACCCGTTCATCGATATCTGGGCGGCGGTCAAGCCGGGCGCGGTTGGCCTGGCACGCTGGCCGGACGTCCCTCGCGGGCTGTCCTGGAAGGAAGGCGTACTCGCGCGCATCGGCTGGCCGCACGAGACGCCGCAGGACGTAGCCGCCGCGTGGCGCCGCATCCTGCGCGCGGTCACCAGCTACGCCGACCTGGAGCCAGAGTTGCTCGGTCGCGTCGAGGAACTCATCGACTTCGTCACGGCCCCGGACAGCGAGTAGCGTCCGCTCCGTCACACCCCAGATCATGAAATATCCGGGAATGTCGTGGCGCGCCAGCGCCCGACATTCCCGGATCGCGCTTAGGTCAGGTCGCGGATTACCGCGTCGGCCAGCAATCGGCCGCGACGCGTCAGGACCAGTTTCCCCGCCGCGTGAGCGGATGGGTCGATGAGGGCATCGGCAACCATCCGTTCGGGATAATCCAGGGCCGCGCCGCTGAGGACGGAGAGCGGCAGGCCCTCGGCCAGCCGGACCCGGAGCATGATCTCCTCCATCCGCCGCTCGGCCGCGGTCAGCCGCTCGCGGGCTGCGGCCGGCGACTTGCCCGCCGCGAGCCGCGAAGCATAGGCGGCCGGATGCTTGACGTTCCACCAGCGGACGCCGCCCACGTGACTGTGCGCGCCCGGGCCGAAACCCCACCACTCGCCGCCCGTCCAGTAGAGCAGGTTGTGCCGGGAGCGCGATTCGTCGCTTTTAGCCCAGTTGGAGAGCTCGTACCAGGTAAACCCGGCGGCGCTGAGCAGGTCGTCGGCGATCAGGTAGCGGTCGGCCATCGCGTCGTCGTCCGGGGCGGCGATCTCGCCCCGGCGGACCTTCGCCGCCAGCCGCGTCCCGTCCTCGACGATCAGCGCGTACGCGGACACGTGATCGGGTCCCGCCTCGATCGCCGCGGTCAGCGACCGTCGCCAGTCGTCGTCGCTCTCCCCCGGCGTCCCGTAGATCAGATCAAGGCTGACGTGCTCAAAGCCCGCTTCGCGGGCCCATCGCACACAGTCAAGGGGTCTGCCCGGCTGGTGTTCGCGATCGAGGACCCGCAGGACGTGTGGTACCGCACTTTGCATACCGAACGACAGCCTGTTGACACCCCAGGCGCGCAATTGCTCTAGTTCCGCGGGGCCAACGGTCTCCGGGTTCGCCTCAACCGTAACCTCGGCGCCCTTGGCGAGACCGAAGCTCTCGTCGATTTTCCCGATAATCCCGCCGATCCGCTCGGGAGCGAGCAGCGTCGGGGTGCCGCCGCCGAAGAACACCGTGCTCACTGGCGCGCCAGGCGCGGGAAGGACCTTCGCCGCGAGGTCGATCTCCTGCGCTACCTGGTCAGGGTAGGCCGCCTGACTAGCGCCACCGCCCAGTTCTGAGGCAGTGTAGGTATTGAAATCACAATAACCGCAGCGAGTACGGCAAAACGGTACGTGTACGTAAACGCCGAACGGGGCGTCACCGAACCCCTGGGTCGCGCCACACGGCAAAGATCCGTCGTCGGGAACCGGTTCACCCTCTAGCAGCGTTCCAGGCATAGAGCCGAGAATAAGCTGTAGCTGGACCAACATGGGCGGGAGGTACTGGGTGACTTCAGATCCGGGGCCTGGTTCGAATGGCTTTCCGTTGCCGCCGTCGTACGGCCCGCCGTCCTACGGGCCGCCCCCTTACCCGCCCGTGCCCTACGGGCAGCCGCCCGGGTACAGCCCTTACCCGTACGGGCAGGCGCGGCCTGTTCAGCCTGGGATGCTCGCCGCCGCTGCCGACAGGGAGCGGACGATAGACGTGCTCAAGGCCGCGTTCGGTGAGGGCAGGCTGACCAAAGAGGAGTTCGAGACCCGTTCCGGGCGGGTCCTCGCGGCCAGAACCTATGCGGACCTGACCGCTATCGTCGCTGACCTGCCTGTCGGGCCGGCCGGTCCCGTTATGCCCTACAACGGCTACTACCAGCAGGTCGTCCCGGTGCAGCCGACCAACGGACTGGCGGTCGGGGCGCTGGTCCTCGGGATCTTGGAGATCTTTCTCGGGTTCACCGCCATTCCCGCGGTCATCCTCGGGCACATCGCACGCGCTCAGATCAAGCAGACGGGCGAGCGCGGCGACGGCATGGCTGTCGCCGGGCTCGTCCTCGGCTACCTGGGGATCGCCGGCTGGCTGTTCCTCATCCTCGTCATCGCCTCGCACTCGTAGCGACGGTCACTTAGGCCGGCTCTCGGTCTGGGTGGTGGACAAGGCGGCGACGAACGCCTCCTGCGGTACCTCCACGCGGCCGATCGTCTTCATCCGCTTCTTGCCTTCCTTCTGCTTCTCAAGCAGCTTCCGCTTGCGGGAGATGTCACCGCCATAGCACTTGGCGAGCACGTCCTTCCGCAGCGCGCGGATGTTCTCTCTCGCGATGATCCTGCTGCCGACGGCGGCCTGAATCGGTACCTCGAACTGCTGCCTCGGGATGAGTTCCTTGAGCTTGGCGGTCATCGACAGGCCGTACTCGCGGGCGCTGTCGGAGTGCACGATCTGGCTGAACGCGTCCACCGGCTGGCCCTGCAGCAGGATGTCCACCTTCACCAGGTTGGCGACCTGCTCGCCGTCGGGCTCGTAGTCGAGGGAGGCGTAGCCGCGGGTCCGTGACTTGAGCTGGTCGAAGAAGTCGAAGATGATCTCGGCCAGGGGCATCGTGTAGCGGATCTCAACCCGGTCGGTGGACAGGTAGTCCATGCCCTTGAGTACGCCGCGCCTGCTCTGGCACAGCTCCATGATCGTGCCGATGTAGTCGGACGGCGAGATGATCGTGGCGCGGACTACCGGCTCGTAGACTTCCTTGATCTTGCCGCCGGTGTTTCCCTTAGGGCCGGCCGGGCCCGCCGAGAAGCCGTCGATGCCGCCGGGGAAATCGCTCGGGTTGGTCACCTTGAGCTCCAGGCCGCTCTCCATGACGACGCGGTAGACGACGTTTGGCGCGGTGGAGATCAGGCTCAGGTCGAACTCGCGCTCCAGCCGCTCCCTGACGATCTCCATATGCAGGAGGCCGAGGAAGCCGCACCGGAAGCCGAAGCCGAGCGCGGTGGACGTCTCCGGCTCGTAGATGAGGGCAGCGTCGTTGAGCCTGAGCTTGTCAAGCGCGTCCCGCAGTTCCGGGTACTCGTCGCCGTCGACCGGGTAGAGGCCGGAGAAAACCATGGGCTTGGGGTGGTCGTAGCCGGCTAGCGCTTGTTTTGCGGGGTTTATCGTGGTGGTGATCGTGTCACCGACGCGGGCCTGGCGGACGTCCTTCACGCCGGAGATGACGTAGCCGACCTCGCCGGCGCCGAGGCCGTCGGACGGGATGGGCTCGGGGCTGATGACGCCGAGTTCCAGGGTCTCGTGGACGGCCTGGGTGGACATCATGAGCATGCGCTCGCGCTTGGTGAACTTCCCGTCGACGACCCGCACGTAGGTGACGACGCCCCGGTAGGTGTCGTAGACGGAGTCGAAGATGAGGGCCCTGGCCGGGGCGGTCGGGTCGCCTTGCGGGTGCGGGATCTGGTCGACGATCGAGTTGAGCAGTTCTTCGACGCCGACGCCGGTCTTCGCGGAGACCTTGAGCACCTCGCTCGGGTCACAGCCGATGATGGCGGACAGTTCTTCGGCGTAGCGCTCGGGCTGGGCGGCCGGGAGGTCGATCTTGTTCAGCACCGGGATGATCTTGAGGTCGGCGTTGATGGCCAGGTACAGGTTGGCCAGGGTCTGCGCCTCGATGCCCTGCGCGGCGTCGACGAGGAGGACCGCGCCCTCACAGGCTTCGAGACTGCGCGACACCTCATAGGTGAAGTCGACGTGACCGGGGGTGTCGATCATGTTCAGGACGTAGTGGGTGCCGTCCTTCTGCCAGGGCAGCCGGACCGCCTGGCTCTTGATCGTGATGCCGCGCTCGCGCTCGATGTCCATCCGGTCCAGATACTGGGCGCGCATCTGCCGCGCGTCCACGATGCCGGTGAGTTGCAGCATCCGGTCGGCCAGGGTGGACTTGCCGTGGTCGATGTGCGCGATGATGCAGAAGTTGCGGATCACGGCCTGGTCCGTGCTGGCGGGTGCCGGGGCCTTGTTTTTGTCGGCGGGGCCCTGGACAGCCTTGGCCGGGTCGGTCATTGCCACCATGCTTCCATGAACGTGCTCGTGCGCGGGGTGTTGTGCGCGGGCCTGTGCGCTGGGCGCACGCGGTTGGCGGGACATCGCGGGCGTCTTGGCTGCCGCCTCTCGCCTATCGCGCAGGTGTCCTTCGTGATCAGAGTATCGTGTGCCGGTCGCAGACCCAGCGGCACAATGCGATCCCGCTGTGCCTGCCGCCCTGCCCGCACGCGCCGGCCGGGCCCACGAAGCCGGAATAGAGGACCGGGATATGGCAGTTGGTTTGAGGAAGCGAGGCCGGTTCGGTATCCTTCATCTTCGCGCCCACTTCTCACGCTGCCGCCCCGGGCGGGCAGACCGTTCCCTGGGCGGGCGAAGCAGACTTAAACCCAACGAAGGACGTATCCGCGTGGCGAACATCAAGTCGCAGATCAAGCGCATCAAGACGAATGAGAAGGCGCGCCTGCGCAACAAGGCCGTCAAGTCCGAGCTCCGCACCTACGTGCGGAAGTTCCGCGAGGCCGTCGAGGCCGGCAACGTCGAGGAGGCGACGGTCGCGATGCGGACCGCCTCCCGCAAGCTCGACAAGGCCGTGTCCAAGGGCGTCATCCACAAGAACCAGGCCGCGAACCGCAAGTCGGCGATCGCCCAGCGCCTCGGAGAGCTCGCCTCGGCCTGAGCCTCTCACTTCCCGCCGCGCCGGGCGCCAGATGGCGTCCCGGCGTTTTGGCGTGCGTCGACTTAGGTAAGCAGGCCCTCGATTCCCCAGGCACCGCGCGAACCGTAGCCGGACCGAGTGATATCGCTCCGCTGACCGGCTTTTCGCTGTCTGATAGCTCTAGCAGATCTCAGGTTCGGTTCCTGCCAGGCGAGAATCGAGGGAACGGATATGACTGATCAGGCGGTCAGGGTGGTGCGGTCCGGGCCGGTCACCACCGTGTTCCTGCACCGGCCCGCGCGGCGCAACGCCGTCGACGGCCCGACCGCGGCCGAACTTGCCGCCGCCTTCCGGGCATTCGACGCCGACCCGGACGCCGCTGTCGCCGTGCTGCACGGCGAGGGCGGCGTCTTCTGCTCCGGCGCCGACCTGACCGCGCTAGGCACTGAGCGCGGCAACCGGGTGACTCCGGACGGCGACGCTCCGATGGGGGTCAGCAGGCTCCGACTGTCCAAGCCGGTCATCGCCGCGGTATCGGGGTACGCGGTGGCCGGCGGCCTGGAACTGGCACTGTGGTGCGACCTGCGGGTCGTTGACGAGACCGCCGTGTTCGGCGTCTTCTGCCGGCGCTGGGGTGTCCCGCTGATCGACGGCGGCACCGTGCGCCTGCCCCGGCTGATCGGTACCAGCCGGGCGATGGACATGATTCTCACCGGGCGCCCGGTCAATGCCGCCGAAGCGGCCTCGATCGGGCTCGCCAACCGGGTCGTGCCGGCCGGGCAGGCGCTGGCCGCCGCCCAGGAGCTCGCTGCCCAGCTTGCCGCCCTCCCGCAGGTCTGCCTGCGTAGCGACCGCGCGTCGGTGCTGGACGCCGACGGCCTGGATGAGACCGCTGCGTTGGCATCGGAATTCGCGCACGGGCGCGCAGCGCTATCGAGCAGCGAGGCAGGCGCTGGCGCGGCCCGGTTCGCCGCCGGCGCGGGACGTCACGGGAACTTCGACCCGGCGGGCGAAGCGCGCTCGGAATGACCGCCCTCGCCGCACTAGTGTCATGATGCGGCCGGTCACGAGAAGCGGAAGACCGGGCCGCGGGGCGGGAACGGGAGAACCGCGCCGGCCGGGATCAGGAAGGCGTGGTCGCGCTGGACGCGAACCCGGTCGCACATCGCGTCCGTGATGAGGAGGATCGGCCCGTTCCGCGGGAAGTCCGGGGCTTCCTGCAGCTTGGTGACGCCGGGCTGGAGCACCGTGCCGCCACGGCCGCGGACCTGGACCCGGCCAGCGATGTCAACCGGGTGCATCCAGCCGTTGTCGTGCGCCTCGGCGTCGCAGAAGACGACCCGCACCGACAGCACGTCGCGGGCGACGGCGTACGAGGCGATCGCGCCGAGGGCCTTGGCGAGCAGGCGCGTGTCCATGGATCCGCTCGTGTCCAGCACGACGCCGAAGGTGCGCTGCTCCGCCGGATCCGCTGGCAGGTGCCAACCGGGCCGCGGGATGTCCGGGGTCGCGGACTGGCGGCGGCTCGCCCGGGCGTACGAGCGGGCACGCTCCATTGGCGGGAAGCGGTCGTCGAACCAGCGGGCCAGTTCCACGTCCCACGGCACCGGCGGATGGGCCAGCGCGCGGATCTCCTCAACAAGTCCCGCGGGAATGAGGCCCCGGCCGCGCGCCTGGTAGGCAGCCAGCCCGTCGCTGAGGCTGCGCCGGTAGAACTCGTCGAGGTCCACGCCCTGCACCGGGTCGCCCGAGACGCTCGGCAACGGTTGACGCAGTACGTCGGCCAGGCCGACGCCGCGCAGCGTCGCGAGCTTGCGCATCCGGCGGCGGTCGATCACGATCCGGTCATAGACCTCTTCCGCGGACAGGCCGCGCAGCGCCTGGTCGTAGAGCACGTCATCGGGAAGGTCGCCGACGGCCATGTCGGTCAGCCACCCGTTGATGACGTAGTCGCAAGCGACGTTCCACAGCCACGGGTCGCGCCAGCCCGCCCTGGTGTCATGCCTGAGCCCGGCGTGCAGCAGCTCGTGCGCGATGACGAAGCGCCGTTCGCCGCTCGTCAGTCCGTAGCGGGGGTTGACGTAGAGCTCGGCGGCCACCGGGCTGATCGCCGCGACCCTGATGCCGTGCGTCCGGCAGACTTCCGCATCTTCGACCAGGGTGAACGCGTCCGCGATCGCGCCGAGCAGCGGGTAAGAGGCAACGAACCAGTCAAGTGCCAGCTGCCACTTGGTCTTGAGCGCCCTCGTGACGCCGCCGACCCCGTCCACCGCCTCGCCTGCTACGCGCGCGAGCCCGGCGGCGAGTAGTTCCGCCCAGTCGGCCTGCGCGCCCGCGGCCGCGGGCGGCGCTTTCGGTTCAACCGCGCTCGTCCAGCGCAGGTCACCGTCGGGTCCCCCGGTGCCCGAGGTGTGCAGCACGAGGTCCGTACCTAGGTCGCGGAGCCGGGCAGCGCATGATTCTTCGCTACGGGTCGTCTCGGCGATCTGGTCGTACTTCGTGGCCACCGCGGTCCCGGACGGCGGCTGGCCGACCCTGAGGTGGGCCACGAACCGGTTCGTCGTCAGGCAGCAGGCGAGATTCCAGGCCGGATCCCAATCCCCTCGCCAGCCTGTGTGCCCGAAGCCAAGGTGGATCAGGCAGTGGGCGACCACCCAGGCCCACTCCGATGGGGTCCCGTACCGGTCGGGATTGAGGTGCACGGTGCCGGTGCTGGTCACGACGGCCCAGCCCGACGGTGGGCACAGGTTGCCCGCGCGCGCGTCATGCCAGCGGACCCGGCTCGCCAACGGTGCGAGCGCCAAGTGCCCGCCCGCGATCTTGAGACCTTCCCTGCGGTTCTGCGCCTTCTGGTCGACGACGGCGCTGACACGTGCCGCGCGCTTGGGCATGGCTAGGCAGCTCCTGCCCGGGTCCCGGCGATCCGGGGCAGGTCACGAGCGACCTCGATCATGAACCAGGCCGGCAGCCTGGCGGTACTGCCATCCTCGTTGACATCGTCTTGCGCGTCGGCCACGACCAACTGGGCGGCCTCCACGCTGATCTCGGCCAGTTCCGCGATCAGGCCCTTTGCCCGGTGTGTGAGCTTGACCGCGCCGGCACTCGCACCCGCCCGCTCGGCGGGCAGTTCCTTAGCGAGCCGCGCTCGCAACCCCTGAGCGAGGAAGTAGCAGGCGTCGCGCTCGGCGGGGTCGCCCGGCCAGCGCATCGTCCCCTTGAGCAGGGCGTCCAGCGACCAGGCGTGCCGGAGCTGCCGGACGAACCCCCGGAACTGGCCCGCGTGCGTCGGCGAGACCGTCCCCAGCGTGAGGACCCGCAGCAGTTCGTCCGAGAGCTGCGGCCCGTCGTCCGATCCCGCGCCGTAGGAGTGGAGCAGGTCCGACAGCATGTGCCAGGCACGCGGCGTGGAGAACGGCTCTTCGTGGCGCGGCGGGGCGGACGCGAGGTGGTCGGGCCGCTGGCTGATGTAGTCGATCACCCAGGGATGGATGCCGTTACGCCGCGCCCAGTCCAGCCAGTCCCGTGCGCTGCTTACCAGGTGAACGTGCACCATCCGGTTCACCAGCGCGGACGACATCGGCCGCACGATCGCCGAGTCCTGAGCCCTGTTGCCCGCGCCGATCACCACAGACTGCGGGTGCAGTTCGTAGTTGCCGAGCCGCCGGTCGAGGATGAGGCTGTAAAAGGCCTTCTGGACCTCGTGACTGGCCCCGTTCAGCTCGTCGAGGAAGAGTACGTACGGTTCGTCGCGCGCGATGGCCTCCGGCGGGCAGAACCGGCTCTTGGCCTTGTCGCCTTCCCCCACGATGCGCGGAACCCCGATGAGGTCTTCGGCGGCGAGCTGAGTGCCAAGCAAGGTGTGACAGTCCAAGCCGACCTGCGCGGCGAACTCCGCAACGAGGCTGGACTTGCCGATGCCCGGCTGACCCCAGATAAAGACAGGCCGAACCACCGCGACGTGCAGCAGCAGGTCGGGCAGCTCGGCAGGAGTGACGGTGACGGGTGCGTGCATAGCGCTTGGCAGCGTACATTCAGCCCCCGGGCATGGGCACCTGATTTTCAGCCCACACGCCCGCAACACCGCTATCTCGCACCGTTAAGATCCCAATATGGGAACGTGGGCCGAAGGCGCGTTTGAGCGCAGCAGCAGCTCGCAGCGGTAGCTCCGGTTTTGCGTCGTGAATTAGCGGAATGGATTGATCACCCGGACTCCGGCGTAGTCCTGGCCATCTCCCAGGTCTTCAGACAGGACTTCAGCGCATCCCATGGCACGGGATGCCTCGATGATCGCGGAATCCCAGTACGAAAGCTGGAACCGCTGGCGCGTGTCCAGTGCCGCCATCAGGATCGCGCTGGTGATGTCCTGGACGGGGAAGCGGCGGAATGATTCGATCAGCCGGACAGCCTGCTGATGCGTGATGGGGTCCGGTCGGCTGGCGCGGGTGGCCTGCACGTAGAACTCCTGCAGTACCTGGACCGACAGGGCTAGGTCACGGTCGGCCAGGATGTCGTTGGCTTGCTTGGCTTTGTCCTGCTCCGAGGGGTCGCGTGAGATCGCGTAGAGCAGGACGTTGGTGTCAACGAACCGCACGGTCGTGAACCTCGTCGCGGCCAAGTCGATCTGCTGCGCGGAACTGGCCGATCTCGGCCTGCACGTCGTGCTGCAGCGTCTCTAGTCGGGCGAACTCGTCCATCCGCCCAGACAAGCGTTCAAGGTAGGTGACGACCAGTGCGCTCAGCGAGGTGTCGCGCTGCGCGGCGGCGACTCGGGCGTTGCGGTACACGTGATCGGGAACGGAGACCGTAATATTCTTCACAGTTTCACAGTAGCACAGATTCTGTGAATCTGTGTGTCACACGATAGGCCTCTTGGCCTATGCACGTCGATACACTCCGGCAAGCAGTCATCAGGAGCTCGCCCATCGTCATCCGGAAGCTTGACCGGCTGGAGACGACAAGCCACAGCAACTCCCAGGGCGCGTAACTAAGCGCAGCCGGTGGCACCGGCCATCCCGGTGCCACCGGCCGTGGGCGGACCCGCAAGGCTCAAGGGGAGGAGTGGTTGCTGACTTCCTCCAGGCAAGGCCGGTTAGGGGAGGATGGGGCGGGGGTCGAAGGTG
>Ga0210389_10004593_pt1 | contig 10713 bp, 9 predicted proteins | sample IncBWH28OmetaG_FD_160127 | JGI IMG/M metagenome (GOLD analysis project Ga0210389, IMG submission 160127) | Forest soil microbial communities from Barre Woods Harvard Forest LTER site, Petersham, Massachusetts, United States - Inc-BW-H-28-O ... | reverse complement strand
CGCCGGCCTCGTCGGCTGTTTCACCGTCATGCGGCGCATGTCTCTCGCTGCGGACGCGCTGTCGCACGTGGCCCTGCCTGGAATCGGCGTGGCGCTGGCGCTCCATATTCATCCGATATTCGGGGCTGCGGCGATGCTCTTCTTCGGAGCGTTGCTCATCTGGGCTATGGAAAGCCGGGCGCGAATCGCCACCGAAACCGTCATTGGCGTGGTCTTTTCCGCCGCGCTGGCGATCGGCAGCATGGTGACTTCGGGCGAGGATCTCATCGAGGCGCTGTTTGGCGGCGCAGGTACGCAGAACTGGTCCGAAACTCTGTTCGGCGTCGCGGCCTCGGCGGCGGTAATCGCTTTCGTGGTCATTCAAAGGAACAAACTCGTGATCACGATGGTCTCCAGGGATGTGGCGCGCACGGCGGGAATCAACGTAAAAGGCCTCGAACTCGCATGGCTGATCACGTTCGCGATGACCATTGCCCTCGGTTTGCGTTATCTGGGCGTGCTGCTGATGGGCGCATTGATCATCATTCCGGCGGCGACCGCAAAGCGCATGACGCGAAACCTCAGCGGCATGCTCGTGACGGCGGTTGCTCTGGCCGTGGCGTCCACTCTGGCGGGAACCTTGCTTGCTGCGCGGTTGCACCGCGAGACTGGCTCGTTGATTGTCACAGTCGCCGCGGGATTTTTTCTGCTCAGCCTGCTGCGCCGCTGATTTACCTCAGGCGGATGGATTGCCCCTTGAGTCCGGCAAGCATTTCCGCCATCGTCCTGTGCGTCACTGGATCGCGCAAGGCCGGATTTAATTCCGCCAGCGGCGCCAGCGTGAATCGCCGCTCGCGGTAACGCGGATGCGGAATCTCCAGCTCGTCCGTCTCGACGACCGCGTTGCCGTACAGCAGGATGTCGATATCGATGGTGCGCGGGCCGTTGCGCACCGTGCGCGTGCGTCCCAGGTTTTTTTCGACCTTCTGAATCCGATGAAGCAGCTGCTTGGGAAAAAGATTGGTTTCGAACTCGGCCGCGAGATTCAGAAACCAGCGTTGCTCGCGCAGGCCGATGGGTTCTGTCTCATAAATGCCGGAAACGCGCAGCAGCTTCAGGTCCGGCCCATTGAGAGCGTCGAGTGCCGATTGGAGCAGGCTCTCGCTGTCACCCACATTCGATCCGAGCCCGAGATAGACAATCTTCAAAACAGCTCCGGCTGATGAGCCGTGCCGCCGAAGCGCCGCGGCACTTTGAAATAGTCGAAGGCGCCGTCGGTCGCGATGCGTCCGCGCGGCGAACGGTGCAGAAAGCCCAATTGAATGAGGTAGGGTTCGTAGACCTCTTCAATGGTTTCCGCCTCTTCGCCGATCGATGCGGCGATGGTTCCAATCCCAACCGGTCCGCCACCAAACTTTTCCAGGACGGTGCGCATGATCTTCTGATCGATTTCGTCCAGGCCGAACCGGTCGACTTCCAGCAGATTCAGAGCGGTAGTGGCGACGTCCGCATCGATGCGGCCCTGGGCGCGTACCTGGGCATAGTCCCGTACGCGCCGCAGAAGCCGATTGGCGATGCGCGGTGTCCCGCGCGAGCGCCGCGCGATCTCGGCCGCGCCTTCCTTGTCGACTGGAGTATCGAGCAACTGCGCGGATCGCTCCACGATCGTCTGCAATTCGGGGACACCGTACAGATTCAGACGGAGCACCAGCCCGAAGCGTCCCCGGAGCGGCGCGCTGACGAGACCCTGTCTGGTCGTGGCGCCAACAGCGGTGAACTTCTGCAGTGGAATCGAATGCGTGCGCGCGCCTGGCCCGGTGCCGATCAGGATGTCGAGATGGAAGTCTTCGAGCGCCGAATACAACATTTCTTCGACATCCGGCAGAAGGCGATGAATTTCATCGATGAAGAAAACCTGGCGCGCCTGAATGCCGCTCAGGATGCCGGAGAGATCCAGCTTTTTCTGCAGCACCGGCCCTGACGTCTGCTGAAATCCGACTTCCAGTTCCTGGGCAATGATGGAAGCGAGTGTGGTCTTGCCCAAACCGGGCGGCCCGTAGAGCAGCACGTGATCCATGGCTTCGCCGCGTTTGCGCGCCGCATCGATGGCGATCTGCAGATTTTCCTTGAGCCGCTGCTGGCCGGTGAAATCCGCGAGCCTTCGCGGGCGAAGCGCGGCCTCGAGTTGCTGTTCTTCGTCGCTCCCCTTTGCCGAAACCAGCCGCTCAGCCGACATAGCTATTTCGACACCCAGGCCCACATCAGTGGGGTCAGAGCTTCCGCCCTGCCGCCCTTCCGGGCGGCGCGCTGATCGCCAGGCAGAAGCCGGGCGGCGGGCCAGAAGGCGCGACCCCACACAGCAAGCCCTCTCACCGCACCAACTCCAGCGCCCTGCGGAAAAGCGGTTCAAATTCCTCAGGCGCCCCGGCGGCACGCGCCTTCCGCACCGCTGCTTCCGCGGCCGGTCGCGCACTCCCAAGATTCAACAGCGCCGAGAGTACGTCTTCATCAAGCCGGGAAAGTGACGGTGCCGCAGCTTCCTCTGAACCAGCAGGAGCGGGGAGTTTGTCGCGCAACTCCAGCACCATCCTTTCCGCTGTCTTTTTGCCGACACCGGGAATGCGCACCAGCTTCTCGATCTCATTCCGCCGGATTGCGTGCAGCAGATCGGCCGCGGGCATTCCACTAAGCACTTTAATTGCAAGCCCCGGCCCGATACCGCTCACGGCGATCAGTTTCTCGAATAGATTCTTCTCATCCGCGGTGAGAAACCCATAGAGCGCCAGGGCATCCTCGCGGACGTGCGTGTGGATGCGCAGTCTCGTTTCAGTGCCCACATCCGGAAGCCCGGAAAACGTCGATATCGGGATGGTGACGTCGTAACCGACGCCGCCCACTTCAAGGATCGCCTGGTTCGGATTTTTTTCGACCAGCGTCCCGCGCAACAGCGCAATCATGGGGGTGGATTAACAATTGTACATGGCCCGCCGCCGCTTCTTCGTCGATCAGGTCCGCAACGGACAAGCCGAAATCACTGGTGAAAATGCGCATCATCTGACTCGGGTGCTGCGGGTGGAAGCGGGTCAGAAGTTTGAAATCACCGACAACGAGCGCGCATGGCTGGCTACGGTGGAAACGGCGCGTAAGGACCAGGTCCGCTTCCGCGTGATCGAAGAAATCGCCGCCGGCCCCGAACTCCCACGGATCACTCTCTACCTCGCTCTCATCAAATTCGAGCGATTTGAGTGGGCGGTCGAGAAAGCGACCGAACTGGGCGTCACGCGAATTGTTCCCATAGATGCGAATCGCACTGAACAGGGATTGTTTGCCGGCGCCCAGAAGCGCGTCGAGCGATGGAGACGAATCGCGCGCGAAGCCAGTGAACAATCGCGGCGATTGCGGGAACCGGACGTGGCTTCGCCGGCACGGCTGGCCGAAGTGTTGCGGGATACATCCACACATCGCATCTGGCTGGATGAACAACCCGGCGCGCCGCCACTCATCCGCGCTTTCTCGCCGCGCCCGTCGGACTCAGCTGCCGTATTGGTCGGGCCCGAAGGCGGATGGGTCGATGCCGAACGCCGCCAATTCGCCGACGCCGGATGGCTCGCCGCCTCGCTCGGCCCTTCGATTCTGAGGGCCGAAACAGCGGCGTGCGCGGCGCTCGCAGTGGTGTTGCAGATCGGTCTGGCAGCGCCATCGTGAAGCCCACCGGTACAATCGAAGAAGGTGTCTCGGCTGAGCCTCGCTTTCGTCTCTGACATTGTTGTTTCTACAATCATCCTCATCGCACAGGTCTGGATTGCACGCCTCTTCCACAAGCAATGGAAGAGGCAGCTGAGTCCTGGGGTTGCCGCGACGATTTCCGCCGCTCTGTGCGTTCTCTGGTCCCTCGTCCTGTTTGGAACGCTGCTCCGCGCCGCAGTGGTCCAATTCGCGCTGCGGTTTATACCGGCAGATGTTCGCAGCGCGATGAGCGCAGTCGGCAACCTTTGGGGCATGGCGTGTGTGGCTTCTCTTGGCATGTATTATGTCTGGCGATTTCTGGCGCAAGACAATGTGATCCATCACTCGCCGGCCCGGCGTAGTCTGATTCGAGCCGCGGGAGCCGCTGCCATTGCCGCGCCTTTTGCCGCCGCGGGGTTCGGCATGGTGGAGAGGACAAACTTCCAGATCAAAGAAATCGATCTGCCCATTCCAGGCCTGCATCCGGATCTGGAAGGACTGCGCATTGGCCAGCTCAGCGATCTGCATGTCAGCCCATGGCTGAGTGTCCGCGACCTCGGACGCGCGGTTGACATGCTCAACGAACTCAAGCCGCACCTCGCAGTCGTGACCGGCGATCTTATCACCCAGGTTGGCGATCCCCTGGACGGCGCCATCCGCGAATTGGCGCGTCTTCGCGCCGACGCGGGCATCCTGGGCTGCCTTGGCAACCATGAGGTCTATGCCAGGTGCCAGACTTACACGGCCGTTCAGGCGCGGCGTTATGGAATCGAATTTCTGCGACAGGAGGCTCGCTGTCTTCATTGGGGGAACGGCACGCTCAACGTCGCGGGAGTCGATTATCAGCGCTCGGAGAATATCCGGCCCTATCTGATCGGCGCCGAGAAACTGGTCGTTCCCGGAGTGGCAAACCTCCTGCTGTCGCACAATCCCGATGTCTTCCCCAAAGCTGTGAGCAAGGGTTACGGCGCCATGTTGAGCGGGCACACGCATGGAGGTCAGGTCACCGTGGAAATCCTGAATCAGACTCTCAATCTGGCCCGGTTCACCACGCCTTATGTCGCGGGCCTTTATCGTCTGGATGGCCGAAGCTGCTACGTCACGGCGGGAATTGGTACCATCACCGTGCCCGTGCGGATCGGTGCCCCTCCGGAGATCACAGTGGTGCGGTTGAAAAGAGCCTGAGAGCCTGGTGCGCTACCTCGTCATCAGCGACGTTCACAGCAACTGGGAAGCCCTCCAAGCCGTTCTCGACGACGCGCGCGGAGAATACGATCGCATTGTCTGCTGCGGCGATCTGGCCGGATACGGGCCCGATCCGAATCCGGTGATCGATTGGGCGCGCGCCAATCTTCACACCGTCATTCGCGGCAATCATGACCGTGGCTGCGCCGGTCTGGAAAATCTCGAATGGTTCAATCCGGTAGCGCGGACGGCGAGCTTGTGGACGATATCCCAATTGACGGCCGAGAACCTGGAATACCTGCGCGGCCTGCCGGCTGGCCCGCTGGACGTCGACGGCTTCCAGCTCATTCACGGTTCGCCCGTGGATGAAGACGAATACCTCGTCTCAGTCACCGATGCGCGCAATGTCTTTCCGTATCTCGAAGCGAGCGTCGCTTTTTTCGGGCACACGCACCTGCAGGGCGGCTATGTGTGGAGGCACGGACAGTATCAGACCATCGGGCGAATGGAGTTCTTTCAGAACGAACGATGGATGAAGGTCGATGCGGACGGCCAGTGGCTGTTAAACCCAGGGTCAACCGGACAACCCCGCGATGGCGACGGGCGGGCGGCCTTTGCGATCTTTGATACGAATTCGAGCGAACTGATCTACCGGCGTGTGCCCTATGATTTCGAAAAGACGCGACGGAAGATCGAGACGGCGGGATTGCCGAACATATTGGGATCGCGTCTGGCCACGGGCCGTTGACAGGACTTACCGCAGTTTTGTGAATTCCGCTTTGGCTTGCGCCAGGATCGGGATATCGGCGTCAGCGTTCTTCCAGAGTGCAAGAAAATCCTGGTAGGCTGATTTGGCCTTCGCCTGGTCTCCCGAAAGAACGAACGCTCGCCCCAGTTGCAGGTGCGCCAGCGCACCCACGGGATCGGCTATCACAATTCCGGGGTGATCGAGAATTTTCTGAAACTCTGCGGCAGCTTCAGGGCCCTTGCGCAAAGCCAGGTAAGCCTCGCCACGTACATAAACCGTGTAAAGCCCTCCGAAGAAGTCAGTGTAGTCGAGGGCGTTCATGGAGAGTTCGTAAGGCGCCGCGGTTCCGAGTCTTTTGATGGCGTCCGCGGCCTGGCTGCGGTTCAGTGCGTAAAGAGCGCGCAGCACCGGCATGTAAGTGAATCGAACCGAAGTGTCTTCGGGGAAGCGTGTCTCCAGATCGTTGGCAAGCGTCTGTGATGCGGTAACATCCCCGGCCGCGGCCAAAGCAAATGCCGCCGCATACTCCACATCGCGTCCTTTTGAAAGATCGAGCGCTGCTGCTGCGTTTCGCTTCGCTTCGGGGGCGTTCCCGTAGAGAGCATCCCAAACAGCCTCCGCGGATTTGTAAGCTGCTGCCGGCTCCTGATCCCCCTTGCCGCGGGCCAGTTCTATAGCGCGTTCTGAGCTCTCTCGCGCCTCCCGCACGCGGCCGGAACGAGCCAGGACCAGCGATCTGGCATGCGCGAGCGAATCCTCGGCGCCCATCTTTTGCGCCAGGTTGTATTGCCGATTCATCTCCGCTTCATCCGCTCTTATGAAAGCGATGTAGTACAGAAAGTTGTGAAAGTCCGGCGTCTCCAGATTGTGCTGTGAGGCCTGACGAAGATTTTCCTCGGCATCTCCAAAGCGGTTCAGGTAGAAACAACCCTGGGCTGCGTTTTCGTATCCGTAAATGAAATCCGGATCCAACTTTATGGTGGCCTTGCCTTCGGCAATGGCTTCTTCGTAGCGACCCGTTCCGTTGGTGGCGAATCCCGATAAAAGGCCGTGGGGCTCCGGCTCGCGCGGATAAGTCTGTGCCCACAATTCGACGGTCTGCCGCTCTTTTTCCAGATCTCCGATTACCTGCCGGTACCACATTGCTGTAATAAAGAATCTTTCGTAGTCACTCGCCCGATCGCGTAATTGCCATGCTCTGGTGGTGGCCTCGGCCGATTTGACGGATTCCCCAACTCCACTCAAGGCGAGCCCCAGATCCGCATTTGCCATGGCAAAGTTGGGGTCAATTTCGAGAGCGCGCTGATAGAACGGGATTCCGGCAGCATTCCCCTGGGAAAGGTCCAACTTCATGGCCATGCTGTAAGCCTTCAACGCGTCGAGCGATGGCGTGGTGGCTTCGCGGAGCGGAGTTGAGTGTTGGTTTACCGTGGCCAGAGATTCGCCGATCCGAGTGCGGAATTTTTTGGCGATCTGGCTCAGCGTATCCAGCACCTCTTCCTTGCGCGATGCCTGTGCCTGTTCCTGGTCAAGGACGTCGCCCGAAGCGCAGTTCGTTGCCCGCAATGCCAGGACGTACACGCTGCCGACAGCGACAATCGATCCGTCGAGAACGGCCGTAGCCCCCGCGCGCTGGCAGATGTCTCGCGAGATTGGCAGGGTCAGGCGCGCATCCGCCGGCTCGGCCATCAGACGAAGCGTTCTTTGAATTCGCTGGTCCGATACCAGGCTCAGATAGGGCGACTGTTGCAGCTGTACCGACAAGCCCCGGCGCAGCGTTTCGTCGAAAACGGGATCGCCCGTTTTATTGTCGAAATCGGCCAGGACGATGGTGTCCTTGTCCGTGAGTTTCGGCGCCCGGTGCAGGTAAAAATACAGCGCTGCTGACGATGCCGCCAGTACCACGCCGGCAGCCGCAATCGACGGCCAGGAAACTCGCGTGCGCCTGGGAACCTCTACCTGAGCGGTGTCCCTTTTCATGCGCTGCAGGTCAGTGCGGATTTCCGCAGCGTGTTGGTAGCGCAGTTCCCGATCCTTCTCGAGGCACTTGCCGATGATGCGCTCCAGTTCGACGGGGATGTCGGGATTCAAGCGGACGGGCGGTGTCGGAATCCGATTGAGAATCGAATCGAAAATCGCCGCGGGCCCTTCGCCGCGAAATGGCAGGTGGCCGGTGGCCATTTCATAAAGCGTCACGCCCAGGGAGAACAAGTCTGTGCGGGCGTCCAGGTCCTTACCGCGAACCTGCTCCGGCGACATGTAAGACACTGTGCCGAGCGTCGTGCCGGTGGCAGTAAGTTCGGTCAATGATGCCGTCTCGCCTGGCATGGATCCCGATTTAGCGAGCCCGAAATCGAGGATCTTCGCCGCGCCGCGGCTGGTTATGAAGATATTCGCGGGTTTGATGTCGCGATGGACGATTCCAGCGCGGTGAGCCGCCTCCAATCCATCGGCGATTTCAATCGCCACCGAAACGATCGTTTCGTTTTCCAGCTGACCGGAGGCGATTCGCTGTTTCAGCGTCGTGCCGTCCAGAAATTCCATGGCGATGAAAGGCTGTCCGGCCTGCTCGCCGATGTCATATATCGTGCTGATATTCGGATGATTCAAGGCCGAAGCCGCTCGCGCCTCGCGCCGGAAGCGATTGAGGGCTTCAGGGTTTCGAGCAAGTCCATCAGACAAAAACTTCAGACCGACGAATCGCTGAAGACGAATGTCCTCGGCTTTGTAGACTACGCCCATCCCGCCCCCGCCCAGCTTTTCGATAATCCGGTAGTGAGAGATGGTTTGACCAACAAGCGAGTCGGGTTCGATTGCGGGCTTCTCCAGAAATTCTCCGGCGCGCTCGTGCCAGTTCATCAGCGATCGGACTTCCCGCTCCAGAGTTTCATCGCCAGCGCAGGCACGCCTCAGGAAGGCATCGCGCTCTTCCGGTTGGCACTCTGTCATCGAGTGCAGCAAAGCCTCGATTTGTTTCCAGCGGCCGGAATCCATCAATCGGGTTGAATTATAGCGCTACTTCCGGCTCACTTCTCTCAGCAACCAGGCCTTCGCCAGCTTCCAGTCGCGCATGACGCTTTGTGGAGAAATCCCCAGCACCTCGGCGGTTTCCTCCACGTTCAGACCCCCGAAAAACCGCCGCTCGATCACCTTCGCCTTCCGCGGATCCATCTCCGCCAGGGCAATCAATGCTTCGTGGAGCCACGATTCTGTTGTTCGCGGCGTCGAAGGTTACACAGGTCCGCGAGTATTAGCCTGTTTACGCCTAATCGCGGCTCAAAACGCGCCCGATATCGAGCTTGAAGGAGGGGCTGCCGCGTTTGCCCGTGATCCGGATCGGTAGTACGGCGCCGGCGCCGTCCCGCTTGAACAGGGGGTCGAGTGGCTTCAGCAGGACGTGCTTCCAGCCCGTTGCCATTTGCGACACGGTCGCATCCAGCTTGGCCGTGCCCCTGAAATCGATATTGCCCGAGGGAAGCGCGTATTGCCCGTCGAGGCTGACGTGGGCGCCCGGTACTTCGAAACGAAGCTGGGGAAGCCGCAAAGTTCCGTTCCTCAGATGGAAGTAGCCTTCGAAGTCGGCGGCGACATCGCTCGCGTCGGTGTCCTTCGGCTCTCCCTGCGCGTGATGGCTGAGGCTGGCGATCTTTTGCTGCACTTCGGGGCTGGTGAATTTCACGCCGTTCAGATTGAACGCCCCGTCGAGCTGCATCCGTTCCACGACAGGGTTGTCCCCGGGCGGGATCTTCACCTTCGTCTGGAAAGCGACTCTGCCTGTCATCGGCGGGTTTTGGGCTTTAACCGTCAGGCGAAGGAAGTCCGCGAGTCCGGTACTCTTCGCGGTGGCTTGGAGATCGATCTCCTTGTGTGTCTCCAGCGCGCTGCGCTCGATGGATCCGGTGACTTCGAATGTCGATTGGCCAAGCGTCGCGCGCACCGGATGGAGGTCGGTGTTGCCGTTCGTCCCGTCGACCGTAGCAGCAAACTCGGTGTGAAGATGCATCGGGTGGTTGCCCGTCGTAAGGGCGAAGTTCGGAACATCCGTTGTGCCCTGCACTTCGATGCGATCCATCTCGCCGTGATAGCTGCCGGTTGACGAAAGAATGCCCATGATTCCTTTGAAAACCGCAAGATCAGCATCGCTGAATGTGTATTGGCCCGAGACTGGAGTGCCGCCAGGCGCGTCCTGATTCCACGGCCCGAACTGACCCGTGGTGTGAATCAAACCGGGCGGCTTGGGATTTTCCAGCGTGGCTTGGAACGTCATGGGCCGGTATCGGCCCACGCTGTGCAGATGAAGCTGGTGAATGTCGAACATCAGGGATTGCTTCCCCGGGTTCGAAGGAAGCGTCTCGAGCTTAGTGCCGTCCGCGTCCACTTCCTCGAGGAGGAATGGTGCGTCGGAGGCGCGCCCGCTGCTTACCCCGTGTGAGCGCTCGGACTTGGGCGGAATGTGCACCTGCAGCCCTTCCAGCTTTAGTTTGCGGATGTGCTTCGGGTACCTGAAAAAGCCAACGAATCGGGCTTCAACGGTGAATCGCCGGATCGCGATCATCGGCGGGAGGTCAGTGCGCCCGCCCCAACGGAACACCAGGTTTTCGCCGGTAGCCTTGACCATAGGAAACAGCGAGATCTGGAAACTGCCCAGTTCGACTTTGCTTTCGTACCGGCGTTCGAGCGCTGAGATCACATAACCTCGCGCGAGAGGCTGGAATCGGATGACGACGATCGCGATTCCCGCGACCAGACCGGTTAGAACGCCAACAATTATCCAGAGGACAATTCGTATGCGTCGGGACAGGTTCAAGCATCAGGGACGCCGCAATTGGGAAGCCATGGTGACCCAAGACCCCCCGTCAATGCGTGATCGCACGTATTGGAAACGACGGCTTAATTGCCCTTGTTGCTCTGACGGCGCTGCAAGCGTTCCACCGCGGGAGCGACGTTGGGTCGCTTTAGTACGTTGTTGAGAGCGGCCTCAACCTGGGCCTCAGGAACGGAAAGCGAAAGATTGACCGCCGTTCCGCTCGTCGTGACCTGCAAGCTTTGCAAAACCTGGGCGAATTGCGCCATCT
>Ga0210389_10004592_pt1 | contig 10716 bp, 10 predicted proteins | sample IncBWH28OmetaG_FD_160127 | JGI IMG/M metagenome (GOLD analysis project Ga0210389, IMG submission 160127) | Forest soil microbial communities from Barre Woods Harvard Forest LTER site, Petersham, Massachusetts, United States - Inc-BW-H-28-O ... | reverse complement strand
CGTCAGAACCACCGAGATCGCACCGGACAGGTTGCGGACCTCGTGAAATACGGCAGACGCCGCAATCCGGTTGCGTTCAGACAACTGCTGCAGGCTCTGCTCTTCGCGGTCGCGCATTTCTTCGGAAGCGTCGACCACGATCGCGGCGAGGCGTTTGCCCTCGTCCGTGGCATAGGACGAAAACCATGTGTGCGCGCGAAAGATCTCCCGATTCTCGCGCTGCCCCTGGGCCTCGGCTTCGGCTCGCAAGCCGTCCGGCTCGGGATCGACGTGAAGCGCGTCGGCAAGCGTGGGGAGATATCTTTCGATGGACCGGCCCTTCAGGGTCTCGCCTTCGGGGATCATGAACAACGCGTTCGCAGCTCGATTTGCGGCGAGAACGGTTCCTGCGCCATCAAGGGTGAGAATGGCCGCGGGGCTGCTCTCAGCCAGAATCCGCAACTGTTCTTCAGCTTCGCGGCGCAGTTCCTGTTCGCGGCGAATGTTGGCGAGGTGCGCAATGGCAAGTTCGCGGTTCCTGATTAAAGCGGCGACGAGGAGGCCGGCACTCGCATAGGCGAGAGTGGCAAAGAAGAAGCGGAGCAGTTGCTCGACGTGGGGGCTGGGGATGTCGAAGAGAGACCGCAATAGAGAACACAAGACTGCCAGAAAAACGACTCCTGGCCATGGCAGCACAGTCGCGCCGATAACCATGGGCACGATGTAAAAGATTCCGAGCGAAGCCTTCGAGCCTACAAACCAGTCGGCAGTGGCAATGATCACGATCAGCCCGGCTATTCCGGCGAGAAGACGCCCGCGGCCAGCCTTGTGAAGGAGGTTTACCACTCCTTCCACAATAGAGCCTTCCGGCTGGCCGGACAAATCACTTGGGCTATCTTTCGAAAGCCTGCCGCCTCACCGGCAGAAAGAGTGAGATCCCGCCAGTTCAAGGCCGGGAATGCATTATTGCGGCGAACAGTGCAACATTTCTATCGTCCGTCGGAAAAGCGGCCTATCTTTGGAAGACAGGCATCTTTCTTTCCGCCTTCGAATCGCAAACACTTAGCTCCGACATACAAAGAATCGATTGGACAGTGCATGAAATCAATCGCTAGACTGCGAGTTCCGGGTAGCTGATAAACGCCTCATAAGCTGCTGAGACTTAGTATCACTTATCCGGCTAACTCCGATTGCGCTAACTTAAGGAGCACGACTGACTATGAACAGACGGCTATCGTTTCCGCAGAAGTTGTCCCGACTGAAGGATCGTTTGCGCGATCCACAATGGCGCAGATATGGTGGGCTGCTGTTGCTGGGAAAAGTATCCGCCATTGGCCTGCTCCTTGTCGCTATGGCTTTCCTCAATCCGGACCTTATAGGATTCCGGGCGTTGGCGGCCGACCCGACTCTCAAAGGCAACGATATCGTCAATCCTATAAATACCGTCTGGACACTGATCGCGGCCTTCCTCGTATTTGGCATGCAGGTTGGATTCACCATGCTCGAGGCGGGCTTCTGCCGCTCGCGGGAAACAGTCAACGTCCTGATGGAATGCATCGTCGATACCTGCCTGTGCGGCATTCTTTTCTACTGCTGGGGCTTTGCATTTATGTTCAGTCACGGCAATGGGCTGATAGGGCTTAACTGGTTCTTCCTGCAAGGGGCGCCGGCGACTTATGAGTCAACCGGAGTGGCGTTTCTCGCCTACTGGCTCTTCCAATTCGCTTTTGCCGACACCTGCTCGACCATTACTTCTGGCGCAATGATCGGCCGTACCGCGTGGGTTGGCGATCTTGTCTACAGCATCGGCGTTTCGGGCTTCATCTATCCGATCATCGGCCACTGGGCGTGGGGACCAGATGGTTTCCTTGCGAACATGGGCAGCGCGAATAACTTCCTGCCCTGGGTAGGCACGAGCTTCCATGATTTTGCGGGATCCACCGTCGTACACACGATCGGTGGTTTCATAGCGCTGGCCGGGTCGATGGTGCTCGGGCCGAGAATCGGCCGGCGGTTCAAGCGCGATGGCGGCGGCCCGATGCTGCCACACGATCTGACCATAGCGGCTTCGGGCGGCCTGATTCTGTGGTTCGGATGGTACGGATTCAACCCAGGAAGCACCCTGTCGGCGATGGATTTCGTAGGCATCGGTCGAGTCGCCGCGAACACCACGCTCGCCGCCTGCGGAGCGGGTTTGACAGCAATGCTGGCTGCATACGCCCTGAGCAAAAAGTGGGACCTCAGCTTCACTGTCAACGGCTTCCTCGCCGGGCTCGTGGCGATTACCTGCCCGTGCTATTGGGTCAGCCCATTGGGGGCAATTCTGCTGGGCGGCATCGCGGGCGTGATCGTGGTCTATGGCGTGGAACTCCTGGAGTGGCTCCGCATTGACGATCCGATCGGGGCGGTTCCTGTCCACGGCATCTGCGGCATATGGGGCACGCTTTCCCTTGGCTTGTTTGCCTCGGGTGAGTTCGGAGCCACCGGGCCCTTCGCGGCAGACAATTCCGCACCTCTTAAAGGCCTGTTTTACGGCGGGGGCTTCCAGGTCCTCATCGCGCAGGCGATCGGCAGCGTCACGATCACTGTCTCGACTTTCGTGGTCGCCTGGGTCCTCATGAAGACAGTCAACGCGATGGGTCTACTCCGAATCTCGGAAGCAGGCGAACTCGAAGGCCTCGATCTGCACGAGCACGGTATATCGGCTTATCCGGAGTATGTCATCTCAGCGATGGCAAGTCCCGCGGCCATGACAATTCCACGCCACGGCGGAGCTCAAGCCACTTCGGTCGGCTCGCACGCCAAACTCGGGGAAGCTGCCCGATAGAAAGGGAGACAACCGATGAAAAAGATAGAAGCGATTATTCAGCCATTCAAGCTGGAAGAAGTGAAGGCGGCGCTTGGAAACGCCGGCGTGGATGGACTTACTATCGCGGAAGTGCACGGTCACGGGAGGCAGAAGGGCCACACGGAAACCTATCGCGGGGCCGAGTACAACATCGACGTTCGCCCCAAGATCAAGCTGGAGCTTGTCGTCCCCGACGAGCAACTGGACAGGATTGTCGCCACAATCGCAGATTCGGCACGAACCGGCAAGATTGGTGACGGCAAGATCTTTGTCTCGACAATCGATAATGCCGTCAGGATTCGCAACGGAGATATGGGAGACGGCGCACTATAGAGGATGGTTGTTCATAGGATCACACACGTCAAGGGTATCCGGAGAAAGGGCCATCGCGATAGTCACGGCGATGGCCTTTATCTTTGTAACGGGAGCCAAAGACAGGCGCCCATAAAACGCAAGGCAGGATGCCGTGCCCACTATAGATATACAGTAACTGTGCTTCTTGTTGTCATCACGGTTATCGATTGGACAGATCAGTCGACGGCTTTTAGACTCGAAGCTGAATAGATTATGACTGTTGACTGGAACATAAGAGTTATACGCGCCGCCATCAGAAGCCATCGGTTATCCTTTCCGTCGCAGGTACCCGTATTCATACGGCTGCATCGTCCCGACTTGCAATGGCGAGTGGTCCTGCTCTATTTCGTACGCGGCTGGCCCCAGTCCAGGATAGCGGAACGGTACAGTATTTCCGGCAAAAGAGTGAGTCAGATTCTTCGACAATGGACAACTTCGGCAATGAGCCTCGGCTATGTGGATTGGATTCCGTCTCTCAGTGAATGCCTCGCATAGCGTCGCTGCCATCGAGTTGGCAGTCGCCGCGAGTTTCAGTATTGAATAGCATGTCCCAAAAAACAGGATCGCAGGCCGAAGACCTACGCTACATGCCTGGTACGCGATTGATTCGGCGTTATATGAGGGGCGCAATCTCGACGCTGGCCGGGAGATTCAAGTTGTGGCGCTGGCGCCGCGCTGTAGTCGACTCTCTGGCGCTGCACCGTCGAGGGGAGGCGCGGAAAGACGGACTTGCCCTGGTGAGCGTGCGGGAGAAGATTGAGATCCGTTGGCGTGCTCGCCTGGCCCATCCCTGGGATTTGGATCTGCCGGATAACAAAAAAGAGGCAGCCTTCGTGGAGCAGTGCCATGCGGATACAGAAGCCGCAATACAAAGGCTGTTCCGCGCGCTTCCGGGCGCAGATGTCATCGACTTCAAGGTCCTGGACGTCGAAACGGATCGAACTATGCTTGAGGGCATTGTTTCGCGGTCGGATCTCGTCGAAACGGAGGCTCTCGCTCACTCCTCAATTCGGATGCGGCTGAGACAACTCGGCATCAGAGAATACCTGACCGATCCGTATGAGCGAACCCACAGCCGATCCTCGCACCCTTACGGAACGGCGCGACCACAGGCATCGTCGAATGTATTGCCAAGCCGGCATTCCGCCGATTCGCGCTGAAAGGTAGATACAGATCTATCTAAAGATAGATTTCAGATGGATCTTTAGCTACAGATAGATTTTGGAGATTCTCTGGATAGAATATTTCTACTCCCGTCCAGCAGCTGTTCTGAGACAATAATCAGCGCAACCAAACCGCTTTGCAACGTGAATTGGGGGAAGCGCAGGACTCAGGATTAACGTATCCTTAGCGAGTTCCAGACTTTCAAAGGATAGCCTTCAGGTTCAAGAGTGCAATGAACGACGCAAGAGACGAGAAAACGCTTCAGTCATCTACTATTGCCGGACTTCATTTCCTATACAATGGAACACTTAGCTAAGCGTCTTGAATGTACCTACCAGGACGTAGAGGTAAGCATCCACACGTCCCTGTTCGGACGCAACGAGCGGCGTCATTGGAACCTCATGTTCTCCTGGAAGCCACAGCCCGCTTCAGCCGAGCCGCCTCTTTCTTCCGGCGATTTGGAAACGCTGGGCGAGATCCGGTCCGATCTGGAGCTACAAGGCAAGAAAACGTCGCTATCGGACGCAGAGATCATTGATCTGGCCATGCGCCTGATGCGGCGGGATATCGATCGAGGTCTGGAAACCGAAGTGTTCGAGGAACTGTGGCGCGAGGCGGATTACCGGCAATGGTGCGCCAGTATCGACGGTGTGGGATTGAATGGTGATCCTGCCGGCTCGCTTCGCGAGGACGGTGACTCGAAATGAATCCAGCGCAGGTTCGCGACACGCTTTCTGGTGCTTCGACGCGGACCAAGGTCGTCGTGGCCACCACCGTCATGCTCTCCTTTATTTCATTCTGGAGAGCAGCGGCTATCGTTCTGAGCGATCTGGCATCTTCCGCTTATTACGCCGGAGGCATCGCAGAAACGCAGATCGGAAAATCGGCGCCATGGTTCATTCTGGCGGTGATGCTCTTCTCGTACGCTGTCCGGGCGATCTACGTCGAGAGCTGCAGCATGTTCGTGCGCGGCGGTGTTTACAAGGTCGTACATGAGGCGATGGGTGGAACTCTCGCCAAGATTTCCGTCTCGGCGTTGATGTTCGACTACATTCTGACCGGGCCCATCAGCGGGGTCAGCGCGGGTCTCTACCTGGCCGGAATTCTGAATGAGATTGGCGAACGGTTTCATATCGCGTCGCTTCACTTCAAGCCACCCGCGTTCGCCGCGGCGTTCGCCATCCTTGCAACCTTATACTTCTGGCGCAAGAACATTCTGGGGATGCACGAATCGAGCGAGAAGGCACTTCGCATTATGCAGATCACCACGGTGATGGTGGTGATCCTGATCGGATGGTGCGTTCTGACCATGACGACCAAAGGGTTTCAGCCCGTACCGCTGCCAGTAAGGGCGAACCTGCGGCTTGGCGATCAGTCGCTCGGGTGGCTGAAGGGCACGATAGCGCCTACGATTACCGCTGTCGCAATCATGATCGGTCTGGGGCATTCGCTGCTGGCAATGAGCGGCTTTGAAACCCTGGCTCAGGTCTACCGGGAACTCGCTTCGCCCAAACTTCGTAATCTCAAGCGCGCCGGGAATGTGATTTTCCTGTACAGCATGCTCTTCACGTCGCTCGCATCTTTCTTCGCGGTGATGCTGATCCCCGATTCAGAACGGCCGAAATACCTGGACAACCTGCTGGGCGGCCTATCCATGTTTCTGGTCGGACCCTCCGCGCTCAAGCTGCTATTTCATGTATTCGTCGTCGTGGTGGGAACGCTGATTCTGGCTGGCGCCGTAAACACCGCAATCATCGGGTCGAATGGCGTTCTGAATCGAGTTGCCGAAGACGGCGTGCTGCCCAACTGGTTCCGAAAGCCCAATACGAAGTTCGGTACGACGAGCCGGCTGATCAATACTGTAGTGATTCTCCAGATCGTGACGATTCTTTTGAGCCGGGGCGACGTCAATCTCCTGGGCGAGGCCTATGCTTTTGGCGTGGTCTGGAGCTTCTCTTTCAACGCACTCTCCGTTCTGGTGCTGCGGTTCCGCCAACCGGAGAACCGCGAGTGGAAGGTGCCCCTGAATTTTCAGGTGGGGAAGGTAGAAATCCCCGTCGGCCTGATCCTGATTACTCTTTTCCTGTTCACGCTCGCGTGCATCAACGTTTTCACGAAGGAATTGGCGACTATCGCGGGCGTAACTTTCACGCTGGCCTTCTTTCTGGTGTTCACGGTTTCCGAAAAGATCAACAAGAAAAGACATCAAAATCAACGACAGGACCTGGAGCAGTTCCGGCTGGATCAGCGGGTTGAGATTTCGCAGGAGCAGTTGCATACGCGCCCCGGCAACGTGATCGTTGCCTGCAGGAATCCTTTCCACCTGGAGCATCTGGAGAAAACACTGACGAAGACGGATACGCGGAAGGTGGATATCGTGGTTCTCTCGGTCCACCGGGTTACAGCGGCTGCATCGGGCGAATATGATTTGAATGCGGATCAGATATTTGCGACTGCCGAACAGGATCTGTTCACGAAGGTCGTAACTATGGCTGAAAAGGCCGGCAAGCACGTGGAACTGCTCGCGGTGGCGGCTACCGATCCATGGCTGGGTATGGTCCAGACGGCGCAGCGCCTGCAATCGTCCCGCATCGTCACCGGCCTTTCACCGCTCTATGCCAGTAATCCGGCCGAGCAGGGAAAAGTGGTGGGTGAGGCATGGGAATCACTGGAAGCTCCCCGGCCATCCCTGTCGCTGGAAATCGTGCTGCCGGATGCCAACGAAGAGTCTTTGTTCTTTAATCTGGGTCCTCATCCGCCGCGATTATGGCCCGAGGATATCGATCTGGTTCATCGCCTCTGGCTGGAATTGAGTTCACGGGGAACGGGAGCCAAGCTGCATCATCGCGACGTGGTTGGAGTAGCCCTGAGCCGTCTCGAGCGGCAGCTCCACTCCGAGCAATCCGACGAGGTGCTTGTGGACATCGATGCCGAAGTCAGACTACATCCCGAGGGTCCGCCGGTCAAAGTACCGGAAAAGGTCGTTGTCAATGGGGCAGGCAAAGAAAGCGCTTTGGCGAGGAAGGCGGGCCGCGGCGTTCGCTAAGAAGCGCGCCTCAGCGTTGTTATTCGGTCCCGGGAAAAAGCGTAGTGGGTTTTGACGGCTCCTGCGGTTTGCTTCTTCCGATCACCTGGGCAATCCAGAGCGTGAGGTTCGCGCCCGATATGCTGCCGAGGATCAGCGCAAAAAAGTTGTGTTTTCCTACAAGATCGCCAAGCAGCCAGACAAGTACGAAGCCTGTGGCAAGGCCCGGCAACCCGTACTTGAGGTGCTTAGTCATAGCCGGATTATAGCCGATAAGATCCGGGTCTTAATGCTAACCAAGGTTATGTGAAAACACGATCGATACCCGATGAGCGCACCTGTAATCAGTTCTGCGCAGGTGTACGGTCGATGTGATCAATGACGATTACCTCAACCGGCCCTTTGCTCGATTCCAGCCTGAGGCCGAGTTGTTCCCTGACTGCAGTGAATATGGATGGGCCGGCCTGACCATCGGCCGCAGTTTCGTTGTCCGGCGTCCATTGCAGGGTGAAATCGAAATAGCCGTGGAGCCCTGTATGGTCATGAACCGATCTGCCGAGCTGTTCCGACAATACGTTTGCCAGCATTTGAGTCGACACGGTCTTGCCCGTCAGCCGGCCTCTTGAAGGCACGCTGAAGGGGTGTTGCGGTATGGCGGCGAAGGGGGCGCCCATAGGATGGATCTTTGGACCGTCTTTATCGGCGATGAGTTCATAGTTTGGCAGCTCTTGTTTCGCGATGAACGCGAAGATTGAAGCGATCGGCGAGGAGCGATTGCATCATGAGGCGCGTTTCGCCGGCGGCTGGTCTTTCCGTCGGCGTCTTTGCAGCTACATCGTAGTTGAGCGAGTCCAGTCCTTTGGTATCTCCAAAGAGGCGATCATTTCCGACGTCATATGCCCAGGTAATCAGGAATTTCAGGGAGGTGTTGGTGATGGTAAAGCGCCCGCCGGCGGTTTGGGTGATCGCCATGACTTCGTCAGGGCTCGCGGGCTTGATAGAGGCTACGTCAAAGGACTGTCCGAGTAATAGAGTAGCGGTGTAGAAGGGGAGTCCACGCGCGAGTGCTCGTGTCATGTTCCTCATAACAGGCTACGGCAAAAAATGCGACAGCAAACGCCCATGCCGGGTCTTTCGAACGAACAACGAAACGCGACTGTCGTCGCGTGCACCTCAGACGCGCAAGAGGCCGCGGAAGTGCTGGGGACCTCCGGCATAGTTCGGGAAGACCGAGTCGATCGAGTGATTGCCAAGATGCGAGTAGACGGCTTCGCCTAATACGTCGCGGAAATCGGTGGTGAGGGCAAGGTCGCGCCCCTCGTTGAGTTGCTCGGGAGCAAGGCCGGGCCACTTCCCATACACCTTTCCACCTTGCACGGCCCCCCCCATCACGAACATGACATTGGCGTGGCCGTGGTCCGTTCCGCGATTTCCGTTCTCTCTGGCGGTTCGACCGAATTCGGACATCGTCACGACGACAACGTCCTCCATCTGGTCGCCCAGATCCTGATGGAACGCGGCGAGTGAATTACCGAATTCGCGCAGGACATTCGTGAGCTGACCCGGTTCGTTGGTGTGGTGGTCCCATCCGCCAATGTCGGCGAAGGCAACCTCTACGCCGACGTCCGCTTTGATGAGCTGGGCGATCTGCCGCATACTGTCGCCGAAGCGTCCGCGCGGATAAGTGGCGCCGCCGGCCGGCTGATAGGGCGTCTTCTGGATTGACTGCAGCAGGGCCACGGCTTCGAATGTTTCGCGTCCGGCGCCGTTGAGTACCTGATCGGTCGTTCCCGAGTACATCGCCTGGAGCATCTTCGAGGCCGCGGCGTCGCGTACCGTGAAGTTGTTAAGATTTTCGACTGCGATGGCATTCTGCACACCGCGAAGCGTCCGCGGCAGGCTGGGGCCAAGACTCACGGCCCGCACGGGAGAAAGCTTTCCTGTTTCCGGCGGGAGTGCGCGATTGAGCCATCCGCCGGCGGTGGACTTCAGGCCCGGAGTGCCAGATTCCATGTAGTCCTGCGCATCGAAGTGAGAGCGCGTGGAATCGGGAGAGCCGGCGGCGTGCACGATGGCGAGACGCTGCTGCTGCCACAACGGCTTCAGCTCCGCCAGCGAAGGATGGAGTCCGAAGAATCCATCGAGGTCGATGGCTGATTCCTGGCCCGCGACTTTGGTGGAAGGCCGCGGGATGGCGATGGTGGGACGAAGATCGTAATAGCTTCGCTCAGCGTGCGGGACGATGATGTTGAGGCCATCCGCCGCGCCGCGCTGAAATATCGCAATCAATGTCTTTCTGCGGCCACCCTGCTGCTCACCTGCGTATGCCGCGCGTTTCAGCCACAGCGGCGCCGAGCCGATGCCGGCCATCGCGATCGCCGAGTTACGAAGGAAAAATCTGCGGGAAAACTGCATAGGAATCACCTGCGTTGGAAATCCGGTGAACCGAGCGTCAGGCCGGCGGCCATTGCGCCCAGTTGTTGTTGCTGATCGAGGCCCGTTTGAATTGCGTCGCGCGCAGAGGGCGAGGCATCGGTCATAAGAATGTTGCGCTCGATTCTCAAGGGGTCAATGGAAAGGGCGAATTGCGCCGGGTCGACCTTCACTCCCTGAATTTTGCCCTGGGCCAGCGCGATCCCGAAATTCATGCGCGCGAGGAGCGAGGCGGAATTCATCCAGTCCGCGCCGCGGTTGGAATAGCCGGTCGGTTCCAGCTTGCGATATAGGGGTTCGCCGAGCTGGTTCAACTGCCCTGCGAGTGCCTGGGCAAAATCGACATCTCCATTTATCGCTCGCACTGCGCTGGCCACCATTTCGAGCGGCGATTTCACTTTCGAGCGGAAGTTGGCGGGATCCCAGAATTCTGGCGCGGACAGCATCGTGCGCATGACCTCGAGCAGATCGCCATCGGTCTTCTCATAAGTCTTTGCCATCTTCTCAACGAGTGATGCGGGCGGGTCGTCGGATACGAAACGAATCGCCAGGCTCTTCGAGATGAAGCGGGCCGTGGATGGATGATGCGCCAGGATGTCGAGCACCTTGAGACCGTCATTCATCCCGCCGCCGGCGGGAATGGTGACGCCAAGCAAGTGTTTCTCGCCTTTGTCGTGAATCTTTTCATTGAACTCGAAGCCGCCGCCGCGCCGAGGCTCGCTGATGGTCCATCCAGTGAAGCAGCGCGCCACTTCGGTCACATCCTGTTGGGTGTAGCCGCCATCCACACCGAGGGTGTGGAGTTCCATGAGCTCGCGCCCATAGTTTTCGTTCAAGCCCTGGCGATTGGCGTTGACTGCCTTCGGATCGGTGGCGCGGGATTGCCAGTTGTCGAGGAAGAAGAGCATCGCCG
>Ga0210389_10004591_pt1 | contig 10719 bp, 7 predicted proteins | sample IncBWH28OmetaG_FD_160127 | JGI IMG/M metagenome (GOLD analysis project Ga0210389, IMG submission 160127) | Forest soil microbial communities from Barre Woods Harvard Forest LTER site, Petersham, Massachusetts, United States - Inc-BW-H-28-O ... | reverse complement strand
AGCTGCCAGCCCCCGCGGCGGAAGGTCGAGGCCCCCAGAATCAGGATGCCGGCAAGCGAGAAGCGGCCTGCGAGCAGGATCAGCGGCGGGCAATCGGTGACACCGATCTTGCCGGCCACAAAGGCAAAGCTCCAGAGTAAGCAGAACAGGCCGATCTCGAACGGCAGCCAGTTGAAGCGGGAACGCGGAACCGGGACCGCGAGCGAAGGCGCGATGGACATCGGGGTATCTCCTTGACGCCCTTGATCTAGGCGCTCGCGTTGCCATTTGGAAATTAAATGATAAACTGAAAATCAGTGGATTTTCGAATGACCAGGGAAAGGGCAGATAAATGCTCGATCTGGAGCTTCTGAGGAGCTTCGTCTCGGTGGTCGATGCCGGCGGCTTCACCCGCGCCGGCGAGCGCGTCCATCGCACGCAATCGACGGTGAGCCAGCAGATTCGCAGGCTCGAGGAGGATCTCGGCCAGACCCTGCTCAACCGCAACGGCAAGGATGTGACGCTGACCGAGCCCGGCGAGCGGCTGTTGTCCTATGCGCGCCGGCTGCTTGCGCTGGCCGAGGAAGCGCGCGACGTCGTCGGGCAGCCCGGCCATGAGGGCGCGGTGCGGCTCGGCTTGCCGGAAGATTTCGCGGCCTATCGGCTCACACGGTTGCTCGCAGCATTTTCGCGCTCGCATCCGAGCCTGCGGCTCGACGTCCGCACCGACCAGAGCCTCTACCTGAAGCGCGAGCTCGAGCGCGGCGAGCTCGACCTTGCGCTGCTCAAGCGCGACGCGGCCGAGAAGGGCGGCATCGCCTCCTGGCCGGAGCGCGTGCATTGGGTCACGAGCAAGAGCCATCCCTGCAATCTCGGCAACGGATCGCTGCCGCTGATCGGCTTTCCCGGCGGCTGTCTCTATCGCGCCCGCGCCATCCATGCGCTGGAGAGCGCCGGCCGCGCCTGGCACATGGCCTATACGTCATCGAGCCTTGCCGGCATCCAGGCGGCGGTGGCGGCGGGCATGGGCCTGAGTATTCTTTCAGAGATGGCGATCCAGTCCGATCACCGGGTGCTGACGGCGAGGGAAGGCTTTTCGCCGATCGACAAGACCGAGCTCGCGCTCGTCGCCTCGCCCGACGCGAGCCCGGCGACCTTGCGCCTCGCCGACAAGCTCGCGGAATACTGCGACAGCGTGCAGGCGAAGGCGGCGTGATTGTTGTCTTCACCCTGACGGCAAACCCCGCAACAGCGTGCGAAACGACTCGTTTACAATAATCACTCATTTACAATAATCATGCCGATTTTGGCGCTCGCTGAAGAAGCGTCACTGGTTTGCGATACAACTGCCGTGAAACATGCGAGCGAGCGCAACGAATGTTCAAGCGGCTGTTTGGTCAGGGTAGCGACAAGCCAATTGCGGACAAGCCAAGTGCGTCGGCCGAAGGCATTTCCATCGATAACAGGATGCCCTGGGAGCCGATCAGAGCGCAGCGGCCGATGCCGCCATCTCGCATCTGATGGGATACCTGATGGCCGACCTGACGGGGCCGCGCGGTGTCCACATTGAAACTTGCTGACCATTGTCGGCGCGCTGGCCGGCTTCGCTGCGCAACACACGATCTGGGAGACGATCGTCAAGCCGGGCAAGCTACCGGAACACGGCGAGGGTCAAGCCTTCGATGGCGGCGCGTTCGTCCTCGTCACGGCACAGACGGGAGAAAAGTTCTATTTCGGTGATCTCTTGAACTCATACCTGGTGCCGACAGGGGGCAAGCTCGCGGCGATGGGGCCGGGGCGTTACACTTTGTCGGGTTTCGTCTCGGCTGCGGTGATCCAGTGCGGACGAACGCCGCTCGCTGACCAAGAGTTTCGTGAGATTTTCAGCAACACGGCGGCCACCGTCGGCACCGCCTTGTTCGGCGAACCGCGATTGCCGAAAGCGCACAGGCCGGCGATGGACCCACGGAGGGCTCTCAACCGCGCGTGGCCCATGGTGCGCGATATCCTCGTGCACGCGGACCCGACCTCGCCAAATGGCCTGTCGGTTGGCCATTGGCCGACAGTCATCGGCCTTGTGGCGCAGAAGTTCATCATTCAGGCGAAGAGCGTGATCGACCCGGCGCTGGCGATGCGGATCGTATTTGAAGCGGCCATTCCCATGTCCAAGATCGATCCGTGGACGGTGCCTTCCGACGCCGGCGGACGGCTCCATTAATTCGATAGAGCGACCTCAATAACACCGCGATGCGATAATGGAGTGCACGGCGCTGTCGCCGAGCACATGGGCCGTGAAGGCCGGCGCACCGAAGATTTTGGTAAAGGCGATATCGCGGATGCTGAGGCCACCGGTGTAGGCGCCGAAGGACGGCATCACTATCCGCTCTTCGTCACAGGCGAAGCAGCGCCGCTCCACGGTGCGGCCGCGCGTCGGCACCCGTGCCTTGGGATGCAGGTGGCCTGCGATCTCGCCTGACGCACCGGTCGGCTCGTGACGGAATTTGATCGGGCCGATCGCAACTTCGGTCGCGACCACGCCGCCGAAATCCGACGGGATCGCCGGATCGTGATTGCCTGATATCCAGATCCAGTCGCGCCGCGCCTGCAACGCCGTTAGCGCCCCGCGATCGACGGCGGAGAGCCGCGCATGGGCTTCCCGGTCATGAAAGGAATCACCGAGCGCGATCACCCGGCGCGGATCATGCCGCGCGATCACCGCGGCGAGGCGGCCCAACGTTGCCGCGGTGTCATAAGGTGGCAGCAGCATGCCGCGCGCGGCAAAGCTCGAACCTTTTTCCAGATGCAGGTCGGAGATGACGAGCAGGCTCTGCTCTTCCCAGAACAGCGCGCCGGAGAAATCGGCCAGCATCGCAACGCCGGCGATGGTCATCTCCGAACCGCGCGCCACCAGATGTTTGTTCGAAGCCTGCGCGCCTGCTGCCACGTTGCTGCCAATTATCCTGTCGCCTCTTTGACGAGTTCCGCGGCGGCCTCCGCCAGCAGTTCGTCCGATGCTTCGCCATAAACTGACTCGCGGCCGATTTCCAGCATCACGGGAACGGCCAGCGGCGAAACATGGTCGAGTTGGCGGTGGGTGATTCGGCCATGGATGCGCGAGAGCATATCACCGAGCCGCTTCAAATCGAGCAGTCCGGTGGCGGCATCCGCGCGCGCGCCGCGCAAGAGAACATGATCGGGCTGGTGCTTGCGCAGCACGTCGTAGATCAGGTCGGTCGAGAACAAGACTTGTCGGCGGCTTTTATCCTCGTCCGTGAAGCGCCGCGCGATCAGGCCCGAGATCAGCGCACAATTGCGGAAGGTGCGTTTCATCAACGCCGATTCGGCGAGCCACGCTTCGAGATCGTCGCCGAGCATGTCGGCCTCGAACAATGCATTGAGATCGAGCTGGCCGTGACGGATCATGAAGGACATATCGCCGACGCCCCAGATCGCCAGCGCATATTCGTTGGCGACAAAGCCGAGCGGCCGGGCGCGGGCGCGCTCCAGCCTGCGCGTCAGCAGCATGCCGAGCGTCTGGTGCGCGAGCCGTCCCTCAAAGGGATAGCAGACGAAATAATGCTTGCCGCCGCGAGGGAACGTTTCGACCAGAAGCTCGCGCAATGCCGGCACGCGGGAAAAATCCCGCTGCAACAGCAGCCAGTCGCGCACCTGCTCTGGCAACGCGCCCCACTGCCTCTTGTCGTCGAGCAGTTTTCGTACGCGTTCGGCGAGATAGGTCGAGAGCGGAAACTTGCCGCCGGCATAGGCCGGAACTTTCGCATCCTTGTCGTTTGCGCGGGACACATAGACCTGGTCTTCCACCAACGCCTCATAGCGCACCACCTCGCCGCCAAAGACAAAAGTGTCGCCGACGACGAGGCCTTCGATGAAATATTCCTCGATCTCGCCCAGCATGCGGCCGCCGCGCGCGATCGCTCCGGTCGAGCCTGAACCGCCGGCGCGCGAGCGTACCAGCTTCACTTTCAACATGGGTTCTTCGACGATGGTGCCGACATTGAGACGATAGCTCTGTCGCACGCGGGGATTGGCGACGCGCCAGCGGCCCTGTTTGTCCTGCTTGATGCGGGCGAAGCGTTCATAGGTCTTCAGCGCATAGCCGCCGGTCGCGACGAAATCCACGACATCGTCGAAGTCGGTACGCGCAAGCTTTGCGTAGGGCGCAGCGGTCAGCACCTCGGCATAGAGTTCGTCCGACAAAAACGGCTCACCGCAGGCGCGGCCCAGCACATGCTGCGCCAGTACGTCGAGCGCGCCGGTGCGGAGTGGTGGTGTGTCCTGTGCGTTCTCGGCGATCGCATCGATCGCGGCAGCGCATTCCAGCACCTCGAAGCGGTTTGCCGGCACCAGCACGGCGCGCGAGGCCTCGTCAATGCGGTGATTGGCGCGGCCGATCCGCTGCATCAGCCGCGACGAGCCCTTCGGCGCGCCGATATTGATGACGAGATCGACATCACCCCAGTCGACGCCGAGATCGAGCGATGAGGTACAGACCACGGCGCGCAGCCTGCCGGCGGCCATCGCGTCCTCGACCTTGCGACGCTGCGCGACATCGAGCGAACCGTGATGCAATGCGATTGCGAGCACATCCTCGTTCATGCGCCAGAGATCCTGGAACAGCATCTCGGCCTGGCTACGGGTGTTGACGAAGACGAGCGTGGTCTTGTTCTGCTTGATCAGCTCGTAGACTTCGTTAAGCGCGTGGCGCGCGGTGTGGCCGGCCCAAGGCAGCCGCTCCCGCGTATCCAGCATTTCCACGATCGGCGCCGCAGCGCCGCCGGCAGTGACGATGTCGGCGGAAGCGCTCTTGCCTTGCGGCTGCTGCACCAGGAAGCGCGCGAGCTCCTCCGGCTCGGCGACGGTTGCGGACAGGCCGATACCGCGCAGATCAGGCGCAAGCTGCCACAGCCGCGCCAGACCCAGCGAGAGCAGATCGCCGCGCTTGGAAGTGACCAGCGCATGCAACTCGTCGAGCACGATGCGCTTCAGCGAGGAAAACAGATACGGTGCGTCGTCGGAGGAGAGCAGCAGCGCGAGCTGCTCGGGCGTCGTCAGCAGAATATCCGGCGGATAGCGCCGCTGCCGCTGCCGCCGCGACACTGGCGTGTCGCCGGTGCGGGTCTCGACCTTGATCGGCAACCCCATCTCGGCGATCGGCGCTTCCAGATTGCGCGCGATATCGACGGCGAGCGCTTTCAGCGGCGAGATGTAGAGGGTGTGGAGACCGCCGATGCGCTTCACGCTGCTGCCGGTGGAGATCACGCTTTTCTTTCCGTCCCCGGCGGCGGCGGGAGAGGACAGCTCTACCAATGTCGGCAAAAATCCCGCCAGCGTCTTGCCCGCGCCGGTCGGCGCGATCAGGAGCGCAGAGCGGTTCTCGCGCGCCTTTTGCAGCAGCGCCAGCTGATGCTCGCGCGGCAACCAGCCACGGCCGGCGAACCATCTCTGGAAACGGTCCGGCAACAGCACGGGTGCCTCGGCGGGCGGGTCGAGGAGATCGAAGAGCGACACGGGTTACAGCTATGCTGCCGAGGGTGGTTCGTCGAGGGTGGCTAGCGCCGCGAATCCCCGAATTAGACGGGCTCCGATCACCTCGCCCCGCTTGCGGGGAGAGGTCGGAATTCGTGCGAAGCTTGAATTCCGGGTGAGGGGGACTCTCCACGAGTCCGTCTCTCACCATTTTCGCGGAAGCAGCCCCTCACCCCAACCCTTCCCTCGCGAAGAGCGGGGAGAGGGGGAAGTCACTCCGTCACCGGCCTGTCCGAGATGTCCCAGTCCTGGCCGTTGAAGATCGAGATGTAGAGCGTCTTCATCGGGGTGTAATCGTCGGGCGTATAGCTGTAGGTGACGCCGTCGAGGAAGAATGGCGAGTGGAAGCCGTTGAGGTTGGCCGCCTGCTTCAGCACGTTCGCGCGGGTCAGCTCGTCGCCGCAGCGGCGCAGGATTTCGGTCATGGTGACGACCTGGCCATAGCCGGCATAGGCGATGGTGTTGTCGGGATCGACATTGGGCAGATATTGCTTGCGCAACGCCTCAAAGCCCATCGCTTCAGGATCGTTGGCCCAGCGCGGCACGCCGGCATCCTTGGCGTAGCGGATCGCGACGATGTCTTTCGCGTTCTCGAAACCGGCGGCCGAGAGGATCGAGCGGCCGGTTGAGCCCGCCGACAATAATTGCAGCGGCTTCCAGCCGACCTCGGCCACCTTGCGGACCGACTGCGACGTGAACTTGCCGGTGGTGATGTTGTAGAAGGTATCCGCGCCGGATTTGGAGAGATTGACGATCTGCGAGTCGATGGTCGGATCGGTGAGATCGTAGGTCTGCTCCATGATCACCTGGGCCTTTCCGCCGGCATCCGCCAGCGTCTTCTTGAACGGCCCCAGGAAGTCGCGGCCGAAATCGTCGTTCTGATAGAGGATGCCGATCTTCGCGTCCGGTTTCACGCCGATCACATGCTTGGCCAGGATGCGCGCTTCGGTCGGATAGAGCGGCAGGCCCGCCATGGTCCATTTGTAGTTCTTCGGGTCGTTCCATTTCGAGGCGCCGGTGTTGAGCAGCAGCTGCGGCACGCCCTTGGAATTGAGATATTTGTGCACGGCAGTCTGCGGCGCGGTGCCGAGCGAGCCGTATAGCGCGAGCACCTCCTCCTGCTCGACCAGCCGGCGCGTCGCCTCGACGCATTTAGGCGCGCTGTAGGCATCGTCGAGGGTGAGGAATGTGATCTTGCGCCCGTTGAGGCCGCCCTTGTCGTTGATCATCTGGAAATAGGCTTCGCCGACACGGCCGAGCACGCCATAGAGCGAGCCGGGACCGGAATGCGGCACGGTTTGGCCGAGCTTGATCTCGGTATCGCTCGCGCCGGGATCGTATTTCTTCTCGGCGGCGGCCAGATACGGCGCGGGGAATGTGGAGGCAGCAATGGCGGCAAGCGCAGTAGTGCCGAACTCGCGGCGCGTCGGACGATATCTCATTGTTGTTTCTCCCTAGATGCCGCCATTGTGCTGACATCGCAGCTCAACCGGCAAGTGGGAAGTTGCGGCGCGCCGCGCCTTATCGCGAAGGCGCAGCGCCTAGACTCAAGTTTTGGCGGCGACGACCACGAGCCCCTGCACGGGCTCGTTATCCTCGTTACGCGGTGACGCCCGCTCGAGATGAGCAACCGCGAACCCGGCCGCGAGAATCTGGCTGCGCACATATTCCACGGCATGGGCATAGCGCAGGCCCACGCCGAGCACGACGCCGTCGCCGCGATGGGTTTCCAGCGTGAACGCAAACACGCCACCCGGCGCCAGCACGCGCTTGGCTTCCGCCAGCACCGGCGCGATATCGCCGACGTAACACATCGCATCCGCGGCCAGCAGCAGATGGGCGCTCGCATCGGGTTTGCCGCGCAGGCCCTCGACCATGTCGTTGACTTCAAGTTCTTCGTAAAGCCCGGTGGCGCGGGCTTGCTCGATCATGCCCGGCGACAGGTCGATGCCGATGAAATAGTCGACCTCCTTGTGAAAGGCGCCGGCACCGAGCCCGGTGCCGCAGCCGAGATCGATCGCGCGTTTGAAGAAGGAGGGCTTCTTCGCCGCATTGCGGACGGAGATGACAGCCTTGAACAGAAGCTGCGGCGCGCGATAATCGAGATCGCCCAGCAGCGCGGCCTCGAAACGCGGCGCATACTGATCGAACAGCGCCTGCACATAGCCCTTCGGCATTTCTCCGAGTTGATCGGCACCCAGCCGCATCAGCCGGACGGCGGCGCCATGGAGATCCCCGGAATCGGACTCCTGCGCCCGGCGAAAAGCCGCGATCGCGGCATCGTGCTGGCCGAGTTGCTCGCGGATTTCGCCGAGGGTGAACCAGGCCGAGGTAAAGTTCGATGCAAGCTCGATCGCCTGCTCGAGCAGGTCGGCAGCGGCGGGAAGGTCACCCTTCAATTGCAGGTCGCGGGCGAACTCATAGCGGCGGTCGGCCAGGAGATCGCCGGAAGAAAAGAACAGTCGAGCAGGCATGGGTTCTCTGGAATGGGTTCTTGAGACTCGTCATGGCCGGGCTTGACCCGGCCATCCATCAAAAGAAGGACTCTTTGAGGAGATGGATGCGCGGGTCAAGCCCGCGCATGACACCTAAAAATCAATCTCATCCAGCCTATATTGGCGGGATGCGACCGCAAGACGTTCTCTCCCCCCTCCCCGCCGGTCTCTTCTGCAAGGGCGGCAATTTCCATATCGACCCTGTGCGGCCGGTCGAGCGGGCCGTGATCACCCATGGCCATTCCGACCATGCGCGCGCCGGACACGGCGCGGTGCTGGCGACGCAGGAAACGCTCGACATCATGCGGCTGCGTTATGGCGAGAACTTTGCCGGCTCGACGCAGGCTGTGCGTTATGGCGAGGAAATCCGGCTCGGCGACGTCACCGTCAAATTCCATCCCGCCGGCCACGTGCTGGGCTCGGCGCAGATCGCGGTGTCCTGCAAGGACACCTGCATCGTCGCCTCCGGCGACTACAAGGATGTGCGCGATCCGACCTGCGCACCGTTCGAGGTCGTGCCCTGCGACGTCTTCATCACCGAAGCCACCTTCGGTCTGCCGGTGTTCCGCCACGGCAATGCTGCCGATGAAGTGAAAAAGCTGCTCGCCTCCGTCGCGCTGTTCCCGGAGCGCGCGCATCTGGTCGGGGCTTATTCTCTTGGCAAAGCCCAACGTGTGATAGCACTGATCCGCGAGGCCGGCTATGACGCGCCGATTTATCTCCATGGCGCGATGGAGAAGATTACCCACTACTATCAGAGCCGGGGCATCGCGCTCGGCGAGTTGCGCGCGGTGCGCGGCACGAAGAAAGCCGATCTCGCCGGCACCATCACGCTGGCGCCGCCGACGGCAACCTCCGACATCTGGACGCGGCGCTTTCCCGATCCGGTGACGGCATTCGCGTCAGGCTGGATGCGCGTGCGTGCCCGTGCCCGCCAGCGCGGCGTCGAATTGCCGCTGGTGATTTCCGACCATGCCGATTGGGACGGCCTGACCGCGACCATTGCGGCGACGGGGGCTGGCGAAATCTGGGTCACGCACGGCCAGGAGGACGCGCTGGTGCATTGGTGCCAGAGCAAGGGGCTCGCCGCGCGACCGCTCGATCTCGTCGGCTATGGCGACGAGGAGGAGAGCGAGGCCTTGGCGGAGGGCGAAGAGGCATGAACCGCTTCGCCGAGCTGCTCGACCGCCTCGCCTATGAGCCCGGCCGCAACAACAAGCTGCGGCTGCTGGCAGCCTATTTTCGTGAAGTCGGCGACCCTGATCGAGGCTATGCGCTGGCAGCGCTGACCGGCGCGCTTTCCTTCAAGCACGCCAAGCCGGGCCTGATCCGCGACCTCATCATGGAGCGCGCCGATCCCGTGCTGTTCGGGCTGTCGTATGATTATGTCGGCGATTTATCGGAAACCGTCGCACTGATGTGGCCGAAGGCCGATCTGATTGCCCACAACAACCCGCCTCCCCCGACGCTGACCGAAGTCGTCACCACGCTCCGCACGCTCGGCAAGACCGAGCTTCCGAAGCAACTGGCGCGCTGGCTCGACGAGCTCGACGAGACCGGGCGCTGGGCGCTGCTCAAGCTTGTGACCAGTGCGATGCGGATCGGCATTTCGGCGCGGCTGGCCAAGACTGCCGCGGCCGCGCTTGGAGATAAAGACCCGCATGAGATCGAGCTCATATGGCCGGGTCTCACCCCGCCCTACACCGATCTGTTCGCCTGGCTGGAAGGCCGTGGCGACAAGCCGGTCAATCTCGATCCGGCGCCGTTCCGCCCGGTGATGCTGGCGCATGCAATCGAGGATACGGATTTCGCGAGCCTGAACGCGGCAGATTACATCGCCGAATGGAAGTGGGACGGCATCCGCGTGCAGGCGGTCACCGGCCGCGACCCACGCGGGCACCTGATCGCGCGGCTCTACTCACGCACCGGCGAGGACATCACCAAGAGCTTTCCGGATCTCACACCGTCGCTGCATCTGCCCGGCGCCCTCGACGGCGAGCTACTCGTCGTGCGCGATGGCCGCGTGCAGAGTTTTAATGTGCTGCAGCAACGGCTGAACCGCAAAGTGGTCTCGCCGAAGCTGACCAAGGACTTTCCGATGCATCTGCGCGCTTACGATCTGCTCAGCGACGGCGAGAACGATCTGCGTGAACTCCCTTTTGCCGAGCGCCGCGAAAAGCTCGAAGCCTTCGTACAAAAGCTGGACGATCCCCGCGTCGATCTATCGCCGACCGTCAGCTTCGAAAGCTGGGAAGCATTGCGCGAGGCGCGCGCCGATCCGGGTAGCAGCGGCGCTGGCGAAGACGCGGAAGCCGTCGAAGGCGTGATGCTCAAGCGCCGCGACGCGCCCTATCTGCCCGGCCGCCCGAAGGGCCAATGGTGGAAATGGAAACGCGATCCGCACATCATCGATGCCGTGCTGATGTATGCGCAGCGCGGCCACGGCAAGCGTTCGTCGTTCTATTCCGACTACACGTTCGGCGTCTGGACCTCCGGCGATGATGGCGACGAGCTCGTGCCGGTCGGCAAGGCCTATTTCGGCTTCACCGACGAGGAGCTGATCGAGATCGACCGCTTCGTTCGCCGCAACACCACGGAAAAGTTCGGTCCCGTGCGCCATGTCGTGCACGAACCCGAGCAAGGCCTCGTGCTCGAAGTCGCCTTCGAAGGCCTGCAGCGCTCGACGCGGCACAAATCC
>Ga0210389_10004590_pt1 | contig 10721 bp, 7 predicted proteins | sample IncBWH28OmetaG_FD_160127 | JGI IMG/M metagenome (GOLD analysis project Ga0210389, IMG submission 160127) | Forest soil microbial communities from Barre Woods Harvard Forest LTER site, Petersham, Massachusetts, United States - Inc-BW-H-28-O ... | reverse complement strand
CACCAGGATCAGATCGGGATCGAGGCGGCGAAAGGCGGCGATCGCCGCCTGCAGATAGAACGGCGCGGCCACGAACGTCTGCGCCACCACCACGGCCCCGCGCGTAAACGGCAAGCCGATCCCCGCCGCCGCCAGCCCCGGGCCCAGCAGCCCGCGGCGCCCGAAGGCGAGCAGCAGCGCCACACCGGCCACCGCCGGCGGCAGCACCACCGGCAGCTCGACGACGGTCTCCAGGACGCGCCACAGTTTGGCGGCGCGGCCAGCTCCGCTCCCTCCGCTGGTTCGGCGCGCGATCAGCCAGCCGAGCGGCGTGCCACAGATCAGGATGACCAGCAGGCTGACCGTGGTCGTGAAGATCGTGAGGCGGAGCGCCGGTACGACCAGCGGATCGCCGAGACCGGCGAGGAGCTGGCGCGGCGAGGCCGAGAAAAGCAGCCCGGCGATGGGGAGCGCGACCAGGAGGAGCAACAGGCCCGACAGAAGACCGACGGCGCCGGGCCAGGCGAGCGCCAGCAGCGCGCGGCGCCGCGCCGCCGGCGCCGCCGCGCTCACGGACCGGGACAGGGGACGAACCCCGCCTCGCGCAGCACGGTGGCGCCCGTCGGCGAGCGCACCAGGTCGACGAAAGCGCGGGCCAGCTCGGGGCGCGGCGCCGCCTTCAGCGTGGCGATCGGGTAGGCCGCCGTCACGTTGAGGTCGGGGGGGATCGGCACCACGGCGATCGTCTCCTTGCCCTTGGCGGCGATCGCGTCGCTGCGGTAGACGATCCCGGCGTCGGCTTCGCCGAGCACCACCTTGGCCAAGACCTGACGGACGTTCAGCTCGCGCGAGACGATCTTGCCCTGGAGCCGCGCCGCGAAGTCCGCTCCGTAGCGCGCGGCGGCCTTCTGGAAGATCTGCACGGTATAGCCGCCGATGGGGACCTCGGGCGCGCCGACGACGATCCGCTCGGCGCGCGGCAGATCGGCGAAGGTCTTGAGCGTGCCCCCGAGGCCGCTGCGGACGACGACGACCGGCTCGTTGCAGGCGAAGAGGGCCGGCCCGACGACCAGCCCCTCGCCCGCGAGCGCGCTCATGTGGCGCTGGTCGGCCGACGCGAAGACGTCGGCGACCGCGCCATGCTCGATCTGCGCGCGAAGCTCCTGGCTGCCGGCCGCGTTGGTGACGACGTGCGCGCCGGGATGATCTCTTTCGAACCGCGCGGCCAGCGTGGCGAACGCCTCCTTCAGCGAGGCGGCCTCGAAGACCACCAGCTCGCCGGAGGGCGGCTTTGCGGCCAGGGCGGCGCCCAGACCCGCCAGGGCCGCCACAACCGTTACGATCACGGAGGTCGTCCGATGCATGGCCTGGTTTTACCCCGAGGCGCTCGCGGAGGGCACGTCCAGCTCGACCTCGACGGTGGGCCCCGCGCCCGGTCTGGAGGTCAGCTTGAACCGGCCGCCCCGGGCCCTCACCCGCTCGCGCATGCCGAGCACGCCGAGGTGACCGTTCGCCGCGGCGTCGTCGAGCGTGCCGAGGTCGAAGCCGCGTCCATCGTCCGCGATCGACAGCGACACCCGGGTCGTCGAGCGGACGATGCGCACCTCGAGGCGCCGGGCCGAGGCGTGGCGGAGCGCATTGGTGATCGACTCTTGCACCACGCGAAAGCAGGCGATCTCGAAGTCAGGCGGCCAGCGGACGGGGCTCCCGGAGCCCGGCTCCTCGGCCTCGAGCGCGATCGACAGGCCGGAGACCGCCGCCTGGCCTTCGAGGTAGACGCGCAGCGCGGAGACCAGCCCGACCTCGTCGAGCAGGGGTGGGCGAAGATCGACCGAAATCCTGCGCACGCGGGAGATCAAGTCGTCGACCAGCGCTATGGGTTCGGTGCTGGCGTTCGCCACGCCGGGGGCCGGTCGGGTCGCGCGCTCGCCGAGCTGCAGGCGCAGCTTGAGCGCGGTGAGCGTCTGCCCGAACTCGTCGTGCAGCTCGCGCGAGAGGAACCGCCGCTCCTCCTCCTTGGTCGCCTCCAGCTTCTGGTGAAGCTGCCCCAGCCTCTCGTAGGCCACGCGCAGGTCCTGCTCCTGGGCCGCCCGCTCGGTCGCGGCGATCTGCAGCCGGACCAGCGCCTCTGTCACCGCGCGCCCGTTCGCTTCGACGTGGCGGATGACGAAGTCGATCACGGACATGAGCAACAGGGAGAGCAACGACGACGTGGTCCCCATCCGGAGCCAGTTGCGAAAGCGATAGGGATCCATGTCCACCGCGGTCAGCGCGAGGAGATGGCGCGAAGCCAGGAAGCCGACGCCGACGTAGGCGACGGCGGTGACGGCGATGATCGCCAGGCCGATCCGCCGGCCGGCGCTGATGAGGGCCAGGACGGAGAACGTCGCCAGCGAAACGCTGAGCCCGGCGGTCAGGCCGATCCGTCCCAACAGGAAGATGCTGGTGGTGCAGGCGGTGGCGAGCATCAGCAGGGAGCGCGTCGTGAGCGATCCGCGCATCAGGCGATAGAACGGGAGCAGGAGGCCGGTCGCCAGCAGCACGGCGTCGTCGAGCCCGGAGCGCGCGCCCGAGCGAAGAACGAGCGCCGTGACGACCACGGGCGGGGCGAGGAAGGCCGCCATGGTCAGCATCCCCAGCCGAACGCTCTCTCTCCAGGCCTCCGGCGTCGGATTGGCCGCCGAGCTGGGCGCCGAATTGATTGCGGCCGGCGGCGGTCCGTCCGTCCTCGTCTCCGCCATCTCTGCCGGGCCGACTCTAACCGGAGCCGGCCGCCCGATAGTCAGCAGGATTTGGGTGTATGCTCAAACAGGTTTCGGGATGCGGGTGCTGCTGGCGGACGATCATGCCTTGGTGCGGGCTGGGATTCGCGCGCTCCTGGTGGCGCTCCCCGAGGTCGAGAGCGTGACCGAAGCGGGCGACGGCCAGCAGGCGCTGGCGCTGCTGCTGGAGACCCGGCCGGACGTGGCGTTGATCGACATCGGGATGCCGGGGCTGAACGGCCTCGAGCTGGCGACCCGCGTGGGGCGCGAGGCGCCCGGGACGCGTCTGGTGATCGTCTCGATGCATGGGACGCCGGGGCACGTCGCTCAGGCCCTGCGGGCGGGCGTGCGCGGCTACGTGCTCAAGGACGCGGCGGCGGACGAGCTGCCGGTGCTGCTGCGCGCGGTGATGCGCGGAGAGACCTACCTTTCGCCGGCCATCTCCAAGCAGGTGGTCGACGGATACCTCGGCCGCACACCCGCAGCGGGGAACGCGACAGGGGAGGGGGAGACGCCCGAGGTCCTGACCTCGCGCCAGCGCGAGATCCTCCAGCTGGTGGCCGAGGGGAAGTCGACCAAGGAGATCGCCCAGCTGCTCGACCTCAGCGTGAAGACGGTCGAGACGCACCGCGCGCAGATCATGGATCGGTTGGGAATTCGGGATCTTGCGGGGTTGGTCCGCTACGCGATCCGGACCGGGCTCGCCTCCTCCGATCGCTAGTCTCGGGGTTGATACTCCCCTTTCTAGGGGAGGTCACCGATGGCCGAGTGGCCCCAGCTGCGAGAGTCTGGTCGGGTGACCAGCGCAAGACCGGACCTGCAGCGTGTCGTCGTCGTCGATGACTCGGACGGATTTCGTTCGCTCCTGCAGTGGTTCCTGGGCTCGCTGCCGGAGGTGGAGATCGTGGCCGAGGCGCGCGACGGCGTCGACGCGCTCGAGCAGGTGGCGCGCACCAAGCCCGATCTCGTGCTGATGGACGTCTGCATGCCGAAGCTCGACGGCCTGCAGACCACGCGCAAGCTTCGGACCGGCGGCGAGTCGGCGCGCATCGTTCTGCTCACCGCTTACGGCGACACCATCCCGCGCTGGCTGGCCGAGGAGGTCGGGGCCGACGACGTGCTCGACAAGTCGAATCTCGGCGAGCGGCTTCGCGAGGCGGTCGTGGGCGGGGTCCGCCGGGCCCCCAAAAACGAGACCAAGAACGAGGGTAGGAGAGAGCAAGAGAAATGAATCAGGGGGAACGACACGAGGCGCTTTCGCGCGTACTCACCAGCCTGGTGGGGGTTCCGCCGTCGGCGGATGACATCAACGACGATCGGGTGGCGGCGATCGTGGCCACCGGGCTGCTGACGCTTCCGACCACCGGGATCGACGCGGTGATTCGTCTGGCGCTGGCGGCGGTGGGCCTTCAGCGCGGGGTCGACCGCGCGTACTACTACCGGCTGGACGAGGCCGCCGGAACGATTGAGCTGACCCACGAGTGGCACGCGCCCGAGGTGGGCGCTCTCGGCGACGTTCCCAAGTACGCGCGCCTGACGCTCGACCTGCTTCCCCCGGCGTTCCTGGCCAATCTGAAGCGGGGTGGAATGTTGCGGCTGCCGAGCACGCGCCAGTTTCTGGGCGGACCGGTCGAGCAGCTGGTCGCGCCGGACGGAGATCGGGCGCTGGCCCTGGTCCCGGTGCTGGTCGACGGGCTGCTGGTCGGGGTGGCGGGATTTGCCGCTGCCCCCGGCACCCTCTGCGAACAAAAGGACCTGGTGCTGTTGCAGGTGGTCGCGCAGGGGGTGGCCCGCGCCGTCGAGCGCGGACGGATCGATCGGGCGCTGGCGGCCAGCGAGGCCCGCTTCCTCGCCACCTGCGAGGCGTCCCCGTTCGGGATCTTCCTGGCGGGACCGCGCGGGGAGTGCCTCTACGTCAACGCCGCCGGACAGAGGATCATCGGCCTCTCCGCGGCCGACGCCCACGGCCGCGGGTGGATGAGCGCGCTGCACCCGGAGGACCGCGAGCAGATCGTGTCGCACTGGGGCACCACCGTGGAGGCGAGCACGGGGTACGCGACGCCGATCCATCGCTTCGTCCGTTCGAACGGCTCGGTCGCTTTCGTCGAGGTGCGGGCGGTTCCGCTGACCGGCACGCTCGGCGACCGGAACTTCCTGGGCATCCTCGAGGACGTGAGCGGGCGGGTCGCCGCCGAGCAAGAGCGGCAGGAGCTGCTGGCCCGCGCCGAGACGGCGCGCATCGAGGCCGAGACCGCCCGCAAGGAGGCGGAGAACGCGCGCGCCGAGGTGGCCAGCGTCCTGTCGCGCATCTCGGACGCCTTCATCGCGCTCGATCTCGAAGGGCGGTACACCTACGCCAACGATCGCGCCATCGCGATGATGGGGCTGACGCGCGAGAATCTGCTGGGGCAGGCGGCCTGGTCGCTCTTCCCCCACATCCAGGGGAGCGCCTTTCAAGCGGCGTTCGAGCAGGCGGTGCGGGAGCAACGCCCGGTCGCCGTCGAGGGTCGCGCGACCAACGACAACCGCTGGTTCGATGTCCGCGTCTATCCCTCGCCGACTGGCGTGTCGGTCTTCTTCGAGGATGTCTCCGATCGCAAGCGCCACGAAGAAGAGCTGACCGCCGATCGCGACTATCTGCGCCAGGAGCTGGGCGGGCGGGACGCGGAGTCCGAGGTGGTCGGCCTCGATCCCGGCCTGCGGCGGGTGATGGAGACGGTCGCGCGCGTGGCGGCCACCAACACCAACGTCCTCATCACCGGCGAGACGGGGACCGGCAAGGAGCTGGTGGCGCGGGCGATTCACGACGCCAGCCCGCGGCGCGAGCGCCTGCTCGTGAAGGTGAACTGCGCGGCGATCTCGGCGGGCCTGGTCGAGAGCGAGCTGTTCGGCCACGAGAAGGGGGCCTTCACCGGCGCCGTGCAGCGGCGCAAGGGACGTTTCGAGCTGGCGCACGGCGGGACGCTCTTCCTCGACGAGGTCGGCGAGTTGCCGCCGGAGACGCAGGTCAAGCTGTTGCGCGTCCTGCAGGAGCGCGAGTTCGAGCGGGTCGGCGGCAGCGAGACCGTGCGCGTCGACGTGCGGCTCATCGCCGCCACCAACCGCAACCTGCGCGAGATGGTGGCGCGCGGGCGCTTCCGCGAGGATCTCTACTACCGGCTGGCCGTCTTCCCGGTCGCGCTCCCCCCGCTGCGGGAGCGCGCGGCCGACATCCCCCTCCTGGTCCGCTCGTTCCTCTCGCGGTTCGCGCGCCAGGCGGGCCGGCCGATCCACGACGTCACCCAAGAAGCGATGGACGAGCTGGTGAGCTACCGCTGGCCGGGGAACGTCCGCGAGCTGCAGAACGTGATCGAACGATCGGTCATCGTGGCGCGCGGTCCGATGGTCGATCTCGACGCGCTCCCCGATCTGTCGGAAGGCGGGCTGCATTCGTTCTCCGACGAGATCTCGAACGTCCAGACGCCGTCGCCGGTGATCGCGCTTCGTCCGCCGCCGCGGACCATCGACGAGCTCGAGCGCGGCTACGTGGCAGAGGTCCTCGCCGAGACGAGCTGGGTCATCGAAGGGGAGCGCGGCGCGGCGCGGCGCCTGGGGCTGCACCCCAACACGCTGCGCTCGCGGCTCAAGCGCTGGGGCCTGACCCGTCCCATTGATCAACTGGGCCGCTCGGCCTAGGGACACTCGGGCGCTCGGGCTAGGGCGACTCGGCCGCTCGGCCCCGAGCGCCGCGGCGCCCACGATCGCTCGTGGTGGGTTCGTGGGACCTACGGCGGCTCGTGGCCCCGAGGGCTCGGGACCCGATGATTTCGGCCGGGTTTCCGGGACAATTGGCGATGCGGCGATTGGTATGCGGGTTGCTTTGTGGTTCAGCTCAGCTCAACAGGTTGGGACCGTGGACATGACGAAGGAGGATGAGATGCGACCCGCAAGCTCTGCTGCGAAGCAAGATCACGAGACGACCACGGTGGTCGCGCCCGAGGCTCTGGTGACCCTGCCGATCGAGGCGGTGGCTCGCCTCGATCGGATGGCCACCGCCAGCTTGCTCGCCACCGGGCTCGCCCACGAGATCGCCAACCCGCTCAGCTGCTTGATCGCTGCGCTCGACGCCATCGAGGTGCGGGTGGGGTGGCTGCGCGAGCGAGAGGAATCGTCCCAGAAGGAGCTCGAAGAGCTGGCGGCCGACGTCGAGCTGGCCTCGGTGAGCGGGAACGAGATCTTCGCTCAGGTGCGCGACTTCCAGCAGTTCCTGCGGCCGCGCGAGCTGGAGACCTCGGCGCCCATCGATCTCAAGCCGCCGATCTTGCGGGCCGTCCGGATGGCGCGCGCGCGCCTCGGCGCCAAGAGCCCGGTGTCGGTCGTGCTCGGAGAGGCGCCCCCGGTGCGCGTGCCGGGGAACCGGATCACGCAGATCGTCCTCAACCTGCTCCTCAACGCGGCGGACGCGATCGCCGACCGCCCCTGGAACGCCAACTTGGTCGAGGTCAGGCTGTCGACCGTCGAGCACTGGGCGGTCATCGAGGTAAAGGACAACGGTCCTGGAATCGACGCGGCGACCCGGCAGAGCCTGTTCGAGCCGGGCGTCACCGGCAAGCCCGGCGGGCGATCGCTGGGCCTCGGGCTGGCGATCTGCCGCGAGCTGGCACGCGCCGCGGGGGGCGAGATCTCCCTGTCGTCGCCGCTCACCGGCTCGACGCTCTTCCGGGTCGCGCTGCCCCCGGCGGGAGCGTAGTCAGACCGCGCGCGCTCAGCCGTGCGGGAAGATCGTCGACGAGCGGGCTGGTTCGGGCAGCACCCGATCGAGCTTCCCCTGCCACCAGGCGTAAGCGCCGTAGAGCAGGAGGCCGACGAAGAGCAGCGACTTCCAGGGGTAGACCTTCTCCGCGTAGCGATCGCTGGTGTCGCGCCGCGAGCCGCGCGGCAACTTCGCGACGCTGCTCAACGTTGCGCCGAACGGCACGTTGATCTTCGCGCGCGAGTTCACCGCCCAGCCGTTGGCGTCGAGGATCGGGCCCAGGTTGCGCTTGCGCAGCTTGATGTAGGCCAGCACCACCGACGGCATCGAGATGAGCAGCATGATTCCGAAGAACGCGCCCACGGTGGCCAGCGGTCCCATCTTGAACAGCCCCGTGGCGTAGCCGATGAGGGCGGTGGCGAAGGCGCCGATGGCGCCGACCGCCACGCCCAGCGCGGCGACCGTGCCGACGTCGATCTTCTTGGTCTCGGGTGGCTTGGCGTTGCCGATGTTGGCGGTCCCGGTGGCCGCCACGGTGAGCGCGCCGTGCGACTCGGCGTCGGCGGCCGCCGCGCGTTTGGCCACCTGCTCCTCCAGCAGCCGGACGAACTTCTTGTAGGGGGCCCAGAAGGCCTGGCGAAGGCTGATGGGGTTGTCGACGATCTTGGTGATGGTCGCGTCCCAGTCGCGCCCCTGCCGATCGTAGAAGACGCCGTTGCGCCCGACCATCAGGTTGTCGCTCTCGCCGGCCGTGAAGGCGGCGACGATCTGGACCTTCTCGCTGGTGGCCGGGCGGGTGCAGTCGAGGTAGGCGAGAAACGCGCCGGCCAGCGCGGCCATGGTGGCGTGCTTGGCGGCGTCGGTCACCGCCAGGCAGAGATGGCAGGCGCGCTGATCGAGGTAGAGCGTGCCGTACTGAAAGATGGCCTGGCGGCCGTCGTAGAAGTCCTCGAAGCTCACGAAGTTGGTGCAGAGGTGGGCCAGATCGCGGTGGTAGCGGACCAGACGCTCGACTTGATCGATGCTGGTCGCCTCCGCCTCCAGCGCCTTGTCGCGGGCGATGAGGCCGGCGACGACATCGGCGCCGCCTGAGGCGAGAATCTCGCGAACCCGGGCGAGCCCGAGCTTCTCGACCCGCTGACCCTCCTTCACGGCGAGCCAGGCGTCGTTCGGCGCGAGCTTGTGACCGAGCGCGAGCCAGTCGCTCTCGGTCAGCTCGGCGCGCGGGCCCAGCAGCGCCGCCACGGCGTCGTCGCGGAGAGTCCGGAGGGCGGCGGCGTGGGCCGGGTTGACCGCGCCACTGAGCGGCAGCGGCCGATCGGCCGCCGCCAGCGCCAGCGGGAACCCGGCGACCTCGTCGACGGAGATCGTCAGGTCGGCGGCGGCGATGGGGAGGTACTCCTCCGGGTTGCGGTTGAGCGCCGGCAGCGCGCGCGGGTCGAACGCCGCCAGCCGGCAGCGGCCGAAGTAGTCGTCGACCTTGGTCTTCACCGCCGCCACCGCCGCGGCCGCCGACGCCGTTCGTTCGGGGCCGAGTGGAAAGACGTTCGCCGGGCTCTCTTCGCCCCGGGCGTACCAGGCGCTGTAGGCGCGCGCCTCGGCGAAGAACGCGTCGGTGATCGCGGCGTCGATGCCGGGCTTGCCGGAGCGATCCGGCACGGTGCCGATGGTGTCGGCGATCTCGCCGATGAGCGCGCGGGTGGCGTCGTCCTCGGCGGCCGTCTCCGTGATGACCCCGTCCCCGTTGAAGACGGTGTCGGCGAAGATGCGGGCCGGATCTCCGACGTCCTCGATGCTGATCGACGTGAAGTCCGCCTTGCCGATGTCGGCCAGGATGCGCCGGGCCGAGGCCAGCAGCGTCTTCCCCTCGGGAAGCGCGTCGTTGATCGCCGCCAGCGGCAGGGAAGCCTCGCCCTTGAAGAGATCGTCCGCGTTCTTGAGGTTGCTGCAGGCGAAGGCCGTTGCGGCGATGAGCTCGGGGGCACGCACCCGGCCGTCCTTGTCGGTGTCGATGAGCGCCAGCGTGCGGGCGTCGATCTCGAGGCCGTTCGTCGGGCAGGCCAGGGCGACCCAGAGCTTCTGGTCGAGCGCCCCCAGGTTCGCCAGGTCGGCGCCCGACGCCAGCTTGACCTGATCGAAATCCCCCGCGCGAAAGAATGTCCAGCGGTGCGCCTCGCTCATCGCGCGTTTGTAACACGCCCGGAGGTGACCTTCCTGGATCGTTGACCGGGGGCAGGCCGCTGACTACATTCGCGCCGCCCCATGAAACCACGCCCCCTCCAGCTCTCCGTCGCTTCGCTGTTCCTCGCCGCGACGGCCGTCGCCCAGACCACCCCGACGTTCGTCTATGCCAAGCCCGACGAGCCGAAGCCGGTCGCGGCGACCACGCCGCCGCCTCCTCCGCCACCGCCCAAGGTGGAGTGGAAGGCGCAGGTCAAGGGTGGCTTCCTCGCCACCTCCGGCAACTCGCAGACGACGGGCGGCACCTTCGCCGGGAACGTCTCGCGCAAGGAGGGCAACAACAGACTGACCTTCGATGCCGGCGCGGCCTATGGACGATCGAACGTCCTCACGCCGGTGATCACGACGATGACCGATCCGATGACCATGGTGACGACCAGCGCGATCACGAACACCACGCGGAACGAGGTCGTCTCGACCAACAACTGGCTCACCAAGGGTCGCTACGATCGGTTCTTCACGACCAACAACTCTGGCTACGTGAGCGCGCAGGCGGCCGCCGACCCGATCGCGGGCAAGTCGTTCTTCGGAGGGGGGCAGATCGGGTACAGCCGCCAGCTCTACAAAAGCGCGATGCACCTGGCGGTCGCCGAGCTCGGCTACGACTTCTCGTACCAGCGGTACGTCCAGTCGTCGAACACGCCGATCGATCCGGTGACCATTCATTCGGCGCGGGTGTTCGTCGGCGAGCGGCTGACGCTGAGCCCGGAGACCGGCATCAATGCCAGCGTCGAGGGGCTCTTCAACCTGAACACGGAGACCAACGCGCTGGTCGCCTCGCCGAGCACGCCGGGTGAAAAGGGGGTCGATCCCTTCCACGATACGCGTCTGACCGGGAAGCTCGGGCTCACCACGACGCTCCGGAAGCGGCTGAGCATCGCCTTTGGATTCACCGTGAAGTACGAGCAGAATCCGGCGCCGCTCCCCATCCCGTCGGGCACGCCCCCCAACATCGGCTTCATGCCTGGCTTCCAACCGTTCGCGCAGACCGTCGATACGGCGACGGA
>Ga0210389_10004587_pt1 | contig 10724 bp, 11 predicted proteins | sample IncBWH28OmetaG_FD_160127 | JGI IMG/M metagenome (GOLD analysis project Ga0210389, IMG submission 160127) | Forest soil microbial communities from Barre Woods Harvard Forest LTER site, Petersham, Massachusetts, United States - Inc-BW-H-28-O ... | reverse complement strand
CGCGAGCCGGCCGGTGAAAAGGTAATGCTTATAGAGCAGGTCGTAGATCTGCGGGAACGTTGATTTGTTGTTGATCAGATCCCATGCGGTTTTTTCAGCTTCGCCATCGAGTTTCAGTTTAAACAGGGCCTGCGAAAGGGACAGGACAATCTCGGGCTGATTCGGTTTGACCCGGTTGGCCTTCCGAAAGAAATCGGCTGCGTCCGCAGTTTTGTTCTCAGCCGTTGCCAGGTGGCCTTTAATGCGCAATCCGTCGAAAGAGTTGGGATCTTTCGCGAGCAGATCGCCGGAGAGCTGGTTGAGTTGATTGTAAAGATTAGCAGGATGCTTTGGATCCGGGAGATAGAGCGCTAGGGCAAAGTCTGCGAGCCGGATCTTGACATCAGGGCGATTTGGGAGCAGGTCGGCCGCCCTCGACATACTATCGTACGCCTCGCGGGTCTTGAGCAATTGCAATTCGGTGAGCGCCAGGCCGTAGTGCGCTTCCCCATAGTTGGAGTCTTTCTGAAGCGCTTTCTTATAATTTAGTTCCGCCTCCGCATAATTGCCGGAGGTAAACAGCTTATCAGCCTTTTTAGTAATTGCTTCCGGTCTGACCCGGCAAGCCATGGTTGATACCAGCAGAAATACTGTAGCAAAGCAAAGAAGGAGCTTGCTCATATGACGAAGAATCGTCAGAAGCAAGCTCCTTCTATAGTTTGACGTCAAGATAAGACTCACAGCAGAGTAGCACTCACAGCGGAGCCGTATGACCCCGCTGCACCACAATACATATGACGACCTGAGCGGGGTTCAGGCCTTCTCGGCGGCTTTCGCGTTCAACTTGCTGCGCCGGTATCCCAGGAAAGCCAGGAGGCCGATGAGCGCGAGACTGGTACCCAGTTGGCCGGGCTCAGGAGTCGAGGATTGGGTGATTTCACCGTAAACCGAAACGCCAAATAAGTTACCAGCCGCGCCGGTCGCGATGGTCTGCTCGACGGCGCCCGTAGCGATGTTGACCCGCCAAAGGTCGCCCGTGGAGAAGTCGCCGGTCCAAAAGTCTGTCCCATTGGGATCCAGGTTCAAGGCAAAAAGGCTGCCCGCCGACCCCGGGATTACATAGGTTTGAACAACGGCGCCCGTGGTGAGATTTACACGGTCGACAGTGGCGCTGTCGGCCACCAGCGCTGTGCCGTCACCAAGGAGACGTATAGCATAAGCAGCGCCGCCACTCATGGTGCCGATGTTGGCCCCCTGCGTATGCGTGGACGTGTCGTAAGTCAGGATAGTGTTGCCTTCCGAGGTGTAATAAAGGGTATGCTGATCTGCTCCCAAGTCGATCCAGTCCGAACCGCGATCTTGCGTGGCGACCGCGAAGTTGTTGATCGGAGCGCCTGCGCCGTTGAACTCCAGCACGTTGGCAGATCCGCTAGCCTGGCCCACAAAAACGTTGCCGGAGCCGTCGAACAGAATCGACTCGGGCGTGGCATTGTAGCCGCTTCCAAAAGTGCCTATCAAAGCACCGGTGTTGCTGAACTCGCTCACATTCGAGGCGGAGAAATCAGTCACGTAGAAGTTTCCGGTGTTGACATTTGTTACGGAACCGGTAGTGAATCCGCCTAAGCCAGTATTAAGGGTGTCCAGAAGCACGCCGGTGGGATCGTACACCTGCACGGTGCCGCCTCCGGTGGAAGCGAAGATGTCGCCAGTCCCGAAAGTGACGGCGGAGGCCGTCGTCGAGAAAAATAGAGCCCCGATTGTTAACATCAGGGAGATCTGAAGCCAATGTCTACTCATGTGTCACCTTTCCTGTAAGTCTTCTGTCAAACCAAGCTGTTATTGCTGAGGACTCACCCATCGTAATGTGTAACCGTAGTTGGGTCAATAACGTAGCGCTGGTTTTCGTACTATGGATGCCCCTTTTAGTACTAGTAATAGGACTTTAGCCTGAACAACTCCCATGGGCCAGGCGCCGCAGGCGGGTGATCCCAGCAGAAAGCGGCTTACTCTATAAAGCGGCTTACTCTATATGGATAAGACTCACGAAAGAATCAGGCTCGACCGCGGAACGTTGAACCGGTCGTTGGACCCCCGCGCAGTCGACGGGCTAGGCGGTTCGAGTTCTCTTGATTCGCCGAAAGCCGAAACGCCAAACAGTCGAAGGAGCCGGTAACGATCTGCTCGATAGGGCTGCTAGCGAGGTTCACTTTCCAACGGTCGCCGTTGCCGAAGTCGCCGGTTCGGAACGAGGTCCCGTTAGAATCAAGGTTCAGTTTTGTGGTGTTTGACACGGGTTAACTATAGTTGCCTCACGACCTTGGGACAATCGCGGTGTTTCTTACGGTCTTTGGTAGACTGGGGATTCATCCCACGGAATGCCGGCCGATCCACAAACTACAGGAGAGAAATTCGAGCGTCTGGTCGCGATCATGGCGCGGTTGCGAGCTCCCGGCGGCTGCCCGTGGGACCGCGAGCAGAGCTTCGATACCATCAAGCCCTATCTGCTCGAGGAGACTTACGAGGTCCTGGAAGCGATCGACAAGCGCGACTGGCCGGCCCTGGCCGACGAACTCGGCGATCTGCTGCTGCAGGCCGTTTTCTTCGCGCAGATGGCCGCCGAAGAAAACAAATTCGGCATAGATGATTCGATTGACGCGATCGTCCAAAAGCTGATCCGGCGGCATCCGCACGTGTTCGCGGACGGTGAGGCTAAGACGTCCGACGATGTCAAGCGGCGCTGGGACGAAATCAAAGCCGATGAGAAAAAGAGCAGGGGCGAGCCTCTGCGCGGGCTGCTCGAATCGGTCCCACGCAATTTGCCGGCATTGGTAGAGGCCCAGCAGATCGCTTCTAAGGCCGCGGGTGTCGGGTTCGATTGGGAAAATGCCGACCAGGTGCTCGACAAGCTGGATGAAGAACTGGACGAGCTGGCCGTGGCGCGCGAAGGTGGATCACGCCAGGAGTTGGAAGGTGAAATCGGCGATCTGCTGTTCGTGCTGGTGAACCTGGCGCGGTTCGTGAAGGTGGATCCGGAACAGGCCTTGCGCAAGACAAACGCGAAGTTCCGCAAGCGATTCGCGCATGTGGAAGCGGGCGCTAAGCTGCCGGGGGCGACCATCGAAGAGATGGAGGCACTCTGGCAGGAGGCGAAGCGTGCCGATGATTGAGACGCGGGCGCTGACGACCCACGCCGAATTCAACGACGCAGTCCGGCTGCAGCAGGAGATTTGGGGATTCAAGGATGTCGAACTCCTGCCGTTGCGGCTGTTCGTGGTAGCGACCAAGATCGGGGGGCAAGCGTTCGGAGCGTTTGACGGCAAGCGCATGGTGGGTTTCTGCCTTTCGATTCCGGGGCTGAAGTCCGGCGGAAAAAGCTACCTGCATAGCCATATGCTGGGCGTGCTACCGGGTTACCGCGACTCGGGCGTGGGCCGCGGGCTCAAGCTGGCGCAACGCGGCGATGCGCTGGCGCGAGGGATCGAGTTGATTGAGTGGACCTTCGATCCGCTCGAAATCAAGAACGCGTATTTCAATATCGAACGGTTGGGAGCGGTAGTCCGCCGCTACGTTCTCAACCAATACGGCACAACCACCAGCCATCTGCATGGAGGCTTGCCAACGGATCGCTGCGTGGCGGAGTGGTGGATTGGAAGCCCGCGAGCGAAAGCGATCATCGCCGGAGAGAAGTTCCAGCGCAGTCCAGTAGCGGCGCGCATCGCGATTCCGGCGGAGATCGCAGAGCTTCGAACCAAGGATCCAGCGCGGGCGCGCGCAATTCAGAAGCAAGCCAGCGAAGAGTTCACGCGAGCGTTCGATCGGGGACTGGCCGTAATCGGGTTTGAGAAATCGGCCCAAGCCGGGACATACTTACTGGGGAAATGGGAATGCAAATAGAAAGAATCACGCTACGGCAGATCAAGATGCCGCTGGTCCATTTCTTTGAGACCAGCTTCGGCCGCACGACCGATCGCCACATGGTGTTGGTGGAAGTTTCCTCCGGCGGCGTTTCCGGGTGGGGCGAGATTACGGCCGGCGAGAATCCGTTCTACAACGAGGAGTGGACGGAATCGGCGTGGCTGATCGCGCGCGATTACGTGGCGCCGCAAGTCTTGAATCACAAGTTCGAAACCGCGGCGTCGGTGGGCGCCCGGACGGCGCACATTCGCGGGCACAGGATGGCACGGGGCGGCGTGGAAGCTGCGGTGTGGGATCTGGAAGCGCGCATGCTGGGCCGTCCGCTGTATCAGCACATTGGCGGCGGCGCCAGGCGCGAGATTCCATGCGGCGTGTCGATCGGAATCCAGGAATCAGTGCCGCAGCTACTGCAGAAGATAGAGACCGAGCTGGCCGCCGGATATCAGCGCATCAAGATGAAGATCAGCCCGAATTGGGACGTGGATGTGGTGCGCGAGGTGCGGCGCAGGTTTCCGGACACGCTGGTGATGGCGGACGCAAATTCGGCTTATACTTTGGCGGATGCGGCTCGTCTGAAATGTCTGGACGAATTCGGATTGATGATGATCGAGCAGCCGCTGGCGCACGACGAAATTATCGACCATGCCAAGCTCCAGGCCCAGCTCAAGACTCCGATCTGCCTGGACGAATGCATACGGTCGGCGCATCATGCCGAGCAGGCGCTGGCGATGGATGCCGGGCGGATCGTCAACATCAAGCTGGGCCGCGTGGGAGGATTTGCCGAGGCCAAGAAAGTGCACGACGTCGCGCAGGCGGCTGGCGTACCGGTGTGGTGCGGCGGGATGTTGGAGTCGGGGATCGGGCGTGCGCACAACGTGGCGCTGGCGACGCTTCCGAACTTCGTGTTACCGGGCGACGTCTCGGCGAGCAAGCGCTACTGGAAACGCGACATCATTCATCCGGCTGTGGAGACGACGCCGCGCGGGACTATCGAGGTTCGCGACGCGCCGGGCTTCGGATACGATCTGGATATCGATTTCATCAAATCCATCACGGTTCGCCAGGAAAGTATTCCGTGAGCGAGGCGCGGCCATCCGAGGCTCGCCTGTATTCGCTGCTCGGTTTGATGCTGCTGTTCTGGTCGCTCAACTACATCATCGGCAAGGTCGCGCTGCGGGAGTTCCCGCCGGTACTGTTGACCTGCTGGCGAACAACCTTTGCGGGCGCGTTTATTCTCCCAATTTATTTGTGGCGCGAGAGCGGAAAGCGTCCAGCGCGCACGGGGCAAGAATTGGGCGGGCTGTTGCTGCTGGGCATCTTCGGCGTGGTCGCAAACCAGTTGTTCTTCGTCGTGGGACTGGCGTGGACCAGCGTGGCGCACGCCTCCATCGTCGTGACGCTGATGCCGATCCTGGTGCTGTTGCTGGCGGCATTGCTCGGCCAGGAGCGCATTACGGCGCGCAAGGTAGTGGGGATGGTTATCGCAGCGACCGGGGTGGGCGTACTGCAACTGGAAAAAGGAGGCGGATCGGGCGCGACGCTGTTGGGAGATTTCTTCGTATTCATGTCCGGAGTGGCACTGGCGATCTTCACAGTGAGAAGCAAGCAGGTCGGGAAACGCTTTGGAAGCCTGACGATCAATAGCGTGGCATATATCGGCGGAGCGCTGGCGATGGCGCCATTCACGGTCTGGCTTAGTTTGCGCTACGGACTTGCGCGGGCCAGCGCCGCGGCGTGGTGGAGCGTGGCTTACATGGCTCTGTTTTCTTCGGTGATCGCTTACCTGATATACAACTATGCCCTTACTTATATGCCGGCCTCGCGCGCATCGGCGGTTTCGTATCTGCAGCCTTTGGGGGCGACGCTGCTGGCCGTCCTGTTGCTGGGCGAATCCGTCACCACGGCCGTGGCGATTGGTGGCATGCTCGTATTAACCGGGGTCTTTGTAACGGAACGCGCCTGAATGTCGGACTTCCTTCAACTGCTGAAGAACAACCGCAATTATCGCTATACCTGGAGTGGGCAGGTGGTGAGCGAGATCGGCGATCACTTCAACAACGTCGCGGTGTTCAGCCTGGCACTGGCGAATACGCGATCGGGAATGGTGGTCACGGGCGTGATGCTGGCGCGGGCGATTCCAGCGGTGATGGCGGGACCCCTGGCTGGAGTGGTGCTGGATCGCCTGGATCGCAAGAAGATCATGATCGCGAGCGACCTGGTGCGGGCCGTGGTGGCGCTGGGATTCATTCTGGCGATTCCTCGCAAGGACACGTGGCTGCTCTACATCCTGAGCGCACTGCTGATGTTTGCTTCGCCGTTCTTTACCAGCGGGCGTTCGGCGATACTTCCCACGATTGCGAGTAAAGAAGAACTGCACACGGCGAATTCGCTGACGCAGACTACGCAGTGGATGACACTGACGATCGGAGCGTTTTTAGGTGGCACCAGTGTGACGCAGTTCGGTTACGAGTGGGCGTTTGCGTTCAATGCCATGTCGTTCTTGTTTTCGGCAGCGAGTATCGCAAGTTTACATCTGAAGGGCGGCAGCTTCAAAGCGCAGCGGCGGACCGGATTGACCGAGGCCGAGGTGGTACGGCCCTGGCACGAATACACCGAGGGACTGCGGTACATGAAATCGTCGCCGCTGATTCTGGGGATCGCACTGCTGTCGGTGGGATGGGCGTCGGGAGGCGGCGCAGCGCAGATTCTGTTCAGCCTTTTCGGAGAACTGGTTTTCAATCGCGGACCGGCGGGGATTGGATATTTGTGGGCCGCAGCGGGAGTGGGGCTGTTGATCGGAGGCATGTTCGCGCATTGGCTGGGCAAGCGGATTTCGTTTGGGGCGTACAAGAAGACCATCAGCATTTGTTACGTGATCCATGGCGGATCGTACGTGATATTCAGCCAGATGCCGTATTTCTGGCTGGCGGCGATTTTTCTGGCGGTGTCGCGGGCGGCGATCGCGGTAAGCTCGGTGCTGAACGTTTCACAATTGCTGCGGCACGTTTCGGATGAATTTCGGGGCCGCGTGTTTGCGACCATGGAGACGATGTCGTGGTCGATGATGATGCTGTCGATGATGGGAGCCGGCATCGCTTCGCAGCACTGGAGCCCGCGGGCGATTGGCGTGGTGTCTGGTTTGCTGAGCTCGAGCACGGCCTTTTTTTGGTTGTGGGCGAATTGGACGGGACGGTTGCCGGAGCCGGCGGCGGCGGGTGTGGATCCGGACGAGGTGGAAGTCCACGGGGACCCGGTGGTGTAGATGGAAGCCAAAACAGTATTGATCACCGGTGCGGCTAAGCGAATCGGCCGCGGCATCGCGCTGCGTCTTCATCAGGCCGGATACCGGGTTGCGATTCATTATGGGAATTCGGAGAAGGAAGCGCGGGCGACGGCCGAAGAGTGCGGGTCGGCTCCCCTATTTCAGGCGAACCTCGAAAGCGTAAACGACATCCGGCGGATGTTTAGTGAAGTGGGCCCGATCTATGGGCTGGTGAACAACGCCGCGCGATTCCGGCGCCGCGATCCGTTGGAAGTGACGGAGGCGGATTGGGACTTCATCCACAGCGTCAATCTGAAGGCTACGTTTTTTTGTTGCCAGCAAGCGGCGCTGCTAATGAAGAAGTCGGGTGAAGGCAGGATCGTAAATATCAGCTCGCTGGGCGGGATACGCCCGTGGGAAATGTACGCGCACTATTGCGCGTCGAAGGCGGGAGTGATCATGCTGACGAGGGCGCTGGCCAAGGCGTTCGCGCCGGAGGTCACGGTGAACTCGGTGGCTCCGGGTGTGATTCTATCATCGGGCCAGGAGCCTCGGATAAAAGAGATGATCGCGGCCACGCCGGCGCGCAGGTCGGGAACGGTGGAAGAAGTAGCTGACGCTGTGCTCTATTTTCTCAACGCGACCAACTTCGTCACCGGTCAGGTGCTAGCGGTGGATGGAGGGCTTAGCCAGCGCTGATGCGCAGAGGTGAATATGAAATGGTTCCAAGCAGGATTGAGATGGTTTCGAGTGGGGCTGGAAATATTTGGCGCGGTATCGCTGATTTGTATCGCGCTATTTCTTCTCAGGCCGTCTTCAGACCGACTTAATTCGGCAAGTCGCAAGGATGTGCTGAGCGTTCTCAAGTGGGCCGAAATCCCTACCAATCAGGACTTCAAAATTCTTGGGAGCTATCAGTCTTCCCGAAGTTTCACAGAAGACTACTTCGACTATTACTGTATCGAGTTATCGCGGTTTGATATTCCAGACCACGGGGAAGTCCATCTGTGGAATGATGGCCCTGAGAGAAATCAATTGCTGATCGAAGCACTGGATACAGGCGTCAATGAGGCGCGGAGCTTAGGGAATTGCTTTCCTTCCACAGGGGAGGCGAATTCTGGAGCTTTCAAGATGATGTTCTCGCACGTTCTCATCGATGGTCACCATCCCAGCAGTGCCGAGATTTTTCTGTACGACCCAAAGAAACAAACGCTGTACTACGTGGGGTACAAAACCTAAGGAACTTCACGGATTTAGTTTGAGGTCGATCGCGCCCCAACCTAAAGGATGGTCACTCGACGTTCACTTTAGTACCCTTGGTATCGTGCTGCGAAAGATGGTCGATGCGGGCGTCGAGCATGCTGCGCATGCCTTTCAACACTTCTACTCGCGCGTTGCGAAAGTGCTGGCGGGTGCCTTCGGGCCACAGATGATCGATGAACGCCTCGATCTGCGGTGCAGCGAAGGTGCAAAAAAAGCATCCCGGGGGGTGAGCGGTATTTTGTTTTTCTTCCATGTCAGCCTTCCTTCATTTCCACTGTTAACATTTTATTCGACAATGTGGCCCGCGTGGGATTGAGGGCGGCCATGGAGGTGGGCAGCCCGATATGGCGGCGCAGGGTGCCTATCTCGATCACCAGCTCGTCGCCTTTCTTGAATAGCCCGATCTCACCTTTGACGGCAAAGGGTAGCCGCAAGCGCACTTCGTAATGGGCATTGATCTTTTCGAAGGTATATGGCGCTTCGGTGCGAACGATGGCGGATGGATCTTCTTTTTCGCTGTAAAGCACATTGGCGAGCTCGGTGAGGCGCTCGCGTCCCAGCACCTCGTGCGTAAAGAGGGGAACGCGCTTCATCGCGACCGGGGCGAAGTATTCTTCGATCTCATCCAGGACCTTGGCTTGGGAGGCGCGCCACTGGTCGAACCAGGTGTCGGTGACGGCTTCGGGCAACACGCGATTCACGATGATGGCGTCGACGGTGAGACCGTGCAGCGAGAAATAGACGAAGGCGCGCTGCGTTTCGCGGAGGACCATTTTCTCGGGATTGGTTACCAGACGGACGCTGGTGATTTTGGGATTTTCCAGAAGGTCGGCGATGCCCTCGAGACGTCCGAACAGATGCTTGATGTTGGCGAAGTAGCTGTCGGTGGGCAGCTCGACCGGAGAGATGCGATTGGCTACGGGCCGTACGGCTTTGAGCAGGCCGCGCTGGAATGGAAAGACGTGCTTCATGTACCAATCGAGCGTAGTGGGCATGCTGACGAAGCGCATCGACTCGGCGGTGGGAGCACAGTCGAGAATGATGACCTGGTAACGATCCTCGCGGCGGAATTGATTGACATACATCATGGCGCTCAACTCTTCCATGCCGGGGAGGATGGCGAGCTCCTCGGCCTCGACGTCGCTGATGCCGGTGGTGCGGAGGACGGAGACGACGTAGGTGGAGATTTCCCGCCAATGGCGTTTGATTTCCTTCTGTATGTTGACCTCTTGGATGGCGAGGTTGGAGTCAATTGGATAAGGGTCGTTGGTTTTTTCCTGGAAGAGGCCGGTATCGAGGTCAAACGCGTCGGCCAGGCTATGGGCGGGGTCGACACTCATCACTAAGGTGCGGTAACCGAGCCGCGATAATTGCAGGCCGGTCGCGGCGGCAATGCTGGTTTTGCCAACACCGCCTTTGCCGCTGAAGAGCAGAATGCGCATGCCTTCATTCTAGCGGGCGACGATAGTACTTTCGTTTGTAACTTGCGATTTAACGGGGGCCTGGCGTCAAATAAGTTCAAGCCGAGGGGCGTGACTGCGATAAGGGATTTGTGAGCCGGTTCGTAGACAACGCGATGCAGATTCTAAATGCTGCCGAAGGCGTTGCTGAATCGGGGCACACGCCCTCGGACATGACTATTTTGATGACCCCGCAAGGGATTCGGATGATTGCCGACTCGGATTGGCCGCTTGAATCCCTGCAACTGCACCACGGGGCGGAGATGGCTTATCGAGTGAGCCAGAGCGCAATCATTGTGCGCGTGGAGGGGCGGGCAGGTTCTCGGACTTGTCTGTTCGAAACCGCAAAGCCGGAACAGGCCGCCCGCGCCCTCCTCCACGCTACGCCCAACTATCACTGGATGACACCCCAGCTCCAGGCCGCGTCAGAGCCCGGCGTCGCGTAAGAACTGCGCTGATTCTTCCGGCGGCGTGGGATTGATGTAGAATCCGGCGCCCCATTCAAATCCCGCCACTCTAGTAAGCCTCGGAATGATTTCCAGGTGCCAATGATAATGATCAAGCGGGGCAGCGTGGATGGGAGCGGTGTGAATCAAAAAGTTATAGGCGGGATATTCCAGGACCTTTTCCATCTTGCGGATGATGGCGCGCATGGCCCAGGCCAGGCTCTGAATGAGACTCGGATGAGCGGTCTCGAAGTGTGAGTTGTGAGCGCGAGGAATCACCCACGTTTCGAAGGGAAATCGCGGGGCGTAGGGCGAGATGACCAGGACCTCGTCGGTCTCCAGGATGACGCGGGCCCCGTCGGCGGACTCCTGGCGGACAATGTCGCAAAACACGCAGCG
>Ga0210389_10004586_pt1 | contig 10725 bp, 8 predicted proteins | sample IncBWH28OmetaG_FD_160127 | JGI IMG/M metagenome (GOLD analysis project Ga0210389, IMG submission 160127) | Forest soil microbial communities from Barre Woods Harvard Forest LTER site, Petersham, Massachusetts, United States - Inc-BW-H-28-O ... | reverse complement strand
CTGCCATTCCCCATGCTTTGGAAAATGTTTGTAACACAACCAGATTCGGATATTGATTCAATAAAGGAACGAATCCTGTAGTATCGGCAAAATCTATATAAGCTTCATCTACCACTACAATACCGGAGAATGAAGTAAGAATTGTTTTCACTTTCTGCTCATCCATTAAATTTCCTGTAGGATTATTAGGAGAACAGATGAATAGAATTTTAGTATTTACTTTAACTGCTGCCAGTATTGCATCCACATTCAGATCATATTCTTTGGTCAATGGAACAGCAATAATTTCAATATCATTAATACCTGCACTTACTTCATACATTCCATACGTAGGTGGCAATATCAATATGCTATCTTTACCAGGTTCGCAAGTAGCCCGGATCAATAAATCAATTGGCTCATCACTTCCGTTTCCTAAAAAAATATTTTCAGCCGGCACATCTTTAACTACGGCGAGAGCCGATTTTACATCTCTTTGCAATGGGTCTGGGTAACGGTTTACCTGTTTTTCAGTTGCTGAACCATAAGGGTTTTCATTGGCATCTAAAAAGATTCCTTCTGTCCCTTTGTACTCATCTCTTGCCGAAGAATACGGCTTAACTTTTTTAATATTATCCCTTAAAATTGAATCTAACGAAAATGCCATTCTTAAATAAATCTAATAAGGCGTAAAACTACGAAATTTATAGGTTGAAAGACACCCGGAACACTAAATGAAATTAGATTTTTATATAAAAAAAGGCATTTTATAGCTATATTTGTATGTAGTTATAACAGCAACCTAAGTAAAAAGCCATGAAAGTTCTAAATAACTGGCAAATTGAGTGTCATCACTCACCCGAAACCATTGACCGTATTTTATTACCTATCCGTAAGAGGGGTTTATCTGTAATCAGCTTAAACTATAAGCAAGCTGAAGGTCTGGATGCAACATGCACCATCGAATTTGAAACCGAGGAAAATGATGCGGAACGCGTCTACAAAAACATGCTCCGTATTCAGGATATTAAATCAGTCAATAAACTGCGCTGATTAATTTACATATATTCATTTAGAAAGAGACTGCTTTGTTTACATAAAGTAGTCTCTTTATTTTTTAACGTAGTTCGTTCACTTAGTCGTTGTAGAAAAATATCATTAAAAAAGTTGGATTAACTGCAACGTATACCCGAACAAACCTGTCTTATTAATTAATAGGCATTCCCCAATCTTCCTATGAAATGTTTTATGTATCAAAAGCTTTCTTTAGATTATTTAATGATCACATATGTGATTTTATCTATTAAAAATTGTATTTTAAGGCTCCCCAATAAGTTATTGCTTAACTGCTGCCAATAAGTATAATGTCCTTCCCTGAGTTTTCAAAAATGAGATTATTATTTAGCCTTACTCTAATCTTTCTTGGATGGCATACAACAGTTGCTCAGGAACTTGTTGATAACGGAGGTGCAGAGTCACCATTATGGATGGGCTGGACGCAAGCAAATCCGGCAGATACCTGGATACAAAGTGCACAACGGCCTCCACACAGTGGCTCTTTTCATTTTTACCCCAATCAAACTCAAAATCCCAGTTCAGAATTATATCAGGACATCAATGTTTCTTCCAATGCCGCTGCTATAGACGCAGGTACTGCCAGCTATACGTTTTCAGGATGGCGCAGAGGTTACTACAATCCACCTTCAAGCTTTGATATGGATCGTTCGGAAATTATTGTGGAATATCGTGATGCTTCTGGAAATGTACTGGCATCGTATGATACGGGAAGTGCTGTATATTCTTCGTGGACGAACAATACCGACACACGCGACGCACCTATAGGAACACGCACGGTACGGATACGATTGATCAGTGTACGCGTTACAGGTTCTGATAACGATGGCTATTACGATGATATCTCTTTTGTACAGAATAACCCGGCTTGCTCCCCTCCAACAAGTGTGGTATTAACTCCGGGTACAGCAACAAATTATTGTCTGGGAAGTACTATGACAATTGCAGGAGTTGCCAGTCCTACAAATGCAAATTACTATTATACCTGGTATCTGAATGGTACTGCTATTACAACAGCAAGCCAGACGTACACTCCCTATACAAAATCTGCAATAGCCGCAAGTGATGCAGGTACGTATACACTGCGTATAGAAGATGGCAACAACGGTACAGCATCGTGCTATAAAGAAGCAAGTGTTATCATAACGATTGATGCATTACCTGTAGCCGGTACTATCAGTTCCAATCAGGAAATCTGTCTGAGCTACACAACATCAGCATTAACAGGCACAGCCGGCACAGGCGGGGTAACCATTAAGAATTACAAATGGCAGGGTTCCACAACTTCTGCGGCAGGCCCGTGGACAACAGCTCAGGCATATAGTACCACTGCAACGGGTTATGCTCCCGGAGCAATCACAGCAACAACATTTTACAGAAGAATAGATTCATCGGGATCGTGTTTGGGTGTTGCAACGAATACAATTAAGATACAGGTTGATAATAAAGCTCTTTTAAATCCAATAACGTCAGTACTTCGGGACACTTTGTGTACAGGAGAAAATTTCCAATTGACAGGTAATGTAAATACAACCAGCCAACCTTCATTAAACGGCGGCTATTATTATTCCTGGCGTAAAACACAAGGTACTACAAGTTCTATTGTTTCTGCACCTTCTGCTACATTAACTTCCTATCCAACAACTGCAAAATCAGCTGTGGTGGCTGATTCCGGCACGTATTATCTGATTGTGCAAGATGGTGCGTCGGCAACTTTGTGTAAAGACTCTGTCAAAATCATCATCCGTATCAATCAGGCTCCTCTAACAAAAGGACTTATCCAATCTTCTCAGGAAATCTGTTTACATTCTTCTGCTTCGATTCTTACTGAAGTAAGTCCTCCGAGTAATTTTACAGGCAGTTCGTTATACTATCAATGGTATACAACAAAAGATACAACGGGTGTTCCGGTATTGACAAAAATTGCTGCATCAACAATTAACAACTATGACCCGGGCATACCTATATTAACAAAATATTATGTGCGTAAAGATTCTATAAAATATTGTGCAGCTGTTGCAACAAATTTCGTTAAAGTTCGAATAAATAATACTGTTGTATTAGATAGTATACGCGCTACCGTAAATGATACGCTGTGCGAAAATCTCGGCGATCAGTTTCAGTTAAAAGGATATATTGATAGTATTACTGCCGGCAAAGCTTCTGTTAATGGCGGTTATTACTTTACATGGAAAAAAGTACAACTACCTTCCACAACAGCAATAGTTGTTGGTACTCCGGGTAAATATTCGGATTACCCCGCCGTCAGCCGACCGGTAGTTGAAGCGGATTCGGGCACGTATTATCTCGTTGCTCAGGACGGTCAAGGCGCAACAAAATGCATGGATTCTATTCTCATTCACATGGTTGTATTTAAAACCTGTGTAGCCGTATCCTGTAGCAAACCCGATGCTGTTTCCATTAAAGTATCTGCAGCAAGTAACGATAAATTATGTACAGGAAGTAAATTGATCCTTCAGAAAGATGTGCTTATCTTCCCTGCTACACCTCCGGTTTATGGATACATGTATTCATGGATACGCACCAATACACTTGGAACTGTGGTGGTGCAGGCGCCTTCAACAACGTATCAGGATTATATTGTAAATACTGTTTCACTTGCAGACAGCGGCCGCTATCAATTGATTGTTCAGGATGGAACAACTACACCCGCAGCTCTTTGTTCAGAAACTTCTCAGCCAATATCCATCGTTGTTTACAGCCCCGTTACAGCCGCACAGATCGGAAGCGATACTACTATTTGCTCCGGAAATTCAGTACTACCTTTTGCTGAACAAACGGCCAATACAGGCGGCACAGGAACCTATGCGCATCAGTGGCAATCTTCTTCTGATAATATCTCGTTTACCGATCTTGCCGGACAAACAAATAGCGGATACCAATCTCCGGCAATTCTTAATACCACGTATTTCAGACGCATGGATCAATCGGGTGTTTGTCCGGCTGCATACAGCAATACCGTAACAGTTACGACAACAACAGGTGTCACTCCGGGAAGCATTGCAATTATAGAGGGAATTGTCTGTTACAATACCATTCCAACAAAGCCTATAGCAAATACAACTGAAGCTTCGGGAGGCACAGGTGGCAGCTCTTCGTTATTTTATCAATGGCAGCAATCTACTGACAATATAAACTGGACTGATATTGCAGGGGCACATGCAAAGGATTACTCTGTATCAACTGCATTAACAAATACTATTTATTACAGACGTAAAGCAGGCATGGGGCCTGGTAGTTGTGATACAGCTTATACTACGTCTATTTTCCTGAATGCATATCCAGCGTTAAGTGCTGGCAGTATTGGAAACAATCAGCATGTTTGTGCAGGTGCATCTGTCACCCTAAATGAAATTGCTCCGGCAAATGGTGGTGGCGCAGCAAATACACAAACCTATCAATGGATTGAATCTGCTGATAAAGGAATCACCTGGTCTACTGCGCCAGGTAACTCTACTCAAAAAAACTATACCAGTACCGTATTAAGTGACTCTGTCTGGTATAAGCGGGTTACAATATCGGCTTGCGGACAGGATTCTTCCAACAATGTAAGCATAGCTGTTTCGCCAATACCTGTTGTTTCGGCAGGAACAGATCTGCATGCACACAAAAATGATGTTATTACGTTGCAGGGAAGTGTTAGTAACGCTGCAGGATTTATCTGGAAACCGGCAACAGGATTAAGTAACGCATCTATACTAAATCCGGATGCAACAATATCCAATACAATTACATATACTTTGTATGCATCAGATCCTTCAGGTTTGTGCAGTACGCAAAGTTCTGTTACCATAAGCGTTGAAGATGCTATTGTAATTTCGAATGTTCTTACACCAAATGGTGATGGCAGAAATGATACCTGGAGCATTGAACACATAGAAGATTTTCCCGATGCAAGCTTTATGATATATAACCGCTGGGGAAATATCGTATGGAAACATACAGGCAACACATTACAATGGAACGGTACAAATTACAGGAATGGAGAAATGCTTCCGGAGGGAACATACTTTTATATCATTGATCTGAAAAGCGAAACGTACCCGGAACCCTATACAGGATATATACAGATTATAAAATGATCAATAGCAACACACAACTGTTAGACAGAAAAATTATGAATTATGAATTATGAATTATGAATTATGAATTATGAATTATGAATACTTAATAATAAAAAATATCTTCTTTATGATCCGGAACTTCTACTTCATTATCGCCGGGTGAAAATTTATCCATTAAAGGAAGTTTATCCAATTTAATGATAGTACTATAACTAACAGTAGAATCTTTACCAGTCTCCTCCTCTTCTTCTCCATCACCGCATTCGTATGTATTTTTAGTAACATCCAGTCTTCCTGTAGATACATTGTAATCAAAGGTATTCCAATTACAAGGAGCCTCTCCAAAATCAATGGTAGCACCAATCAGATACCAATCATTTTTCTGAAAACGATAGCGATGCGTATATCCCCATTTCGTTCTGCTTCCTCCCGAATGATCTATAACGATGCATCCATTTTCAATTTCCAATGACTGAAACGGATCACCCATCATACCGCCATGTTCGCTTGAAAGAATTCCTCCGGTGCTCTCATGCCACACTTCCCAGGTATCATTTTTAAATTTGCAAATTAAGATTTTTCGCGCCAGACCTAATTCTGTTTCAGTATCCGTATTATATATAGCAACTTTCTCATCAACACCATCGTGATCCAGATCACCCAAAGTTTCCGCAATTAGTCTATTGGGTATAGATGCTGAATCTAGATATACGTTACTCCTTTTAGGTGACTTCTGTGTATCTGCGCTTACTCCCGCATCTACAGCTATAGCGGCTATACTACCGTCTGATTCTTTTTTCTCGCTGCACGAAATAGCAAGCAGTGAAATAAACAGTACACGAACATACAATTTTCTATTTTCCATATTCAGTTCTCTTTTTATATTCTCCATCTATATAACTATAGACTACTTCTTCTTGTCTGGTGTTTTTTCCTTTATAACCCATTCCGTAACCATTTACCAGACGAAGTACTTTAATGTCATACCAGTTTTTTTCTGATTTAATTATTTGATAATTGCTTTCATAACTTTTAATCATACATGAATCAGTCTCAGCAACAGCTTCAGCATCTATCCAGGCTTCATTTGAATAATCGAGATCAATCGTGCTTATTTCAATAATATTATTCATCCTCAAAAGATAAATTGTAATGTTTCTTTCTAAGTGATTATTTCCCGTTGAAAGAAATGGATAGATAAGCGCTGTTTTGGAATTTCCGATTTTTACAAGTTCAACTTTATTATCATCCCCAACAGGAGCTATATTATCTTCGCTTTCAATATTGGCATACACAATATTCCATTTATTAACATCGTGTTTCAATAAATACGTATTTGTCAACCCAAATGCATGCCCATGCATATAACAACATGTTGCTCTGCAAACAACAACTAATACATGCTCATTTTCAATCTTGCTGATTTTTTTAAATATTATACTGTAAGTCAATTTGCCATTATACCTATCTCTGTATTCTGCATTGTCATACTGTTTTGTCGTAGTTGTTTTATTAGTATCCACATATCCAAAAACAGTTGCCAGTAATAAGCTATCCGATGGAATTGTTTGCCCATAAGAACGTATACATAAAAATAAACTAAACAAGAACAGCGTAAGATGCCGTATCATATTTTTTTAAATACAGTCAATAAATAGAACCAATCAGTATGCTTGAATATATAAATAAAATAAATAAGCCCCAACCAGTTGTTCCGCATGCCAGGACTAATTTATCACATAATACCAGAAAATAATACCTGAATGATGTAACTATTTAGAATATGCATGTAACAAGCGGCTGTCGAATGACAGTTAGCTTTGAGTTGTATAAAACTCTTTCTAACAATTAATCAAAACAGGCAATGGAACAATTATTCTCAGGAAAAGTAGCAATGGTAACAGGTGCGGCTTCAGGTATAGGTCAGGCAACAGCTCTTTTATACGCAGCACATGGAGCAAAAGTAATTGTATCCGACATTAAAGATGCCAATGACACACTTGCTAAAATAAAATCAGCAGGTGGTGAAGCAAGCTTTATTCAGGCGAATGTCAGTATTGCTTCCGACTGTGAAAATCTGATCAAAAAAACAATAGAGACTTACGGTAAAATTGATATCGCATTTAATAACGCTGGCATTCTGGGTGAAACAAACCTTCTGGGAGATATGAGTCTGGAAGGATTTAAAAAAGTAATTGACATTAATCTCGGTGGTGTTTTCTATTGCATGAAATATGAAATAGAAGCCATGTTAAAACAAAATACAGGAGTGATTATAAATACGGCTTCTATATTGGGTGCTGTTGGCTTTGCTTCATTCAGTGGATATGTTGCAGCGAAACACGGAGTCGTAGGTTTAACACAAAATGCCGCGTTGGAATATTCTTCGAAAGGAATACGTATCAATTGTGTTGCTCCGGGGTTCATCAATACGCCTTTACTCAATACCATAGATCCTAAATCAAAAGAATCACTTGCGCTGAAACATCCGATTGGAAGGCTTGGGAAACCCGAAGAAGTAGCGGCGCTTGTAATATGGCTCAGTTCAGAAAATGCTTCTTATGCAACCGGAGGGTATTATCCCATAGATGGTGGTTATTTGGCAAACTAAAAACATTTCTATAAAATCGTATGTCATTCACAATACATACGATTTTATAGAAAATCATATTACAATTCCTGATCAACCAGAATATAATTATTTCACCTGAATGCGCTTCTGTAAATAACAGATCATTCGAATAATATAGTTATTTTTTTTAGGCCTGCCTGGATTCATAAGCTTCAACCTTACTAAATGTATCTCATAGTATGAGTACGCACATAACGTTATGAAAAAAATAATCCTTTCCGGATTTATTGCCGGTATTGCTTTATTACTACTGAGTATACTTGGACTGTATCTGACAATCTGGTTGTTTCCGGGTATTGCCATGCAATACTTCCACCCGGCTTATGACACACAATCGGAAAGGCTTGTACTCTACTACCTTTCACCTTTCCTGATAAGCTTCGTTATGTCCTGGTTCTGGCAGAGATTTAAAACATTACTGACAGATTCATTTCTAACCCGGGGTATTGAACTTGGACTAATCTACGTACTAATCGCTCCATTACCCATGATATGGCTTACGTTTAGCTCTATGCATGTATCACTGGAAATGGCAGCATCGTGGCTTGTTCTTAGCCTTATACAAGGTATTGCTGCAGGGCTGATCTTTGAGAAAATAAATCCATAAAAATTTATCAGAAAAAAATCATGAAGATATTAAAACAATTTCTGGCTGCTGCTCTACTTATAATATCTATAAGTGCTGCCAGATTTATTAATAATACCTATATACTTTCAAATGACTATTCTGTTAGCATTAGTGGCACATCCAATTTGCATAGCTGGGATGAAAAAGTAAAAACCGTATCAGGCGAAGCTATCGTAAACCTCAATACAGATAAAAGCATTGACTTAACAGCACTAACAATACGTATAGATGTTCATTCCATACAAAGCGATATGGGCTCAGTAATGAATAGTAATACCTACAAAGCATTAAAAGCCGATATCAATCCAAAAATCATATTTACACTCAGCACTCCGGTTAAATCCATACAGTCAGGTGTTATTGAAAAAACAATTTCTGTAAAAGGTAATCTTACTGTTGCAGGCATAACAAAAGCCGTCGACATGCAGGCAAAGGTTATTATGCATAACAAGCAAGTAATATTTCAGGGAATACAATCATTGAATATGACTGACTATGGTGTTACTCCACCTACAGCTCTTTTTGGAACATTAAAAACCGGCAATACAATTATTATTCATTTTACAACAACCTTTCTGGCAAAAGAAAATTAACAACAGCCATTCACATCTTCTCTTTCAACTATTTTATGAAACAAATATACAAACGATTTCTACCATTGGTTCTGTCGGCCTTATTCCTGACGCATGCAGCAATGGCTCAATTACCTCCCATCCAATATTATCGAGCCAATAATCAGTCTGGATTACATACATTTGAAACAACAAAAAACGACACTACATCCTTTACAGGTATGAAGGTACGCATCGGTGGCAACTTCACACAGGATTTTCAGGGACTACAGCATCAGAACAATGCGACTGCTGTTTACGATGCCGGTGGTATAAACACCAACCAACTGGCTTCAATTAAGCCAGGTTTCAATCTAGCTATGGCAAATCTGAATATTGATGCACAGCTCGCAGATGGGATCCGGATGAATATGACAATGTATCTTTCATCCAGACATCATCAGGAAGCATGGGTAAAAGGCGGATATATTCAGTTCGACAAATTGCTTTTTTTGAAAAGCCGTTTCATAGATAGTTTAATGAAAAACTTCACCATTAAAGTCGGAGATTACGAAGTCGATTACGGAGATCAGCATTTTCGCAGAACGGACGGCGGTAATTCTATTTACAATCCGTTCATAGAAAATTATATTATGGATGAATTTGCAACAGAGATTGGTGGAGAAGTTTATTACCATCATAAAACCGGATTCTTTGCTATGGTCGGAATAACCAATGGAGAACTTAACCCAACAGTTATTGCATCTACCCAAATTGATTCTGCAACAGGCAGGATAAATAAATACGCACCAGCCTTTCATGGAAAAATCGGATACGATAAACAAGTAACCAAAGACCTTCGGTTCCGCCTGTCGGGCTCTGTTTATGAAGATAAGAGCGCCGCCAGTAATACTTTATTCGGAGGAGACCGAACCGGTTCACATTATTTCTATGTAATGGAAAATACAACCGCAACTTCAGATGTTAATGCTTTTTCCGGACGATACAATCCTCAGTTCCGAGAACAGGTTACAACATTCATGATCAATCCTTTTGTAAAATACAAGGGGATTGAATTCTTCGGAACGTATGAGATTGCACGTGGCAGACTTATCACTGAAAAAAGTATGCGCCAGACTACCCAATATGCTGCTGACCTGATATACCGGTTCGGAGGCGAACGCGAAGCTTTCTGGGTCGGCCTGCGTTATAACTCAGTAATGGGTACAATGCCCGGAAATACAAACAATATAACTATTAACCGTACTGCTGCTTCTCTTGGCTGGTTTGTCACCCAAAACATTATGCTGAAAGCAGAATATGTAAACCAGGAATATAAAAATTTCGCTGCAACAGATATACGTTCGGGTGGAAAATTCAATGGATATATGATCGAAGCTTCTATTGGATTTTAATTATTCGTACATCATATACTCTATCTTTTTGTAACGTTACGGCGTTATGAAAAGATAGTTTTTTTTTATATTATGCTTATCTGGCTTTGTTTTTTTTTGATTAAACAGAAATTTCGAAATGCGTCGTTAGTATCATTCATGTATTGTATTAAACAAAACCCCAATCACTATGCTGATTGGGGTTTGTTTAATACTTCCCGGCAGACGAAGTACGAATAAGCATTTATTTGATCACAACAATTCTTTTTGTAAGCGTGTTCGAATTCTGTCTTACAATCAAAACATACGTCCCTTCCGACAAGCCGCTCACATCCAGTTGTGCATTTGTTTCACTCACATAAGCAGATAACAAGAGCTCTTG
>Ga0210389_10004583_pt1 | contig 10731 bp, 9 predicted proteins | sample IncBWH28OmetaG_FD_160127 | JGI IMG/M metagenome (GOLD analysis project Ga0210389, IMG submission 160127) | Forest soil microbial communities from Barre Woods Harvard Forest LTER site, Petersham, Massachusetts, United States - Inc-BW-H-28-O ... | reverse complement strand
GGCCCGACTGGCTGGCCCTGGTTGCGGCGGCCCGCTGGGCCGTGCCGAGCTGGCCGGCGGAGTGGGGCGGCCGGGAGCTGCCGGCGGAGCAGGCCCGCATCGTCGAGGAGGAATTCGGCCGGGCCGGCGCGCCGGGCGCCGGGCAGGACCGGCTGAACCTGTGGGCCAACACCGCTCTGGCCTTCGGCGGACCGGAGTTCAAGGCGAAGTTCATTCCCGCGCTGCTGCGCGGCGAGATCGCGATGTGCCTGCTCTACAGCGAGCCGGGGGCCGGCTCCGACCTGGCGGGCCTGCGGACCCGGGCCGACCGCGACGGCGATCGTTACGTCGTGAACGGCCAGAAGGTGTGGACGTCGGGCGCCGCCACGGCCGACTACGGGATGCTGGTCGCCCGCACCAACTGGGACGTGCCCAAGCACCGCGGGATCAGCTTCTTCTTCTGCCCGATGAAGCAGCCCGGCGTGCAGGTGCGCCCGCTGCGGCAGGTCACCGGCGAGTCCCACTTCAACGAGGTGTTCCTGACCGACGCCATCGTCCCGGCGCAGAACCTGCTGGGCGCGGAGAACGAGGGCTGGCGGGTCCTGCAGACGGCGCTGGCCTACGAGCGGTCGACGATGGGCGAGGCCGCGCGGGGCCCGCGATCGGCTCGCCCCGGCGGCGGCGCCGCCAGCCACGAGGTGAACCTGGTGGAGCTGGCCCGGGCGGCCGGGGTGCTGGACGACCCGGCCATCCGCCAGGACATCGCCCGGGCCACGGCCCTGCGCACCCTCAACGCGCTGAACTCGGAGCGGGCCAAGGCCGACCTCGCGCAGGGCACGTCGGCGCCCATCCTGTCGCTCGGCAAGCTCGCGATGTCCCGGATCCTGCACGAGAGCGCCCGGGTGCAGACGGCCATCCTGTCCGCCGCGACGCTGCTGGAGGGACCCGACTACCCCCGCGCGGACGACGCCAACTTCCTCACCCTGAACGCGTACTTCACCTCGATCGGCGGGGGCACCGACCAGATCCAGCGCAACATCATTGCCGAGCGGGTCCTCGGCATGCCGAGGGAACCCGAGGTGGACCGGGACATCCCGTTCCGCGACGTCCGGTCCGGCGGCTAGCCGACGGTCAGGGTCAGGCCCGGAGCGGGTCGCCGGCCAGCTCGCCGCCCTGCCGTCCGCCAAACGGCCGGCCATGATCGGCGAATTCCGCCCGCCAGTACGTCAGGGTCCAGGGCCCGACCGTGATCCGGTCCCCGGTGTGCAAGGCCTGCTCGCCCATCGGCCGCCCGTCGACGCTGCTCCCGGCGCCCAGGTCGACCCAGACGTACTCGTCGTCCTGGCGCCGGACCTCGGCGTGGCGGCCCTCGAGCCCCGGCAGCTGGAGGTCGGCGTCCGGGCCGCTGCCGATGACGGTCACGCCGGGCCGCAGGTCGAACTCGCGCTGCTTGGCGTCCGCCGGGGCGCTGCCGCCCAGAGCCAGAATCAGCAGCGGCCGCCCGCCGCCCTTCGGGTCATGTGTCGTCGTGAGTTTCACACGCATCGTCATCGCCCCCTCACTTAAGGCTACGCTCCGGCGCGATGAGCCCAGGGCCACGGCGGCGGCTTCATATATCCGTCAGTTGACCGATGTCTCTCAGTGCAACTTGCAGGAGATTTGTCATGCAAGCACCGGCACGGAGGAAGGCAAACTGGTGGATATCGTCCGGCTGCGGGAAAGCTTTGCCCGCGTCGCGATGCACGGTGACGAGTTGCCGCTGTTCTTCTACTCCGACCTGTTCATCAGGCATCCCGAGGTGCGGGACCTGTTCCCGGTCTCGATGGAGGCCCAGCGCGGTCATCTCGTCGACGCCCTGGTGAAGATCGTTTCCCAGGTAGACAGCGTGAATGAGCTGACCGCGTTCCTCCAGGGACTGGGCCGCGATCACCGGAAGTTCGGCGCCGTCGCCGAGCACTACGACGCCGTCGGCGCCAGCCTGCTGACGACCTTGGAGCACTTCTGCGGGCCGGCCTGGACACCGGAGCTCGCGGACGACTGGCGGGCGGCCTACGAGCTCATCGGCTCGGTGATGACCGACGCCGCGCACGCGGACGAGCAGCTGCACCCGCCCTGGTGGCAGGGCACGGTCGTCTCCTGCGAGCAGCGGGCGTTCGATATCTCCGTCCTGCTGGTCCGGCCGGAGCCGCACCTGGACTACCGGCCGGGGCAGTCCGTGGCGATCGAGTCCCCGAGCCGCCCCAAGCTGTGGCGGTACTACTCGATGGCGAACGCGCCACGCACCGACGGGCTCCTGGAGTTCCATATCCGGCTGATCGACGGCGGCGCGGTGAGCCTGGCGCTGAGCAGCAGCTCGATCGCTGGCACCCAGCTCCGGCTGGGGTCGCCCGTCGGCGTCCTCACGCTCGACCAGGCCGTCCCCGGCCGGGACCTGCTGCTGGTGGCGGGCAGTACCGGGCTGGCCCCGCTCAAGGCCATCCTCGATCAGCTGACGGGCCTGCCGCAGCCGCCGGGGGTGCACCTGTTCTTCGGCGCGCGCACCGAGGACGAACTGTATGACCTGGACGGCCTGGAGAAGATGGCCGCCCAGTACCCGTGGCTGACCGTCACGCCAGTCGTGTCAGCCGAGCCCAAGTTTGCCGGCGAGACCGGCCGCCTCTCCGATGCGGTGGCTCGGCACGGTAACTGGTCCGGGCACGACGCCTACCTGGCCGGCCCGACCGAGATGGTCCAGGAAACTGTCGCGCGGCTGACGGCAGCGGGCATGGCGCACGATCAGATCCACATCGAGGATTTCGGCTGGAGCGAGCTTTGACAGCAGCGTGGTTCGACGAGCAGAGCAGGCTAACTTCCGAGGACTTACAGACCGTCACGTTCCCGTTGTCGCGGCTGGGGCGGCGCGGCTACGAGGAAGAACCCGTCCAGGAATTCCTGCAGCAGGTGCACGCCGAGTTCGTGCGGCTAGTGAACGAGCGGGCGTCGTTGTGGCAGGAAGTTCAGCGGCTGCGCCGGCGGATTCTGGCCGGCGAGGACGGCAGCGACCCGCAAGCGGTGCTGTTCGGTGAGGCCGACGCGCACGCGCACGCGGTGCGGATCCTGTCCACGGCGCAAGTCACCGCGGACCGGTACGTGGCCGACGCTCAGGCCTACAGCAGCCGGGTCACCGCGGAGGCCAGGCTGCGCCGTGATGACATCGTCAAGGAGGCGCAGCAGCACTCGGACATGATCCTGGAAGACGCCCACGCCCGGGCGCGCGAGGCCGCGGTCTCGGCGCTCAACGAAGCGGCGCCGCCGCAGACCGACCGCGAGCGACGAGCTGCCCAGGCCGAGCTGGCGTACCTGCGGACCTACGGCGATGTCTACCGGGCGCACCTGCGGGCCTACACCGAGGGTGTCCTGCGCGGCATCGAGGAGTGGGAGCGCAAGGAGGCGTCCTCGTTGCAGGAGGTCTCCCGGAGCGAGGCTGAGGTAATGCCGGGGCAGCACCGGGTGGCGGGCGAGTACTCCGATCGGCGGAGCATCGGCCCGTGATGGCGGCGTAGGCGCCCGTCAGGCGACGGTGGTAAAGAACTGGCGGATGTCGGCGGCGAACAGGTCGGGCACCTCCATGGCCGCGAAGTGACCGCCGCGGGGGAGCTCAGCCCAGTGGGTGATGTTGTACCGCCGCTGCGCCCAGTCCCGCGGCGGCCGGGTGATCTCGCCGGGATACTGGGCGATCCCGGTCGGCACGACAATCGGCGCCTGCGGCAGGGCCGCCCGGCCCGCCTGGCGCATCTCGTAATACAGCCGGGCGGACGAGGTGGCGGTGGCGGTGACCCAGTACCAGGTGATGTTGGTGAGCAGCTGGTCCTTGGTGAAGCTGCGCTCGACGTCGCCGCCGCAATCGCTCCACGCGCGGAACTTCTCCACGATCCACGCGGCCAGGCCGGCCGGCGAGTCCTCCAGCGCGTACCCGATCGTCTGCGGCCGGGTGCCCTGGATGGCGGAGTACCCGGTCTCCTGCTCTTGCCACAGCCGCATGCCCTGGATGCGGGCCTGGTCCTCGGGCGTCAGTGAGGCCGTCCGCAGGCCGTCGGGGCGCGGCACGGCCAGGAAGTTGAGGTGCAGGCCGGCCACCCGGTCCGGCGCCAGGTCGGCCATGTTGGCGGCGACGATCGAGCCCCAGTCGCCGCCCTGCACGCCGTAGCGGTCCACTCCGAGCCGGTGCAGCAGCGTGGTGAAGGCGGCGGCGATGCGGCGCGGGTGCCAGCCGGGCTCGGTGACCGGCCCGGAGAAGCCGTAGCCCGGCAGCGAGGGGATGATCAGGTCGAACGGCAGCTCGCCGCCGGCCGGCGCGGTGAGCGGGCCGATGACGTCGAGGAACTCCACGATCGAGCCGGGCCAGCCGTGGGCCAGCAGCAGCGGGAGCGCGCCAGGCAGCCCGGAGCGCTGGTACACGAAATGAATCCGCTGGCCGTCGACGACCTCGGTGAAGTGGTCGAGCTGGTTCAGCCGCTCTTCCTGGCGCCGCCAGCTGAACTCATCCCGCCAGTACGCCAGCAGCTCCGCGAGGTACTCCAGCGACGTGCCCTGTTCCCACCCGGCGCCTGCGATCTCGCCCGGCAGCCGGGCGGCGCGGAGGCGATCGTGCAGGTCGGCCAGCACAGCGTCGGGCACAGACACGCGAAACGGGGCGGGCATGGCGGCTCCCAGACGTAGAGGGGCGGCAGCCTCGCGGTTCCCGCCCGGCGGGCGGACTCTTACACGGTTCCCGAGGATCCGCCGTCGATCTTGATCGTGGCCCCGGTCGTGAAGCTTGACGCGTCGCTGGCCAGGTACAGCGCCGCCCCGACCACCTCGTGCGGCTGCCCGCCGCGCTGAAGCGGGATGGACGTGCGCGCGCGCTGCTCGAAGGCGGCCAAGTCCCACGCGTGGCTGATGTCGGTGAGGAACGGGCCGGGCATGATCACGTTGCAGCGCACAGCCGGGCCGTAGGCCCGGGCCATGCCGACGGTCATGGCGTCGAGCGCGGCCTTGGCCCCGGCGTAGATCAGCGCGTCCGGGCCGGGCCGCACGGCCGCGGTCGAGCTCACGTTGATGATCGAGCCGCCGCCGGCCTCGGCCATCCGCTGGCCGATGAGCGCCGACAGCCGGAACGGGCCCTTGAAGTTCACCGCGACCACCTTGTCGAACAGGTCCTCGCTGACCTCGCTCAGCGACGGGTACAGCGGCGACATGCCGGCGTTGTTGACCAGGACGTCGCAGCGGCCGAACTCCTCGTACACCAGGTCGGCCAGCCGGTCGGCGTCCGCCCACCGGCCCGCGTGAAAAGCCGCGCCCACGGCCCGGCGGCCCGTGCGCGTGGCCAGGTCGCCGGCCAGTTCCTGGCACGCGTCGAGCTTCCGGCTCGCGATCACGACATCCGCGCCGTGCTCGGCAAACGCCGACGCCATGGCGGCGCCCAGGCCCCGGCTCCCGCCGGTCACCACCGCGACACGGCCGGTCAGGTCGAACGGATCCGTCATCGGAACGGGCCTCCTCGGACGTCGATCGGCGCGGGCCGGGCCGAGTGCAACCAGCGCAGCGTATGACGAAACGCCCGCCCGCCGCGAGAGCCAAAGTCCGGCCGCCGCTCTCGGCGCTACGACGTGGGCGTGCGGTCGCTGCTGCAGCGGCATTCTTACGATCAGCCTGTATTTCCTGGGCGGCGGCCGGCCGTGAGCCGCTTCTTGACGGGCGCAGAGGCGCCGGATAGCGTCAGCAATCGATTGCAGGCTAGGCATCTGGGCGGGCGCGGCAGCAGGGAGCGGCCATTGACCGCGATCGAAAGGGACCGAGTGCCGGTGGATAACCCGCCGGTGACCCTGAAGGAGGTGGCCGCGCGCGCCGGGGTGCATCCCGCGACCGCCTCGCGGGCGCTCAATCCCGAGCGGCGGGGCCTGGTCAGCGAGGGCGTCGCCGGCCGCGTGCTGGCCGCTGCCGAAGCGCTCGGGTACAGCCCGAACCCGCTGGCCCGGAGCCTGCGCACGCGTCGCTCGCACACGGTCGGCGTGCTCATCCCGGACCTGAACAACCCGCTGTTCCCGCCGCTGGTCCGGGGCCTGGAGGACCGGCTGGCGGCGGCGGGCTACGTGGCGCTCATCGGCAACACCGACGGCAACGATGACCGGGAGCGCCTGATCGTCGAGCAGATGCGGGCGCGCCGTGTCGACGGCCTGGCCATCGCCACGGCCCGGCGGCACTATCCGCTGCTGGCGCAGGCCGCCTCGGCCGGGCTGCCGGTCGTCCTGATGAACCGGATGGCCGAGGATCACAGCTTTCCGTCGGTCTCGGTCGACAACGACCGCGGCATTCGCCTGGCCGTCGCGCACCTGGCGGCGCTCGGGCACCGCCGCATCGCGCACATCGCCGGCCCGCAGGATGTCTCGACCGGCCTGGAGCGCTACCGGGGCTTCGTGGCCGCCATGGCGGCGAGTGGACTGGAGGCTTCGGCCGGGCTCGTCGCCTTCGCCCGCGCGTTCTCCGTTCAGGAGGGCACGCGGTGCGGGCAGCTGCTGCTGGAGCGGGCCCCAGAGTGCACCGCCGTGGCCGCCGCCAACGACATGCTGGCGGTCGGCTGCTACAGCGCGCTGGAGGCGGCCGGGCGGTCGTGCCCGGCGGATATCTCTGTCGTCGGCTTCAATGACATGCCATTCATCGACCGGCTCCGGCCGCCGCTGACCACGATCCGGTTTCCGCACTACCAGGTGGGCCACGAGGCGGCGGGCGCGCTGCTCGAGCTCATCGCCGGCCGCAGCAGCCCGGTCCGGGTACTCCGCCTGGCCCCGGAGCTAGTTGTCCGCGGCTCTACCGGCGTCAGGCCCGGAGCATCCGGGCCATCCAGTCGGCGCTGATGGGCCGGTGCCGGTACGAGACGTTGGCGCAGCCGTGGTTGCCGTCCTCCAGCAGCACGAGCTCGGCCGGGCCGGCCGCCTCGCGGGCCAGGCGCCGGGCCTGCGGCCAGGGAAGAGCCGGTCCTGCCGGCCGGCCACGATCAGCAGCGGCGCGGTCAGCCGCCCGGTGCGTCCGGCCAGCGTGAGCTCGCCAGCCAGGCTCCGGGCCTGCCGGTCGCTGGCTGACCGGGACCGGACCCGGAAGGCCTGCCGGGTGAGCTCGGGCAGCTGATCCCAGGCGGCGCCGAAGTCGAACGGCCCGCTGAGCGCGATGCACGCCCGGACCCGGTCGTCGGCGCTGGCCAGCCGGGGGGCGTAGTACCCGCCGAGGCTCACCCCCCAGACACCGATCCGGTCCGGGTCGATACCCGGCAGGCCGGTCACCGCGTCCAGGATCGCGGCGCCCGGGATCTCCCAGTCGGGCCGGATGGCGAGATCGTACTCAGCTTCACCCTGGCCGGGCCCGTCGACGGAGAACGTGGCCAGGCCCCGGTCGAGGAACAGCTGCTCGGTGCTGCGGAATTCCTCCTTGGCTGAGTCCAGGCCGGGGATCAGCACGACGACAGGCGCGGGCCCGGCGCTGGCCGGCCGCCGGAGTATCCCGGCCAGCGTGGCACCGTCGAAGGGGATCTCGACGCGCTCGCCGGGAGGCGTGAGGAAGGGCAGCGCATCACTCAGGCACTGCACGGCGCGGCGATGGGCGGCCCGCAGCTGGGCGAGGTCGTCGACGAACAGGAACTTCGCGAAGTGGTAGTAGACCGACGCCTGGACCAGGTGCTGGCCGCCGGACCGGCCGCGCCCGTCGGCCAGGGCGGCGCGGCCCAGGAGCTCGTGCTGCGCGGCGGCCCGGCTCCATTGCGCGCACCAGTCCTCCCAGCGGCCGATGGCCGCAGTCACGCGGGTGAAGTCGGACGGGTCCACGCCGTTGGCCGTGAACCGGGCGGCCCAGTGATCGACGGCGGCCGCGACACGCTGATCGGCCATTTCGGAATCCCTTTGCACACGATTGCAGCGAAGCGTTGACATGCGTCCGCAGGTGCGTCACGCTAACCCTGCAAACGATTGTAGCGAGCATCCGGGCGGGTGCTTCGCGGCGATTGATATGAGTTTGCACCGGTATCTCTGCTGGGAGTGGCGAGATGACGGAGCAGGGCAGCGACCGTCGGCTGGGCTGGCTGGGAACGGGCCGGATGGGCGCGGTCCTGGTCGCGAGGCTACTGCGGGCCGGATGCGACGTCGCCGTCTACAACCGGACCCGCGCGAAGGCGGAGCCGCTCGCCGACCTCGGCGCCCTGGTGGTCGGCTCGGCCGCCGACCTGGCCGACCGGGACATCGTGTTCGCCACGGTCGGGACCCCGCAGGATCTCCTGGACGCGGTGCTCGGCCCCGGCGGACTGGCCACCGCGAGCGCGGGACCCGCGGTCCTCGTCGACTGCTCGACGATCTCCGTCGATGCGTCCCAGCAGATCCGGCGGGAGCTGGCTGGGCGCGGCACCGAACTGCTCGCCGCTCCGGTGATGGGCAACCCGAAGGCCGCCGCGGCAGGCCGCCTGACCCTGGCGATCTCGGGCCCGCGGCCGGCCTTCATCGCCGCTAAGCCGTACCTGGACCTGCTCGGCGCGGGGGCCACCTACGTCGGCGAGGGGGAGCTGGCCCGGATCGTCAAGCTCTGCCACAACCTCTTCCTGGGCATCGTGGCGCAGTCCCTGGCCGAGGTCACCGTGCTGGCGGAGAAGAGCGGCATCAGCCGGCAGGCCTTCCTGGCCTGTCTCAACGACAGCGTGATGGGCTCGACGTTCACCCGGTACAAGACCCCCGCGTACGTGAACCTCGACTTCGAAGCCACCTTCACGGCCACGCTGCTGCGCAAGGACTTCGACCTCGGGCTGGCCGCGGCGCGGGAGCGGGAAGTGCCCATGCCGGTCGCGTCGCTGGTGCACCAGACGGTGCAGACCCTGGTCGGGCACGGCCTGGGGGAGTACGACTTTGCGGCGCTGCTCGTGCTGGCGGCCCAGGCGGCCGGGCTGAATCTGATCAGCGAGGGTGCGGAAGTCTCGGACGGGCTGGAGCCCGTCATCCGGGGCACCCTCGGCGGGGGAGAGGCGACACCGTGACGCCGCCGGCGTCACTACCCGCGGCTGCCTGCAGCCGTCCGTTCACCGGGCCCCAATCCAACGGGAAGGAGGACCGGGAAATGAGAACGCGACCCACCCGGTTCCTGACTCTGGCCGCCGCTTCCGTCACGGCCATCCTGCTAGCCGCCTGCAGCAGCAGCGGCTCGCCTGGCAGTTCCGGATCCGGCTCAGCCGGCACCAAGTCGCCGATCCTGATCGGCGCGTCGCTCTCCCAGACGGGCGACTTCTCCGCCGATGGCCAGGCTTTCCAGCGCGGCTACGAGATGTGGGCCGCCGATGTCAACCGCCACGGCGGCCTGCTGGGCCGGCCCGTCAAGCTGATCTTCCTGGACGACAAGAGCGACCCGACCCAGGGCAGCACCAACGTCCAGCAGCTCATCACCAGCGACCACGTCCAGATGCTCTTCGGGCCGTTCTCGTCGCTGATTACCGGGCCGACGTCCGCGGTGGCCGCGCGCTACGGGTTCGCGATGATCGAGGGCGCGGGCGGGGCGCCGTCGGTCTTCGACACGCCCTCGAACGAGGCGCGGCACAACACCTTCGACGTCAGCTATCCCGTGGCCAGCCAGTTCAACCCGATGACCTCCTGGATCGCGTCGCTGCCGGCCAGCCAGCGGCCGACGACGGCGGCCTACCCCATCATCGACAACCCGTTCACGATCCCGCCCGAGCAGCGCGCCCTGGCGCAATTGCAGAGCGCGGGGGTCAAGACGGTGTACGACAAGGTGCTGCCGGCCGAGGTGCCCGACTTCAAGGCGGCGGCCGACCAGGTGGCCGCGACCCACGCCGAGGCCGTGTTCCTCGGCTCGGTCGACGTGCCGACGGTGGCGGCCTTCATGCAGGCCTTCGAGCAGCAGCACTACAACCCGAAGATCCTGATCGCCGCGGCCGGCCCGGACCAGGGCTCGGCGTTCCTGTCCGCTGTCGGGAAGGCTAACGCGGACGGCCTGATGGTCGCCGACGGCTGGTACGGGGGCTACAAGAACGCCCAGAGCGAGGCCATGGTCGCGGAATACATCGCCAAGTACGGCGGCACCGCGTCCGGGATCAACTCCGACGTGGCGGAGGCCTACGGCGTGGGCCAGGTCGCCGCGGAGGCCATCAAGGCCACGGGCGGCACCAACCAGGCAAAGATCATTTCCTACCTGCACAGCGGGGTGACGCTCAGCAGCGTCCTGGGGGCGGTGAAGTTCGACGCGCTGGGCGAGAACACCCAATCCGTGGTCTTCGTGTTCCAGTGGCAGAACGGCTCGTTCGACCAGGTGCTCCCGGCCGCCGACCCTGGCTCAGTCAAGATCCAGTACCCGAAGCCGGCCTGGGCCGGCTGAGAATTCCGGGGCGCGGCGGGCAGGGAGCCGACGATGCAGTACTACCAGGCAGTCACAGACGGGATTCTCGGCGGCGGTGTGTACGCGCTCATGGCCATCGGGCTCACCCTGATCTTCGGCGTCCTGGACATCATCAACATCGCCCAGGGCATCTTGGTGGTGCTCGCCGCGTACCTCAGTTACACGCTGTCGGTGCACCTGCACCTGGACCTGTTCACCGGGCTGCTGGTCACGATCCCGATCATGTTCGTGCTCGGGGTCGCCATCCAGACGCTGTTCATGCGCCGGCTGCGCGGACCCGAGCGCACGTCCATGTCGCTGCTGGCCAGCTACTCGGTGCTGATCATCATCGAGGGGGCGCTGTACTGGGGCTTCGGC
>Ga0210389_10004581_pt1 | contig 10733 bp, 7 predicted proteins | sample IncBWH28OmetaG_FD_160127 | JGI IMG/M metagenome (GOLD analysis project Ga0210389, IMG submission 160127) | Forest soil microbial communities from Barre Woods Harvard Forest LTER site, Petersham, Massachusetts, United States - Inc-BW-H-28-O ... | reverse complement strand
GCCGCCATTTCGCGCTCGCCCTGGAACACGCGGATGGTGACGGCGTTCTGGTTGTCCTCGGCGGTCGAGAACACCTGGCTCTTCTTGGTCGGGATCGTGGTGTTGCGGTCGATGATGCGGGTGAACACGCCGCCCAGCGTCTCGATGCCGAGCGACAGCGGCGTGACGTCGAGCAGCAGCACGTCCTTGACGTCGCCCTGCAGCACGCCGGCCTGAATCGCCGCGCCGATGGCGACGACTTCGTCCGGATTGACGCCCTTGTGCGGCTCCTTGCCGAACAACTGCTTCACCGTCTCCTGGACCTTCGGCATGCGGGTCATGCCGCCGACCAGCACCACTTCGCCGATCTCGCCGGCGGTGAGGCCGGCATCCTTCAGCGCCTTGCGGCACGGCTCGATCGTCTTCTGGATCAGGTCATCGACCAGCGCCTCGAACTTGGCGCGCGTCAGCTTCATGGTCAGATGCTTCGGCCCGGCCGCGTCCGCGGTGATGAACGGCAGGTTGATTTCGGTTTGCGTGGTCGAGGACAATTCGATCTTGGCCTTTTCGGCGGCCTCTTTCAGGCGCTGCAGGGCCAGCTTGTCGTTGCGCAGGTTGATGCCCTGCTCCTTCTGGAATTCGTCGGCCAGATAGCTGACCAGCCGCATGTCGAAATCTTCGCCGCCCAAAAATGTGTCGCCGTTGGTCGACTTCACCTCGAACACGCCGTCGCCGATCTCGAGAATTGAAATGTCGAAGGTGCCGCCGCCGAGGTCGTACACCGCAATGGTGCCGGCCTTGGTCTTGTCGAGACCGTAAGCCAGCGCGGCCGCGGTCGGCTCGTTGATGATGCGCAGCACCTCCAGCCCGGCGATCTTGCCGGCGTCCTTGGTGGCCTGACGTTGCGCGTCGTTGAAATAGGCGGGGACGGTGATGACGGCCTGATCGACCTTCTGGCCGAGATGGGCCTCAGCGGTCTCTTTCATCTTCTGCAGGATGAAGGCGGAGACCTGCGAGGGCGAGTAGGTCTTGCCGTCGGCCTCGACCCAGGCATCGCCATTGGAGGCCTTGACGATCTTGTAGGGGACGAGCTTTTTGTCCTTCTCCACCATCGGATCGTCATAACGGCGGCCGACCAGGCGCTTGACCGCGAAGATGGTGCGCTCGGGATTGGTGACCGCCTGGCGCTTGGCGGGCTGGCCGACGAGGCGCTCGCCGTCATCGCTGAAAGCGACGATCGAGGGCGTCGTCCGCATGCCCTCGGCGTTCTCGATGACTTTCGCAGTCTTGCCATCCATTACGGCGACGCACGAATTCGTGGTGCCGAGATCGATCCCAATGACCTTTCCCATGGTCCTCATATCCTTCTTTTTGCGGCAGGTTGGCTGGGCCCTGACGGCGCACCAATCCAAACCCCCAAACGATCAATTGCTCGCGATATTGCGACGGTGAGCCTCATATAGGAGGGGGGTGGGGGCCTGCAAGGAGGCGGGCGCAACCTTGGGCCATGAAAACCCTCACCCCTTGAAAGATAGTTTCGGTTTGGGACGGCAACACCGGGGCGAGGCGCGCAGCCTTTTCGATCCGCGCCGGTCCGGCAGGTGACAGAGGTTAACGGTGCGGGCCCGCGGCCCCGGCCTGTTGCCGGGACGCCAAACCCGCTAAAAGCGGGACACGATGGCTTAAGGCCGGTCGACCGGCCGCAATCTGCCGACCATTGAACGGCCTCAATGCAAACCCAGTAGAATTTTCATGAAATCCATTCGATTGAACGCCGCGACCGCCCTTTTCATCGCCGCCCTCTGCCTTGCCTTCGGTCCGGCCGTCGCGGCGGATGCGGTTTTTCCGCCGGGCATGCGGGTCGGCCTGACGCCGCTGGTCGGGCTCTCCCGCGCGAAAAATTTCGTCGGATTCGAGACCGAGGACCAAACCGTCAAGGTACTGGTGACGGAGTTGCCGGCCGAGGCCTATGACGAGGTGATGGCCGCCTTCAAGGCCAATCCGGCGGGCACAGGCGGCGTCAAGCCCGAGAGCATCGAGACGGCGGCCGGCCTTGCCTATTACACCGCCGAAAGCGCCAGGGACGGCGCGACCAATGTGCGGCGCTATTCGATGATCCTGCCGGGCGGCACCTTCTCCGGCTATGTCGCGGTGCAGGTCCCCGAGAATGCCGCCAAGATCTATACCGACGACGCCGTGCGGCAGATGTTCGCCTCGGCCGCGATCCGCAAGCAGGTTCCGGTCGACGAGCAGCTTGGACTGATGCCGTTCAAGATCACCGAACTCAGCGATTTCAAGAATGTCCGCACGCTCGCGCCCGGCGCTGCGCTGATTCTCGCCGACGCCGACGAGACCACCGGTTTCGAGATCGCGCCGTTCATGGTGATTGGTTTGATCGGATCGGCGCCGGCCCAGCCGGACGATCGCGGCCGGTTCGCCCAACAGGCGGCGACGACCATTCCCGGGGTGCGCGATGCACGGATCACCATGTCCGAGGCCATGCGCATCGACGGCACGCCGGGCTATGAGACGCGTATCGATGGCGTCAGCGGCAAGGACAATACCGCCGTCACCGTGGTGCAATGGCTGAAATTCGGCGGCCCGAGCACGTTGCGCATCATCGGCAGCGCCCCGCGTGACGTCTGGCCAACGGCGTTTACCCGCTTCCGCGCCGTGCGCGACGGAATTCAGCCGCGCGGCTGACCGGTACTTCTCAGGCCGCGTTCGGCTCGTTGCCGTTCGCGGCCGGGGCCGCCTTGGCGCCGCCCTTGGAGACCGCGACCAGCGCCGGGCGCAGCACGCGCTCGCCGATCATGTAGCCGGCCTGCACCACCTGGACCACGGTTCCCGCAGGCACCGAGGGGTCGGGGACTTCGTACATCGCCTGCTGGAAATTCGGATCGAATTTCTCGCCGGCGGGATCGAATTTCTTCACCCCGTTTTTCTCCAGCGTGTTGAGCAGCGACCGCTCGGTCAGCTCGACGCCTTCGATCAGCGCCTTGAGGCCGGGATCGGCCGACGCCTTGGCCTCGGCCGGGACCGCGTCGAGCGCGCGCTGCAGATTGTCGGCGATGTCGAGAATGTCGCGGGCGAAGCCGGAAATGCCGTAGGTTCGCGCGTCCGCCACTTCGCGCGCGGTGCGCTTGCGCAGGTTTTCCATCTCGGCCAGCGTGCGCAGCATCTTGTCGCGCGCCTCGGCGGCTTCCTTCGCCAGCGCCTCGACCGATCCGGTTTCCGGATCGTCGGGCATGATGTAGGGCTTGGAAACCACGGGCTCGGGTCCCTGCGCCGGGTTCCTCGCGTCATCGTTCGGCCGGTTGGGGTCGGTCATAGACTGCCTTCTTGAAAAAATCGCCTGGGATCAATGGGGGAGCGTTGTTGGGCCGGATATCGTGCTTTGGGGGCCAAAAATCAAGCGCAACCAGCCCCGCATCAGCCGCCCAGCATCCGGCTGACAATGCGCGCAGCATAGTCGACCGTCGGGATCACCCGGGCATAGTTGAGCCGCGTCGGCCCGATCACGCCGAGAACGCCGACAATGTGGCCGGCGGCATCGCTGTAGGGCGCGATGATGGTGGAGGAACCGGACAGCGAAAACAGCTTGTTCTCCGAGCCGATGAAGATCCGCACGCCTTCGGCGCGCTCGGCGCGTCCCAGCAGATCGATCACGCCGCGCTTGGTCTCGAGATCGTCGAACAACAGCCGCACGCGTTCCAGATCTTCCAGCGCATGCAGGTCTTCCAGCAGATTGGCGTGGCCGCGCACGATCAGCTGGCGGTCGTCGGTTTCGCCGCCGGACCAACTCGCGATTCCGGCCGCGATCACCTTCTGCGTCAATTGGTCGAGTTCGGCGCGGTTTTGCGTCAGCGCGGTTTCGAGTTCGAGCCGCGCTTCGGCCAGCGTCCGCCCGCGGATCCGCGCATTGAGAAAGTTGGTGGCCTCAGTAAGCGCGGAAGAGGGAACCCCGGGCGGCAAGGTCAATACCCGGTTCTCGACCTGGCCGTCCTCGCCTACCAGGACCACCAGCGCCCGTTCCGGCTCCAGCCGCACGAATTCGATGTGTTTGAGGCGCGAATTGGATTTCGCGGTCAGCACCACCGCCGCCGCCCGGGTCAGGCCGGACAGCCGCGTCAGGGCTTCGCCGAGCGCGGCCTCGACCGACTGCGCCTTGCCGACGGAAGCGAGCTGGTTCTGGATCGACTGCCGCTCCGGCTCGGTGAGATCGCCCATCTGCATCAATGCATCGACGAAAAACCTTAAACCGAATTCGGTCGGCAGCCTTCCTGCCGAGGTATGCGGCGCGTAGATCAGGCCGAGCTGTTCGAGATCGGCCATCACGTTGCGCACCGAGGCCGGCGACAGCGGCACCGCGATCAGGCGCGAAATATTGCGCGAGCCGACCGGTTCCCCGGTCGCCAGATAACTCTCGACGATTTGACGAAAAATGTCCCGCGAGCGCTCGTTGAGCTGGGCCAGACCGGCATGCGGCGCGATCAAACCGATGGGATCGTGATGGGCCACAAGCTGCTCCCTCCATACCTGCCCTAATCTGTCCGTCTCGCAGCCCGGTTACAAGCGGCCATTGGTCGCCTCACGGACGGCCAAGGGCCTTGCCGCTGCGGCCTGCCCCACCTACAAGCACCGCGAGCCCCCTAGTTTTGGCTGAATTTCTGGAGGATTTCCATGCGCCCAAGCCGCCGTGCGCCGGATGAACTGCGCGCCGTGTCGCTGGAACGCGGCGTGGTGAAATATGCCGAGGGTTCCTGCATGGTCAAATTCGGCGACACCCATGTGCTGGTCACGGCCACACTGGAAGAGCGGCTGCCGCCATGGCTGAAGGGCCAGGGCCGCGGCTGGGTCACCGCCGAATACGGCATGCTGCCGCGCGCGACCTTGGAGCGCACCCGGCGCGAGGCGTCCGCCGGAAAACAAAACGGCCGCACCGTCGAGATCCAGCGCCTGATCGGCCGCTCGCTTCGCGCGACCGTCGACCTCGAAGCGCTCGGCGAGCGCCAGATCACCGTGGACTGCGACGTGATTCAGGCCGACGGCGGCACCCGCACCGCTTCGATAACAGGCGCCTGGGTCGCGCTCGCCGACTGCATCGGCTGGATGAAGGCCCGCAACATGATCAAGGGCAATGTGCTGCGCGACAATGTCGCGGCGATCTCCTGCGGCATCTATGGCGGCACGCCGGTGCTCGATCTCGACTACGCCGAGGATTCGGAAGCCGATACCGACGCCAATTTCGTCATGACCGGCGACGGCCGCATCATCGAGGTGCAGGGCACCGCCGAGAAAACACCATTCACGCAGGACGAGTTTTTGGCGCTGATGGCGCTGGCGCGCAAAGGCGTGGCGCGACTGGTGGACTTGCAGAAGATGGCCGTGGCGTAGTCTGATTTAACCATGCACCGTCGAATCGCCGGAAAACTCGTGATCGCGACCCACAATCCCGGCAAGCTCACCGAGATGCGCGAGCTCTTGGCGCCGCATGGCGTCGAGGCGATCTCGGCCGGCGATCTCGGCCTTGCCGAGCCCGAGGAGACCGGCGACACTTTTGTGGCCAATGCCCGCATCAAGGCGGTGGCCGCGGCGCAATCGGCGCAGCTTCCCGCATTCGCCGACGATTCCGGCCTCGCGGTCGACGCGCTCGACGGCGCGCCCGGGATTTTCTCGGCGCGCTGGGCCGGCCCCGCCAAGGATTTTACCGTGGCGATGACGCGGATCGAACGGCTGTTGCAGGAGCGCGGTGCGAAAGAGCCCGCGCAGCGAAGAGCGCATTTCGTGTCCGCGCTCTGTGTCGCCTGGCCCGACGGCCATCTCGAGGAAGTCGAGGCGCGCGCCGACGGCACGCTGGTGTGGCCGCCGCGCGGCTCGGCGGGTTTTGGTTACGATCCGATGTTCATGCCGGATGGATTTACCCGCACCTTCGGCGAGATGACCTCGCTCGAGAAGCACGGCCTGCCGCCGCCCGGCCTCGGGCTGTCGCACCGCGCCCGCGCCTTCGTCAAACTGGCGGAGATCTGCCTTGACTAGCGTCCCCCACCCCAACCCTCCCCCGCAAGCGGGGGAGGGAAAAGAAAAAGCAAGCGCCTTCGGCGTTTACGTGCACTGGCCGTTTTGCCTGTCGAAATGTCCCTATTGCGATTTCAACAGCCATGTCCGGCATGCCCCGATCGACGAGGAACGCTTTGCCCGCGCGTTCGCCCGCGAGATCGAGACCACGGCGGCGCGGGCACCGGGGCGCGAGGTGTCGTCGATCTTTCTCGGCGGCGGCACGCCGTCGCTGATGAAACCGCAAACCGTCGGCGCCGTGCTGGACGCGATCGGCAAGCATTGGCGCGTCGCGCCTGAGGCGGAAGTGACGCTGGAAGCCAACCCGACCAGCGTCGAGGCGGCGCGCTTTGCCGGCTACCGCTCAGCCGGCGTGAACAGAGTTTCGCTCGGCGTGCAGGCGCTGGACGACGCCTCGCTGAAAGCGCTGGGCCGCCTGCACAGTGCACGCGAGGCGCTGGATGCAGTGGCGATCGCGCGCAAGGCGTTCGACCGCTACTCGTTCGACCTGATCTATGCGCGTCCCGACCAGACGCCCGGGATGTGGGCGGATGAGCTGAAACTCGCGATCTCGGAAGCCGCCGAACATCTGTCGCTCTATCAGCTCACCATCGAAGAGGGCACGCCGTTCTTCGGCCTGCACGCCGCCGGCAAACTGAAGACACCGGATGAGGCGACCGCGCGCGCTCTCTATGACGTCACGCAGGAGGTCTGCGGCAGCTTGGGCTTGCCGGCCTACGAGATTTCCAATCACGCGCGCGCGGGCGCGGAATGCCAGCACAATCTCGTCTACTGGCGTGGCGAGGAATATGCCGGCATCGGGCCCGGCGCGCATGGGCGGCTCGATATCGACGGCACCAGGCACGCCATCGCCACCGAAAAGCGCCCCGAGGCGTGGCTGATGCGGGTCGAGGCCAACGGCCACGGCGTGATCACCGACGATCATCTCAACAGCGAAGAGCGCGCCGATGAATTTTTATTGATGGGCCTGCGGCTCGCCGAAGGCATCGACCCCCAGCGCTATGCCGCGTTGTCCGGCCGGGCGCTCGATCCGCGCCGCATCGCGATCTTGCGCGACGAAGGCGCCATCGTGGTCGATGACAGCGGCCGCCTGCGGGTCACCCAAGCCGGATTTCCGGTGCTCGATGCGGTGGTGGCGGATCTGGCGGCGTAGTGCGCGCGAAATTAGTCGTTAGCCTTGACGCTAGGCTTTGGCAGCCGGCGCGCGTGGTATCCTTCTTTTTCGAGAGCTTGGAGTTCCCTCACAAGGATATGTGTCGCAATTTCGGTACGGGACCGTCCCAGCTTTCCGAGCGTTGCTAGCAAAATGAGATAGTCGTCCGCCTCGGACGGTATGGAAAGAGGTAAGTCTCTGGATTCTGAAAGGTTTTCTTTACGTGCCATTGTACGTTAACAATTATAATACCATTATAATACCATTATAATGGCATTATAATTGTTGCATAGCGAATCCGAATCTGAGACGATTCGACTTACGAGGCAGACTTTGATTGAATAAAAAAGGCTCCCTCGCGAGAAGGAGCCTTTGAAGTCCGATGGGTACTAGGCGTCAGAATCGAACTGACATCCCCGGGTCACAAAGCCGTCGCTCTACCATTGAGCTAACCTAGCCCATCAAGAGCAAGCCGGTGACACGACTTGCTCAGAAACGCCCCTTCCGAAAGGTCGGGGCGTTTTTCGTTAAAACTCATGCTCAGTCGCGCGCGTAGTGCCATCAAAGCCGGCACCATGAAGATCAAGAGCGACGCTTCCAACAACCAGATATTGGCCGCGTCCAACGCGTCTGAGAAATCCGGTCTTCGCTAGATAATTGATCGTATTGTGGAGCGTCTTTGACTCGAACTCGGTTTTCTTGCTGAGCTCGTTTTGAGCTTCGGTTATGGTCCACTCCCGCTTGTTACTATTCTTGAACAGCGAAACGACATTGTCGAAGAACTCGCCACCTCTGCTGGTTGCCGGCGGCATGGTGCCGCGAACGTTATCGAGACGTTCCCGAATTTGTTCGCGCTCTGCGGCGGGCAAATCGGGGAACATCAATTCAAGCGCATCGCCGTACTTGCCAATACGTACATCTGAAGATTGGCGTTCACGGTGTGCACGCTCAATTTCGGCAATGAGATGCCGCGCCGTCTGCACATTCGGTGCCGCAGCGGGATCCTCAAGAATTCTGGCTTCGCTTCCACTCATGCTGACTTTCTTACCTGAATTCTGACCCTGAGTCGAATCCAGAAGAATATCTCTTTGATATCAGTATTTTATGCCGGACCAGTTTTGGGCGGAATTGCAGCTGCCTTCGCAGCAACCAAACCCTGTGGTTATGGGTTCCCGCCTTCGCGGGAACGACAGTGGTTACGCCCCAAAACTCTTCGGCGAGCCCGCGACCGGAACGCTGCCGCCGGATCCCACGCGCATCACGGCGAGGCCGCGTTCGTTGGTGCCGTCGGCGCGAAAACGAAAAAGGCCGTCGATGCCGGCAAAGCCGGACGCGTTGGTCAGCACGTCGGGCGAAAAGCGCTGGCCGCCTTGGGTTCGCGCCAAAGCCGCCACCAGCGCCACCGCGTCATAGGCCAATGTCGCGGTCCGCACCGGTTCGCCGCCGTATTTGGCGCGGTAGCGGCCGGAGAAGGCGCGGAAGCCGGAGGGATCGGGCGCGGCATAGAGGCCGCCCTGCAAGCTCGGGCTCGCGAACACCCGCGGATTGTCCCACAGGCCCGTGCCGAGCAGCTGTATGTTTCGCAGGTTCGCACCCGCCGCGGTCAGCGCATCGGCAACCGCCACCACGGAATCGCCGTCGTCGGCGATGAACAGCGCATCCGCCGAGCCGAGCGCCTGCGCCACCGTGCGCGCCGGGGCGGCGCGGTCGGCGCCGTATTTTTCGAACGCGACAATGCGGCCGCCGCGGCGGGGCACCGCCTGCTTGAAGGTCGCCTCCACCACATTGCCGTAGGCGTTCTCCGGCAGCAGCGCGGCGAAGGATTTCTTCCCGATGCTGGCGGAATATTCGACGATCCGGTTGACGTCGGATTCCGGCAGGAAGCTCAGGAGATAGACCCCGCGTCCCGCCACGCTCGAATCGGTCGAGAACGCGATCACGGAAACGCCGCGCGGCCGCGCCAGCTGTGCCGTCGCCGGCACCGACAGCGCAAACAGCGGCCCGAGAATGATCTCGGCGCCTTCGTCGAGCGCCTGCTGGGTGCTCTGGCCCGCGCCTTGCGGGTTGCCGCCGTCGTCCTTGATCAGGAGCTGGATATTGGGATTCTGGAATTCGGCCAGCGCCATCTCGGCGGCGTTCTTCATCGATTGCGCCGCGACCCCGGCATTGCCCGCCGCCGACAGCGGCAGGATCAATCCGACCTTGACCTGCCCGGTGCCGACCGCGAGCGGCTGCTGGGTCGGGCCCGCGGGTCCCGCCTCGGGCTGCGAACTGCTGAACGGATTGGAAAATGAGCTCAGGCTCTGCTGCACGCTGGCGCAGGCGCCGAGCAGGGGCGCGCCGAGAATCAGGCCGACCGCCGTCCTCCGGGTCGCCCCGGAAGGCTGGGATCTGGGTTTGAGCGGCCCCGCCATCGCATCTCTTCCCTTGACCGACCGTCATCGGCCAGGACGGCCACCTCCTGGGGATCAGGAAAGGTGGATTCAGGCATATTGTCGGCGAATAGTTAACCAAAACAAAAGGATTATGACGCACTGGCGCGGGCCGGGTTGCAGGTCCCGGTTCCCTTTACCGTTGGGCGGCACCGCGATCCGCAGGCCGCAAGCCACGTGGCGCAACCGCCATGTTCCCTCTAGATTGCGACTATGCGCGCAAAACCTCTCCCCATAAATAGACCAGAAGGCGCAGTGGAACCCCTGGCGCGGACATTTTCCATCGGCGGCCATGTCCTGGCCGCCCCAAAGGCGCCGCCCGGCCTGTATCTGGTGGCCACCCCTATCGGCAATCTCGGCGACATCACCCTGCGCGCCCTGGAGACGCTGGCCGGCTGCGACATCATCGCCTGCGAGGATACCCGCATCACCCGAAGGCTGACCGAGCGCTACGCGATCACGGCGATCCTCAAACCCTATCACGAGCACAACGCCGCGCTGGCGCGCCCAAAGATCCTGGAGCGGCTCGCGCAGGGCGCGTCCATCGCGCTGGTCTCGGATGCCGGCACGCCCTTGATTTCCGATCCCGGTTTCAAGCTGGTGCGCGAGGTCTGCGCGGCCGACTATCCTGTGATTGCGCTGCCGGGACCATCATCGGTGCTGTCGGCGCTGTCGGTGGCGGCACTGCCCACCGACCGGTTCTTCTTCGAAGGTTTTCTGCCGCCGAAACAGACCGCGCGCCGGGCGCGGCTGACGGAACTATCGCGGATCGACGCGACGCTGGTGATGTTCGAATCCGGCAACCGCGTGCAGGACACACTCGCCGATCTCGCCGGCATCATGGGCGGACGCGATGCCGCGATCTGCCGCGAACTGACCAAGATGCATGAAGAGGTGACGCGCGCAAAACTCTCCGAGCTGGCGCTATCAGCCGATACGCTGGAGACGCGCGGCGAATTCGTGCTGGTGATCGGGCCGCCGGCCGCCGGCGCGCAGGCGATGACGGGGGATGCGCTGGACGATCTCTTGCGCGCCTCGCTCCGGCGCGACAGCGTCAAGGATGCGGTGGCGCATGCGGTCGAGCTCTCGGG
>Ga0210389_10004580_pt1 | contig 10736 bp, 7 predicted proteins | sample IncBWH28OmetaG_FD_160127 | JGI IMG/M metagenome (GOLD analysis project Ga0210389, IMG submission 160127) | Forest soil microbial communities from Barre Woods Harvard Forest LTER site, Petersham, Massachusetts, United States - Inc-BW-H-28-O ... | reverse complement strand
TCGCCACCACGTACAACGCATACGATGCGGACGGGGAGCTGACAAGCACGATCTCTCCTGACGGCAACCTGCCCGGCGCAAATCCCGGAAACTACACCACGACGACCGCCTATAACAACGACGGGCAGCAGACGTCGGTTACCCAGGGCGGCGGTACCGGCCATACCGGCACCCCTCGCCCAACCACCTACGGCTACGACCCTTACGGCCGCCGGACAACCGTCACTGACGCGCGCGGATACACGACCACGACAACCTACAACGCAGACGGCCAGGCCGTGCTTGTGACAGACCCGGATAACGACGCCACGCTCAGCTGCTATAACTCCTTCGGCCAACTTGCGGAGACAGTCCCGCCGACGGGAGTGGCAGCCGGGAACCTCAGCCCTGCGAGCTGCCCGTCGTTCCCCGTCGGCTACAGCCCGCAAACCAATCCGCTGCTTGCTCCCAACGCCACCATGTACACCTACGACGCGGACGGCCAGAAGGCAGCCGTCTACACCCCGGCGCCAGCCGGCCAGACCGGGTACGAGGAAACCTCCTACACGTACGACGCCGACGGCAACGTGCTCACCACGACCGCCCCGCCGACGTCCAACGGCGGCAGCAGCCAGGTCACCGTCGACACCTACAACTCCGCAGGCAACCTAGCCACCACGACGACCGGCTACGGGACGTCGGCGGCATCCACCGTGTCCTACTGCTACGACCCGGACGGCACCCAGACTTCCGTAGTCACGGCAGACGGCAACGCCAGCGGCGTGGCCCCCTGCGAGACCTCCGCCCCCTGGGCCGTGGACGCGAACGCGAACCCGACGCAGGCCGCCTACCAGACGACGAGCAGCTACGACTCAGCCGGCGACTTGGTCTCGACCACCTCCCCCGCCAACACGGCCACGGGCTCGAACGGCGCGACCACCAGCGACACCTACGACCCTGAGGGCAACACCCTCAGCTCGACAAGCCCCGCCGGGGTCACCACGACGTGGACCTACACCCCCGACGACCACCCCGCTTCGATGACCTACTCCGGCTCCAGCGCCCCCCCGGTGACCTACGGCTACGACGCTGAAGACAACCTCACCTCAATGAGCGACGGCACCGGCACCACGACCTCGGTTTACGATCCGTTCGGCGAGACCACGTCAGAGACAAACGGGGCAGGCAGGACCGTCAGCTACGGGTACAACCCCGACGGGAAGATCACGAGCATCAGCTACCCGCTGCCCTCGTCCGCCACCTGGGCGGCCAGCAGCACCGTGAGCTACGGTTACGACAACGCCGACCGGCCGACTTCCGTCACGGACTTCAACGGCCACCAGATCGCCATCACCAACACCGCCGACGGAATGCTGTCCACTGCGCTGCTCGGGGCCACCGGCGACACGGTCACGACGAGCTACGACAACGCCGACGGGCCGTCGCAGGTCAGCCTGGCCAACTCCACGACCACCCTCGCGTCCTTCAGCTACTCCACCGCGCCAGCGGGCAACGTCCTCAGCGAGACGGACAGCCCCACCTCAGCCCAGTTCCCGGCTACCTACACCTACGATGGCAAGAGCCGTGTCACCTCGATGAAACCGGGAACCGGGGCAACGTCCAGCTACGGATACGACGCCTCCGGCAACCTCACGACCCTGCCTACCGGGGCCAGCGGCACCTACAATGTCGCCAGCGAGCTCACGTCCTCGACCCTGGACGGGACCACGACCAGCTATGGGTACAACGCCAACGGCGACAGGCTCACCGCCACCCAGGGTTCCGCCACAGTCGCGTCCGGTACCTGGAACGGCGCCGACACGCTCACCTCCTACAGCGACAGCGCCGCCAGCATGACCGCCGCCACCTACGACGGCACCGGCCTGCGCGCCTCAGCCACGACTACCCCGGCCGGCGGCTCGCCATCAGCCCAGCAGTTCACCTACGGACCCGGTGACGAACTGCTCCAGGACTCGGCCAACGCCTACATCTACGACGGAAGCGGGGCACCTGCCGAGCAGGTGAGCCTGTCCACCGGCACCGTCAGCTACCTGCTCACCGACATGCTCGGCTCGGCCCGCGGCATCATCAGCCCAGGCGGGACGCTGACCGCCACCACCGCCTACGACGCCTGGGGCAACCCGGAAACCCCCGGCGGACTCACCACGTACACCCCGTTCGGGTATACCGGGGGCTACACCGACCCGACCGGGCTGGTCTACCTCATCAATCGCTACTACGACCCGCAGACCGGGCAGTTCCTGTCCATCGATCCTGATATCGCGCAGACAGGCGACCCCTACGGCTACTCCGCAGGCGACCCGGTCAACCTGACCGACCCCACCGGAGACCGCCCGCACGGGCACGGCTATGCATTCAGGGTCGGCCAGCTATTCAGTCCAGTCGGAGCAGAGAGGCAGACATGGGATTTCCTGTGCCTTTGGCCCGGCGCTCGCTGCTCTTCCGAACCAACACTTACAGCCGGCGAGTACGGTCAGAGGATCGTCGATGTCTGGATGTCATGCCAGTGGTGCAGCGGGCACCAGGGGTCGATCAACGAGGTCAAGACCGGTAGGGTATCGGCTGATGCAGATTTGAATGGTCAGATGGATAAGGATAACTGGATCCTCCACGAGAACGGCGCGTGGGATAAGCTCCACAGAAATTACTACGGGGCCGCGTGGGCGGCCGCGTGGTGGTTCTACCCCTCGTGGGAAACAACTGAATCTGGGGCCAGTCTGCCCATATACCAGAGGCTTATCAACATGGGGATCAACGTCCTGCTCTTCATCTACCAGAATGGGACGAACGACAATGCTTACAGCACAAATTCAACGCCAAATCTAGAGGGGGAGATGGCGAATACTGCCGGGAATTACAATGCAAACCCGAATATTTATCGCTCGTATCCCGCAGAATACACAAATTCCTGCCCTGCGGGAGGTTTCTGGGTAATTTGACGATCCTTACCATAACACCCTGGGAAGGCGAGCAGAGAGGAGCGGGCCGGTGACAGGTGACGTGCGAGAGGTTTCGGCCGATGATGATGACGTGGTCGAGGGCTGGATACGGGCGACCAATGACCCAGAGCGCCGCGTGACGGCACAGCTCATCCGTCTTCCTCCGGGCCGGAACCGCCCGGAGGAGGTGCGCGGCTGGAATGTCACCGTGACGGTGATGGAGTTCATCCGCAAGGAGCCGCTGTCGAGTGAGCTGCGTTCCCGGATCACCGCGGCGCTGCGGGCGGTCGACGGCGTCGCGACAGCAAATGAGATGGACACGGAGGTGTGGTGGGTGGCCGGTGTCCCCACAGGCCCGGCCCTGGTGCGTGCCGTGGCCGAGGTGCTGGACGACTTCGACAGCCGGATACGCGCCAACCGTGAGCACCTGGGGGATCCCGATAGCCAGGCGTAGCCCTAACGGCGCCTCGCCGACGCGCTCACCGATGCCTGTGCCGCTTCAGAACTCGGCGCACGGGCTTGAGCTGCGGTTGGTGTCAGTGGGGGTGAGGCATGATTACGGTTCGTGCCTTTCCGTCTGCTGTACTTGCTCATGGTCCGAGTGTTCGGCTGGCCGATCTTGCTGGGCCGCGGCCAAGGATGGAAGGACGCGGAGATCTTGATCTTGCGCCTGTCCTGTGCCGAAACCCTGCCCAGGGCCTGACGAAGCGCGGGAGCGGGAGATCGACGATGAGGACGACGGCGAGGTGCGCTTTGTCGAGGCTCTCTGCGGCGACTGCGACGGTCGCTGGAATGTCGTTGCCCAGTGATGGAGTTCGTCCGAGAGGAACCGCTGGAGGGCGAGCTCCGCCGCGGATCGCCCCGCGTTGCGGTCGGTCGAGGGCGTCGAGACGGCCGATGAGATGGACAGGGAGGTGTAGGTCGTGACCAGTACCCCGGCGGGTCCGGCCCTGATAGGGCCGTGGCAGAGGTACTGGACGACCTCGCCGGCCAGACACTCGCCTATGTCCAAGGGCTGAGGTAAGCACCCCGGACGTTTCATTCGTGCAGGTGAAGAGCGTGACGCTAGCTGAGCTCAGATTCGGGATCTTATCGCCTTGCATAGCGCCTGCGAATCATAGGTCGTGCGACTTCGAGTCCGATGAATCAGGCCGGAGTGATTACATGCGCAGAATATTGTATCGCTACCTTGTGCGGGAGATACTTCGCGTCGCTGGGCATGGAAACTGTTCGTGGTGCGGTTCGTCAAAGTCCTGCCGCTATAGCTTCTAGTCTATCTGGGTTCATGGGTCTTGATCGCGATCCTCAGGTTGAAGTCGCCTCCGCGTTCCTCGCTCTGGTTCGTGCTCGGTACTGCACTATTTGTGTCGATATTTGGGACAGTGTTGCGAACTGTGCAACAACTGAAACGCCGCGGACCGCACGACGTATTAGCAGCGTTTCGGGCCGGGTCGAAACCCCTCACGTCGAAAGAACTGCGTGGCGCTGCCTACTCGCCGCTCATGGTGGTTATCAGCAGCGCTTGGAGGTCGTCGCTGGGGTGGGTGCCGTAGTCTTCGGCGAGGACTTTGGCGCACTGCTGGTAGGCGTCGAGTGCTTCTGCGCGACGGCCTGCCTTGATCAGCGCTTGCATGAGCTGGGCGCATCGACGCTCCGAACCTGGGTCGGTGGTGTACTGGGCGCGCAGGGCGGGGAGCGCTGCCTCGTGCTGGCCGAGGGCGAGGTGCAGGTCGGCTAGCCGGATTTCTGCGGTGCGGCGCTGTTCTCGGAGTCGTTCTGTCTTCTCCAACATTCTTAGCGAGTTGGGGACATCGGGGAAGCCGATTTCCGGGTGGGGCCAGGACGCCATCGCTGCCTCCAGCAGGCGGGCTTCGCGTTCGGGCTGCCGCATGCCTGCCACGCGCGACGCGTCGGCGAGCAGGATTTCGAACCTGTGCTTGTCCAGCGCCCCGGGAGCGGCGTCTGCCCGGTATGCCCCGCTCCCGGCCCTCGTGATGAGGCACTCCGGTTGGAGGGCGTGGCGGATGCGGGACACGACGAGACGGAGGGTGCCGCCGGGGTCCGTCGGTTGGTCGTCGCCCCAGACGTCTTCCAGGAGCATGTCCGCGCTGCACGGTGTCCCCGCGTGGAGCAGGAGGATGCCCAGGACGGCCTTCTCTCGCGGCCGGAGGTGGACCGCGCGTTGTTGGGCAGATCGGACCTCTACGTGCCCAAGTACCTGGAAGAGCATCGGAAACCTCATTGCCCATCGGTGGCGTTGATGGCGAGACCAATCGTCGCTGCCACATGCCCATTCAGGTCAACCATGATGACGCTGTCACTTTTAGATTCATTGCTAGCCCATCCTGGGGCAGGGCCGTTCACAGTGGCGGCTGGATGCCGGGTGGCACGACCATGGTGTACATCCAGAGCTGGGGGTTGACGGGGAGGCAGAGCACGTGGGCATCGATGATCCCGGCGCCTGCGTGGCGAAGCCTAACCGGGTACTCATGCGCTGGGAAGGCGACCTCGTGCCGCGCCCACAGGTCCGCTGCCTGGGGACTGCTCGCGGTGAGCCGCGCGATAAGGTGGCTGAACCCTGGGACGGCGAGGTTGCGGATGTACTGGTAGCGCAGTGCCGCCAGGCTCGACCTTCGGATGGTGCGCACGTCTGGCAGGAAGTCCTCGGCGTGCGTGGAGAAGAGGTAGCGGACGAGGTGGCGGTCAGCGGGTTCGGCGGTGTCGTACCATCCTCCCGACCACGCGTTCATCGCGGTGTTGTAGTGCAGCAGCGTCCATGTCTCGTCCGTCAGGGCGGCGGGATAGCCCAGCTGGGTGACCAGGTCACGCAAGGCGTTGCTGAGCTCGCGCCGGAGGGGCGGCGTCGGCTGGGTGACCGGGCGGGGAGGGTCCTGACCGGTCGCCAGGACGTGCAGCGCGCTGCGCTCCGCGGCCGTCATCTGCAGCGCCGCCGCGACCTGGTCGACGATGTCCGGCGTTGGGGTGAACTCGCCGCGCTCAAGTGCCGCGTACCGGCGCAGGCTGAGCCCGGCGAGGTCGGCTACGTCCTCCTGCCGCAGGCCGCTGTTTCGGCTCCCGGGAACGGAGGGACGGCCCAGCCGGGCGCGGCAAGCCCGCAGCAGGTCGCCCAGCTCCGCCCGGCACGCCCAGTCCCAGTCCATGCTGGTCACGAGCTGGCCTGCGGATTCAGGGGTAGTCGGCGGCATCATGGCTTGCTGGCTCGCGCGGCATGGCTGGGCCTCGGCTTGAGGTCTGGCTGGCCTGTGCTGATGACCCAGACGGCGTTCCGCCCGGACTGCTTGGCGGCGTACAGCGCCTGGTCCGCGAGGCTGTAGTACCTGCCCAGGTCCCAGGCCGGCTGGTCGGCGGCGGCCACGCCGACGGACACGGTGACCTGCGAGAGCATCGGGCCGGCCGGGTCCTCGTGGGGGAGCGCCAGCGGGATTTTCTCGCGCAGCCGCTCGGCGATCTCGACGGCCTCCGGGACCGGGGTGTTGGGCAGGAGGAACGAGAACTCCTCGCCTCCCACCCTGCCGATCAGGTCGTAGGGGCGCAGCAGCGCCGTCATGGCAGCGGCGACCGCCGACAGGACGGCGTCTCCGGCCAGGTGACCGTAGGTGTCGTTGACCGCCTTGAAGTGGTCCACGTCAACGATGCCCAGCGCCAGCGGGGTTCGAGTGCGCACGGCCCGCGCGACCTCGCCGGCTGCCTCACGGTGCCAGGTCCTGTCGTTCAGGAGCCCGGTCTTGCCGTCAACGCGGGTCTCGCTGACCAGCTGCGCGTGCCGGAGGCTGCGCTGGAGCGTGATCACCAGCGGCACCGCGTACACGAGAGCGAGCGTGCTGTGCACCGCCGCGAACGCCGCCAGCGTGCCCAGGCACAGCTCCGCGACGTTCCCGTACACGGCTTCCGCCCCGGCGATCTCGGCAAGCAGCCGCGTCTCCGGCGCTGAACCCTTGACAGCCGCGAAGACCAGTCCGTCATTAACGACGAGCCGGATCAGGCCGCAGCCGGCCACGAGCACCGTCCAGGCCATGGCGTGTCCCCCGGTGCCCGTCCCGGCACCTGGGCCAAGGATGGGCACCACGGCATGGAAGGCAAGGGACGCTGCTGCATAGGCAAGACCGACGGCCGCTGCCGTGTAGGCACGCCGGTGCAGCGCCGTCTGACGCATCCGGACCTGGGTAAGGACCATCCGCGGGACGGGTGCCAGGAGCACATACAGCGGAGGCAGCAGGACCGCGGTGGGCAAGTCCCACATCGCATACACGTCGCGAACGACTCCGACCGGCTCGCCCATCCGGCGAGTCAGCCCGACCGCCGCCGCGCTGCATGCCAGCAGGATCGCGAAGAGCCTCAGCTGGCCAGCCTGTACCCGGGTGGCCGCCACGGAGGCGCAGATCGCCACGCAGTACCCGGCGACAACGCCGGCGACGAGGACTTGAAGCCAGCGAGGGAGTTCTCGAATGGGCCATTGTGCGCGGCGGCCCCTGCTCGTGCGCGTCATGCCTGCCCCGTTATCCCCGCTTGGTGCCAAAGTCTTGGGTAGGTTCTACACGCACTGCCTATAGTTACGTCAACGTAACTACTGGGGAATCTGCCACATTCATGGCACCGGCTTCTTGATGTGTACTGGCTGCGGCATTCCAATCAAGGCGGAGTAGCGCTGAAATGCACTGTGCAAATGCACATGCAATTATAAAGGATGTGCAAATGCACGTGCAGTTCCTCTGCGGCTGCGAGTATGCGCATTGCGCGATTTAGGCAGGAGCGTTCCGGGGATCAGGTCGCCGCGGGGCGCCAGCCAATGCCGACATGGCCGTTTACCTCAGAAGGAAGTTCGTCTTCGGCCGGCCACCAGTCGGCAAGCGATACCAGCCCAGGCTCCAGCATGGTGGCGCCGGCCTCTGTGAAGAACCGTGCAACCTCATCATGGGCGCGGAGCCGGACGGGCGCAGGCGATCGCGCGTTGTACTCCTCGCTGGCTGCTCGCGATGACGCGGCATCGATATCCGCCCCGGCATGCCCGATAACCAGGTAGCCGTCGCCGTTCATGCCTTCCATGAGCCGCCGGACGATTCCCCAGGGGTTTTCCTCGTCTGGCATGAAGTGCAAGATCATGAGCAGGAAGATCGCGGTCGGCTGCGCAAGGTCGAGGGTCTACGCGGCGTGCGCGAGGATCTTGCCGGGCTCGCGGAGGTCAGCGTTCAGGTAGGTGCATGCTCCTTCTGGGCTGCTGCTGAGCAGCGCGCGGGCGTGCGCTAGCACCAGCGGATCGTTATCGACGTAGACGACCCGCGATTCTGGCGCGGCACGCTGGGCGATCTCGTGGACGGCGCCGGCAACTGGCAGGCCTGTCCCGATGTCCAGGAACTGCCGCACACCCAGGTCGAGGAGCCTGCGGACGGCGTCGGCCTGAAACCGGCGCGTGAGCCTGGCGGTAACCGCCAGGGACGGCATCACCGCGAGCACGGCGTTAGCGGCTTCCCTATCGGCGGCGAAGTGGTCCTTGCCGCCGATCGTGTAGTTCCAGACACGCGCCGGACTCGCCCGGGTGGTGTCGATACCGGGCGGGGCTGGCGGGTCGTCATGTCCCATGGGCGGCCACCCCGAGTTAGGCGCGCCAAGCTTGCTTATCTCACTGAGAATCCTATGCCCGGCGCCGGTCAGCCAGTAGTGCGTCTCACGGGGCCACCCGTTTACCTGCCTGCGGTTGACGAGCCCGTATGCCGACAGCCGGCCTAGCGTCTCGAACAGGATCTTCGAGCTGAGGCGGCTGTCCGACTCGGTGTTGATGGCCATCAGCAGGTCAGTCGGCCGGGACACTCCGGTGGCCAGGTGACGCAGCACTGGCACCGCCCATACGCCGTTGACCGCTGCCAGGACCTCGGCTACCCGGTCCCAGTCGACTCTGCTGTTCTGCTCCAGAGCATCCTCCAAAGGCGGCCCGGGGTCGCTGTAGCTCCGGGAGGCCAACGCGGCTGGCGTGAGCCGCAAAGATAACAGAAATTATCGTATATCATTACTTTCTGTCATATATACAGGTATGGTGCCGGTGAGGTCAAGGCATCTGCTAGTGGCACGGCATCAGTGCCGGGACTTCGTGCTGGGAGTCGCGTAATCGTGCTGTGCGTGGCAGCCGCCGAACGCCTCGGATCTGCGGTGAACCGGAGTCGTTATGTAGGCCTATTGGCAGTTGGCTGTCCGGCCCTGCCGCGTGGGGCGCCAGCCTATGCCGACATAGCCATTGGCGTCCTGGGGGAGATCCTCGGCAGGCCACCACTGGGCCAGGGGCACCAGTCCAGGCTTGAGCATCTCCAGTCCGGCCTCAGAGAAGAAGCGTGCGACCTCGTTATGGGAGCGAAGCCGGAGGGATGCCGGTGATCTCTCGTTGTACTTCTCAGCTGCCGCCTGGGCCGGCCCGGGGGCGATGTCCGCCCCGGCGTGCCCGATGACCAGGGCCGCGCTGCCGGGGATGCCGTCCATCAGGCGCTTGACGATTCCCCAGGGATCATCGGCGTCTGGCAGGAAGTGGAGGATCATCATCGTGATGACGGCGACTGGCTGCCGCAGGTCGAGGGTCTCCGCGGCGTGCGCGAGGATCTGGCCCGGCTGGCGGATGTCGGCTTCCAGGACGATGGTCGATCCTTCGGGGCTGCTCCTGAGCAGCGCGCGGCCGTGGGCTAGCACCTGCGGGTCGTTATCGACGTGGACCACCCGCGATTCCGGGGCGAGCCGCTGGGCGACCTCGTGGACGGCCCCGGCCACGGGCAGGCCAGTGCCGATGTCGAGGAACTGCCGCCACCCCAGTTCGGTGAGCCTGCGGACGGCATCGGCCTGGAACCGCCGCACCAGCCTCGCGGCCTCCGCCAGCGACGGCATCTCTTCGAGTACGGCACGCAACGCTTCACGGTCGGCCGCGAAATGGTCCTTGCCGCCGATGAGGGCGTTCCAGACGCGCGCCGTGTTCGGCGTGCTGGTGTCGATGCCGGGTGGCGGCACCGGGTCCGCGTGTCCCGTGGCGGATGGGCTCGCCGGGTCGGGAGTGCCGAGCTTGCTCAGCTCGTTGAGGAGTCCGTGCCCGTCACGCGTCGGCCAGTAGTGCGTCTCACGCGGCACCGCTCCCTGCACTTCCACGCGCCTGACCAGCCCGTCCTCGGTCAGCCGGCCGAGTGTCTCGAACATGACCTTCGAGCTGAGGCGACCGTCGCACTCGACGTTGATGGCGCGCAGCAGGTCGCCCGGCCGCGATACCCCGGAGGCGAGGGTGCGCAGTATCGGGACCGCCCACATGCCATTGACCGCGGCCAGGACCTCGGCTACCCGTTCCCAGTCCACGTCGCTGGCGAGTTGCTCGCCGGGAGCGGGGAGACGGGGTTTATCGCCAGGTTCGCTGTTTTGATTCACTGCGCCGTCACCGCTGGGTCTCCTGCTGCGTGGCCTGTGAGAGTTGGGCGTCCGGGCCGGATGAGCCTGGCGAGGTCACTGATCAGGACCTGGCCTGGAGGCTGGAGGTAGTAGACGCGGTGCAACGGCATGACCGACAGGTCTTCGTGCCTGACGTAACCATCTTGCTCTAGCTCGCGCAGCCTGCCCGACAGGACTTGAGAGCTGAGCTGTCGCCCTGCACCAGCTTGGGAGTTGATCGCCGCCAGAAGGTCCGCGGGTCGGCGCCCTGCATCTTCGTGCAGGTTGCAGAGGATGCCGAGATCCCATCGGCGTGTGACGAGGTTGAGCTGTACCTGAACCGCCCGCCAGTCCAGTGCGTGGCGCTGGCTACGGTCCGCGTTGACGCCG
>Ga0210389_10004579_pt1 | contig 10736 bp, 9 predicted proteins | sample IncBWH28OmetaG_FD_160127 | JGI IMG/M metagenome (GOLD analysis project Ga0210389, IMG submission 160127) | Forest soil microbial communities from Barre Woods Harvard Forest LTER site, Petersham, Massachusetts, United States - Inc-BW-H-28-O ... | reverse complement strand
GTGGCGCCAGGATTTCGACAAAATGCTCTACGACCATGCGCGTGACAGCGGCGCCGACGCGCGCGAGGGGCAGGAGGTATTGACGGTCGAGCAGAAAAATTCGCGCGAGTCGCTGCTCGAGGTGAAAGCCGATGACGGGCGCTGCTACAGCATCCAGGCGCGCTACGTCATCGACGCCAGCGGCCGCGATGCCTTGCTGTCATCGAAAAAACGACTGCGCCGCAAGAACGAGCAGCACCAAAGCGCCGCCATATTCGGCCACTTTCGCGGCGCCGAGCCGCGCCCGGGCGAGGACGCCGGCAACATCAGCATTTACCGCTTCGATCACGGCTGGATGTGGATGATCCCGCTGCCCGAGGGCATCATGAGCATCGGCGCCGTATGCCGGCCGGAGTACCTCAAGCGGCGCAAGGGCCGCACCGTGGAGTTTCTGCTCGAAACCCTGCATCAAAACGCGGGCCTGAAGCGGCGCATGGAACGTGCCGAACTGATCAGCGAAGTGCGCGTCACCGGCAATTATTCGTACGATTCCACCAGCATGGGAGGACCCGGCTGGGTCCTGGTGGGCGATGCGTTTGCGTTTCTCGATCCGGTGTTTTCCTCCGGCGTTTATCTTGCCATGAGCGGCGCGGAGCAGGCGGCGGCCGCGGTGGATGAGTCGCTGCGCTCGCCCGAGCGCGAGAGCCGGCTGCTGCGCAAGCTGGAAAAACGCCAGCGTGCCGGGATGGCGCGCTTCTCGTTTTTCATTTATCGGTTCAACGGACCGGTGCTGACGCAAATGTTCCGCGCACCGCGTAACGACTGGCAGCTGGAGCAAGGCGTGATCTCCATGCTCGCCGGCGACTTGTTCGATTCGCCGAAGGTATTGCGCCGCCTGCAGCTGTTCAAATTGGTGTACGCCATCGTCGGCCTGCGCGACTGGCGGCGCTGGCGGGCCGAGCATCAATACCGGCTGGCGCAGGCCCGCGCGGAATTCACGGGCGGCAATACGCCGCTGGACAAAATATAAGGAGAACTGGGGATGTACCGCGGAACAGCTGCAATTTTGACGGCGGTGTTGCTGACGGCCTGCGCGACTCACTCCAAGGACGCCATCGTCAGCAAGCCGACCATCCGGCGGATCGCCATCATTCCGGCCGCCAATCCGGCTTGGTACTCCTTTGAAAATGCCGCCCCGCCGCTTGGCTATCCGATGCAGTTCTGGGTGAACAAGCTCGACAGCAAGAGCAAGGCCAAGATCTTCAACGACAGCATGCATTCGTCGCACAGCGTCCTGGGGGACGAGTTTACCCGGCAAGTAGCCGCCGAGCTTCGCGGCTACGGTTACTCCGTCGAGATTTTAGAAGGAATACGGCGTCCGCTCGATAATCCCGACGATGTCGACTACGATAAAATCACCACGGATGCGGACGCGATATTGCATCTATGGATCGAGGAAGTCGGGGTGTATTCATCGCACATGTCGGCTCAATACATCCCACGCGTCAACCTCTGCGGCAACCTGTGGGCAAAAGGCCAGGAAGACAGCCTGTACCACGAGACGCTGTACTATGGCGTCGATGCGAAAGCGGGGAAAAAGTGGGCAATCGTCCCGGACCCTAAGTATGCCTATCCCAACTTTGAAGCGGTGACGTCCCACATTGACGAAATCCAAACTGCGCTCAGCGTCGGCACGTTGGAAATCAGCAAGAAGATGACCGAACAAATCTACGGCGCAATTAAGTAACGCAAGCCCCGTCAATTCCCGGCGCCTAGCCCACCTAGCCCACTCAGCCCGGCTTAGCCCACTCAGCCCGGCTAGCCCGCCGGCTAGCCCGCCTGGCGCGCCAAGCCCGCCTTCTCGAGCCGCGCCCTGCGCGCCATCCACAGGCTCACGCCGACGATCATGGTGCTCACCACGCCCAAAGTGAGGGTTGCGAGCACGTTGATCTCCGGACTGACGCCGAGCCGGACCTTGGAAAAGACCACCATGGGCAAGGTGCTGCTGCCCGGACCCGACGTAAAACTCGAAATCACCAGGTCATCCCAGGACAGCGTGAAGGCCAGGAGCCAGCCGGAGAGAATGGCGGGAAATATGATGGGCAGGGTAATCACAAAGAACACTTTCACCGGCCGCGCGCCCAAGTCCATGGCAGCCTCCTCGAGCGCGGTGTCGAAGGTCGCCAGCCGCGAATTGACGATGACTGTGACGTAAGCCATGGAGAAGGTCATATGGGCTATGGTCATGGTGGTGATGCCGCGCCCGGCCGGCCAGCCGATGAGTTGTTCGAGCGCCACGAACAGCAGCAGCAACGACAATCCCGTGATCACTTCCGGCATGACCAGCGGCGCGGTGGTCATGGCATTCAAGGTGAATCGGCCGCGAAATTGCCGAAAGCGCGCCAATCCAAAGCCGGCGAGCGTTCCCAAGATGACGGAGCCCGAGGCGTTGATCACGGCGACTTTCAGCGAAATCCACGCCGCATCGAGAATCTCCTCGTTGTTCAGCAGCGAGTAGTACCACTTGAGGGTCGGCGAATGGGCACTGTCCCAGACCGTCACGAGCTTCGAGGCGTTGAAGGAGAACACCACCATGGACAGGATCGGGATGTAGAGGAATGCGAATCCAATGCCGATGCACGTCAGGATGAAATAGGAACTGCGATAGTTCATCGCCCGCCTGCCGTCTCGCGCGCCTGCACGCTTTGGTACCACATCATGAAGGGCACCAGCAGAATGAGCAGCAGGATCGCGACCGCACTGGCCACCGGCCATGCGCGGTTCGAGAAGAACTCATCCCACAAGACCCGCCCGATCATCAAGGAATTCGGCCCGCCGAGCAGCGCCGGAATCACGAATTCACCCACCGCGGGTATGAACACCAGCATGGAGCCGGCCAGGATGCCGTTGCGCGACAGGGGCAGCGTGATCTTGTAAAACGCCTGCCAGGGACGGCAGCCCAGGTCCTCGGCCGCTTCGAGGAGCTGCCAATCCATTTTCTCCAGATTGGCATACAGCGGCAGGATGAGGAACGGCAGATAGGAATAGACGATGCCGACGTACATCGCGAAGGGCGTGTACAGCATCGTCAACGGCTCGTGAATGATGCCGAGCGACATCAAGACGTTGTTGATCACCCCATTGGCCTTCAGCAGCCCAATCCAGGCATAAACCCGCAGCAGCAGCGAAGTCCAAAAGGGCAGGATCACCAGCAGCAGCAACACGTTGCGCAGCGAGGGTTTGGCGCGCGCAATGCCGTAGGCCATGGGATAGCCGATCAACAGGCACATGAGGGTCGAGAGGAAGGCCACTTTGAGCGAGTTCGCAAAGGCATGCAGATACAGGGAATCGGTGAACAAGAAGGCGTAGTTGTTGAAATTGACCTTGATCGCGAGCGAGTTCTTGCCCACCCATTCAAGCAAGGGCTTGTAGGGCGGGATGGCGAGGTCGACATCGGAAAAGGATATTTTCAGGACGATCGCAAACGGCACGACGAAGAACAGCACCAGCCAGAAATAGGGCAGCGCGACCACGAGACCGCGGCCGCTGATGCCGACCCGCCCGAGGCGCTGCATCAGAGTCGGGGTGCTAACGAGTCACCACCACCGGGCTGGTCGCATCCCAGGATAGATACACTTGCTGATCCCAGCTGATGGCTTCTGCGTGCCGCGAGGTATTGGGTTGCGTGACGCGCACGACTTTGCCGGTCGGCAACTTGACCAGGTAGATCGACAAGTCGCCGAGATAGGCGATGTCTTGCACGGTGCCGCGCACGACGTTGTCGGCGCCGTCCTGCGGCGCGACCGTCGACATGAATATTTTTTCCGGCCGCACGGCGGCCCAGACAATGGCCTCGGGCGGCGCGCTGATGCCGTGACTGACGTAAATCGTGCCGCCGAGTTCAGGCGATCCGATGCGCACATAGTCCGGTTCATCCTCGATGAGCTTGCCCTCGAACATGTTCACCGAGCCGACGAAATCGGCCACGAACTTGGAGCTCGGAAATTCGTATATCTCGGAAGGCGTACCCGCCTGGACGATTTCGCCGTGATTCATCACGCCGATGCGGCTCGCCAGCGTCATGGCTTCTTCTTGGTCATGGGTCACGACGATGAAGGTGACGCCGAGCTTGTCCTGCAGGCCGATCAATTCGAATTGGGTGTGTTCGCGCAATTTCTTGTCGAGTGCGCCCAGGGGCTCATCGAGCAGCAGCAACTTCGGGCGCTTCACCAGCGAACGGGCCAGCGCCACCCGCTGGCGCTGGCCGCCGGACAGCTGATGCGGCTTACGTGCGGCGAAGTCGCTCATTTTCACCAGATCGAGCATGGTCGCGACGCGCTCCTGGATCTCGGACTTCGGCAGGCGGTCCTGCTTGAGGCCGAACGCGACGTTCTGCGCGACGGTCATGTGCGGGAACAGCGCATAGGACTGGAACATCATGTTCACGGGCCTCTCGTAGGGGGGCACGCCCGTCATATCCTCGCCGTCGATGAGAATCTTGCCGGAGTTCGGCGATTCGAAACCGCCCAGCATGCGCAGCAGCGTCGTCTTGCCGCATCCGGAGGCGCCCAGCAGGCAGAAGATCTCGCCTTTGTAGACCTTCAGCGAAACATCATTGACCGCTTTGAAGTCGCCGAACGATTTGCTGATTCGTTCGACCTCCACATAGGGCCGCGCGGACGGGTCGCTCCAGGGCTGGGGTTTGACGACGCCCCCCGCGGATGCCGTCATGTAGCGGATGTCATCATGTAGCGGCTGTGATCATATGGCTACTGACCTGTCTTGAATTTTTGCCAGACTCGCGTGATTGCGCGGGTCTGCTCAGGCGAGTCGGCCAGTTGCAGTGCCAATTTCTGCCGCTGCTCCGGCGGCGGGTAGATTCCCGGATCATCCTTCACCACGGGCAGCACCATGGACTGCGATGCGGTGTTCGCGTTGGCGTAGCGTTTGAAATTCGAAACGTCGGCGATGATCTGCGGGGTCATCATGTAATTCATGAAGGCATAGGCGCTGTCCGGGTCCGGGGCGTCCTTGGGGATCGCCAGCATGTCGAACCAAAGTATCGAACCCTCCTTCGGCACCCCGTATTTGATTTCGATGCCCTTATTGGCTTCGCGCGCACGATCGCGAGCCTGCATTACATCGCCGTTGTACCCCACGGAAATGCACAGATCGCCGTTGGCCAGCGCCTCGATGTACTCCGACGAGCTGAAATTTCGAATGTAAGGCCTGATCTTGAGCAGGGTGGCCTCCGCCAGTGCGAGATCATCGGCGCTCTGCGAATTCGGGTCCTTGCCCAAGTAGCTGTACACGGCGCGCAGCATTTCGGCCGGCGAATCCAGCAGGCTGATGCCGCACTTGGCCACTTTTGCGGCAACCTCCGGATCAAACACCAGCCGCCAGCTATCGAGCGGCGCATCCGGCATCAGTGCCTTGACCATTTTTTCGTTGTAGCCGATGCCGTTGCTGCCCCATAAATAGATCACGCCATGGGCATTGCCGGGGTCGTTGGACGCCACCTTGGCCATGAGCTGTGGATCCATGTTCTGCAAGTTGGGCAGCTTGGACTTGTCCAAGGCGAGATAGGCGCCGGCTTTTATCTGCCTCTCGAAGTAGGAAGCCGAAGGCACCACGATGTCGAAGCCGCTGTTGCCCGCGAGCAGCTTGGTCTCCAGGGTTTCATTGGTGTCGTAGTAGGCGGGGTGCACCTTGATGCCGTACCGGCTCTCAAACTTCGGCAGCGTGTCCGGTGCCAGGTAGTCCGACCAGATGTAGAGATTGAGAACCTTGGCGCCGCCGGCCGGCTTTGCCGCCGAGTCGCCGGCGGATTTCCCGCCGCCGCAACCGCTCGAACCCAACATGCACGCAAGCGCCAGAATCGCCGTCCGACGAACGCTCAACATCCGACGCTTCCTTAAGTTTTCAAGTGAGCTAGTTATAGCGCAGCAGACACATCACCGCCAGATGTCGAGCACTTGAGCCACTCCATGAGCGCAGGAGCTAGACGTTGAGCAGCAGGTGTTCCCGTTCCCAGGAACTGATGACCTGGGCAAAGGTTTCGTACTCGGCCTCCTTGACGGCCGTAAAGGCCAGCACGAAGCGATCGCCGAACAGGTCAACCAGCGGCTTGGACTCGCGCAGCAGACGCAGGGATTCCGCCAAGGTTCGCGGCAGGGCAATCGCCAGATCGTAAGCGCTGCCGGCGATCGGCTCCGAGGGCTTGAGCTTCTCGATCATCCCGAGATAGCCGCAGGCCAAGGACGCGGCGATGGCGAGATAGGGATTGGCGTCCGCACCCCCGACCCGATTCTCCACGCGCCGGGCATCGGGGCCCGACATGGGCACGCGCAATCCGGCCGTTCGATTGTCGTATCCCCAGTGCACGTTGATGGGCGCCGATGAGTAGCGGCTGATGCGCCGGTAGCTGTTCACATTGGGACAGAACAGCGACATCGCGCCGGGCAGATATTTTTGCAATCCGCCGATATGGCCGAAGAACAGATCCGAGGGCGTACCGTCCGGATTGCTGAAGATATTCTTGCGCGTCTTGGAGTCGATGATGCTTTGATGCAGGTGCATGGCGCTGCCGGGCTCCTTGGCCATCGGCTTCGCCATGAACGTGGCGTACATCTTGTGGCGCATCGCCGCTTCGCGCGCGGTGCGTTTGAACAGAAAGGCCTGGTCGGCCAGGCTCATGGGATAGCCGTGCAGCAGGTTGATTTCCATCTGTGCGGCGCCGGATTCATGGATCAAGGTGTCGATCTCGATGTCCTGCGCTTCGCAAAAGGAGTACATGTCGTCAAACAGCGGGTCGAACTCATTGACCGCCGCGATGCTGTAGGCCTGGCGGCCAATCTCCGGACGGCCGGAGCGGCCCACCGGCGGCTTCAAGGGATAGTCGGAATCGATGTTCGGTTCGACCAAGAAGAATTCCAGCTCAGGCGCAACCACCGGCTCCCAGCCTTGCGCCTCGTACAGCTGCAATATTCGGCGCAGCACGTGGCGCGGCGCCATGGTGACCGGGCTGCCGTCGCCGTAGAAGCAATCATGTATCACCTGCGCCGTGGGCTCGGCCGCCCAGGGCACGACCCGCACCGTTTTCGGATCGGCCTTCAAGACGATGTCGATGTCCGACGGGTTCATCGCGCTTTGATCGTCCGGATAGTCGCCGGTCACGGTCTGCAGGAAAATCGCCTCCGGCAGGCGCATTCCTTCCTCTTCGGCAAATTTTTCCGCGGGCATCAGCTTGCCGCGCGCAACGCCGGCCATGTCCGGAATGATCGCCTCGACTTCTGAAATGCCGTGTTCTCTCAAGAATTGTTGAATCGTGCTCGCCATACATCACCTTGCAGCGTTTGCGCGTTGGCGGCTGGCCGCGCCAAAGGCCGCAAACAACGCGCTCGAAAATGAGTCCTGCGCAAATCGCCATTCCGGATGCCATTGCAGCGCCAGTGCGAAAGCCGGGGCATCGGCAACGCGAAAGGCTTCGATTACGCCATCCGGCGCGCGCGCCTCGACGGCCAGATCCGTCCCCAATTTTTCAACCCCCTGCGAGTGCAGTGAGTTCACCTTGAGGCGGCTGCGGCCTGCGATTTTTTGCAGTTCTCCTCCAGGCTCGAGCAGCACCTCGTGGGCCGGAGCGTATTGCACGTCCAACGGTTGGGATTCATCGTCGCGGTGATCGAGGTTTCCAGGTACCTCGTGCAAGCGTGGGTTCAACGTGCCGCCGTAGGCGACATTCATCTCCTGAAATCCGCGGCAGATCGCGAGCACCGGCAAGCCGGCGGCGACCGCCCGCGGGATCAGCGGAAGCGTCGTAGCATCCCGATTTGGGTCATGTAGTGTGCCCGGCTTGGCAGCCGGTCCTCCGTAGTGTTGCGGCTCCACATTCGATGGGCTGCCCGTAAGCAGCAACCCATCGCATGCGTCCAATAACGATGGCAAATCAATCTCGGATCCCAAAGCCGGTACGAGCACCGGTACCGCGTTTGCGCCCTGAGCGACGGCTTCGATGTACTTCTCGCCGACCATGTGGAAATAGTGCTTTCCATACAGCCGGCGATCGGCCGGAATTCCAATGAGCGGCAGGCGCGACATGTTTAATATATTAAACGTCCGGATGGACGATCGAACTTCAGGAACGCCACTATTACACCATACCGGCCCTGCCTCGTCTTAAGTAAGCGTGCAAAAAGAGCCAAGATTTAGGCATTTCCAGCACTTAGGCACGTTTTGTGCAAAGCAGCAATGTTGCAATTCGATGGAAAACCTAGGTAGGCTCACAGGCCTCAATTTCTGTCAATAGCCCTAAAATCTTAAACACTTATCGCCCAAAACCGATGCGCCTATCTCATCCGCCCGCCCCGTCCTACTACGCCCTGGGCGACGCCTGGACGCCCCGCGCGGCCCTGCGCGGGGAAATCAGAGCCGACGTGGCGGTACTCGGCGGCGGCATCGCCGGTTGCGCTGCGGCATTGCACTTGGCGAAACGGGGCTACCGGGTCGTCCTGCTGGAGGCTCGCGGCATCGCTTACGGCGCCTCCGGGCGTAGCGGCGGTCAGACGATTTTTGGCTTGGCGGTGAGTCAGCAGAAGCTCGAGCGCGAAGTGGGCCGAGAGGACGCCCACCGCTTATTCGACCTTTCCATCGAGGCGTTGGATCTCACCCAATCCCTGATTCGCGAGCACGCGATCGATTGCGACTATCAGCCCAATCACCTGCACCTCGCGGTCAAGCCGCGCCACGTGAAGGAACTCGAACAATGGAGCCGGGAGCTGCGCGACGACTACGGCTACGCATCCGCGCGGCTGGTGAATCGAGCCGAGCTTCGAGAGCACGTGCGCAGCGATCGCTACCTGGGCGGCCTGCTCGACCCGCGCAGCGGGCACCTGCAACCCCTGAAGTACACCCAGGGCCTGGCACGTGCCGCCGAACGCGCGGGCGCGGTCATTCATGAAAATTCCGAGGTGCTGCGCTACGAGGATGGCGCCGAGGTGCGCGTGCATACGGCGCAGGGCACGGTGCGCTGCGCCCATTTCGTTCTTTGCGGCAACGCTTATATCGGTGCGGTGGCCCCGCCTCTGGCGCGACGCATTCTCGGCGTGGGCACTTACATCATTGCAACCGAACCCTTGGGCGAAGAACGTGCCCGCGGCCTCTTGCCGAGCAACGCGGCCGTAGCGGACATCAATTGGATTCTGGACTATTTCAGGCGCTCAAAGGATCACCGGCTGCTCTTCGGCGGTCGCGTCAGCTACAGCTCGGTCCAGCCGCCGCGTCTGGCTGAGTCCATGCGCGGTCGCATGGTGCGCGTGTTTCCGTCTCTTGGGGATGTCAAAGTGGCGAATGCCTGGGGCGGCTATCTCGACATCACGATGAGCCGTGCGCCCGATTTCGGACGGCTGGCGCCGAATGTGTACTACCTGCAGGGCTTCTCCGGACATGGCGTGGCCCTGGCGGGGTTGGCGGGAAAGCTCGCTTCCGAGGCCGTCGCGGGCACCGCCGAGCGATTCGACGTGTTCGCGCGCATACCGCATCGTGATTTTCCGGGCGGCCCGTTCTTTCGGCGACCCTCCCTGATGCTGGCGATGCTGTATTACCGGCTGCGCGATCTGATGTAAGCGTGTGCGGCCGCGACAAGAAGCGCGCCGCTTCACACCACACGGGCGGGCGCCTTTTTTAAACTATTTCAGCTCGGTTTTTCCGATGCAGCGAAGCTTGCCGACAATTTCTGGCCGGTATCGAGCAGCGTGACTGAATTCAAGCCTCCGCCGTGCGAGCCGTCGCGCAGCGGGGAGAATTCCACGCTCACCCGATCGCCCGGCTTGACGGAGTTGCGGGTCCAGCCGCCGCGCGTCAGCACGCCTGGACTCGTGGTTTCGAAACTCCATTCCTGCGGCGCGCCGCCGCCTTCCGGCTGCACCAGCACCCAGATGACGCAATGCGGATTGGTCCACTGAAAGCTCTTGACGTTGCCTTTCAGAGTCAAGACCTTGGTCCGGTCGTATACCGCGAAGGAGTGATGCGCATACGCCGGCCAGGAAACCGCGGCGAGGGCCAGGATGACCACCGCGCCCAAACTTCGTTTCATGCTGGAATTCATTGCTACCTTGTTACTTCGAGTCAGAGCCTACGGGAACACCGTTGCGAAATTTGATGGGCGCAAAAACCGAGTTGCCATCCTTGTCGAGCGCCTCGGTATAGCTTCCCTGCTCGCAAACCCCCTCGACGATGTCGTATTTTTGGGATCGCTGCCGAACATATTTGCGCGTGGTCTTCCACGGCTTCGACAGCAGCTTGTTCGCGGTGATTTCCAAATCGTCGGCGAGCGTCACAGGATCCAGCAGGTGGAAACGTTCGACGATGTGCATGTCGCCATTGTTCGGCACGCCGACGGCCTCGTTGACTGCCAGGTAGGACTGCGGCAGCACCGCGATCGTGTCCACCACCAGCGTTTGTCCTTCCCAGTGCCCGATGGAATGACCGTGGAAGCTGGGATCGGGATCGTCCGGATGCGGCCGCCCGTCGGTGTAGATGCGGCGCATGCGATTGCCGTCGCCCTCGCCGAGCAAGGTCACCCGGCCCGGCGTGAACAGCAGCTCAAACGCGTTGTGGGTAATGAGCATGTAGCTCGGCATGCCGGTTGGAAAGCAGTGATCGATGACCGGGAAGGGCCGGCCGGCTTTTTCTTCGGCGTACATGTGCTCGATCTGCTTGGCTGTCTTCGCATTCCATGGCGGCGGATTGGTGCGCTCCTG